>Ga0209517_10009650_pt1 | contig 10940 bp, 4 predicted proteins | sample PeaSoiMetSII2010_FD_187695 | JGI IMG/M metagenome (GOLD analysis project Ga0209517, IMG submission 187695) | Peat soil microbial communities from Weissenstadt, Germany - SII-2010 (SPAdes) (version 2) | ecosystem: Environmental > Terrestrial > Soil > Wetlands > Peat | place: Germany: Weissenstadt... | reverse complement strand
ACAAACCGTCGCGTCCCGCCGCGACGATGAAGCTATCGTGGATCTGGCCCAGCGGGCGCAGGTCGCCGAGCGCGTCCAGACTTTCCGGACTAAGAGGTTCCGCGTCGGGGAATAGTGGACCATGAGTGTCGGGCACCGCCAGCTTATGGTTTGGCGCCGGTTCGAAATCGAATCTGGGCTCGGGTGAAGGAGGACGCCGCAGAACGAATTCCGGGAGCACCGCGGTGTCCACGGCAGCGGCGGCACTCACCGAAGGGAAGTTCATGTTCTCGATCCGCTGGCTGAATTCCGAATAAGGCAGTCCGGCGCCAGGCTGCGGCGGCGTAGGCGCGGGGATATTCGACGCCGGCCGCTGGGCCATCAGGATTTCGCGAACCGCATCGCGGACGAAATCATGGACCACCGATCCGTGCCGGAACCGAACCTCGGTCTTGGAAGGATGCACGTTGACGTCGACTTCCTCGGCGTCGCAATCCAGAAACAGCAGCGCGAAGGGATAACACGCCGGCGGCATCAGGTTGTGATACGCGGCCGAAATCGCATGCAGCAGCAGGCGGTCGCGAATCAACCGTCCGTTAACAAAAAGATAAATGGAGTTGCGGTTGAGCTTCTGCACCTGCGGGCCGCTGACGAATCCCCGCAGGCGGAAGCGGCGGGTGAGCCGCGGCTCGTCGGGCGGCGCCTGCTCGTCCGGGGGCATATTCAAGTCGCGGTTGCGATCGCCCAAATCGACGAGATCGTCCAGAATCTGGCTACCGAAGACTTGAAACACGCGTTCGCGCAGCGTCGCCACGGGAGTGACGCTTAGCAGCTCGGCATTATTGTGCCGCAGCAGGAACGTCTTGTCATGATGCGCCAGGCTGTAATGTGTGACCAGCGAAGCAATGTGAGCGATCTCGGTCTGCTCCGACCGCAGGAATTTCTTGCGTGCCGGAACGTTGAAGAAAAGATCGCGTATGGTAATGGTGGTGCCCGCGCCCAGCGCCGCTTCGTCGCAGCGCAGCAGTTTTCCGCCGGCGAACTCGACCGCGGTTCCGGATTGCTCATCGGGCGAGCGCGTTTCTAGTAGCAGCCGCGACACCGAGGCGATGGACGGCAGCGCTTCGCCGCGGAACCCCAGAGTTGCGATCGAGAGCAGATCCTTCACATCGGCCAGCTTGCTGGTGGCGTGGCGCTCGAAGGCCAGCAGAGCGTCGTCGCGCAGCATGCCGGAGCCGTCGTCGGCCAGGCGGATCAGCCTCCGCCCGCCGGCTTCGACCTCAATGCGAAACTCGCTTGCCCCTGCGTCCAGCGAGTTTTCGAGCAACTCCTTCACCACGCTGGCCGGACGCTCCACGACCTCTCCGGCCGCGATTTTGTTCGCGACGGTGTCGGAAAGGATACGGATGCGGCCCATGAGAAGTGTCCTCACTATTGTACGGTTTCGCCCGGTCTACTCTCTTCCGAAGCCGCCAAAAGGCATAGAGTCGCCTTGACGGCGACCTCGCGCGGGTGTAGACTTCACAAAGCGGTTTTTCGGAAAAGGGGAATGGGCGAATCCTATTCCTCGTCAGGCGTCTATTCTCGCGCTCAGGGGGTTGGTCATGAGGTTCTTGTCTCTTTCCGCTTGCTGTCTCTTGCTAGCCGTGTGCGCGTTCGCCCAGAGCGACCGCGGAACCATCACCGGCACTGTGTCCGACCCGGCCGGAGCCGTGGTCGCCAACGCACCGATTCAGGCCAAGAACGTCGGAACAGGCGTCGAATATGCCAGCGCCACATCCACCACCGGCAATTACACGCTCCTGCAGTTGCCCCCCGGAACGTATCAGGTCAATGTGTCCGTGCCGGGATTCAAGAAGTATTCGCGCGCCGGTCTGACGGTCGAAGTAGCGCAAACCCTGCGCGTCGATATCACCCTGGAGGTCGGATCAGCCACCGAGTCCGTCACCGTCACCGAGGCTGCGTCGCTCCTGAAGACGGAAACCGGCGAGCTGAGCCATAACGTCGACCTGAAAAAGATGGACGACCTTCCCGTATTGGGAATCGGAGGCACCCTTTCCGGAAGCGCCGGTATTCGGAACCCGTACAACATGGTGCTGGTAATTCCCGGCGTGAATTACGTACCCAATGCCCTGATGCGCATTAACGGCACGCCGGCCAACTCGCAATCCTTCCGGATCGAAGGTCAGGACGCCTCCAACACTGGAACCCCCGGCGTCCCGCAGCAAACCCAGCCCAGCGTGGATGCGATCCAGGAGACCGCGATCCAAACCAGCAACTACGCCGCGGAATATGGCCAGGTGGGCGGCGGTATGTTCAACGTCACCATGCGGTCGGGCGCCAACCAGTTCCACGGGAGCGCCTACGACTACTTCGTGAACGAAATCTTCAATGCCGGCAACCCGTTCGTTACCGGCAGCCCGCAGGGTAATCCTCGACCGCGCGCACGCCGCAACGACTATGGCTTCACCGGGGGCGGCCCGGTGTGGATTCCCAAGGTCTATAACGGCCACGACAAAACCTTCTTCTTTTTCAACTGGGAGCAGTTCCGCGAGCAGACCAAGGTAAACAACCAATTTCAAACCGTACCGACCACCGCCTATCGAATTGGCGACTTGAGCGCGGCGATCCTCCCCGGCGCCAGGGTGATCGGCAAGGATCCCCTTGGGAACACCATGCTCGAAGGCATGGTCTTCGATCCGAACTCCAACACCGTCGCGGCCAACGGTCAAGTGTACCGGACTCAGTTCCCGGGTAACAAGATTCCGATAACCAGCTTCGATCCGGTGGCGGCGAAAATCTTGGCGCTATTCCCACAGCCCAATGGGCCCGGCGCTACCCAGCTGACCAACAACTACACCAATACGTACAACACCACAAGGATCACCGAGATCCCGTCCCTGAAACTCGATCAAACCATCGGAGCCAAAGGGAAATTGTCGTTCTTCTGGCAGCGGACCAAAACCACAAATCCGAACGGCAATACTATCTTTGGCCGCTCCGACGGCCTGCCGGACCCGATTAGTGGCGTTCTGGGGACCTTCCAAACCGCCCCTCTGTACCGCCTGAATTACGATTACTCGCTGACGCCCACTATCCTGCTGCACTTCGGCGCGGGCTACCGGAGCAATTACTTCCTGGTTCCGTCGGTAACGACGACAGGTCAAATTACCAACTACAACGCCCTCACGCAGCTCGGCTTGAAGGGCGGCCTGGAGTACAAATGGTTCCCGACCATTACCGGTCTGCTTTCCACCAGCGGCGCCGGCGGCATGGTTGGTATCGGCTCGGAAGCCGGGACCAATTCGATCACGCAAAACCCCTCCTTCAACACCAACGCCACCTGGGTCAAGGGCAACCACACATTTAAGTTCGGCGGGGAATTCCGAGTGGAAGGATACCCTCCGATCGTGGATGGGAACACGCTCGGCGTTTACAACTTTGCGGCGAACGAAACGGGCCAGCCCTTCCAGAACACGGCGGTGGCGGGCTCCAACGTGGGTCTCGGGTATGCCAGTTTCCTTTTAGGTCTGGTGGATAACATCAGCATCAGCCGCCCCACCACGCCCCGCATGGGCAAGACGCAGCTCGGGCTGTATGCCCAGGATTCCTGGAAGATTACGCGTAAGCTCACGCTGGACTACGGCCTGCGATACGATTACTCGACGTACTTGCAGGAATCGCATGGCCGCGCTCCGGAGTTCTCGCCGACTACGCTGAACCCCTCCGTCGGCAGATTGGGGGCCGCGATCTTCGATGGCAGCGGTGTGGGCGGCTGCAACTGCAATATCGCGCACAATTACCCCTTGGCATTTGGCCCGCGGCTGGGCGTGGCGTATCAGATCAACTCCAAGACCGTGTTTCGCGGCGGATTCGGCATCGTATACGCCGGTACCGAGGCTAACAACAATGCCGCCGGCGGATTGGCCGCTTCCAGTTCCGCCAATACCCAGACCAGTTTTGGCTTGCCGGTGACAACTTTGGCGCAAGGCTACCCGAGCGGCGATTATCCACCGGCCTGGCCGAATTTCAATCCGGGCCTGTATCCGACGTCCGCTCCCAATCCTGGGCCATTTCTCGGTGCTTTCATGGATCCCAACGCGGGGCGTCCTGCCCGGCAATATCAATGGAGCGCTGGGTTCCAGCGCGAGATCACCAAGGACATGGTGGTGGAAGCCAGTTACGTGGCTAACCGCGGCGTATGGTGGCAGGCTCCGGCGCTGCTCAACCTGAACGCGATCACACCACAGCGTCTTCAGGCCGTTGGTCTTAACATCAATAACACCGCCGACCAGACGCTGTTGACCTCTTTGCTGAGCTCGCCGACGGCGGCGGCGCGCGGATTCAATCTTCCCCCGTACGCCGGCTTTCCGCTCGGCCAGACCGTGGCGCAAGCCTTGCGGCCCTTCCCGCAATTCAACGGCACAATCCCTGTGTATTGGGATCCCCTGGGTAAGAGCTGGTACGACTCGCTCCAGGCCAAAGTAACCAAGCGTCTCTCCCATGGCCTGTTCTTCTTCAGCACCTTCGCATGGTCCAAGTCGCTGAGCGAAGGAAGCGAGATCGGCGAGCCGAACCCCGGCACCACGGGCGGCGCGGTGGTCAACGACGTGTTCAACCGGAACCAGAACAAGTACATCTCGATCTACGACCGGCCGTTCGACTTTAACGTTTCCGTGACCTACACAACCCCCGGAGTCCGGTTCAACAAGATCGCGTCATGGGCTTTGCGGGATTGGACCTATGGGGCGGCCCTGGAATACGCCAGCGGCACACCGCTTCAAGTGCCCCTCGCCCAGAGCAACCTCAATAACTACCTGTTCCAGGGTTCGAGCTTCGCCAACCGCGTGCCTGGGGTGCCGCTGTACACGGTTGACCTGAACTGCCACTGCTACGATCCCAACAAGACCTTCGTGCTGAATCCGGCCGCCTGGACCGATCCGGCGCCCGGTCAGTGGGGCACTTCACCGGCTTACTACAGCGACTACCGAACGCAGCGCCGGCCTCGCGAGAACATGAATCTGGGCCGCACCTGGAAGATTAGGGAAGGGATGACCGTCAATTTACGCGTCGAGTTCACCAACGTGTTTAACCGCTCGTTCTGGGGCGATCCTACGGGTACCGCACTCACCAACGCCAAGCTTCAGCAGGTGTATTTCACCAGCGGAGCTACCAACGGGAACACCAACACGGGCTTCGGCAAAGTGATCACGACGGCCCCCAGCGCCTTCGGCAGCGCGTTCAACCTGCAACCGCGGCAAGGCGTGGTCGTAGGCCGATTCCAGTTCTAATAGAAGTGGGGCAGGCGATCTTGTCGCCTGCCTGCCAACCTAGCCGCTCATCGCCGACAGGAACTGCTGGTTACTGCCGGTCTTCGACAACTTGTCGATCAGCAGTTCCATGCTCTCGACCGGCGACAACGGGTTGAGCACCTTGCGCAGAACCCACACGCGATTCAGCTCCTCGCGCGGCAGCAGCAACTCTTCCTTTCGAGTGCCGGATTTGCTGATATCGATGGCCGGGAACACGCGCTTGTCCATCAATTTGCGGTCCAGATGGATTTCCATGTTGCCGGTGCCCTTGAACTCCTCGAAAATCACGTCGTCCATGCGGCTGCCGGTGTCGACCAGGGCCGAAGCGACGATGGTCAGCGATCCGCCCTCTTCGATATTGCGGGCCGCGCCGAAGAAGCGCTTGGGACGCTGCAAGGCGTTGGAATCGACGCCGCCCGAGAGCACCTTGCCCGACGGCGGAACCACGGTGTTGTAAGCACGCGCCAGACGGGTGATCGAGTCGAGCAGGATCACCACGTCTTTCTTGTGCTCGATCAGCCGCTTGGCCTTCTCGATCACCATTTCGGCGACTTGTACGTGCCGTGAGGCCGGTTCATCGAAGGTCGAGCTGATCACTTCGCCCTTGACCGAGCGCTGCATGTCGGTGACTTCTTCCGGCCGCTCATCGATCAGCAGCACGATCAGCGTGACTTCCGGATGATTGGCCGTAATCGAGTTGGCGATGGACTGCAAGAGCATGGTTTTGCCGGTGCGCGGCGCCGCCACGATCAAGCCGCGCTGGCCCTTGCCGATGGGAGTCAGCAGGTCCATGACGCGTCCCGAATAGTTGTCCTTGGTGGTCTCCATCTTCAGCCGCGCCTGGGGATAAAGAGGCGTCAGGTTGTCGAAGAAGATCTTGTTGCGCGCTTCCTCGGGCGGCTCGAAGTTGATCGCGTCGACCTTGATCAGCGCGAAATACCGCTCGCCTTCCTTGGGAGGGCGGATCTGGCCGCTGACGGTGTCGCCGGTGCGCAGATCGAAGCGCCGGATCTGCGAGGGTGAGACGTAGACGTCGTCGGGTCCAGGCAGATAGTTGTACTCGGGCGCGCGCAGGAACCCGAACCCGTCGGGCAGGCACTCCAGCACGCCTTCGGAGAAGATCAGGCCGCTTTTTTCGGCCTGCACCTGCAGGATCTTGAAGATCAATTCCTGCTTGCGCAGTCCCGCGAAGCCCTGGACGCCCAGATCCTTGGCGATGTCATTGAGCTTCTGGATGCTCATGTCCTTGAGCTCCACCAGGTCGAGCGCGTTGCCGTTCTTGCCGACGTTGCCCTGGGCGCGGCGCCGGTTGTCGAACATGCGCCCGCTGGGCTGTTGCGGAGATGGCTCCGCCTTTTTCGGTTCGGCGGCGGGCTCCTCGGCGATTGCCACGGGGGCGCCCTCTGCCGCTGGCGCCGGGTCGGCATCCGGTTTGGACTCCGCGGCGGGTTTGGACTCGGCCGGAGCCTTGTCCTTGTCGGCTGCCATCTTCTCTTTGTCGGCGGCCTTGGCCCTGCCTCGTCCGCCCTCGGGCTTGCTTTCCGGCTTGGCGGTTTCCTGGGGAGCCGCGTCCGGGTCTTGAGCAGTGGTTACTGCATCGTCTTTGTTTTCGAGATCGCTTGCCAAATTTCCCTCACTCCCCGGCCCGTGACGGCCGAGCATTCGAGCAGCTCCCCGGCGTAGTTCTTCCGGATCGCGCTCTGGCTTTGATGCCTTTCTTTCTGCGTCTTGAGCTTGTCAATTTTGGTAACAACTACTAAGAAAGGGCGATTGTGGAACTCCAGCCAGTCCCGCAACTCGACATCCTTCTCCATCCATCCGCGCCTTGCATCCAGCAGGATCACCGTCAGCTTCAGGGCGTTTCGTCCGAGCATGTATTGCTCGATCAGCGCCTTCCACTGTTTGCGGACATCCTGGGGGACTTTGGCGAATCCATATCCTGGCAGGTCGACAAAACGAAAACCGTCGTCAACCTGATAGAAGTTGATCAACTGCGTACGGCCCGGCCAGGAACTGGTTTTAGCCAGTCCGTCGGCCCCCACCAGCGCATTCAGCAGGCTGGATTTGCCGACGTTACTGCGGCCCAGAAAAGCGATCTCCGGTTCCGCCTCCGGCGGAAACTGCTCCGGTCTGGCTGCACTTATTATAAACCGGGCGGCCATGCTAGGGGCCAGGGGCTAGACGCCAGGGGCCGGTCAAAACTAGATTGCGCATCGCTAGGGTGTTTCCCTGGCCCCTGGTCCCTGGCGCCTGGTCCCTTCAGTGAGTAACTTTATTATCTTCCCTGGACCGCTCTACGATTTCGTTGGCGGTCAACAGGCCCGACATCGGCGCCATCTCGATTTCCTTCTCGAGCGCCAGCTTCAGTACCTCGTCCATCGAAGATACGAAGTGCATTTTCATCTCCTTGCGGATGATGTCGGGGAGATCCGGTAGATCCTTTTCGTTATCGGCCGGAAGCACCACTTCGCGGATACCGTGGCGGTGCGCAGCCAGCAGCTTTTCCTTCAACCCGCCAATGGGCAACACCCTGCCGCGAACCGTGATCTCGCCGGTCATGGCGATATCGGCGCGGACCGGAATGCTGGTCAGCGCGCTGGTGATACTGGTCGCGATGGTGATTCCCGCCGACGGGCCGTCTTTCGGAATGGCTCCCTCGGGCACATGCAAGTGAATATCGAGGTGCCGGTAGAAATCGCGCGGCAGTCCAAACTGATGAGCGCGGGAACGCACGTAGCTCATGGCCGCCTGGGCCGACTCCTGCATCACATCGCCCAGCTTGCCCGTGGTTGTCAGTTTTCCGCGGCCTTCCATGATCGCTGCTTCGGTGCCGAGAATGGATCCGCCCACCTCGGTCCAAGCCAGCCCCAGGGTCGCGCCGATCTCGTTCTTTTTCTCTTTTTCCTGTTCGCGAAACTTCTGAGGACCAAGCAGTTCATTCACCTTGGCGGCGGTGACCACCGTCTTGGGATGTTCTTTCTTCTTGGGCTCGGCCTGCGAATTCACGAAGGAGCGCGCCACCTTGCGGCAGACGTTGCCGATCTCGCGTTCCAGGTTGCGGACGCCGGCTTCGCGCGTGTAGTGCTGGACCAGCTCCTGAATGCCATCGTCGGCGAAGACCAACTGGTCATCGCTGGCCATGCCGGTTTCCTTGCGCTGCTTGGGAACCAAAAAGCGCTTGGCGATCTCCATCTTTTCGATCTCGGTGTAACCCGAGAGCCGGATCACTTCCATGCGATCCTGCAAGGCCGGCGGGATGGTATGCATCACGTTGGCCGTGGCGATGAAGAATACCTGGCTCAGGTCGTACTCCACGTCCAGGTAGTGATCCATGAACATGTAGTTCTGCTCGGGATCGAGCACTTCGAGCAGCGCCGCCGACGGGTCGCCGCGGAAATCGGTCGACATCTTGTCGATTTCGTCCAGCATGAACACCGGGTTGCGAACACCGGCTTTCTTCATCATCTGGAGAATTTGTCCGGGCAGGGCGCCGATATAGGTGCGCCGGTGGCCGCGGATCTCGGCTTCATCGCGCACGCCGCCGAGCGATAGGCGCACGAACTTGCGTCCAGTGGCCTTGGCGATCGACATGCCGAGGGAGGTTTTGCCCACACCGGGAGCTCCGACAAAGCACAGGATGGATCCCTTGGGATCTTTGACCAGGCGGCGAACCGCCAGGAATTCGAGAATGCGTTCCTTGATCTTCTCAAGGCCGTAATGATCGCCTTCCAGAACCTTTTGTGCGAAGGGCAGATCGCGGATTTCCTTGGAACGCTTCTTCCATGGCACCGCCAGGAGCCAATCGAGATAGTTGCGGGAAACCGTGGACTCAGCCGACATGGGCGGCATCTGCTCCAGCCGCTTCAGCTCGGCCATGGCCTTTTCCAAGGCGTCCTTGGTCATGCCGGCGGCTTCGATCTTCTTCTTCAACTCGTCGAATTCGCTCTTCTCGCCCCGGCCCAGTTCCTTCTGGATGGCCTTGATCTTCTCGTTGAGATAGTATTCCTTCTGCGCCTTCTCCATCTGGCGCTTCACGCGGCCCTGAATGGTGCGGTCGACATTGAGCTTCTCGATCTCGATATCGAGCATCTCCGCGACGCGGGTCAGGCGGTCGATGGGATCGAAGATCTCCAGCAGTTCCTGTTTTTCCTCGATCGAAAGCTGCAGATTCGCGCCGACCGTATCGCCGAGCTTGCCCGGATCGTCGGTGCGCACCGCGGCGACCATGTTGTCGTAATTGACGTTCTGGCTGATCTTGACGTACTGCTCGAACAGGTTGGTGACGCGCGAAATCAGCGCATCGAGCTGCGGTCCCGAGTCAATGCGATAACTGAAGGTCCGCACCGTGGCGCGGAAGTATCCGTCTTCTTCGCTGACGCTGACCACTTTCCCGCGCTCGACGCCTTCCACCAGAACCTTGATGTTGCCATCCGACTGGCGCAGACTTTGGACGATATTCGCGACCGTTCCCACCGAGAAAATTTCATCCGGACGCGGTTCGTCCACGCTGGCATCATGCTGCGTGGCCAGGAAGATCTTGCGATCCCCGGCCAGCGCCTCTTCCAGCGCGCGCACGCTCGATTCGCGGCCAACCACGAACGGCGTCATCATGTGCGGAAAGATCACGACGTCCCGGATGGGCATCATCGGGAGCCGACGTGAATCGGATTTTTCTTTGGAAGTGATCATCCTGCCTTTTCCAACAGCGCCATGTTAATCTTCTGCGTCATGACCATTTCTTTGGTCACCAGGAACTCGCGCACCTTCTTATACGACGGCAAGTAGTACATCAGGTCGAGCATCAGATCCTCCAGGATCATCCGCAACCCGCGCGCGCCAACCTTGCGTTCCATCGCCAGTTGCGCGATGGCTTCCAGGGCGTCGTCACTGAATTTCAGCCGCACGTTTTCGAACTCGAACAGCTTCTGATACTGCTTTATGATCGCGTTCTTGGGCTTGGTCAAGATCTGCACCAGCGCGTCTTTACTCAGATCTTCGAGTACGGCCACTACAGGCAGCCGCCCGATGAACTCGGGAATAAACCCACCCTTAATAAGATCGACGGGCTGGACCTGTTCCAACATAGTCACATCGCGACGGCCGGAGCTGCCTTGACGCCGTGAGGTGGTTGCCGCAGCCGTATCGTCACCACTGTTCGTGAAACCGATGGTCCTGGTCCCCACGCGCCGGGCGATGGTCTTTTCCAGGCCAATGAAGGCTCCTCCGCAGATGAACAGGATATTGGTGGTGTCCACGGGCGTGAATTCCTGATGCGGATGCTTGCGTCCGCCCTGGGGCGGGACGTTGGCGACGGTGCCTTCCAGGATCTTCAGGAGCGCCTGCTGGACCCCCTCGCCGGAGACGTCGCGGGTAATGGAGGGATTCTCGTCCTTGCGCCCAATCTTGTCGATTTCGTCAATATATATGATGCCTTGCTGGCAACGCTGGACGTCCCAATCGGCGTTCTGAAGCAGCCGGAGGATGATATTCTCGACGTCCTCGCCCACGTACCCGGCTTCGGTCAGCGTGGTGGCGTCCACTATTGCAAACGGCACATCGAGTATTCGAGCCAGGGTTTGCGCTAGGAGCGTCTTGCCCGTCCCGGTCGGCCCGATCAGCAGAATATTGGACTTGGACAGCTCCACCTCA
>Ga0209517_10009646_pt1 | contig 10943 bp, 9 predicted proteins | sample PeaSoiMetSII2010_FD_187695 | JGI IMG/M metagenome (GOLD analysis project Ga0209517, IMG submission 187695) | Peat soil microbial communities from Weissenstadt, Germany - SII-2010 (SPAdes) (version 2) | ecosystem: Environmental > Terrestrial > Soil > Wetlands > Peat | place: Germany: Weissenstadt... | reverse complement strand
GTCGTGGCCGAGAACCCTGAGACGATCGATCACCTCCGGAAGGGGCGCCCTCGCGGGCTCAGCGCCCGCGGAATAGGCGCGAAAGCGACCTCGGCCGATTTTTTCGAGCAAGGCTTCTGCCATGATCGACCGAGCGGAATTGTGCGTGCAAAGAAACAGAACGTTGAATGCGGGTGTCATGAATTTCTCCATTGCATGCGCCTCATCGTCTATGCCTCGGTACCGCTCCAGAATGTCGGCGCAGAGTTCGGGTCGGCCCCCACAGCAATCGCGCGCCAGGAATTCGATTAGCCCTCGAAATGCGCGGAGATCGGCGCGGTAGTTCATTACTCGGCCCTGCCGTTCGACCAACACCAGCCCGGCTCGGCTGAGCACGCTGAGATGCGCCGACATGGTGTTGTGCGGCACCTCGCACATTCGGGCGATTTCGCCGGCGTTGAGTCCGTCTGGATGAACTTTCAGGAGGCTGCGGAGAACGGCGAGCCTGGTGGTTTGCCCAAGGGAGCCAAACCCCAAAATAGCTTCAGATGCGTCTATAAGTCTCGACATATGGAGATATTAAACGGGAAAGGACGATGAAGGAAAGTTTTTTCGACCAATGTGTCGGTCTGCAGCGCAGCATCACCGATTTGGTGACACTGGCATGACAATCTAAGCCCCGTGGCCAGGGGGCGAGTTAAGGAAAGCGAGGAGCGGCCATATTGCGCTATCGGGACCGCTTTTTCCGCCGTGCCGCGGATACGGGCTTCTTGGCCGGGAGCACCTTAGTGGGAGAGGGGTCGCAGCCACAGCCCACAGCCGGAGCCAAGAGGTTGCATAGTTCAGGATGCCCGTCGCAGCAGTCGTTGACCAGGAATGAAAGCAGCGTCTGCATGCCGTCCAGGTCAGATCGATAGATAATCGTACGACCTTCGCGCGAGCTCCGCAGCAGCCCCGCTCGGACCAAAATCGCCAAATGCGACGACAAGGTGTTGTGCGGCGCACCTACGGTTTCGGCAATCACTCCGGCGGTGATGCCGACAGGTTCGTGCTTCATCAACAAACGGAAGATCGCGAGCCGTGTTGGTTGCGCCAAAGCAGAAAGCGCAGAAATCGCATGTGGTTCGCCAAACTTGCTGTCAGATGAGATAGGGCTGGCATGACTCGCAACTGCCAGCAGCGTCTTGCGCATAGCTTCGACCTCTGATTCCACAATTCAATTTCTTTTAGCGCATGCCTAGGTGACAAGCCAAATTGTTTCCATTATTGAATATGTCGAGACATCTCGACATATCGTTTGGGCTTCATAAGCCTTAAAGCGATGTTTGAACGAGACACCCGGCCGGTAGGCGTACCGGTCGTATCCTTGAGGAAACCCCGTCGGTAGGCGTACCGGCGCGTCCGAGGAGAACGTTCATGAGCCATTGCGATAAGATGGTCGATGCCGGCCGCCGCCGTTTTTTGGGTGGCGCGGGTTTTGCCGCTGCAGGAGCGGCGGCGGCAACGATGGTGCCGGCTCAAGCCAAGGCTGCACCGGGAGGGGCGCGGGTTGACTACCCGTCCAACCGCCTTGCCAACATCACCGATCTCAAATCAAACGCCCCCTTAACCGTCGCATATCCAGACGCAGATGCGCCCGGCGTGTTGCTCAAGCTCGGTAAGCGCGTCCCCGGCGGCGTCGGAGCCGATGGCGACATCGTCGGCTTCTCGACCACCTGTCCGCACAAGGGATTTCCACTCAACTACAACGCCGCGGACAAGACCATGAACTGTCCGGGACACTACTCGCGGTTCGACTGTGAGTCCGGCGGGCAGCAAGTCTGGGGGCAGGCCACACAAAATCTTCCGCAATATGCACTGCGCATCGACGACAAGGGTGACATCTATGCCGAAGGCGTGGATGAGCTTCTGTATGGCCGCCTGTCCAACGTGTTGTGAGGAGAAAAGATCATGGCTTACAAGCGTCAGATCGACCGTCTCCCGATCGTCCCCAAGGACGCGAAGGAATTCAACGTCACCTGCCACTACTGCATCGTTGGCTGCGGCTACAAGGCGTACACTTGGCCGACCAACAAACAGGGCGGCACGGCGGCGGACCAGAACAAGTTTGGCGTCGACCTCGGAAAGCAGCAACCGGCCGAGACGGCTGCGTGGTATTCTCCCTCGATGTATAACATCGTGCGCCAGAACGGCAGCGATGTTCATATCGTCATCAAGCCCGACAAGGAGTGCGTTGTTAATTCCGGACTCGGCTCCGTGCGGGGCGCGCGCATGGCCGAGATGAGCTATTCGCAGCAGCGCAACACACAACTGCAACGCCTCACCGAGCCAATGGTGTGGCGTTATGGGCAAATGCAGCCGACCAGCTGGGACGACGCGCTCGCTCTTGTCGCGCGCGTGACCGTTGCGGTCATCAATGACAAGGGCGAGGACGGCCTATTCGTATCCGCCTTCGATCACGGCGGCGCGGGCGGCGGTTACGAGAATACCTGGGGCACCGGCAAGCTCTATTTCGGAGCGATGAAGGTCAAAAACATCCGCATCCATAATCGGCCTGCCTACAATTCCGAGGTTCATGCCACGCGCGACATGGGCGTGGGCGAACTCAACAACTGCTACGAAGACGCGGAGCTAGCGGATACACTTGTTGCAGTCGGCGCCAACGCGCTCGAAACCCATACCAACTATTTCCTGAACCATTGGGTGCCGAATTTGCGCGGCACTTCGATGGAAAAGAAAAAAGCAGAGTTTGGCTCGGAGCCGGTTGCCCGCGGGCGCATTATCATCGTTGACCCGCGCCGTACTGTGACCGCAAACGCCTGCGAAGTCGAGGCTGGCAAAGAGAACGTGATGCACCTAGCGATCAACTCCGGATCGGATCTGGCGTTGTTCAACGCGTGGCTGACTTACATTGCGAGTAAGGGTTGGATCGATAAAGCCTTCATCGAAGCTTCGACAAAGAACTTCGATAAGGTCCGCGCGGCCAACAATATCAGTCTCGACGAAGCCGCTCGTATCACCGGCTTGACCGCCGACCAAATCCGCCAATCGGCGGAATGGATTGCCCAGCCGAAGGAAGGCAACGCGCGGCGACGAACGATGTTCGCCTATGAGAAGGGCCTCATTTGGGGCAATGATAATTACCGCACCAACGCGGCGCTTGTGAACGTGGCGTTGGCCACCGGCAATATCGGGAGACCCGGCGGCGGCTGCGTCCGCATGGGTGGCCATCAGGAAGGATACTCGCGGCCATCCGATGCTCATGTCGGACGGCCTGCCGCATATGTCGATAGGCTCCTCATCGAGGGCAAAGGCGGCGTTCATCACATCTGGGGATGCGATCACTATAAGACGACGCTCAACGCTTTCAAGTTTAAGCAAGCCTACAAGAAGCGCACCGATATGGTGAAAGAAGCCATGATGTCGGTGCCTTATGGCGACCGTACCGCGATGGTGAATGCCATCGTGGGCGCGATCAAGAAGGGTGGGTTATTCGCAGTCGATGTCGATATCGTGCCGACCAAAATCGGGGAGGCTTGCCATGTCTGGCTGCCGGCCGCGACCTCGGGGGAAGCCAATCTCACCTCGATGAACGGCGAACGCCGCATGCGCCTGACCGAAAAATACATGGACCCGCCGGGCCAGGCGATGCCTGACAGCCTCATCGCTGCGCGCATCGCTAACAACATGGAGCGTGTGCTGCGCGAGCAGGGCAAGGGCGAGTACGCAGACAAGTTCAAGGGCTTCGACTGGAAGACCGAAGAAGACGCTTTCATGGACGGGTATCACGGCCATGAGAAGGGTGGCGAGTTTGTCACCTATGAGCGTCTGCGGGCGATGGGCACCAATGGTTTTCAGGAGCCCGCGACCGATTTCAAGGATGGGAAGATCGTCGGTACCAAGCGGCTGTTTGCTGATGGAAAATTTAATTCCAAGGACGGCAAGGCGACGTTCATGGAGACCCAATGGCGCGGCCTTCAGGCGCCCGGCAAGGAAGACGAGCGCAAGAAGTGGCCATTCCTCGTCAACAATGGCCGCACCAATGTTGTTTGGCAGAGCGCCTACCTCGACCAGGACAACGAGTTCGTCATGGACCGAATGCCGTATCCGTTCATCCAGATGAACCCCGACGACATGGCCGAGCTAAAGGTCAAGCAGGGCGATCTCGTTGAAGTCTACAACGATAATGGCTCGACCCAGGCGATGGTGTATCCGACACCGACCGCGAAACGGAAGCAGACCTTCATGTTGTTTGCTTACCCCACCGGGGTTCAAGGCAACGTCGTGTCGCCCGGTGTAAACGAGTTCATCATTCCGAACTACAAGCAGACCTGGGGCAATATCCGCAAGATCGCCGATGCTCCGGAAGGCGTGAAGCATCTCAGCTTTAAGTCGATCGAATATACTGGCTGATCGGCCCCGCACTTTTTGCCAGACTATTGCCCCGGCGCCATTACCTGGGCAATTTTCACGTCGGTGGCACAGGATTGGCGGTGTTTCTTCTTTTCTCACTGTCTTGCTCTCCGTGTCCCGCTGTCATTCATTCCACATTCTTGGCCGCAGACATGGCCAAGAATGCAGCTCCGAATGTTGTCTCCTGCCCAAGCCATAAATCAATGGGGGCAAGGAGCCGTGCCGCCACTCCGCATGGCCGATAGTGCACGGCTCCGTGTATCGCAACGACACGCAGCCCCGCCGCCTCTGCGAGTCTCCGGAGGTCCGTCGCCGTCCGAAATTTCACGGTGCGCCATACCGGATGGCCCAACCAGCCACGTATACGCCGTTGTGCGGCCCAAACGCTCCAGCGTCCGAGTTCACCGATGACAAGCCGTCCTTCGGGCTTGAGCACGCGGACGATTTCCGTCACCGCGCGCTCAGCGTCTTGGACAAAGCAGAGAACGGTCACCGCCACCACAATATCGAAAGTCGCATCATCGAAGGGCAGGCTCTCGGCGTTGCCTTCTACGAACTGAACGTGGGCGGCTTCACGTTTGGCGCGAAGACGAGCGGCTGCAATCATTGACGGGTCGGCATCAAGCGCCGTTACTCTTGCGCCTCGCCGCGCCAGCTCGAATGCGATCGCGCCGTCACCGCAACCGACATCGAGCAATTTCTTTCCGGCGACACTGCCGAGAAGTGCCGCAAGCAGTTGCCGCTCAAGGCCGTCGGTGATCCGGCCAAGACGGCTCGATCTCCACCGGACGTACGACTCGGTCAGCTCTCCCGCCAGTTGTGCGCCGCCCATGTCATACTCCCGAAGGATGATTCCTGTGTGCGAATGCTTCGCAAATCATGACGCGATGGCGAGGGCGCCATTCAGGCGTTCAACCACGGGTTCAATTTCTTCGCTCGTCGTTCCGCGCCCGAGGTTGAAGCGGATCGCGCCCGTTCTTGCTTCTGGCGTGACGCCCATGGCCTCCAGCACGGGCGATACTCGATGCGCCCGAATGGCACGCGCCCGAATAAACCATCTCTCCTTTCAACTAGACGGATAGTTGCGTTATAACGGACCCGTTTCGAACATCGATCGCGGTATTACGTTCGAGTGGCTGCCAGGATTCGCTGGTCAGGGGCACACTTGCGATCAGCACGATACTGAGCGCCGTCCCCGCAACACTCACACCTGCTCCAGAGAACATCGACTCGGTATTTGTCGTGCACTGACGTTGAAGTATCCAGAGGCCGGGAGGTTCTATGACGCCGGGACGCTGTGTTCGCCGGTCGGCATAGATAAAAAGGTGGCCGTCGAAAGCATAGATAATATTGGCTGGACCGTGATCGCGCAATTCGCGTGCGAACGCGGCAAAGATAGCAAAATTGCGATCGGGCCGTTCACCGGCTCCGGCATTCGCTGCCATTCGCTCAAGGAGGAGGCAGAACGCAGCCTCCGAATCCGTACTACCAATGGGCTGGAAACGTTGCCTGCTATCCTTGTTGGACAACACTGCATCGTCAAGAAAACCGTTGTGAGCGAAAACGCACGCGCATCCACCCAACTCGCGCACGAAGGGTTGCGTATTAGCAAGCTCGACGGCACCCTTCGTGGCATGGCGGATATGGGCAATCACCGTATTGCTTTGGATGGGGTGATCCTGCAGGCACTGGACCCACGGGGAAAAAGCGGCTGCCGACGGTTCACGAATGAGGCGCACATCCCGTCCCTCGAGAAATGCTACACCCCAGCCGTCGATATGGATGCCAGTTTGCCCGCCGTGGCGTGCCAATTCGGCGAGCGATAACTTGGTTTCAACGGGAGCGCTCGCGCTCAGAGCAAATAGCTCGCACATCATTTTCCCTTTGAAACGCGGGTGCCTCCGCGCTGCAAAAGAGCGCCAGAGCGGATCCCGCCGCGACGATCCTGATCAGAGCTTTTGGCACTGGTCCATTTTTTTAGATTGCCAAGTGTTACCTGGCCGAGTGGTTGGCATTGTGCGCAAGACCAAAGAGGACAATCCGTCATCGCCCAGGCATCATCTTTCCAGGCTGCATCTGGCCGGGGCCCATCTGCCCCGACTTCATCGCAGACATCATCGCCATCATACCCATATGGGGGGCGAGGAGTTCATCGGCCATCTTCTTCTGTTCGTCGGAAAAGGTGCCAACGAGATTTGTGAGGGCAGCCTTGATCGCGCGGGTGCCTTCGAGGCGCGCAGCCAGCCATTTCTCCTGCAGCGTGAGGCGATCAAGCAAGGTCTGCGGCGCCGCACCCGCCATCATTGATGCCCGGACCTCGCCGAGACTCTTTGCATTTGCACGCAGCGCATCGGCGAATGCGTTCCACGCGCTGGTTTGCGCGTCGGTGATCTTGAGCTCGGTGCGCAGGAAGGCAATCCGACCTTCGATATGGTCAATGGTGGCCATGCCGTCCATTCCACCGCCCGAGTGCTGCATCATCATCTTCATCATGTCCATCATGGGCATGTTGCCTCCCATCATGTTCATCATGCCCCCGCTGCCCATCATGCCCTGCGAGCTACCCATCCCAGGTTGGCCTGCCGGCGGTTTCGGTTGGGTGGCCGCCGGTGCCTCTTTTTGCTCCGATCGATCGGTGGCTGACTGGGCCCAAGACAGGGAGCTCACGGTCATAAGCAGCATCGCTGTAGCCAGTGTCAGACTTTTCATGAGCGTTCTCCTCTACGAGTTGAATATCATTTTACGTGGGCGAGTGATGGGCATCTTGCGCGAGATCAAAGGAACGGTTCGGATCCCCACGCATGAGCACGGCAATCAAAGACCGTGCTGGAACGGATAAAAATTGCGGAAGACGCGGAATGACGGCTTGGCGGAAGACGCAAAGTCGGCGCGAAGCGGATTAGAATCAATGCTGCAGACGCGCGGTGAGCCGAGCGCCGCCAGCAGCTATGTCAGATTTGGCGCAGGAAAGCCCGGGCTTGGCGCTGAGCATCATTGCCGTAGAGCCCAGCTTGTCGGCCGCGCTCCTGCACCAAGGCAAGCACCGCGTCGATCGTTGGTGTTGCGACCTTGACGAGCCGGCCCATTTCCTGGACGGCGGTGACGAGTGCATCGATCTCTAGGGATCGACCTCGTTCGAGATCTTGCAGCATCGAAATTTTGTGACCGGCAACAGAACCGGCTGCGTTGAGTCGCCGCTCCATCATTTGCTCGGGGATCGCAACGCCGAGCGCGGCCGCGACAGCCTGCGCTTCAACCATCATGGAGTTGCATAGGGCGCGGAGGCCGGGCTCAGAGGTGACGCGATCCAGGGTGGCGAGGGTAAGGGCGCTGATCGGGTTGAAGCAGACGTTGCCCCAGAGCTTGAGCCAGATGTTCCAGCGGATCGCGTCGCGGATCGGCGCATCGAATCCGGCCGAAACCAGAGCATCGCGCAGGGCCACGATGCGGTCCGAGGTGGAGCCGTCAGGCTCGCCGATAGTGAAGCGCTTGAACAGGCGATGTTCGATCACCCCGGGCGCCACGACCTCACAGGCGGGATCGACGACGCAGCCGATGGCGCGCTCCGGTCCAATCGCGTTCCATTGCGCGGCGCCGGGATCGACGCTCTCCAAATGATGGCCGTCTAGCGGGCCGCGCTCCTTGTAGAAATACCACCAGGGAATGCCGTTCATCGCTGTCAGAACGGCGGTGCGCGGCCCGAGGAGCGGAGCGAACGCGCCCGCGCTGGCGTGGGCCTGCTGCGCCTTCAGCGCGCAGATCACGACGTCCTGCGGACCAAACGCCGCGGGGTCGTCGCTTGCCGGCAAATCTACCGTGCGCGTCTGTCCCTCCACGATTAACTTGAGCCCGTGGCTCCGAATGCCTGCCAGATGCGCACCGCGGGCAATTGCACACACTTGGTGGCCCGCCAATGCGAGCTCCCCCGCCATGTAACCGCCGATCGCCCCGGCGCCGAATACGCAGATCTTCATGACTTGCTCCTCTGTTCCGTCATCCAACGACAGACAAATAGAGTCTCCCGGGATTGGCGAGTATCTGGAGATTTGGCGAGACATCTTCCCGTTTTTCGCGATAATCCGCCTATGGATAAGTTCGCGGCGATGCGAGTGTTCGTTAAGATTGCCGATGCGGGGAATCTGTCAGCCGCAGGCCGTCAGCTGGGTCTTTCCTTGACCTCCGTCAGCCGCCAGCTCATGGCACTCGAAGAGGTCCTCGGCACCACGCTTGTCGAGAGGACGACGCGCCATCTCTCGCTGACGGAGTCCGGTCTACTCTACTACGAACGGGCGAAGCAGATTTTAGAGGAGGTCGCCGAGGCGGAACGCGGCCTCACGGCGCAGAGGGGAATCGCGTCCGGCCAGCTGCATGTGAGCGCTCCATCGCTGCTCGGTCGGTTGCGCTTGGCGCCAATGCTGCCCGGCTATCTGGCGGAGCAGCCTCGGGTCTCGATCGATCTGATGCTGGTGGATCGGCCGGTACGTCTCGCCGACGAAGGTATCGATGTTGCCCTTCGCGTTGGACCGCTGGAAGACTCAGGCCTAATCGTCCACAAGCTTGACGATGTCCAGCTTGTTGTCTGCGCCGCGCCGGACTACCTGCGCCGGCGCGGCGAGCCGGCGACGCCGGACGACCTGGTCGAACAGGACTGCCTGGCCTTCGGCGATGTGCCAGGCGTGGCGGAATGGAGCTTCCAGGACGGCGCCGCGCGAAGATCTTTGCGCATTCCAACCCGGCTTTGCGCAAATGACTTCGATACGTTGGTCAGTGCGGCTTTGGCAGGGGCCGGGCTCGTCCGAGTGCCGTCCTGGCAAGTTGCGCATTGTCTCGCTGACGGGCGGCTTAGGATTGTGCTCGAGGCCTATCAGCGGCCGCCCACGCCATTGAGCGTCCTAACCCTGCGCAACCGCCTGCTTCTGCCGAAGGTGCGCGCCTTCGTAGATTTTTTGCGGCAGCACTGGATGCGTCCGCGACCGCCTCTCTGAGGTACTGGCTTTGATCGATGCCGGTCTGCGCAAGCCCGCGAGCGCTTCACAGCAGCGAATGAGCAGAACGTTGGAAGAATATGGTCGTATGTTCGCAGAAAAAGCTGGTGAGGTTGCTAGAGCCGCGCTCGAAGCAACGAAGTCAATAAACGAAGCCGTTTATTAGCTAGAAAGATGACTCTCAAAATCAAGACGGGCCACTAAGTGGTGTGGCTACCGGTCTTTTTCGCCCAACACCTTACCACTCGATCTGTGGACGAAATGCAGTCGGGTGCAAGCCTGACAGACGACGCTTTCGTAGGTGTTCCGATCATCACGCGGGGCCTCGTCAGCCACCCAATGCTGAACGTTCAGACCTGTCCGTGGACATCTGAAGATGAGATTGGCCATCTAACATCATGGCGTGGTCGATTCTGGGCGCGTTGATCTGCCTCAAGATCGTGCTTCTGGCAGCGGTGCTAGCTACCTAAACCAAGGTTGGAGGGAATGCGACATGACTGCACCTAAATTAGAAGTCCCAACCGAATTGCGCGAACTGACAAAACAAGCAATCGAACAAGCGGAAACGGCGTTCGGGATGTTTTTAGCCGCCGCTAGCAAATCGATGTCATCGATCCCGCATCCAGCAACGGAAATGTCAAAGAGGGCTTTATCGTTCACCGAAGAAAATATGAAGGCTGCATTTGATCACGCGAAAAAGGTGGTTCAAGCAACTGATCTGCAAGAAGCAATGACACTCCAAGCAGACTTTCTAAAAAAGCCAAATCGCGAACGTCGCTGAACAAATAAAGAAATTCACTGCTGACGTTTTCACCTCTGTGAAGAATGAGTCGAAAAATAAGTTCTAAGCGGCGGTTCGCTTCAGTACACCCTGTGTGTACCGAAAACCCTATCGGCGTTGATGACGTGACGGAATCACCTAAGCTGGGGGAATGATCAGGCTACTATGTTTCGTCCTGGCCATCTGGGCCTCGCCATTCAAGTCGAAGATTCGGCTTGCGGCTGAGAATATGGCGCTCCGACATCAGTTGATTGTTTTGCGGCGCAAGTTGCGTGGCCGCGTCCAACTCGCAAACAGTGATCGCTGGTTCCTCGTCCAGCTATATCGCTGGTTTCCATCAATCCTAAAGGTCCTCACGATCATTCGTCCCGAGACCCTTGTGCGTTGGCATCGGGCCGGTTTTCGCAGCTATGGCGCTGGAAGTCACGATCATTGGGAGGGCGGCCGCAGATCGCGGCGGATCTGCGCGCGCTGATCCGGCGGATGAGCATCGAAAATCCGCTTTGGGGCGGGCCGCGGATCCACGGAGAACTGCTCAAGCTCGGGTTTAAGGTCGCCCAATCCAGCGTCGCCAAGTATATGGTCAAGCGGCGCGGACCGCCGAGTCAGGAATGGCGAACCTTCTTGTGTAACCACGCGCCGGACATTGCCGCGATGGATTTGTTCGTTGTTCCGACCATTGGCTTTAGCCTGCTCTACGCCTTCGTGATCGTCCGTCTCGACCGCAGAAACCTCGTCTGGATCAATGTCACTACAAACCCGACAGCGGATTGGATTGCGCGTCA
>Ga0209517_10009644_pt1 | contig 10947 bp, 6 predicted proteins | sample PeaSoiMetSII2010_FD_187695 | JGI IMG/M metagenome (GOLD analysis project Ga0209517, IMG submission 187695) | Peat soil microbial communities from Weissenstadt, Germany - SII-2010 (SPAdes) (version 2) | ecosystem: Environmental > Terrestrial > Soil > Wetlands > Peat | place: Germany: Weissenstadt... | reverse complement strand
TAGGGAAACAACAATGGCCACGCTCAACGTGACGGCAAATTCCCGGAATAACCTGCCGATGACGCCGCCCATCAGCAAGAGCGGAATGAATACCGCGATCAGCGAACTGCTCATCGACAGGACCGTAAACCCGATCTCACGGGAACCCCGCATGGCCGCTTGCATCGGAGTATCGCCCGCTTCCAGATAGCGAGAGATGTTCTCGATCACCACAATCGCGTCGTCCACCACAAACCCGGTGCAGATCGCCATCGCCATAAGCGAAAGATTGTCGAGACTATAGTGCAACAGCGACATCACCCCGAACGTCCCGACGATAGAAAGCGGCACCGCAATGCTGGGAATAATCGTGGCCCACGCGTTGCGCAAGAATAAAAAAATAACCATGATCACCAGCATTACGCTCAACAACATCGTGATTTCGATATCCTTGACGGACGCGCGGATCGTAGTCGTGCGATTAAAATTGGTGTCGAGAGTAACCGTCGGAGGGATCGAAGCACTCAATTCTGGAAGCAACGCCATGATGCGGTCCACGGTCTCTATTACGTTGGCGCCAGGTTCCCGGCCAATCCCCATAGACACAGAGGTCCTGCCATTTGCGTACGCCGAGTTGCGCAGATCTTCGATTCCCTCGGTCACTTTCGCAATATCGCTTATCCGGACCGGGGCGCCATTCCTGTAAGCAACGATCAGCGGAAAGTACTGGTCAGGTTTAAGAAGCTGGTCGGTGTCGCTCAGGGTCCACCGATTGGATTCGTTTTCCAGAGTTCCCTTCGGAGAATTCGCATTGGCGGACCGGAGCGCGGCCCGCACTTCTTCCAAACCAATCCCATAATGAGCAAGAGCGTTAGGATTCAAGTCCACGCGAACCGCGGGCTTCGCTCCCCCGGAGATGCGAACCAGACCTACGCCTGGGACTTGAGATATCTTTTGGGCCAGGAAGGAATCGCACAGATCGTAAAGACGGCCCCTTGGAACCGTGTCCGACGAGATATCGATATCTAAGATGTCCACTTCGGCGGGATTAATCCTGCGGTAGTTCGGCAAGGCCGGCAGTCCAGCCGGCAGTTGTCCAGCGGCGCCATTGATGGCTGCCTGCACGTCCCGGGAAGCTGCGTTAATGTCCCGATCCAAATCGAACTGAAGAACGATCCCCGAAGCGCCAAGTTGGCTGCTGGAGGTCATCTGCGTGACGCCCGCGATCCGCCCGAATTGGCGTTCCAGTGGCGTTGCCACGGATGAGGCCATCGTTTCCGGACTTGCCCCAGGCAAGTTGGCCCGAACAAAAAGCGTCGGAAAATCCACTCGAGGTAAAGCCGCCACCGGCAGAAAGTAAAAACCCACTCCGCCTGCGAGCAGGATCGCGATGCTCAGCAGCGACGTAGCGATGGGCCGTTTTATGAATGGCGCCGAGAAATGCATCGTTGTTCCTTCAGCCCGTACGCGAGGTCAAGGATTATGCGCCAACACTGGTTCCGCCCAGGTTTCCCGTAAAAGTATACTAATGCAACGAACTGAAAATTTCCTGAATGCGGTGACGGCCTAGTTTCCGAGAATGTAACTTCGAGGAGTTTAACCCAAAAGCCGGGCTGTTACCTTAACTGGGGCCTGACCCTGAACAACTCAGCCTGGCTAGATATGTTTGCTTAGCTTGCCGAAGCATGCAGGCCCAATGCCTGACCGATTACGTCCGTATATTTGAGCCCACCGCCGGTATTAAACAATACGACGCGATCCTTGGCAGAGAGGAATCCCGTCGCGAGCAAGTGATCGTACGCGGCTGTCGCGGTGGCGCCTTCCGGCGACAGAAAAACACCTTCGTGTTTTCCCCAGTCCTTGAGCGACGCCAGAATCTGCTCGTCGGAGAGAGCCAGGGCCACACCGCCGGACTCCTTCAGGATTTCCAGCATGATGGAATCCCCATAGGGTTTCGGCACGCGCAGGCCGGCCGCAAACGTAGCGGCATTTTCCCACATCTGGCTCACTTTCGCGCCCTGCTCAAACGCGCGGACCACCGGCGCACACCCGGAGGACTGCACCGCAATCATGCGAGGCCGTTTCCCGGGGCGCACCCAGCCGAGGTCTTCCAACTCCAAAAAAGCTTTCCACATGCCGATCAATCCCACTCCGCCGCCCGTGGGGTAAAAAACCGCGTCGGGATATTCCCAGCCCAGCTGCTCGACCAGTTCATAGCCCATGGTTTTCTTGCCTTCGACGCGGAAGGGCTCTTTGAGAGTGGAGATGTCGAACCAGCCTTCTTTCTCTTTGCGTTCCGCCACCATGCGCCCGCAGTCGGAGATGAGCCCGTCGACCAGAGTGACTTTGGCTCCATATACCTTCGCCTCGACGAGGTTGGCAAGAGGCACGTCCTTCGGCATGAAAATATACGCTTCGATGCCTGCGGCGGCGGCATAAGCAGCGAGCGCGCCTGCGGCATTCCCTGCCGATGGCACAGCCAGCTTCTTCAAGCCGTAGTGGCGCGCCATAGTCACCGCAAGGGCGAGTCCGCGCGCCTTGAACGTGGAGGTGGGGTTGGCGCCCTCCTCCTTAAGATAAACATTCGAGAAGCGGCGGCTTCGCAGCATCGGTGTCCAACCCTCGCCAAGCGTGACCGGCTTGGCATCGGGCAGTACCGATCTGTAGCGCCACATGCCGGCCCAGGGCACTGAGGATGCATCCTGAGCGATCTTTTCGCGCGCCGCTACGCCGCGCAGGGGACTCAAGTCGTACCGGACATAAAGCGAACCGGAACAATCCGGGCAAAGCGTCTGCGGCGTTTGCGCGGAAATAGATTTTCGGCAACGGGAGCACTCTAACTTCGCGATGTTTGGCATGCGCAAAAGATACCAGACGGCGCGAACAACAGCCAACCTTCAAGGAGGAATGACCGTCGGGGGAATCCTTGAGGTACTATCTGGACTCGCAAGAAGGCCGGTTCACAACATCTTGTGGAAGTGCTGCCAGGACTGGAATGGTTCTGATGACGGCGGACACGAACAAAACTTCGGGCAAGAAGGCAAAGCCCGGCGCATATTTCGGGATTCCACTGGCGTTTTGTGTAATTGCGTTCCTGGCCGGCGGCTTGCTCATCGGCGTTCTGTTTCGCGGGAATCGAGTGGCGGCCGCGATCTATACGAGCGGCACCTATTTCCCCAAGTTGATTGTGACGTTTGCCACGCTCATTATTTTTGCGCTCCTTTCCGGAGCCACCGCAAAGCTGGTGCTATTCAACAGGCAGGGCGCCGGACGCCTGTTTGGGTCGATCCTGGCAGCCTACGTCGTGCTGGGATTTGCTTCCCTGGTCTACGTCACGATTTGGATCCCGGTTCTCACCAAGCTGCCGTTTGCCGCTCCGGGAGCGCCCATCCTGGGCGTGGGCCAGTGGATTCAACAATTAGCAAAATCCCTCTCCACGCTGCTCACCGAACAGCCTCTGGTCCAAGCGCTGGTCATCGCAGTATTAACCGGCTACGTAGCAGCCGTCATTCCGGGTCTGCGTTCCGTTGCGCGTGGCCTGATCATGTGCAGCCAAGCCGTGCTTTGGTCGTTCCAGAAGCTTCTGTGGTATTACCCGCTAATGATCGGCTGCCTGGCGATCGGCATTCCCATGAAATTCGGTCTGCAGGGCATGTCCGCGTATGGCCGGACGACCCTCTGGGTGGGCCTGGTAACCGTGAGCTGGTCAATCATCCTGGCTACAATCGTGAAGCTCGCGTCGAAGCGCTCCTGGAAGCAGATCGTTTCGTACTACGCGGCCGTGTGGCCCACGGGATTTGGCACGGGGGGATCCTACGAAACCCTGGCGATGAATCTTGTATCGGCGGAATCCGAGTTGGGCTTGCCTCGCGAAATGGCGGAAGTTTCCATCGTTTTCGGCACGGTGATGAACAAGAGTTGCGCCACTATTTCCGTCATGCTCGTTACGATATCCGTGGCTCGTCTCCTCAATTTCCCCATTTCTCTTGCGGAGATCGTGACGCTGGTTCCGCCGGTGCTCGTTCTGGGCTTGGAATCTCCCGGAATCCCGGGGGGCGCAGCATTTTTTATGGCGCCGATTGTAGCCGTGCTGCTCCATGTGCGGGACATCGATGGATTCGTCGCGACGTTTGTGACTATGTATACGGGTCTGATTCCAATGTTCTCCACGGCCGGCAACACCACCAACAATGGCCTGGTCGGCGCGTTGCTGAACGATCGATTTTGCAAATATCCGGGGCCGGTGGATCCCGCGGCAGCCAAAATTCAGAACCCTCCCGCGTCGTTTGTAAAGCAAGGTAATCCACTAAGCCCGTCCAGACTGGCCGGCTGGATTCTGATGGCAATGGGCGCCTGGATGATTGTTTCGCCTCAGGCGGTGTTGGGGCTCGACCAACTGAAGTGGATGTACAAATACGCCTTCCCGGGAGAAGTCCTGCTGGGCGCATTGCTGATGACTGGTTCGCTTCAACTATTGGCACCCAATGGTGTTGCCAATCAAATTAGCCCTGTTGTTCAAAAAATCCCGCCAGGACCGGAGTCTTCGAGTACGACCACGAACGAAACCTAGGCGAAGCCGCATTCGGCAGGCCTCATCATTGATTCCCAGAGACAGCACGCGTATCATGGAAGATTAATGCATGTAAATAGATCAGGCCGCCCGGCACGCCTCTTCTCTTCTTGCAAGCGTATCCTGCTTGCCGCGCTCTTTGTGTCCCTGCTCGCGCCGGCGCTGTTTGCCGCGGATCCTGAAATTTTTCCGCTCTCGCAAGTCCAGGCCGGAATGAAGGGCGAGGCGTACACGATTTTTGCCGGCGACCAGATCGAAAAGTTCGATTTGGTGGTGATCGGCGTGATGCCGAATTTTCTGGCGCCCAAGGAATCGATCATCCTCGTGCAACTCCTGGGCCCAAAATTGGAGCACACAGGTGTGGTCGCGGGAATGAGCGGCAGCCCGGTTTATATCGACGGGAAACTCGCCGGGGCGCTCTCCCTCAAGCTCGGCCAGTTCAGCAAGGAACCACTGGCCGGAGTCACGCCGATTGAAAATATTTTTAGCCTGCCGAAGGGCCAGCCCGGGGCGATTCGCGCCGAGGCGATGCCAGCCTCGGCGGCGCCTGCACAGCAATTGGAAGCGCGATTTGAGATTCCCACGGATTGGGCCTCGCGGGCCGGCGTTTCCGGCGGAAGTTTTCTGACGCCGATTGATTCCCCGCTCGTCTTTTCGGGATTCAGCGCCGTGGCCATTCGGCAATTCGAGAAGGAATTTGCAGCATACGGCATGGCGGCGACGCAGGGCGGCAGCACCGACGCGCGGCCCGACGATGCAAACATTCGTCCTGGAGACATGGTCAGCGCCGTGCTCCTCGAAGGCGACTTGTCGCTGAATGCATCGTGCACGGTCACGGCGATTGTGGACGGGCGCGTGTATGTGTGCGGGCATCCGCTGTTCGGATTCGGCTCCGTTCAGATGCCCATGGCTCGGGCCCGCGTCCTGACCACGCTTAGCTCCGATCTGGAATCGACAAAAATTGTGAACGTCGGCGGAACGATCGGATCGTTCAGCCAGGATCGCGTGACCGCTGTTGTGGGCAGTCTGGGAGCCTCACCAAAATTGATCCCGATCGACATGACCGTGGCTTCGCCGGACGGTGACAAAAAGCTTTCCTTCCGCATGATGTCGAATCCGAAGCTCACGCCGATTCTGATGGGCATTGCGGCGCTGAACGGCTTGATCCAGAGCAGCGTGTACGGCGAAGGAACCACGCTGCATTTGACCGGGGGAATCGACATCGCCGGCCACTCCAGCGTGACCCTGGATAATCTTTTCCCGCCGATCGATTCTTTCATTCCCGACGGCTTGCCCGTCTCGACCTCGGTGCAAAATATTTTCCAGAGAATTTTCTCGAACCAGTTTGAAACGGCGGACATCGAGCGTGTGACGCTCCGCATGGAGTCCATGCCGGAGCGCCGCCAGGCGACGATCGAAGGCGCGTGGCTGGATAAATCCGAAGCAGAGCCGGGCGACACGGTCACCGTGCGCGTGCAGTTGCGCCCGTACCGCGGATCGCCGGTGATTCGCGATGTGCGGATCGCGATTCCGCCGCAAGCGGTGCGTGGCGCGAACATGCAAATTCTGGCCAGCGATTCGGCCACGTTGAACCGCATGAGCGTCGTATCCGGATCGCAGGCGCGCCTGGACAGCCTCGAGCAGCTCATCTCGGTTTTGAACCGGGAACGGAGAAACAACCGGCTGTACGTGACGCTGCTCGGTTCCTCGCCGACCATGGTGGTGCAGGATAAAGTGATGCCGAACGTCCCCGCGTCCCAGATCAATCTTCTCGACCAGCGCGGCGGCCCGGCGAGTTCTCTTGTCGTTCGGCAATCGGCGGCGGGAGAATGGTCGCTGCCGCTCGATCAGATCGTTCAGGGATCCACATCCATTACGATTCAAATCAAGTGAGCGGCAGGCTGTCGCGCGTCGCCGGGTCCTTCAGGAGTCTTATGCGCAATGCAATTTCAAATGCCCGCGATCCACGCGGTCCAACAACCGCCGCCCTCGCTCACCCGGGCACGTGGATATTTCTCGCCGCGGCAGTACTCGCCATAGCGGTCCCCGCGCTTGCCGAACACACGCGCTGGTGGCGGCAAGCGACATTTGAAGAATTTGACAAAGGGACGGCGAAAGGCGTCGCGCTGCGCAGCGACGGAAAAATGTTTCTCGCCCCGCGCTTCGCCGAATTTGCAGACGCCAACCTCGCCTATCTCCTCCAAATCCGCGCCGATGCAAAAGGAAATCTTTACGCGGCGGGCGGCTCGAACGCGAAAGTGTTGAAAATCGATGCCAGCGGAAAATCGACCAGCGTATTTGAATCCTCCGAGCTGGCGGCCCAGGCGCTCGCTCTCGATGCCGCGGGAAATCTGTTCGTGGGCACGTCGCCCGACGGAAAAGTCTACAAAGTGACGCCCGCCGGCCAATCCTCCGTTTTCTTTGATCCAAAGATGAAATACATTTGGGATCTGGCCGTGGACAAAGACGGAACCGTGTACGTCGCGACAGGCGACACCGGAAAGATTTTTTCTGTCGCGCCGGATGGCAAGGGGCAGGTTTTTTATTCCAGCGAAGAAACACATATTCGTTCGTTGGCGCTCGATACGAGCGGAAACGTCCTGGCAGGGACGGAGCCGAGCGGGCGGGTTCTGCGCATTCCGAAGGCGTCCAACAATCGCCGCGCGTTTGTCCTCTACGAAACCTCGAAAAAAGAAATCACGTCGCTGCTACAGGCTGCGAATGGGGAACTGTACGTCTCCGCTGTGGGCGAGAAGACTCCGCCAGCCCCCGGGCAACCGCGCCCCATAACGGCGGACACGACAACCACGTCGAATTTTGTGATTTCGCTTGGCCCGGCTGGAAACCCAATCGGAGCCGCTACGCAGCCGCAGCCCAACTCTTTTACGCCGTTCTTCACCGTAAATTCGAGTTCGGTTTATCGAATCGCTCCGGATGGTTCTCCCGAAGAGCTGTGGAGCGCGCGGGACGATGTGGTCTATGCGATGGGACTTCTCCCCGGCGGAAAGCTACTCCTCGGAACGGGAAATGACGGCGCGGTTCTGGAACTCGAAGGCAATCACGTCTTCTCGAAGCTCGTGAAGGCAACCGCGCGCCAGGTAACCGCGATCGCCACCGCCCCTGGCGGAAAACTGTTTCTTGCCGCAGCCAATCCAGGAAAGATTTTCACGCTGGGGCCTGAAAATGAATCCGAGGGCACCTACGAATCGCAGCCGTTTGACGCTCACATTTTTTCGCGCTGGGGCCGCACCGTATGGTGGGGCGAAAATATCTCCTCCGCGAATAATGCCGGCGCGCAACGCGCAGCGATCTATGCCCGCTCGGGAAATACTTCCGATCCGGACTCCAATTGGAGCGACTGGGCGGGCCCGTATTCAAATCCCTCGGGCGACAAACTCGATTGCCCCGCCGCGCGCTTCGTGCAGTGGAAGGTCGTCCTGCGCGGCGGCGTCAGCGGTAGTCCGGCGCCCGCGATCGATTGGTTCAGCATCGCGTACCTGCCTAAGAATATTCCTCCTGAGGTGACCGCGATCGCCCTGCAAGATCCCGGCGTGCGCGTCAATGGAATTTCCTTGCCAACGGCGGGCACGGGTCAACAGGCTCCCGCGCAGCTTCGCATGCCGCAGCCGCCGCCATCGGCATCTTCAGCCACCGCTGCATTCACCATCACTTCAGTCTCGACGCTCGGGCCGGCGGCCGGCTCCGCGCATTTCGATCCTGTCCCACAGGGCATGTCGCAAAAAGGGTATCAGTCTGTACTCTGGACCGCTGACGATGCGAACGACGACCAGCTGGAATTCGCCATATATTTTCGCGGCGAAAACGAAACCTCATGGAAGCTGTTGAAGGACAAGCTGGACACTCGGTTTTATTCCTGGGACACAACTTCGATGCCGGACGGCGCCTACTACCTGAAGATCGTCGCCAGCGATGCCCCGTCCAACCCGACCGGTGAAGGACTGTCTTCCGAGCGCGAATCCGATCGCTTTGTCGTCGATAACACGCCTCCATCGATCGCTCAACTCACGGCGGAGTCCGTAAGCGCTGGCGTGCGTGTGCGATTTCAAGCCAGCGCTCCGGTGAGCTTCATCGCGCGCGCGCAATACAGTCTGGATGCGGGAGATTGGACGCTGGTCTTCCCCGCGGGAGGCCTGAGCGACGCGCCTCGTGAGAATTACGATTTTCAGTTGCAGAAGATTTCGCCGGGCGAGCACACGGTTACAGTTCGCGTCTACGACCAGTTTGAAAATGTGTCGAGCGCCAAAACGACCGTCCGAATTTCCTCCAGCGGAAATTGAACTCGTGGCAGACACTTTACAGCCTGTGCGGTAACCATCAAATCTTTGTAGGGCACGGCTTCAGCCTTGCCGCAATGTATTCGGAATGAATGCGGCTTTAGCCGCTGGCCCGTCCGAAATCGAGTTGCCAAATGGGCTCTTCAGCCTGTGATCCCCAAAACAGAAAACCAACAGGCTGAAGCCTGTCCCACTAAAGTTCCTAACTCGCCCAGCGTTCCCGAACCGACGCCTTGGCCTCATACCGCTCGATGTGCAGCCCGATTCCCAACAGGCCTCCCGGGGTGGAGCTCTGCCGGACGTGGACCACGCGCGCCACACACTTCACATCGCCCGTCGACTTGACAGCCAGCTCTTGCGGCATGCGGAGCGACACTTCCACGGGGGTCCCGACTTTCAGCGGCACGTCGGTCATAAAATACATCCCGCGCTGCGACAGGTTTTCCGACTGCGCCGTTTGCTCGGTCGATCCCGGATTGTTGAGCGCCCGGAATCGCAACGGCACACGGATATTCACGCGCGTATCGATACGTCGTTCACTTGAGCTCATCGTTTCCTCCCCGCTCGCTGGTTGGAATGCGCGCGGTTATCAAAGTAGGAAGGGGGTGAAATCGATTCTATCGTGCGGTGAAATGGAAGCAAGGGAAATGCGCATCTTTCAAGAGGCATGGACCACGCCGGGACAAGTTGTGCCATAATGCGCCTTTCTTAAGAGTTTTCTCATTGAGCGCACCCGACACTCCATCTTTCGCGGGCCCCGGCCTCCAGGAAATTCGCGAGGCGCACCGCCGCATCGCTCCGCACATCGAGGAAACGCAGGTGATGATTTCCTACCCGCTCGATGAGCTGGCGGGCGCGCTGCTGTATTTCAAGTGCGAAAATTTGCAGCTCTCCGGTTCGTTCAAAATTCGCGGCGCGGCGAACGCGGTTTTTTCGTTGAGCGAAGCGGAGGCGGCGCGAGGCGTGGTGACGCACTCATCGGGAAATCACGGCGCGGCGCTGGCCCTGGCCGCGCAAATGCGCGGCATCCGCGCCTGGGTGGTGATGCCCCGCAACGCTCCGCAAGTGAAAGTTCGCGCCGTCGAAGCCTACGGCGCGGACATTTCGTTTTGCGAGCCGACGCTCGCGGCGCGCGAAGCTGGCGCCGCGGAATTGCTGCGCTCCACGGGCGGAACGCTCATTCACCCTTACGATGATGACCGCGTCATCGCGGGACAAGGCACGGCGGCGCTGGAACTCCTCGAGGAAATCCCGGACCTGGACATCCTTTGCGCGCCGGTCTCGGGCGGGGGATTGCTTTCCGGCACGGCCATCGCGGCGAAGTCCCTGCGCCCGGAAATCGTGGTGATCGGCTGCGAACCGGCTAACGCCGACGATGCGGCGCGGTCGCTCGCCTCCGGCCAGCTCGAGCCCGGCTCGACGAAGTTCACCATCGCCGACGGCCTGCGCGCGACTCTTTCTCCACGCACTTTCGCGATTCTGCGGGAGCGCGTCGATCGCATACTGCTCGTAACCGAAGCGGAAATCGTCGAGACGATGCACCTGATCACGGAGCATCTGCGCAGCACCGTCGAACCGTCAGGCGCGGTAGCCGCGTCCCCTGCCCTTCATCGCCAGATTGAAGGCGAAGACCTGCGAATCGGAATTATCCTCTCCGGCGGGAATCTGGATCCGGACGCAATCCCGGCAAAATAGCTATATTTAAAGAAGCGATTTGGCATGCCCCGATGGGTACAGCTATATTTTCCAATTGAGAGTGCCGGTCGAGTTTCCCGTGGATTTGTCTTCGACGTTGCCAGCTATTTTGGACTCGCTAATTCACGGTAACTGGAATGATTGCCGTCTGTGCCGCCTGTGTCCCTCCGGGCGCCGGTGTCGCAACCACGGTGATCATATAACTCCCGGTTGTTGTGCCCGGGTTCCCGCCACCGCCGCCACCGCTGCTGCCACCGCCGCAACTTACGCCCGCCACAGCAACTACAACGAGCAGGAGGGCCAGTGGTACGAATCCCCAGCGCCTCTGCTTCCGAGCTGCAAGGAGGAAAATGAAGCCAATCATCGAAACCGCCGCGGCCGCGAGCGGCCAAGCGCGGCCAATAGGAC
>Ga0209517_10009643_pt1 | contig 10947 bp, 13 predicted proteins | sample PeaSoiMetSII2010_FD_187695 | JGI IMG/M metagenome (GOLD analysis project Ga0209517, IMG submission 187695) | Peat soil microbial communities from Weissenstadt, Germany - SII-2010 (SPAdes) (version 2) | ecosystem: Environmental > Terrestrial > Soil > Wetlands > Peat | place: Germany... | reverse complement strand
CAACTCGCTGAGCTTCAGCAACCCTACTTTGTTCTTGATGATCTTTTCGTCGTTACTCATCTGACATTCTCCTTTCGCGCTTGTCGCGCGAGTTTATCAAATGTCAGATCAAGTCGAGACTAAGACAGTTGAGGCGGCATTCGGTTTCCCTGCTCGATCTGCTTGCGTGTCGCTTGCCGCCCATCGGGGTTAATTTTTCGCCGCCTTCTTCCTCAAGTAGCGTGCCTTGCCGTCACCGGATGCAACGTGCTCTGCACCCGTACACACTCTAAGCGGCTTAACTTGTACCCACCTGCTTTCCTTTCCATGTGAGCAGGGCCTTGAGGAAATCGTCGGCGGCGTCCTCGCCATAGTTCTCCAGCAAGATTTCGCAAGAGGTAGTTTGAAGCATGGTGAGAGCCTCAGTCGGGGTCAACTGCTCGGACTCGATGATGCTTTTGATTTGATCGCCGATTCGTTCCAGTTTGACCTGCTGAACCCCGGTGATTGTTCCATCTAGTTCACTCATTATGACAACCCTCCTTCAATTTTTAAGTAAGTGGTGCGATGATCTGTTGCTGTGCGTCCTGTGCTGCGCTTGATTTTTGTCGCGAATGCTCTTCGTTCTTTTGATACTCATTGCAACCCTCCTTCAATTTCTCGTAACAGGACCGGGGCTGAGCCGGATGATGCTGCATTTCCGCTTGCGTCGGCGGTTCCCGGAGCCAAGATCGAGAAAACCCGACTGGCCCCTAAATTTTTCGAGTGCCCGACTGACCTTTGTCAGCCGAGCAGCAGCGTTTGGCGATTTGGCTTACGGAGTGATAAAGAATTTCGTCCACATCCCTTTTGATGGCTGAAACCGGGGAACGGACAAAATGGGCCATTAAAAAGAAAGGCCATGTGGGAACATGCCCGTTGGTAACATCGAAGTTATTGCTTTTCGTGGAGGGGAATCCGCTGATGGCCACTCATGCGGTCCGCAGGCGGGAAATTATGAACGACTCAATGGCAGCGCAACCACCACGCCGCTCGGTAGTTCGATAACGGCTCCTCCGGAAACACGCGCAGTCAAATCTTCCCGTGAGGTCGGTCACGAGGGCACGATCAGGTGGACGCATCGTGGCCTAACCCATCCGTGGCCCTCGCGGCCCTTTCGCCCTGCCCACCCATCAAATCTTACGGATGGAGGAAGCGGCTGAAAATAATGACTCGGTTCTCGCCCAATCCACGTTTTTTCTGCGTCGGCGCTTCAGCCAGTAATAAACAAACAAGGCAGCACGAAGCACAACGAATCTTCACTCGGTGCTTCGTGGTGTCCGAAATTACTGATGAAGGAAGTGGCTCCTAACCATGATGCTCGACAGCACTGCTATCACTCCACGAGTTCTAAAAACTAAACAAGCCGCCCGCTACTTGGCCATCAGCGCATGGAAGTTGCGGAGTCTCGTTCAAGCGGGCGAGATTGCCTGCATCATCGGGGACGGCACCACCAGCCCGTGGTTGTTTGACATTCAGGACTTGAACAACTGGATTGAGCGGCGGAAACAGACCTTGTAGACTAGATTCTTTGTGAACTATCTGGCGCCAACTCGAAACTGCTCCCCTACAGTGCGATGCATTCGTGTCACTGTATGGATCGCAAAGGTGCTCCGACACTCGACGGAGGGCCGATGAAACGCCAGCGGGGAACCGGGTCGATCTTCTTGCGAGAGGACAGTAGCATCTGGTCGTACCAGATTTACGCCAATGGTCGTCGAGAGCGTGGTAGTACTGGCTGTCGCAATAAGCGCGAAGCTGAGGCCTTCGTTCGGAGGAAATTGGCAGAGTATTCTGTCGGTCTTTCGACCCCGAATAGCGACAAAGTTACGGTGAGAGAGTTGATGGACGATCTTCTCCTGCGCCATAGGAACGACGGCAATAAGAGCATCGAGGATGATGAGTCTCGTTGGAGAAACCACATTGAGCCGTTCTTCGGGCATCTCCGCACCGCGCAGGTCTCCTCCGACCTGATCGAAAGGTACATCAACCACCGAAAATCGCAGACCACTCGCAGCAGGCGACCACCCGAGAATGCAACTATCAACCGGGAGTTGGCACTGCTCAAGGCTGCATACAACTATGGAGTAGAGAAAACGCCGCCGAAAGTTATTCGAGTGCCGCACTTCAGGATGCTGGAAGAGCGGAATGTCAGGAAGGGTTTCTTGAAGGACACTGAGTACATCAGTCTCACCGAGACGACAGCTAGGGAAAAGACCGCGAGACTGCGGCCATGGCTGCGAGGAATGCTCGAAGCTGGATGGTGTTACGGATGGCGAGAGGCTGAGATACGGAACCTTCGCGTGCGGCAGTTCGACCCCATGGCCCGCATTGTCCTTCTGGAGCCGGGAGAAACAAAAAACGACGTTCCACGGCAGACGCCACCGATGGACGAGACAATTTATCAGTTAATTGTCGCCTGCACTGTCGGGAAGAGCCCGGATGGTTTCGTCTTCACGAGAGACGACGGCGAGCCGATCAGAGATTTCAGGGACGCTTGGTGGGTGGCATGTGTTGCGGCGGGAGTCGGCAGGTTCCTGTGCAAGGAGTGCCGCCAGATCGTGACGGGTGCGAAGTGCCAGCCGTGTGGGGGCGAGAAGGAATACGAAGGGCTGCTGTTCCATGATCTTCGTCGAACTGGGGTCAGAAACATGATCCGCAACGGAATTCCTGAGAAGGTTGCGATGGTCATCTCGGGGCATAAGACCCGCAGCGTGTTCGACCGATACAACATCACAAACTATGCTGACCTCGTGGACGCAGGGCGCAAGATTCGTGAAGGTCGAGAGCGAATCAAGAGGCAAGCAAAAGAGTTTGACCACAGAACAGCCACAGTTAATAACGAAGATGGTGCAGATGACAAAGGCAAAGAGATCAACTAGACTGTGAAATCAGGAACTTACCACTCGGCCGGGATGGCGGAACTGGCAGACGCAGCGGACTCAAAATCCGCCGGGCTTCGGCCCTTGGGGGTTCGACTCCCCCTCCCGGCACCATGACTTTCGTAATCAGTAACTTACGGATTGCCCTAACGCTCCCCTAATGTTCTGAGCTATGGTACGCGGATATGAACCGCCGCGTGTCCGTGTGGAAATACGTGAAAATTGGTGACCGCTGGCGTTACTGCAAGCCCGTCTACGGTGCGAACAACAAGATAAAATCCCACTGGGTTTACGTAAAAGGCAAGCCAGAGGAGCATCCCGAAGGGAATTTCTACATTCACAAGTTGGACCACGGGAAACAGGTCTGGAAAAAGATTGGGCCAAATCCCGCCGATGCCGTTCGCGCTGCTCAATACGAGGAACAATTCCTACATGCGATCGCGATGGGTGTGCCTGTAAAGAAACAGGAAGCTCCCGACTTGACCTATGGGCCGCAAATGTGGAAATTCCTTGAAGACTACAAGTTGAGCCAGAGCGAAGAGTCTCATGCTTTGATGAAGCAAACCCTCGAGGAATTTTCCGAACACTGCAAGAAAATCAATCTCACCGACATCACCCGAGAGGACCTGCTCAAGTACAAGAAGTGGTTAGTGAATCGTGAGCGTTCCCTGCGCACAGCCGGGAACAAGATGCTCCGCGTCAACCAGTTTTTGCGAAAAGCTCTGGGAGTTGAGGCGGGGAAGGGATTGGTCACGGTGAAGGACGCCAAGTTCGTGGAGCGAGAACCCGAAGTCTACACGGACGATGAGGTTGACGTGTTCCTCAAAGCGTGTGGCCCGTTTCACGCTCTGGTTTTCAACACGCTGCTCATGGCGGGGCTTCGCAAACAGGAAATGGAGAATCTGGAGTGGACCGACATCAATTTCACGACCGGGACCCTGTCCGTTAGAGGCAAGAAGACGTTCCAGCCGAAAGACTGGGAGGAGCGTGAGATCGAAATACCCCGAGAACTGCTAGACATGCTCTTCTCAGCCCGCAAAGACCGTGGGCTGGTTTTCGGTACCAAGACCGGGAAGAAGTACACCCACGTCTGGGACGACTGCAAGGACATCGCAAAGAAGGTTGGCGCGAGTCTCGCTGGCAAGGCTGACGACGCTGAAAAGGAGAAAATCGTCAAGGAGACCGCCGCCCGGTATCACCCGCACAAATTTCGCGCCACCTACTGCACGAAGCTCCTGCAATCCGGCATCGACTTGAAGACCGTTCAGAAGCTGATGGGCCACAAGACGATTGAATCCACGATGCGTTATCTGGCGAAAGCCGAGAGCAAGAAGGTCAGAGCGAAGGTGGATGCTGTTCAGTGGAAGAAACAACCACCAAAAAGTATCCAGATAGGCGGCTACGAAGTCCCGATGGGTACGGTTGTGATCGACTGGAAGAAAGATTGAGTGCTCTTGAAGCACGGCGGCTGGCCTTGAGGTTGCTTTGCTGCAACCGATAGCACCTGAGTGGAGCAACCAGACGGGAACCCCACGCGGCCATTACCATCGTTACCTATCTTCTGTGATTACCTGCCCACCAGAATAGCCATTGAGAATACCAAGGAGATTCTTTATGTGGCCTGAGGCGGATGACCCGAACTCCGATGATCTGAATCCCGATGAGCGGCGCGAACGAGCCAGAATTCTAGGTGAGCCTGAAGAAGCCGTGTGGGACGATCTCGTTCACCAGTTCGACACCACGGTATACGCATACTACGTAGACAAGCTCGCAATGGGGCGGATTCTCCGCCTAATGAAGTTGCATATCCAGAAGTACGGGAAAACCGTGAAAGGCTGTCGCGGAAGGTGGAAGCCTCTCTTGGATCACTATGGACTGCACATCTCTACCGTTCGTGACCTCATCCGAAACTATGAACGAGCCGAGAAAATTCCAAAGGCTCAGTGTGCATTCAAACCACTGCCTCCCAAGCCACCGAAGCAGCCTATGTCCGTGATTGGTAGGAAAAAATCCCATAAAACTGGCAAAACAAATACGCCGGAATCCGGCTCATTGGGACTTTCAAACCAGCCGGACGCAGCGGGCAGGGAATTGGTGGAAGCGGTGTTCGTTCTGACTGAAAAGCAAAAGCAACAATTCATGATCGGAGTCCGCAAGCTCGGGGATAGAGCCACTGCCGTTATCTATGAAGCCGTGATCACCGCCGCCAATCTGAAAACTCAAAGCGTGGGAGAGTAGAATGCCGCTCCCGACAGTAGAACTCTCAGCCATTGGTCGCGACGAAGCTAACCGTCGCTGGAACGACCAATTCCTCACGCATGAGGATGGTCCTCGTGCGCTCAACTACAACATCGCCTATACGCACGAAGGGAAGCTCAAGTTCGTATTACTGCCCCGTGCAATCAAGACCAAGGTGTACAACCGTTCTCTCCTCAGTTTGCAGACCACCAAGTTCAATTCCGCGAAGAATACTCGGCGCAGCGCGGTGGCACAGAGTTTCGGGGGAGAGGTCCTGATGGGCTATATGAAGCCCTGTCATCAAACTTACAAATGCTGGATGACCGCGCCTACTCGCGATCAGCGCAAGGAGTTCCACCATCTCTTCCGATTGGTGACTGAAATAAACAAAATCGTGGAGGAAAATCTTCCCGAGTACTACCTCGCCACTCAAGAAATCGCTTACAACATGTGGCGTCCCGAAGATGCTGCGGAGGACTTTCCAGATCCCAAGGTTCGTAACCGCCTACACTCAGACTGGGACTTGTTCTACCTAATTCGGGGCACGATTTTCTCAACGCTGACTTTGAATCGCTCTATTGTGTTCAAGGCTCATGCCGACAAACACAATGTTGAAGGAACTCTCGGTTGCCTGACCCCATTCGGGGACTATGCGGGAGGAACACTGGTATTCCCCCGGTTCGGAGTTCGAGTCGAAGTGAAACCGCATGACCTGTTGATAGCGGACACCAACGAGGAGCTTCACGGGAATCTTGGCCCCATTGTCGGCGAGCGATACAGCGTCGTTGCTTATTTGCATGAGTCACTTCAAGGCAGAGCGGATCACAACTGGGAAGGCGTAGTTTCGCGGAACACCGACTCTGGACAGCGCCCTGCCGTTTGGTGTTGCAAAGCTGGCATGACGTACCCGGAGGATGCCGTATACGTCGGTTGTCGGGTGCGAAGGGGCAAGGTCAGCAAGAAAGGCTCGATCTTCGGCAATGGGACCAACCCACTCGTGTCCCACAAAGGCGGGCGGCACACGGAGGGCGAGTTCCGGGCTTACGCAATCGAGAAGCTAAGAGACCCGGCGTTTCGGGCGGAAGCAGAGAAGCTACGCGGCAAAGATCTTCTCTGCTGGTGCGTGCAGGAAGGCAAGGATCGGGCAGAATTTTGCCACGCGAGGGTCTGGCTTGACCTGATCAACAACCCCCAAGGACCATTGGCGCGCCCAGATTTACACCCGGAACAGCGCCGCGATTTCGATTGGGGATACTACGAGCCAAGTTTTCTTTCGAAAGAAGAGGCAGACGCGCTGTTCGCAATGGCGAAGGCACAGCCGAGACTCAGGCCGAAGATCAAGCGGAGCGGATACGCACTGCGGCGATGCGCAAGCACGTGCTGGAGTGTCAGAGATCGGAATGATGATTCAGTCGCAATGGTGCCGCTCGCAGAGACCCCTTCCGAAATACTTTCTCTGCAACGGAAGCTCAGTGGTTTGGCCGGAAAAGAGGTCAACTATTTCTCGTTACAGGCGTATGAGAATGAGCGGGACCACATCGACTTCCATCAGCACCGCGAGGACAAATGCCGCGATGCGCGGGTATTCATCATTTCGCTGGGAGAACGCCGAAGTTTCGCGGTAGATAAGCTCTGTCCGCAATGCCTTCTGTGTGACAACTGTAATCGCCGCAGGTGCCATCCCGGTGGCCCTCCGTGTTCCAACTATTCGAAGTGCCAAGCTGCCAAGAAACACCGGAGGACTTGCGCAGTCAGGAAGAGCACGAAAACCATACTCCTGCCAGCGCACGGCTCACTCATTGCCTTGACCAGCGAAGCGAACGACTGGTACGAGCACGCCGTCTTGGATGACGAGGACTCCAAAGGACTACGGATGTCTATCAACACCAAGTGCATCCCTCTGGAAGATGCAGCCGCCGGATATGTGCCCCGAGAGCTAAGGCACGGTGGCGGTTTCGCTCATGAAGACTTCCAAAATAAGGAGGAGTGATGAACAAGAAGAAATCCGTGACGAAATCGAAAAAGAAATCTACGAAGAAGCCGCACGAGAAACGGATCGTCGCTCAACCTCAAGCGTCGCCTGTCGGGAAGCCCGTAGTGTTTGGAGGAATAGTGGACGAGATCAACCATCGTATCTACCCACCTCCCAACCCGCCCGCCAAGAAGTAATCGTAACTGCGCGGGACACGACGGGACATCCTTGAACCACAAATTAGTGTGCCGAGGGGCCACGGGCGGCGAGAAGCCCCCGTGCAGGGTCGGACGGAGTCCAATGGATGGATCGGAGGGCGAAGGCAGCATTCGAGGATGACAACTCTGGATTTAATCATCCAGCTCCGAAGCGGCCATCTCCTCATCCGTCACGAAGACAGAACGACGCGCCTCAGCATTTCGATTCCGACTGAAGTAGCGGTCCAGCTCTTCGTCTTGTGGATCACGAGGAAGACGTGCTGCGGCTCTCTGAGCAGCCTTCTTCCGTTCCTCAAGAATCCGGTCCAGTTCGGCCTGTGTGCGCCGTGGTGCGGCGGCGGGACTTTCTTGTATGGAGCGAAGCGATGTCTTCCCGGAGGGTGCCGCTTGGGTCCGGGATGTCTGCGTAGCATCCCGGCTGGGGATCGGGGACGGAGTCCCTGAGGAAGCGGACCTTGCTCTTGGTGTTGCTTTGGACTTTGATCTGTCAGACGTAGTCTGTGCTTTATCATCTGGTTTCCCAGTACCAGTCCACAGTTCCAGATCCACAGTTCCAGATCGAAGTTCCAGATCAAGTTCCAGAGTAGCCGATCTGGAAGGCCGATTGCTGTCTGAATCGGCTGACCCTGCTTCCCGATTCGGCTGACCTTGGCTGTCCAGATCGGCTGACCCGGCTGTCTGAATCGGCTGACCTTTTGGCGATGGCGAATTGATGGCGACGCCATGGCGTTCGCCATTTCGGCCTTCCAGATCGGCTGACCTTTTCTGACGAGCTGCCTCCGCGCCTCTCTTGCCCCGTTCAGACAACTCCTTGTCCGGCGCAGCCTTCTTCTTCACGTCATCCTGTGGGGTGGCATAGACAATGTAATTGCAGCCGTTGTTGTCAGGCCGCTTCGTCCAGTCCACATATCCGAGACGACGCCAGAAGTTCAGCTTGAGCTTCTGTTGCGACTCTCCATAATGGGTCATGTCCATGATCTGTCCGAGCGATGCCGATCCCGTGATGAAGAACTCTGAAGTGAGATCGTCTTCGGTGTAGTTGCTCAGGTTCAGATACGAGAGTAGCCCAGTGAGGGTGGACATATCCGATGGGCTGATCTCTTTCGGAACGCCTTTCGTCATGTAGCGAAGCACCGCACAGCTGTGGAGCTTCGTCGTTTCGTCTTTTCCGTTTGGCTTCATGTTAGACTCCTGCCGGCTTCTTGCTCTTCTGCCCGTACTTACGCACACCACCACGCGGGCGCTGTAAACCGTTCGCAACTGCAAGTTGGCAAACGAACCATTCACTCAGGCCAAATTCATCTCCGATGACCCGGTAGGGTTTCTCCGGTTCCGCTTTGACAGCAGCCACGATTCCGGCTCGCATTCCTGCTGAAACTCTCTTTATTCTTGGCATTTGTTTGAGGCCCTCCTACTTCTGGGCCAGGTAGTCGCCAAACTTGGCGTTCATTATCGATCCGCCTAACCCAGTGAGAGCGAATGACTTGGGGACCATCAAGGACGGCTGGGCACAAGTTTGGCAGTTACCCAACCCAAGTTAGGGGGCAGGGGCAAACGCGGGACGCTCCATTGACCAGCACGAGGCCCTGCCTGGCCTGCGCGACATTAGAGCTGCCAACCAAAGGAGGAATGTCAATATGACCGAAGCAGAATGCATTGTTTACCGACTCAGGAAGAAGACCCGACACTTGTTTTATCGCGGCTACGGAACTGCGCAGTTGGTGTTCTCGGATTTGTCTTACGTGAGCACCACCGACTGGGCACCGGAGCCTCCGATGGAAGTTGAAGCACTCTTGCAAGCGGGTGAGCGACCCCTGGGCTTCATCGCTCCGCTCCGGGATCGCCGGGGTGAACCATTTGTCGAGCCTTGGCAGAGCGGCGACGAAAAGGCCTGTGCCGAACTCCGCGCTTTGGCGCGTTCACGGTATTACCACAGGATGTGAGAGGAATTTCCGATGAACCACCCAATAAAGTGCGAGAGGACTGCCTGCTATCGTGATGCCGTCTACATTGTCGAGGAACGTCATCCGCAGGAGAACGGCACGATAGACGCGGAGCGCCGCGCAAGCTGCGAGATTCACAGCAGGCAAGAAATTCCACAGAACCTCACGTTGCTGTCCGCCTGGCAAATCCTTCAGTGGCCCGACCGCCGATGCGACGCCTGAGGAGTTTGTCCCCAGAATACGAGCGTGAACAAGGCGGGAATCCTCAGCGTCCCTTGCGCGGGAGAAGCCAGCGCGAAAACAGTCTCGCAACCTTCCTCGCGTACCTCCAATTCTGTCGCCTGCACCCCGGCTACCATCCAGGCTGGGCAAATCAGCTTCGCATCTTCGACTGGATCGATGAGCGCCGGATCGAAATGCTGGCCGAGGGCAGGCCGCACTGGGTTCCAAACGATCGTGATTTCGAGCAGGCGATGCGGGATTGCTGGGATGATCTGGTCAAGCCTTAGCCCAATTTCGGTGACCGACGCACCGTACAATTGGCGGCAACCGACCCCAACCTGGTCGTGAGCGCCCAAAGGATCTTCGGAAGGCAAAACACTATTTCTGGGTTTTCGGGAGTCGTGACGTGTGGCCGAGAGCGATTTTCCATCCGCTCGGGGTCTTAACCAATACCTCGCTCTCCACGAATGTGATCTCGCAACTCACGTGGGTTCCCTGCGACGAGCATTCCTTGTCAGGCTGAGGAGGCAACAGCAATTTCTGTGTTTCCGCGATATCCGAACTGAAAGTGCTGTCGAGGGTCACGGTCACCCACGCCACATCGCCTTGTACATGAGTCTCGAAATCATGAGGCCGATAAGTAATTTGAATTCCGGCCGACTTCATCTCTTGAAATCCGGGCCATTCACCATCGTCGAGCTTCTGCGGGAGGGAGTGCTCTATCCATCGGGCCTCGGGCGTAAGCAGCGAAATCACCTTGGCATGGTTGTAGTCTTGGAAAGCTTGTTCGATAGCTCGCACGGTCGCTTCTACGGCGTTCTTCTCGTTATCCTGAACCTTCGTATATTTAAACGTGAACAACGGCACCCACGTTTTCCCATCTACGGAGATTTCACCATGGTCAATGTAGCTCATTCCATCGGGTGCGACAGTGCTCGTGCCCCTATTCTTATACCGCTGACCGTTCACCATTGAGGTTCCTTCCCAAGTGCCGACGCTACCGCTCACCGTGAAAGACCCTTGGAAGAAACTCCCGTCACTGGAGACGTTGATGTCAGGGTAGCTCTTCGCCACGGGGTCGTACGTGTCGATCTCAACTGTCTGTTTCTCTCCCGAGGGCGGCTGCTCATTGGATACAGACTCCAAGCCAAAACCATTCAAGATGGAGCGTGCGGTCATTCTGCCCGTGACTGTTTCGCCGGGGCCAAGGAAAGTGGTTTGGCTTTCGCCCTCGTAGGTCCACTCCCCAACCCACAACTGCAACTTCTGATGCTCGGGGCTGGGTTTCGGCGGCTGGCTCGGTTGCTGGGCAAAGGCCGCTCCGGCGAAGAGGATGCCCGTTAATTCGTAGAAAGTAGCGACTCTCAACCGCGGTCATAATGACCGAGGTGGTTTTTTCTGCCAAGAAAAAGGAGAGAGTCGCTATGAAGAGACGATACCAGATCGACCAGCAA
>Ga0209517_10009642_pt1 | contig 10948 bp, 8 predicted proteins | sample PeaSoiMetSII2010_FD_187695 | JGI IMG/M metagenome (GOLD analysis project Ga0209517, IMG submission 187695) | Peat soil microbial communities from Weissenstadt, Germany - SII-2010 (SPAdes) (version 2) | ecosystem: Environmental > Terrestrial > Soil > Wetlands > Peat | place: Germany: Weissenstadt... | reverse complement strand
GCGCTCGTCGCGAAATAACCGTGCCAACCGCTCCCTTACGGTCGCGGCTCCGATGCGCTCTCAGAGCCGCGACCGTAAGGGAGCGGTTGCCGCCGATTGAGCTGGTTATTTCATGACAATGGCTTATCCCGGTTTTTCGGGCCAGGCGTGTTTGGGATAGCGCCGTGCCAGCTCCTTCCGCACCTGCGGGTACAATCGCTGCCAGAATCCGGCCAGGTCGCTGGTCATCTGCACCGGGCGCTGATTGGGCGCCAGCAGCCGCACCACCAGCGGCACCGCGCCACGCGCTACGGCCGGAGTTTCGCGCATCCCGAAGAAATCCTGCAGGCGCGATGCGATCCATGGCGGCTGATTGGCTTCGTAATGCACGCGGACCTGCCGTCCTCCGGGAAGCCGCAGACGCTCGGGGGCGATCTCGTCCAGCAGCCTGCGAGCCTGGGGCGTCAACTGGTGCTCCAGCGCGCGAAGCAATCCGCCGCCGCTCGCCACGGCCTCCAATTCAGCGAAACTCTTGAGGCCGGTGGCCAGCGATCGCAACGCGCCTTCGACAGCGTCGCCTCCGAGAGGCGCGCCGGACCCGTGCTGCGCAGCGAAATTCACGCGCGCCAGGAATGCGTCCAGCTCCTCGGCGGAGGCGAATCGCGCGACCCCCGCTTCCACCGCTTTCTCCGCCAGCAGCGCGGCCGCGGGTTCGGGGTCGGGCGCGCGGCGGCTCTCTTCGAGCGCGATCTCGCCGAACATCAGGGCGCTGACGCTTTCCACGCGCTCCGCGGGGCGGTTCCAATCCACGCGCGCGATCTCCCGCACGCGCTCCGGAAACAGGTCGAGCAGCCACTCCGGCTGGATGCCGCTCGCGAGGCGCACCAGCGGGGTCTTCTGGTCGCGGCGATCTTCGATTTCGACCGCCACGACGAACCCGGCCGCGGTGACCGTGCTGACGGGCGCAAGCTGCGCCGGCCCTCCCGCGGCAAGCTGCAATTCGTTCCCTTGGCGCCGCTTCGCCACGCGATCGGGAAACGCCGTGAGCACGGAGATCAGCAGCCCATCTTCATCGCGCTTCTTCTGCCGCGGCGGATTGACGATGCGCCGGATCTGCCGCACCATCTGCGCGGTCGGAGGCTCCCACGGCGATTCCATCAGGACCAACAGATCCGAGCGCGTGGCGTGATCGGGGCGCGGCGGCAGGCGCTCGCCCGCGCTGAGCAGCGCCGCCATCGTGCAGCCATCCTCCGCCACGCCGCGCCGGCGCGCCTCCACAATCAGGCGCCCCAGCCGCGGATGCAATGGGTAGCGCGCCATCTCTTTGGCCATGTTTTTTCCCTGGGGCCCGAACGCGCCGAGTTGGCGCAGCAGTTCCTCGGCGCGTTCGATGGCCGCGGCGGGCGGTCGATCCAGCCAATCCAGCGAATCGAGCCGGGCGCCCATGGCATCCAGCAGGACGGCGGCGGGCGCCAGGTCCGCGCGCGTTACTTCCGGCGGGTCCTGCGCGGGACGGCGCACGAAATCCTCCAGCGGGTAGAGGCGGATCGCACGTCCCGGCCCGGTACGGCCCGCACGCCCCGCGCGCTGATTGGCCGACGCCTGGCTGATGCGCGCCACCTGTAAGGTCGGCAGGCCCGACCATGGCGAATGGCCGGCGACGCGCGCGAGGCCGCTATCGATCACCGCGCCGACGCCGTCAATCGTGACGGAGCTTTCCGCCACGTTGGTCGAAAGGATAACCTTTCTCCGCTCGCACGGCAAGACGGCGCGGTCCTGCTCTTCGGGCGACTGATCGCCGTGGAGCGGCAGCAGCACCCACCCGTTCCGCTGGGCCAGCGAGGCGCACGCCGCCTGCGCGCGGCGGATCTCCGCGGCGCCCGGCAGGAAGACCAGCACGTGACCGGCGATTCCGCGCGACGCCAGCCTCGCGAGTGCGCCGACCACCTGCTGTTCGAGCGGCGCGGCCGAATGCGGCGTGTACTCGATCTCGAGCGCGTATTGGCGCCCTTCCGAGCGCATCACCCGCGCGCCTCCGAGATACTCGGCGATGGGAGCGGCATCCAGCGTGGCCGACATCGCCACCAGCCTCAAGTCCGGCCGCGTGGTGCGCTGGAGCCCGCGCAGCAGCGCGAGCGCGAGGTCGCCTTCCAGATGGCGCTCGTGAAACTCGTCGAGCACCACGCAGGCCACGCGCTCGAGCGCGGGGTCCGACAGCAGCCGGCGCGTCAGCACGCCCTCGGTCACGAAGCGCAATCGCGTGCGCGGCGAGGCGATCTCCTCAAACCGCACCTGGTACCCGACCGTCTCGCCCACGGCCTCACCGCGTGCGGCGGCCACAAAGCGGGCAGCCAGCCGCGCAGCCAGACGCCGGGGCTCGAGCACGAGCACTTCGCGTTCCGAAAGCTCCAGGAGCGCCGGCGGGACTCGGGTGGTCTTCCCCGCCCCAGCCGGCGCTTCCAGGACGAGATTGTGGGCGGAGCGCAGATGGGCAACGATGCCGGGAACCAGTGGATCGATGGGAAGCATCGCCCTCCGAGTCACGGCGCCGGTTCCGCGTACACTCGGCGCACCACGCCCGAGACCGGACCCATGCTTTCCCAATCCGGATACCTGGTTTTGAATTCGGCGGTCAGCAGCTTCCCGGCTTCTTCGACGCTGGTGCCCTGGCGCTTGAGCTCCAGCGCGCGGGCCTGGAGGCCGGCTAGGAACCCGCGCTCCTTCGCGATGAGCGAACCGTCGCCCAGCGCCCCGTGATCGGGCATGATGAAGCGCGGTGTCAGAGGCGCCAGCTTGTCCAGGATGGCGAGCCAACCGTTGACACTGGAATCGGCGTTGGGCATGCTCGGAACCAGCTTGTTCTCCACGATGTCGCCGGGAAGCAGCACGCTATCCGGCTCGACGAACGTGACCTCGTCTCCCCGCGTGTGCGCGGCGCCCAGCCACATCAGGCGCGCCGTGACTGCGCCGAGGTCGAGCTTCGCCTCGCGGTCGAAAACCACGTCGGGGGTTCGCAGGCGCACGTCCTGCAACAGTTCCTTGAATTGCGCGGACCGTCCGCGGAACATATCCAGAAACTCCGTACCGTGCGCCTGCATTTCCTCCTGCTGCACAGCGGGCCGAATCAGGATGGCGCCGGGCGGAAAGGCCGCATCGCCGGAAGCATGCTCGGGATGGAAATGGGTCGTGGTGAGGTACAGCTTGGAACCCTTCGCGAGCTTTTGCGCTTCGCGCACGACGGTGGCGCCGTTGCGCGGTCCCAACCCGGTATCGACCACCAGGGTGGCGCGGTCGCCGACGATGATGCCGACGTTGGGCCAGCCCACGATCGCGTAGACGTGGTCGGAAACGCGCGTCACGGAGTTTTCGGGCAGCAGCGGTTGGGTCTGGGCGATGGCCATGGCACACGTCCAGATGGCGGCACAGAGCAGATGTATGGTTCGCGGCGCCATTGTTTCCCTCCTTGTCAGAGCCGGCGGGGAGCGCAATTCCCTTCCCGATTTCAATCTAGCAGACGAAGTTGGTTCGGCTGTGCTCGACCGGCGACTAACGTCCTGCTGCGTAGCTCGTCTGACCACCAGAGGTACTCATGGGCGATCTGTCTTTCTCCTTGCGCGCTCTGCGCAAGAACCCCGCCTTCAGCATCGTGGCCGTAACCACGCTGGCTCTAGGCGTGGGCGCGAACACCGCCATCTTCAGCGTGGTCAGAGCGGTACTGCTCAACCAGTTGCCCTACCGGCAGCCCGGCCGGCTGGTGGCCCTCGGCGAAGCCGATTCCGGCGAACAACGCCCCGAAACCATCGGCTACACCACCGCCTACGATTGGCGGCGCCTTAGCCACTCCTTCGAAAGCATGTCGCTCTACCGCGATGCCGCCGGAGCCATCGTCGAGCGGGGCGAGCCCGAACTCCTCCAAGGCATGCGGGTCGGCTACGATTTCTTCGATACCCTCGGCATCCCCATGCAACTGGGACGAGGCTTTCTACCGGAAGAAGACCGCCCGGATCGCCGCTACGAGGTGATTCTCAGCGATGGCTTATGGAAGCGCCGGTTCGGAGGCGATCCGCATATCGCCGGCCGGGCCATCCGGTTGAACGAATCGTCCTTTACCGTCGTGGGCGTGCTGCCGGCAAGTTTTCGCGCGCTTGAGATTCCAGGCTCCGCCGGTACGCCGGACATGTTCATGCCGCTCGGCTACGATCTCACGCTGCCTTATGCCTGCCGCGATTGCCAGCACCTCCACCTGATCGCGCGGATCAAGCCCAGCGTGGCAGTGAGGCAGGCGCAAGCGGAGCTGAAGACCATCATGTCCGACCTGGTGCGGCAATACCCGGATTCCTACCCGCCCAGCGCCACGGTGGCGATCGAGCCCCTTCATAGTTACGTCGTCGGCCGCGTGAGCACCGCCCTTTGGGTCCTCCTGGGAGCGGTCGGTTTCGTGCTACTGATCGCCTGTGCGAACGTTGCCAACCTGATGCTGGCCCGCGCCACGGGCCGCGCAAAGGAGATCGCGCTGCGCGCCGCGCTGGGCGCTGGAAGATGGCGTCTGGTCCGACAACTTTTCACGGAGAGCCTGATGCTCGCCCTGGCCGGCGGACTTGCCGGCGTGCTTCTGGCGTGCTGGTGTACGTCAGCGCTGGCGGCACTCGGTCCCAAGGAAATCCCTCGGGTAAATGAAGTACGTGTGGATACCGCCGTGCTGCTGTTCGGCCTGGCGGCCAGCCTGCTCACCGGCGTGCTCTTTGGTCTGACGCCGGCGTTGCGCGCATCGCGCGTGGATCTGAATGACGCGCTCAAAGACCTGAGTAAGACTACCGCGGGGCGCGCGCGGCACGGCCTGCGCAACCTGCTGGCGACCGCCGAATTGGCCTTGGCCTTCGTGCTGGTGGTAGGCGCCGGTCTGTTGGGAAAAAGCTTCGTCCGCCTGTTGGACGTCAATCCCGGCTATGATGCGCACAACGTGCTGACGCTCAGGACATACGTGTATGGCGCCCGATATCGGAAGCCGGAAGCCGAGCTCGGCTACTACAACCAGGCGATACAACGCCTCCGCGCCACTCCCGGCATCGAGAGCGTGGCCATGACCAGTGAGCTTCCGCTGGCCGACTTTGACCGCCGGGGATTCCACATACGCGACCGCCGCCCACGAATTCCATCGGATGTGCCCAGCGCCGACACGTACTCGGTATCGCCGGATTATTTTCGCGTGATGAAGATTCCGCTGCGGCGCGGCCACCTGTTCACGGAGGCGGACGGACCTAACACGCCCACGGTAGCGGTCGTCAGCGAGACTTGTGAACGCGAACAATTTCCAGGCGGGAGCGCCATTGGTAAACAGATCCAGTTGGGCGGCCGTGATGACCAGAAGCCTTGGGCCACGATCGTGGGCGTGGTCGGCGATGTTCACCAGTACGGCCCCGAGATCAAGCCCAACATCGCCGCCTACATCGTCCAGTCGCAGGATGTCTCTTTCGGTTATTCGCTGGTGGCACGAACGGAGATTGACCCGCGCCTCATGGAGCGCACCGTGCGCGCAGCGCTTCTGGCAGTGGATCCGACGCAGCCGGTTTTCCGGGTCCAACCGATGGAGAGCTACCTGTCGTCTTGGATGGCGCAACGCAGCTTCACCCTGGCGTTGATTGCGCTCTTTGGCGCGCTCGCTCTGGCCTTGGCGGCCGTAGGCATTTACGGTGTGATCGCGTACGCCGTAACTTTACGCACGAGAGAGGTAGGCATCCGCATGGCATTAGGGGCCGAACGGCGCGATGTGCTGGTTATGGTGCTGCGCACCGGCGCCGCGCTGACAGGTACGGGTTTAGCCGCCGGATTCCTTGCATCGCTGGCGCTGACCCGCCTGTTGGCAAGCCTGCTTTTCGAGGTGCGTGCCACCGACCTGGCGACCTCAGTTGTGGTCGCTGTGGTGCTGTCGGCGGTGGCGCTGCTCGCGAGCTACTTGCCCGCGCGCCGCGCCGCCAGTGTAGACCCGACGATCGCGCTCAGATACGAATAGCGGTTAGCGAGGGCGTGGCATTACATCAGGGGAAGGCCCGCGTTCTTCTTGACGCGGTCGACCACCTCGCCGCGCTACAGGGCGCGCTGGAGAGCCACGGGGCGCGTTCGCGGGCACCCTTGCATATAATGTCCAGTATGTTGAATCGGATCGGTCTTGCGGCCACAGCCATCCTGATCTGCGCGGCTGGTGTTCAGGCGCGCGTCACCCGCATCGTCGTGGAGCACCGCGAATCCCCCGCCTTTGGCGGGCAGTCGTTCGGCAAGGCCGGCCAGTACGAGGTGCTGAGCGGCCACTTTTTCGGCGAGATCGACCCCCAGGACCTCCACAATTCCATCATCATGGACATTCAGTTCGCACCGCGCAACGCCCGCGGCAAGGTGGAATATTCCGCGACGTTTGCGCTGTCGAAGCCGATCGACATGTCCAAGTCCAACGGCGTCCTCTATTACACGGTGTCCAACCGCGGCCGGGGTGCTCCTGTGGCATCCAACGACGGCCGCGTCAATCTCCTCAGCGGATGGCAGGGTGATCTTCCGCAGCGGCCGGATGCGCAGACCATCGTGGTGCCCGTGGCGCGCAAGTCCGATGGGTCGCCATTGACCGGACCGGTCCTGGAGCGCCTGATCGACATCCCGCCGAACACCACGACTGTCGATCTCGGGCCCACACCTTACGTGGGCCTCACCTACCAGCGCCCACTCACGCTCGACACCGCCAAGGCCAGCCTCATGCGGCGCTCCTCCCAGAATGCGCCGGCCGCCGCCGTCGCCAGCGGCGATTGGGCATTCGCCGACTGTAGCACGAAGCCGTTCCCCGGCGCCCCCGATCCTTCGAAGCTGTGCTTGAAGGGCGGATTCGACCCCGGTTCCGAATACGTGCTGGTGTACACCGCCAAAGACCCCCTGGTGCTGGGCATCGGTTTCGCCGCAACGCGCGATCTGAATTCGTTCCTGCGCCACGCCGCGCAGGACGAAACCGGCACGCCCAACCCGCTCGCCGGGCAGCTCAAGTGGGTGATCAGCCGCGGCGATTCGCAGTCCGGCAACTTTATCCGTAGCTACATTCACCTGGGTTTCAACCAGGACGAAGCCGGGCGCATCGTGTGGGATGGCGCCAATCCGCATATTGCCGCACGGCAGCTTGCGCTCAACTTTCGTTTCGCGGTGGGCGGCGGCTACGCGGCCATGTATCAGCCCGGCAGCGAGGGCGTGCTCTGGTGGAGCGATTACCCGGACCAGGGGCGGCGCCGGCCCACGGCCGGATTGCTGGACCGTTGCCGCGCCAGCAATACCTGTCCCAAGATCTTCGAGACCTTCGGCGCGCTGGAGTTCTGGTTCCTGCGCGAGTCGCCCGACCTCGTCGGCACGGATGCCAAGTCGGACATTCCGCTGCCGCCCAACGTGCGCCGTTACTTCTTCCCCGGAACGACGCATGGCGGCGGCCGGGGCGGTTTCAGCACCGCGGCCCCGCGGCCGCCCAATGGTTGCGTGCTTCCGGCGAATCCCAATCCGGAAAGCGACACCATGCGCGCCCTGACCGTAGCCTTGATCGACTGGGTCACCAAAGGAACGGAACCGCCGCCAAGTCGCTATCCGCGCCTAGACCGGCGGCAACTCGCGCCCGCCGCCAAGGCCGCCATCGGGTTCCCCAACATCCCCGGCGCACCTTCGCCTGACGGCCTGGTGAACCCGGTCTTCGATTACGACTTCGGGCCGGATTTCAATTACAGAGACGAATCCGGCCTGATCACCAAACAGCCTCCTTCCATCCGGCAGGTCCTTCCGACGCTGGTGCCGAAGGTGGACGCCGACGGCAACGACGTCGCCGGAGTGCCTTCAGTACTGCGGCAGGTCCCGCTGGGCACCTATCTCGGCTGGAACATCACGGCTGCCGGGTTCGACAAAGGCAAGATCTGCACCTTGAACGGCGGCTATCTGCCGTTCGCCAAGACCAAGGCGGAACGCGCTGCTTCGGGCGATCCGCGGCCCTCGCTTGAGGAGCGCTACGGCACTCACGAGGCTTATGTGGATGCCGTGAAGACCGCCGCCGAGAAGGCCGTCGCCGAGCGCTTCCTGCTGCGCGCCGACGCGGACCGCCTGGTCGCGGAAGCCGCAGCCAGCGACGTTCTGGCGGAGAAACCGTGAAGGCTGCGGCGATGCTGCTCATTACGCTTAACCGCCCTCGGCTTTGCGATTCCGTCCATCATGCGCGAGTCGCTGATCGGCTGCGTGCTTCTGTTCGGCGCCGCCACCCTCGCCACGGCATTCTCGCATGGCGTCATCGGACTGGCGATCCTGAGATTCCTCACCGGAATGGGCGCCGGCGGCGCGCTGCCCAATGCAAGCACTCTGACCGCCGAGTTGGCTGGCGGGCGCTCTATGGCATCGGCGGAACGGCGCCCCTGCTCTTCGCCCTGGTTTTGTCCCTAGCGGTGCCGGAGTCACCGCGCTAGCGCCACCCAATACTGGACGGATTGCAGCGCGAAGCCGATAAGGATCAAGCCAACTCCGAAGACACCCATGCGCTTCTCGGGCACATGATCTGCGGTCCATTCGACGAAAGGCGTGCAGGCGCCCGCGATCGCCGTCACTACTCCAATCGCCAGTCCGGCTTTCACCCCGACGCTCAGCGCGTTCGCGCGCTGATGCGCCGTTAAGGCGCTGATATATCCGGCGACAGCGTAGCCAATCGTGCGATTCACCGCCGCGAGAAATTGATGTTTGGTCAAACGCGGGCGCGTGGCGGGTTGATAATCGATGGTCGGCCGAATGCCGACTCGGTACCCCAAGACCTGTCCCACCGTGCTCAGTACGCCAAACGTGGCTCCAAATGTGCCTCCATATAAATACGCGGCGCCCAGAGCGAAGCCGCCGCCGCGAATGGCGCTCATCGCCGTGTCATACCAGAATCCCGGCTTCGGTCGATGCCGCGAAGCGCGGGAAAACTCCCAGGCGAGAGTCATGCCGTGCGCCACGCCGCTCGCGAGCCCAAAAACGGGCCCGAGGGCGAGGCCGTACCCGGCCCCGAAGAGCGCGCCGTAGGTGACTCCCCTGGTGAGAGTCCGCAGTGGCCCGTGTTCTCCGCCCAAGAGATCGTAGGCGAGGTATAGCGCGCCGAGCACGTCAAGTGAACTGCCGGCAATGCTGACCAACGCCAGCGTGTGGTTGTCGATCGTCATGGAATGTTGGCAACCTGGCCGTTCTTGAGGACCAGAAACGACCCGTGCCGCGCGCAAGCTGTGAGCTGTTTACTCGGAGTGTCGATGCCCTCATCCGATAGTTGAAAAGTTCCATGGTGGATCGCGATGCTGGTCTTAGCGGCCAGGATCTCATGTGCTCTGACCGCCTCGTCGGGAGCCATATGCACCGGCGACATGAACCAGCGCGGTTCATACGCTCCGATCGGCAATAACGCGAGCCGCGGCGATCCGAACTTTTCCCGAATCTGGGCGAAATGACGTCCGAACGCGGTGTCTCCCGCGAAATATATGAGCCGTTCCCGACACTCAATCACATACCCGCACCAAAGGGTCTCGTTGCGGTCGTAAATTCCCCGGCTTGAGAAATGCAAAGCCGGGACCGAGTGGATGGTGAAGCCCGGGAGCGACAATGATTCGCCCCAATCCAACTCATGCGCGGGCCCAATATTCTCCGAGCGGAGCAGCCGAGCCCCGCGAGCCGGAACGATGAATGTAGAATTTCCGCGATCTGCCAGCCGGCGCAGTGTCGGTAGATCCAGGTGGTCATAATGATTGTGGCTGATTAGCACGGCGTCGATCGACGGCAGATCCTCCCAGGATACTCCCTGTTTTCTCCGGCGCCGCGGACCTATCCAGGACAGTGGACTCGCTCGTTCGGACCAAATTGGGTCTGTCAAGATGTTGGAACCCCGCTGCTGAAGGAGCACGGTCGAGTGGTTCACGAGAGTGGTTCGCAGTCCGCTGCCTTCCACACGGCGGGGCGGTATGGATTGCTCGACGTCCGAAATGAAACTGGGCGACGGCTCCGGCCGGCTGGTCAGCTTCCATCGGAAGACATCCAAAAATCCGTGTGCCGGCGGAGCATCCGGATTGTAGAAGCGCTTTCCGTCAAAGTGTTTCGGAAATCTCGGGTTGCTTGTACCCTCCTGCATGAATCACCATGTATATTAATTGAAGATGGGAGCGCACTGAGCCACGATCCCCTACCCCCAGAGGCCCGCGCTCCTACTGCCACGAAATCTCTTCGCCTCCCAAAAGAGTCAGTCCGAAAATGTCCTGGCTCGCCCGGTCGAACTCCACGGCCACCAGTTTGCCGCCATACAACCTGCGCACATGGAGTTGTGCCAGCACGCGTTGCGGGTCCTTCTCGCCGCCTGCCTGGACTGCGCTCCGGACAGTCGCTCCCACAGGTAACGCCACCTCGCGGCCGTTGACCATCGCGACCACATCCGGGTTAGCCGCCACGTGTTGCGGAAGCACCACGCACATTCCGGCCCCGAACTTCTGGCAGGCATCGGGATCGGAGTCCAGGGACTGCGCGGCGCCGTCCAGTTCGGCGCGCGTGGCCGCGTGACCCTTCAGTTGCGAATGAAAACGAAGGAGTTCGACGACTTTCATCTGCCGGTAAAGCCCGCGCTCTTCCGGCAGATAGCCGACGCGATCGTTGGCGGCGGCGCAGGTCTGCCCGCCAAGCACAACAATTCGCCCCCGATCGGCGTGGATGATGTGCATGATCATCCGCAGCGTGGTCGTTTTCCCCGAGCCATTGGGGCCTATGAATCCGTAAACGCTTCCCACCGGCACGCGCAACGACAATCCATCGACGGCGCTCTGGGCGCCGAACGTCTTGGTCACGTTCTCAAGCTCGATGGCGTGCACGGCCCGTTTCCTTCCTCACGACCCCTTCATTCACATATAAGCACCCGGCCGGGAACCAAAGATAACATAATTCGGTGATCGCCATCATTGGATGGCGG
>Ga0209517_10009641_pt1 | contig 10949 bp, 6 predicted proteins | sample PeaSoiMetSII2010_FD_187695 | JGI IMG/M metagenome (GOLD analysis project Ga0209517, IMG submission 187695) | Peat soil microbial communities from Weissenstadt, Germany - SII-2010 (SPAdes) (version 2) | ecosystem: Environmental > Terrestrial > Soil > Wetlands > Peat | place: Germany: Weissenstadt... | reverse complement strand
GATCGTCAACATCAACGAGGTGATCCGCTTCGATATCGACGGGCTCTCCGCCGAACTGCCCAGCACCAAGCGCATCCTGAGCTACGAGATCTGGCAGGACGAGCTGCCCAAGACCACCACCCGCAAACTGAAGCGCTTCGAAATCCAGCAGCGGGCCGGACAGGGCTCCGGCGCGGGAGCCACCGCCAGCCGCAAGTTCACCGATGAAGACACCGCCTGGGCGGAGCAGCCCGATGTTGCCCGCGCGCTCGCTGTCGTCGGCGAGCATTCCCAGAACCAGCGCGAGATCCATCCTAACGATAGCCTGGAACTGGACCTCGGGCTCGATTCGATGGAGCGCGTCGAGTTGCTGGTGGCGCTCGAGCAGGAACTGAATGCGCACGTGGCGGAGTCGGTCGCGTCGGAGGTATACACCGTGCGCGACCTGGTAGAGGCGGTGCGGGGCGCCGCCGGGACCGCGGCCGATGGGAAGGAATCCGCCGGCTGGGACGCCGTGTTGGCGGTGGAATCCGACGATCCTGATGTGCTGAACCTGGCGCGTCCGCCGGGCCTGGCCAGCGCGCTGTGGTACCTGGTCTGGCGGTTCCTGTATCTGTTCTGCCGCGACGCCTGCCAGCTCAAAGTTACCGGCCTCGAGAAACTGCCGGAGCAGGGCCCGTATCTCATCTGTCCCAATCACCAGAGTTTGCTGGATGCGCCCGTGGTCATGAGCTTGTTGCCGTGGCCGATCTACAGCCAGCTATTCCATCTGGGCACCAGCGAGATTTGGGGATGGGGATTCCGGCGCAAGCTGGCGCGCACGCTGCGGCTGATCCCGGTGGACCCGGATTCCAACCTGGTGGCGGGCATGCGCGCCGGCGCCTTCGGCCTGCGGCGCGGCAAGATCCTCATCCTTTATCCTGAAGGCGAACGCAGCATCGATGGCACACCGAAGAAGTTCAAGAAAGGCGCGGCGATCGTCTCCTTCCACCTGCAAGTGCCCATCTATCCCGTAGCCATTGATGGCTTCCATGAAGTGTGGCCACGGGGCAAGCCTCCGCAGCGCACGGGCAAATTGAGCGTGAGATTTGGTGATCCGATCACGCCTCCCCAATTGGGCGGCAATCCGGAAGCCGCATACGCCGAGCTTACCGCCGAACTGCGCCGTCGCGTGGTGGAGATGTGGGAAGAGCTGCACGGCGAGAGGCTCACCATAGAGAAGGCACGCCGGCAAGTGTAAGATTCACGAAGTTCCATTGAGAGGAATGAATGCGCAACCGCCAGATTTGCATTGTGCTCGTTCTAATCACGATGTCGTTTTCTGTAGCGCATTCTGTGGCGCAGCAACCGGCGACAAAAAGCAAGACGGCCGAAGCCGGCAATCTTGAAGCGCCAGCCGACGAATCACATTTGAAAGACTTCTTCCAATCCAAGATCAAAACTGAATGGGACGCCCTGAAGAATAAAGACAAGAAGGCCTATGGTGCACTGCTCGCAGACGACTATCAGGGAGTGGAGGTCGATGGCCGCGGAGAACGGACCAAGATCCAGGCAATTAACGAAGTGGCGGATGGGAACGTCTACAACTACACGCTCTGGGGCTTCAAACTGATTCCGCTAGGGCCGGACGCCGCCTTCCTTATCTACGAAGTAACCCTGCAGTTCCCGCCCAGATCATCGGTGCGTTATTCACGGGTCTATATCACAGAGCTTTGGGTCAAGCGTGGAGGAGAGTGGAAGGAGTTGCACTACCAGGAGACCCACGTCAAGTAGGCCCTGCCTCGCCGGAGCATCGTTCCGGGCAACTAGGGCATCGAAGTATACTGGGACGCAAGGGGAGGGTGGAATATGAGGAGAGCCATACTCGTGCTGGCGGCGCTTTACCTAGGCACCTGTGCAACCGCGCAGGTCGGGGATACGAATCAGGCGGGCGCCAATCAGGACCATCCGAAAAAGGCTAAGGACCAGATCACGGTGAGAGGCTGTGTCAGCAAGTTGAACACTGATTACATCTTGACCCAGCCGGAGCAGGGCAATAGTTACGAACTCCAGGGCAGCCGCAAACTGAGACTGGGGCCATACCTTGGACAACAAGTTGAAGTCACCGGCAAAGAGTCGCCTTCGATGAGCACCAGTTCCGATTACCTGGCGCGAACAGGCTCTGCGAGCCCCGTGACCATCACCGTAATTTCGATCAAGACGATCGAAAAGCGGTGCTCCGCGTACTGAGCGGGAATGGGAGCGGGGAGAAAAACTAGTCGCAATCTGGCGGCATCGCCATGATTTCCGCGTTGGAATCGCAGGGTGGTTTCTTCCGGGCGGGCTCCAGCATCCCCAGCCGGTTGTAGCGGAGAATCCACAGGCCTTCGTTGTTGGTCAGGTAGATCAGGCCGTGGTTGCCGTCGGGAAGAATGCTGGTCACTCCGCTAAACTCCTGAAGCGTTTTCGGATTGCGCGGGTCACTCAAATCCAGCACACGCACCGTTTCCGTGGGATGCTTGCTGCTGCTGACGGCGTCCGGCTTCTTCTCCGGCATCTCGGCGATGGCCACGTCGGGACTGACCATTGACATATTCCCGGCTGTTGCTTGGCTCGTTTGCGCCGTTCGTGTCAGCAGGTTCGGCTTGTCCGGCTTACTGACGTCTACCACCATGAAGCCCAGCTTAGAACCCTGCTGGACATAGAGATACTGCTTGCTGCCCTCTTTCTGCAGCAACATCTGGCTCCCCGTGGCCTGAGGAAGCGGCAGGTGAGCGATTACGGTCGCGGGCAAGTCCGTGGGCTTCGGGGGCTGGTCTTTACCATAGGCCAACCCAGCTACAACTAGCGGAACCATGCACGCCCATCTGCTGGACGCCTTCAATGCTCGGGCAAAAGTTGACATAAATCCCTTCTAGGACCCTCTCGTCCAGGACGAGACTCTATCACAAATGGATGCCTGCTCCGGCTATCCGGAGCGCAGTTGCAGCAGCGGCCCGGCAACTACCCGCCGCACGATCAGATCATCCTCCCGCGCCTCATTGTTGCGCAAAGACACCAACACAGCCGTTGCTGCTCAGCGAGGGCGCGCACGGGGCACCCGACTGCATGGGCACAAACGCGTGGTTATTGCTGGGATCCACCGCGATGCTGTGCGAATTGCTGTTGGTCGGAACATTTTGCAGCCAGGTGTTGGTGGCAGCGTCGATCACGCCCATCTGGGAGCCATTGGGCATATCTCTCGCTGCTAAATAATACTTGTTATCGCCCGGGTTGTACCAGATCTCGTCCACGCCGCCCACCTGGTTGATGGTAGCGAGCAACGTGAACGAGAGCCCATCGGGAGCGAGCTTAATGACGTACATATTTGGCGGGAACGCTTCGCCGTCATGATCTCCGCATCCAACGAGGAAATTGTTGCCTGGCCCTTGCACGACGCTGGCGGGCATGCAATTCGGCGTGACGAAACTGGCGACCACCACCGGCCCATTCGGGTTTCCGAGCCGGGGGTCAATCACATCGACGCTGCCAATGTTGGTGACCGGGATGGCATTGAGATTCGTTTGCAGGAAGAGACTATTACCAGTCGCAGTCTGAAACCATGCGTTTCCACCCAGTCCGGCGGGGGCTATGGAACCAAGGCAAGTATCAGTTAAGGGGGGGGTAATAGGGGCACCCGTCGCCTGGTTGCAAAACGCTCCCGTGGCCTGGTCGAGGATGGGAGCATGATGGCACGGGATGGTGTATGACCCTCCGCTAGGGGTCGTGCCGATCCCGGGAATGCCCGTCGCCGCTGAACCGGAAACTCCTCCGAATGTTTGCGGATTGGACGGATCCGGGCAGGGGAAGGCGCCACCATTGGTGTCGACCGGAATGCCGGGATTGAGTCCGGCACCCAATGATCCGGCACCGTCATAGTAGATTTGCCCAATGATGCAACTGGGCGGATTGAACGAAGTGCCGGCTCCCGGGGTTAGCGGCGCCGTTGATAGGCCTTGCGAGGGAAAGCCGGGGCCGGACGGACCATAAGGCGTTGCGTTATCTGTCGCATTCACTCCCGGCAAGCAATGCTGCTGCGCCGGTGTTCCGGTCTTGCTCACAATGTGAGACATGTCAATGAACGTAACAAGTGGCAATCCCGGATCGCCGTTGATTACCCCGAGAACCTTATGAACCGGGTCGTATGCCATCTCGTCAGCGCGGTCATCCCCGCAATCTGCGGCCGAGCCCGCCTCGCCGTTCCAGGAGGCGACACAGCCAGCGATGCCCGTGGGTCCATCATAGTCGGCAGACACGCCGGTAGGGATGGTGGCGATGACGTTGGGTGGAGTGGGCGGACTCTTGGTAAGGTCCATCGTAGTAAGATCGAAAACCACCACGGAAGCGCTGCCATTCCCCACGAACAAAAAGTTGCCGTCCGGGGTTACCAAGAGGCCATCGGGGCCGGACATTGGATTCACGCCGTTGGCGCGGGAAGCGCAGCATTGTGCGCCGGGAAACCCGCCAAAGAAGCCGTTGGGGCCAAAGCCGGAAGCAAGCTGGAAGGGCTTATTTCTGCACCCGAACCGCGTGAAATTACCAAACACGTCGACGATCGGCGGGATGCTGGGATCGCACATGCTGGCCTGAAATCCCGCGCCCGCAATGCTGTTGAACCCTTGAATGGCATTTACCGCAACATTGTTGATGGTGTCTATGACAGGTATATCCAATCCGATGCGGTCCGAGACGTAGAGCAGGTGGTGGACCGGGTCGACCCAGCTTATGTCGAACGAGTTGAACGGCCCGCCGGGTTCGCCGGTGGGATTGTGCTCCGGCACCGCGATGTTAACGATGTCGGCATAGCCATCGGCCGTCGTCGTACCGCACGTGGGACAGCCCGCCACATTCCCGCAGCCGCTCGCGATCACAAACAACGCGGTGAGAAGCATAGTCAGTAGAATGCTGGGTTTCATCGGATATCCTCCTGCGATTTCCCTTTAGGACGCGGGCTGCTGCCAGCCCGGCGTCTTACCAACATTGGTTGACCGCGACATCTTCCAGCCCATGATCCAGCCGGCCTCTAGAACCGGAACTGCAATTCCTGCATCAGCACGGTGTAATTCTGCGGTAATGCCCCGGTCGCGCTGGGCTGCTTCAGCCGATCAATATTGACGTTGACCTGGTACTTCACCCAATAATTCGGATACCAGTTAATGCCAAACGAGAACTGGTCGGTGTGATAGTCGTACTGACTGACAAAGCCCGGGGCGTAAAAGTTCAAGAAGTTGGCCGAGGGCGCGTTCTCCTGGACACCGGAGTAGCGGACGCCCACTTCAAAAGCTCCCCAGCCTCGCCCGCTTCCGCCTGGTGTGTCCGGACCGAACAACGGGTGCTTCACGCGGGGAGTGCCGTTCTCGGGCCGCTTTTCGCCCGTCAGCAGGTAGGTGGTCCCGATGTTCCAAGCCTTGGCCCCGATACCGGGCAGAGTCAGAAAGCCCAAACCGCCGACTTGCTCGGCGCCCACGCCGTCGCGCTGCTCTTGCATCTGGACGTACTCGCCACGCAGCGCGAAGGCGTTCTTGATATAAGTGAATTCACCCTCATAGCGCTCGATGGGGCCGTTGATCCGGAGTATCGTATTCGGGTAGAAGGAGTAACTAGCGTCTGGAAGCAATCCGCTGAAGCTTAGGTCGCCCGAGAGTCCCCGGGAACGGCTGTGGGTAATCGAGCCGCCAAAAGCCAATTGTTTGAACCAGACGCTCTTGGTCTTGCGCCAAGGATAGAAACGGATTCTTCCGACAAACTCCGGCTCGTTGGTGGCGTTGGCGGCTACGCCGTTCCGGCCGTTGAACGCTCCTATCCAGTACTGCACGACGCTACCGTCAATGTCCCCGTGAATGGCCATGCCGGGGCAGCGAAAGGCGGTGCCGCTGCACGGATAAAGAAGCGACTGGAGCCCGCGCTCGACGAAGTCGAGGTTGGTAGCGCCGATGCCAGTTTCCTGCGCGAAGGGCTCTTTAAATTGGCCTGCCTGGAATTGGAACTCGGGCCTGATTCTGACATTGAGATACACGTCCCGAACGATGGCGCCGGTCGTCGAATTGGCGTCGGTCAGCAGAGCGAAGTCGAAATGCGAACCGTAGTTGCCCTGGAAGCCGAAGCGCGCTCGCCGGACCACAAAGGTGTCGGGAGGGGCGCCATCCCCCTTGTATGCGCGGTAATCGGTGTCCACGTAGCCGTAGGGGCTGATGCTGAACTGTCCATCCGGGCTTCTGATGAAGAAGTGTTCCCCGTTCCATCCTGAAGTCAGCGGGGGCTGGCCGGATTTCGTCGCAGACTGCTCGGCGACGTCGAGCGGCTCCCACACACTCTCGGGCTGCGGCTGGATGATGGCGGCGTTGACGACGTGGACGTCGCCGGTCCCCTGCTGCTTCGCCAACTGCTGGACCATCGCCTTGAGTTCCTCGATGGTCTGTTGTTGTGCCGCGACCTCGTTGCGCAACTCCTGAACTTCCTCTTTGCTCGCGCTCGGAGAAACAGAAACAGCGCGGGGATCGGCGGGTGCACCCCCGGCTCCATCGGCTTGCGCTAACAAGGTAAGGCCGGTGGCCAGGAAAAACAGAACCAGCAGAGCGAAAGTGGTCAGGAAGCGTGGCATGTTTTCTTCCCTCAGGATGATCTGGCGAGACAGAACTGTCCCCAGGCGCGCGGGGGAGCAGCCGGCATCGCCGGTTACAACAGACACACAACCGGAACGGCTTATCGTGTTCCGAGAAATCCGGCCAGAGGTATGAACACCAGACCTCTAGAAGGAACGGGCTGTGTATCACGGGCCGTAACTGCCTGTCAAGAAAATTTCTAGGACATTTTGCAGCAGCCGGCTGGGCAGAAGACGGGGTGGGAAGACGCCTCAGCCAGGCTCTGAGTCACCCTAAGCGGAGAACCCGATTTCTCTCACCGCGCGCTCGGAAGCGGCTGCTGCCGCCGGCTTGGCGCAAAACACCTCTTCCACGGCGGCGCGCAGCAGTTCGGCCACGCTCCAGGCCTGCGCGATACAGCCCCGCGGGCGATGGGGCAGGTCGCCATCCAGGATCTCCGAAACCTGGCCCAGCCCACCTTCGAGCAGGTGCTTGCGGAACGGCTCCAGCCACTTCGCAGCCTGCATACGGGCTTTCGCCGTCCCGCCATGGACATCGACGTACGCTGAGAGGAATGGTCCCATGAGCCACGGCCACACCGTGCCCTGGTGGTACGCGGAATCGCGCGCGTGCGGGCCGCCGGCATAGTGTCCGACGTAGCGCGGGTCGCCGGGAGCCAGCGTGCGCAGCCCATAGGGCGTCAGCAGTTCGCGTGCGACCACATCCACGATGGCCTGGGCGCGTCCCCGGGCAACCATACTGTGGTGCAGGCTGACGGCAAGAATCTGGTTAGGCCGGATCGATGCATCCGGAGGGCCGCCGTTTACCACGTCGTACAGGCATCCGGCGCTTTCGTTCCAGAACAGGCGATTGAAGCTCCAGCGCGCTACTGTCGCCATCTTGGCATAGCGTTTCTGGGCAGCGGAGTCGCCGAAACGGGCGGCGAAGTTCTCCATGGTGCGCAGAGCGTTGTACCAGAGCACTTGAATCTCGACCGGCTTGCCGTGCCGTGGGGTCACGACCCAGTCGCCGACCTTGGCGTCCATCCATGTGAGCTGAACGCCGGGAGCGCCGGACGCGAGCAGGCCGCTATCGTCGACGCGAATGCCGTAACGTGTCCCGCGGATGTGCCAAGCCACGATGTCGGTGAGCACGCCGTAGAAATTCTTGCGGACGAACTCGTAGTCGCCGGTGTAGCCGGCGTAAGCGCGGATCGCCTCGAAGAACCACAGCGTACCGTCCACGGTGTTGTATTCCGGTTGCTCGCCGGCGTCGGGAAAGCGATTGGGCAGCATGCCCTGGTCAACGTGCCGCGAGAATTCCAGCAAGATGCTGCGCGCGATGTCGAAGCGCCCGGTCACCAGCGTCAGCCCGGGAAGCGCGATCATGGTGTCCCGTCCCCAGTCGCTGAACCAGTGATAGCCCGCAATGACCGTCTTCTGCTCCCCGCGAGCCACGATGAACTGGTCCGCGGCGGTGACCAGCGCGCCCACCAGCTCATCCTTCACCGGAGCAGCATCGGCCAACTGGCTGCGGCGCGTGATCTCGTTCTTGCGCAACCGGGGCACTTCTCGGACATCATGGCGTACGGTGGAGGCGACAACAGCGGCGGTCGCGCTTGCGCTGAGGTCAAACCGCCACCTCAGCGGATTGAACAGATCCTCGCGATAGTCCAGACCGCCCTCCTGCTCCAAGCGGTATTCGAAATTGCGGTACCACTGGCCGGTCGCCGCAACGTCATCGGCATCATGCGCGAGATAGAGCCGCGGCAGCCCCTGATACGGCGCCACGCTGGCCAAGCCAGGTTCGGACGAGACGGTGGAATCCAGCCCGCCGTTCTCGTGGGTTGTGTTGTGATAATCGCGGAAGGCGATCAGCGGCCGCAGTTCGAGCCGCACCGAATCGTGCGGCGTCTTTAACTGGTAGTGTACGACGATCGTGTTCTCGCCCTGCACCATGAACACGGATTTCTCGATCTCCACGCCCTCTACCTGGTAGGTGAACACGGGAAACGGGTCGAGGCGGAAGCGCGTCTGGTACTGAAAGCCTTGCGGATGGATCACGCCGGGATACTGGTTGGCCGAGAGGTCGTAGCTCTTGCCGTCGATGATCAGCGTCCCTTCCAGCTTGGACAGCAAAACCGTCCTGCCGGCCGGAGGATGGATGGCAGCCACCAGCAGGCCGTGGTAACGCCGCGTGTTCAACCCGGTGATGGTTGAGGAAGCGTATCCTCCCAGCCCGTTGGTCTCCAGCCACTCGCGGCCGAGAGCGGCGTCGAGATCGCGGCAGGTATCCTGGCCAAAGCTGATCATCTTGTGCTCCTTGCGCCGACCGGCAGCACCCCTACGATCGGATTGCGGCCTGGGTCGCGGCGATGGCCACGCCCTTGCGCTCGCCACTCTGCTGCAGCATCTTCGCGACGAGCCCGGTCCAGCCGGTCTGGTGATTCGCTCCCACGCCCCGGCCGGTGTCGCCGTGGAAGTACTCGAAAAACAGGATCAGGTCGCGCCAGTGCGGATCGGTCTGGAATTTCTCCCAATCGCCATACACCGGCCGGCGTCCCTGCTGGTCGCGCAGGAAAGTCCGGTTCAGCCGGCGCGACAACTCCCGCGAGACTTCCCATAGCGTCAAGTACTGTCCCGAACCGGTGGGACACTCCACCTTGAACTGCTCGCCAAGGTAGTGATGGAACTTCTGCAGCGACTCGATCAGCAGATAGTTCAGCGGGAACCACACCGGCCCGCGCCAGTTGGAATTACCGCCGAACAGCCCGGTGCGCGACTCCGCCGGGTCATAGTCCACGCGGTGCTCGCCGCCGTTCACGTTGAGAGTGTAGGGATGCTCGCGGTGATAGCGGGAAAGGGCCCGGATCCCGTGGGGCGACAGAAACTCCGATTCATCCAGCATCAGTTGCAGGATCCGCCGCAGTTTTGTTTCGTCCACGATCGAGAGCAGCCGGCGTGCGTCTCTGCCCGCGGTGCGCATGCAAGCGACGTTCTTCGTCAGGTCAGGACGGTTGTCGATGAACCACTCCATGCGGCGCTTGAACGCAGGCAGGCGGTTGAGAAGCTCCGATTCCAGGGTCTCGATGGCGAACAGCGGGATCAGGCCCACCATCGAGCGCACCTTCATGGGGATGCTGCTGCCATCGGGCAGGTGCAGGCCGTCGTAGTAGAAACCGTCTTCTTCGTTCCACAATCCCATGCCGTTGTGGCCGAGGTGGTTCATGGCGTGGGCGATGTAGACGAAATGTTCCCAGAACTTGCTGGCCACGTCTTCGTAGGCGGGGTTCTCGCCCGCCAGCTCCAGGGCGATGGCCAGCAGGTTCAAGGTGTACATCGCCATCCAACTGGTGCCGTCGGACTGCTCGAGGTGGCCGCCGGTGGGCAGCCGGGCGCTGCGGTCGAACACGCCGATGTTGTCGAGCCCAAGGAAGCCGCCCTGGAAGATGTTCATGCCTTCGGCGTCCTTGCGATTCACCCACCAGGTAAAGTTCAAGAGCAGCTTGTGGAAGACGCGTTCCAGGAAAGCGCGGTCGCCTTGGCCGCGGCGCTTCTTCTCGATTTTGTAGACGCGCCACGCCGCCCAGGCGTGCACCGGCGGATTGACGTCGCCGAGCGCCCACTCGTAGGCGGGAAGCTTCCCGTTGGGGTGCATGTACCACTCGCGCAGCAGCAGGATGAGTTGCTCTTTGGCGAAGTCACAGTCCACCAGCGCCAGCGGCACGCAGTGGAACGCCAAGTCCCAGGACGCGTACCACGGGTACTCCCATTTGTCGGGCATGGAGACGACGTCGGCGTTGTAGAGGTGCGTCCAATTATGGTTGCGTCCGTGCTTCCTCTCGGGCGGAGGAGGAGGAAACGCGGGATCGCCATCCAGCCACTGCTCCACCACGTAGTGATAGAACTGTTTGGACCAGAGCATGCCGGCGAAGGCTTGCCTCATGACGTTCTTCGCGTCCGGCGCCAGGTCCTGGGGGATGACTTCGGCGTAGAACTCGTCGGCTTCGCGCTGGCGCTGCTCGATGCTGCGGTCGAACTCGGGATCAAAAGCCAGGCTCGGCGTGGCTGACTGCCGGTCGGTCAGCCGCAGGCGGATGGCGCGGCTCTCCCCTGGCGCCAGCAGAAGGTCGTAGTCGGCAGCGGCCTTCGTCCCCACCAGTGCCGGATTGACCGCATTACGCCGGCCGTGGACTACGTAGTCGTTGATCCCATCTTTGACGTAGGGCGAGGCATTGTCCGTCCCGAACAGGCGGCGGAAATTGGTTTCGTTCTCGGTGAACAGCAGTTGGGGCAATCCTTCACAGTAGAGCCAGCGTTGTCCGTAGGCGGGGTCGAGCAGTTCGATGGCGGAATCTTCCATTCCTTCATG
>Ga0209517_10009640_pt1 | contig 10949 bp, 14 predicted proteins | sample PeaSoiMetSII2010_FD_187695 | JGI IMG/M metagenome (GOLD analysis project Ga0209517, IMG submission 187695) | Peat soil microbial communities from Weissenstadt, Germany - SII-2010 (SPAdes) (version 2) | ecosystem: Environmental > Terrestrial > Soil > Wetlands > Peat | place: Germany... | reverse complement strand
GGATCAAATCGGCACCGGGCTGGTCTTCGAAGACGCCGAGGGCGTCATCCGCTTCGTCAGTATGACTGGCATGAAAGAAGGCGAGTTGGCCCGCTATGACAAGACGCCGACCCACGGCGGCATCCCGAAGTCATACGGTCATCTGGTCACCGCAGTCGTCAATCCCGACGGCACCGGGCTGGTGTTTGAAGACGCCGCGGGGACGATTCGGTTTGTTACGATTACGGGCGTAAAAGAAGGCGAATTGACGCGCGATTGATGCGTGAAATCCGTGAGGATCTGATTAGATCTTTCTCGGCTTGTGTTCGCACCTGTCGGTGTTGATGCAGGAGTCCTTCATCATCAACCGCTCTACCGGCTTTCCGCCGACGATGTGGGCGTCGATAATCTCATCCACATCGGCCAGCTTCACCCCGCCATACCAAACCGCCTCGGGATAAACGACTAGATTGGGACCATGCTCACACTGGTCGAGGCAGCCCGATTGGTTAGCTCTGACCTTGCCTTTTAGTCCGCGCTCGGCCAGCTTCTGCTTGAATAGCTTCTGGAGCTCCGCCTGGCCGGCAGGATCGCAACAGCCGCGGGGATGTCCTTCTGGCCGCTGGTTGCCGCAGATGAAGATATGCTTCTCAAATTTGGGCATGGGGAGAATGTACAGGAAACGGCCTAAGTCGCGTATTTTGCGCCGCAAGCTTGGCTCTGAAGAATCTTTAACCACCCACTTGACTTCCGATCCCTACCGGGAGGATAATCCGCCCGATCAGCTTGGCCAGTCTCCCCCCGCCGTTGTAAGGCTGACTCCCCAACCTCCTGTTGGGGCTCCGCGCAACCAACCCTGGGACAAGTCACGAAACTTGAACGGAGGATTTCCGTGAATTCCGCTTTGGCCGTGTATTGCACTCCAGGGATGTCGTCGATCGTGTCGATGTCCACTCAGTCAAAACAAAATAAGAGGAAAGAGGATAAGGGAACGGAGGAAGATATGAAGAAGATTAGCCTTGGAATTACAGCGGTCGCAATTTCGCTTCTCGGTGTTTTGTTTCTTGTGGCTCAAGACGCGGGCTCACAAGGCCTAGCCTCCACGCCCGCAGTATCAGGGGCAGTAAATTTCAATGCCATCGCTATGCTGCGCTGGTACCCGGCAAACCAAGCAACGACCTTCGCAGTGGGAAGTGAGCCGGATGGGGTCACATTCGACGGGTCTGACGTATGGGTGGCGAACCTCGGCAGCAACACGGTCAGTAAGTTGAAAGCAAGTGATGGAACGCTGATCGGAACCTTCAACGTGACCTCTCCATGCTACGGAGCCTTCGACGGAGCTAACGTCTGGGTCTCCAACTACTCGGCCGGTTCGGTGACCAAAATACGCGCAAGCGATGGCACCGCGTTGGCGACAGTCAGCGTTGGCAGTTACCCCCAGGCCCTGGCCTTTGACGGCGCTAACATCTGGGTCGCAAACAACGGCAACGGCAGCGGCAACACGGTTAGCAAAATTCAGGCAAGTACTGGCACTGTTCTGGGAACGTTCACAGTTGGAGCCTCGCCATTAGGGGTCGCTTTCGACGGGGCCAATATTTGGGTGTCGAATCAACAGGGCAACACCTTAACCGAGCTGAACGAAAGTGGCTCCGTCCTGCGAACGGTTTCGGTGGGAAGCGACCCCACGCTCATGGCCTTCGACGGTGCCAACATGTGGGTAGTGAACTCAGGGAGCAACAGCGTTAGTGTCGTACACACGAGCAATGGGGCGGTATGGGGCACGGTGAAAGTCGGGAGCAGCCCCGCTGGCATCGCCTTTGACGGAGTGAATATGTGGGTGGGGGAAACGAATGGCAGCAGCACAGTTACCAAGATCCGGGCAAGCGATGGCAAGATCTTAGGAAAGTTCATCGCGGGAACGTCGCCAGGCAACCTAGGTTTCGACGGGGCGAACATCTGGGCTGCAAACGAAGGCGCCGCCACCGTATCGAAGCTTTAGGAGTCACACTTTTAGTCCTTCAGCGGCACCATGCCGTATCGCCGCGGCAGAAAAAGGGGACCCGTAAGGCATTGATTTAACAGCATATTAGGCTGGATTCCGAGTGTGCGGGCGCGTCCCCAATTGCGTCCTTGACGACTTCACATATTGTGAAGTATCCTAACTTCGTGCATATCGTTACGCGCAAGCATCTGAAGCAGGCGATGGACGACTACCCAAATGCGGCGAACGAAATCCAAGCGTGGACCGGCATCGTCGAGGCGGTTCGCTGGCACAACTTTGAAGAGGTACGCGGCATGTTCAACGATGCGGATCTTGTGGCTGGCTACGTCGTCTTTAACATCAGGCACAATCGTTATAGGCTCATCACCGTCATTCATTACGCCAAGACGATGAGTGATAGGCGAACCGAAGGGCACATCTACATACGGTCTTTTTTGACGCACAAGCAATACGATAATCGCAGTAACTGGGACAGGAGGTACGGAAATCGATGAGCACAGTTCTCGCTAACCCGGCGAAAATGATTGCGAACGGCGCTCCCCGTGTCATACACAATGACTCGGAACTTGAGATGTATACCGAGGCTCTCTTCCGGCTGACGGCGCTAGAGAGTCCTTCCATCTCTGAAGTTGAAGCCATCGAACTCCTGACCTTGCTCGTGGAACGTTACGAACAGGAGCATTACTCAATTCCTGCGGCTGATCCAGTTTCGGTTGTGCGGTTTCTCACGGAACGGCAGAACCTCACGCAACGTGACCTGATTCCTCAATTTGGTTCGGAGAGCGCGGTTTCGATGTTCATGACTGGGCAGCGGAGTCTCACCTTGGAACAAGTGCGGAAATTGAGTGCTCGGTTCAAACTTCCCACTGATGTTTTCATCCCCAAAGCACCCGTCCGCCATGGCCGAAACCGGCTCGCGAAAGGGCACTCCCGCTCTCGATAATTGACCGCTTAGACCACGCTGATGATCGCATGATAACGTTGCAGACCACTGGGCATACGAGGGACTACACTGGATCGATACCGCCCATAGAACTGCCCAGGTTTAGCGTCCCCCAAAAAACGAGCGCGCACTTGATACACCGACGTTACCTAAAGGGATAGAGCGTTAATCCTTCAGCGGCACCATAGTCTTATCGCCGCGGCAGAACGTAGCCACGCGCTGGAATCCGCCATTGGAATCCTTCACTAGTCTGACTGGACCGTAGCAGAACACGGCGTGGCCGGTTTCGGCAAGATACCATTGCCCACGATTGGCAGATTGGCGGGAAGCGAGATGGTCGACGGAAGGGGCCAGCGGCGGCGCCAGGCGGGTACCGGGGAGAGACAGCACTAACAACAACGTCGCCAGGACCTTCATGGGGGTTTCCTGGCCCGAAATTCAGATGCGCATTACGCTTCTGCGCTCATCTTCCATGGTGGCAGTGTCCGTGGGCGGTTTGGGAGCTTTCGGGAGCTTGCCGACGCTAGGGTCATTCTTGGCATGGGCTCGCGGTTTGTCCTGGGTCGACGGAGTTTGCGCCTGGGAGTGGGCTTTAGCCGCAGCCTGGGCCTGGGCTTGGGCTTGCTGGTTTCTGACTCTCAGTTGGGCTAGTTTCGAGCTGTCATCGAAGAGTGATTGGATCAGAGAACGTTGATTTTCGATCGTGCGGCCTTGCTCCACCACCAGCAGGGTCATCAGGCCATAGGAAACGAGGAACAGCACGACGAACACCGGAAGCATGGAATGCTTGGCTTTGGGCTTTTGGGTAGGTACCAGAAGCGCGTTGTCTGACGTCCAACTCAACAATGGGCACCCCGATCTGCGCCGCTAAACAGCAGAAGGCGTATCCCCAAGTGCAGCTTAGGAGCCATCGGGCAGGAGATTTGTAACATATTCCCAGCAAAGAACTTAGATTGGATTTATCACGCCTTGGTGGCGGGTGTAGGTGCAAGTGACTGCACAATAAAGGTAACCAGTATGCGTTACGAAGGTGACTTGCCGGCGGGATGGTAGAGTCGCCGCCGCGCATTTGGTCTTGGGTTGACATTTCGGGACCAACAGCTAGGATTTGACGTAGAGTAGGATCACTCGGCGTCAGGAGACAGGATGAACATCGAGATCCGCGATGCGGCCATCCAGGCCAGAATCCAGAGACAACTCCAGGCGACTGGATCCGGCAGTGTGGAGGAAGTCTTGCTCCGCCTGCTTGAGACCCAGGAGGAGCAAGACCGCTGGCTCTTGGAAAACCGGGAAGCGAACAATGCGAAGATCCGCCGCGGGATTGAACAACTCGACCGCGGCGAGGGGATTCCTGAAGATCGACTGGATGCTTACCTGGCGGAATTGAAAGCCAAGCCTGAATGAGGGTGCGCTACGTCCTTGCGCCTGAGGCCGCGCTCGAGCTTGTCCAAATCTGGCGCTACATCAAGAAGCAAAGCAGCGCTGAGATGGCAGACCGGGTTGAATCGGTCATTAAAGACAGGATTATTTTCTTGGCGAAGATGTCGAACGCCGGCCATACCCGCACGGACTTGACCGACGAGACGGTGAGGTTCTTCCCAGTCTATTCTTACTTAATCGTCTACCGGCCAGAAACAAAGCCCTTGCAGGTCATTTCGATTCTTCACGGTCGTCGGGACGTAGAAGGAATTCTTAAGGAACGTCTGTAGGTGATGTGCGGAGTAAATCTCGCCGGTCTTCCTAGCCGCCGAGCAAATCGCCCGGTTCTTTCCCACCGCTTGCTTCGCAAAGTTGCTAGCTGCATGTTGGAATACTTCGCGGAGTTTGCGGCCATCAGGGGAATGGTCTGATAATGGATTGCCCCCCAGGCACCCAACCAATGAAGAAGCTTCCGCAAAAGGCTCGCAGCCGTAGAGGAAAGTCGGGTTGGGCTTCATCCCGCCCTGGCTCAGCCCAGAAAGACCAGCGCCGTCCCCGTTTCTCCCGCGAGGTTTCCGTGCTTTACGAGGACGATGCCGTAGTTGTTCTCAACAAACCCGCTGGACTTCTGGCAGTGCCGATTAAGGGCTCCGCCACTCCGTCAGCTTTGTCGGTGCTGGCGGCGAGCCTCGAATCGAATAAACAACGAGCCCTGATCGTGCATCGCATCGATCGTTTTGCCTCCGGGGCGTTGTTGTTCGCCAAGACCAGTACTGATCGGGATGCGCTGGTACGACAGTTTCTCGACCATACTCCGGTAAGGCAGTACCTCGCGGTCGTGCGCGGCCGTCTCGAAGTTCAGGCAGGGACGCTGGTGCACTATTTTCGACGTCAAGGAATGCATCAACAGTTGCGCACGGAGCGAGACCCCAAAGCGGCTCGCGCCGAACTTCGATATTCCGTCGAACGGGTTTTTGTGGATGCTTCGCTGGTCCGAGTTGATCTGGTGACGGGTTTGCAGAACCAGATCCGGGTACAGTTTTCGGCGATGGGCCACCCGGTGATCGGCGACAGAAAATATCACCCAGCGGAGGCGTCAGAGCGGCTCATTGCTCGCGTTGCTCTTCACGCCGAGCGTCTTCAGTTTGTCCATCCGCGTTCGGGAGAGAGCGTGTCGATTGTGTGCGAGCCGCCTACTGATTTCCAGCATTTGGTTCGAGAATTGTCGCGATCAAAGCCTGCGCGCCGGGGCTGAGACGTAGCAAACTACGGCTCTACTTGCCCATCACCAGCTTGGCGATCGTCGCTAACTGCATATTCGACGTGCCTTCGTAGATCTTGCCGATCTTGGAATCGCGCCAATATTTCTCTACGGGATAATCTTTGGTGAAGCCATATCCGCCGTAGATCTCGATCGCCAGTGACGTGACCCGCTCGGCGACTTGCGAGCAGAACAGCTTGGCCATGGCGGCCTCTTTCACGAACGGGACGCCGGCATCTTTCATGCGGGCGGCGTTGTAGACCATCAGGCGGGCGGCTTCGATCTCGGTTGCCATCTGGGCAATCTGAAACTGGACGCCCTGAAAGTCGGCAATCGGTTTGCCGAATTGCTTGCGTTCCTGTGCGTACTTGGCCGCGTACTCCCAGGCGCCACGCGCCACGCCCGCCATCTGAGCGCCGATTCCGATCCGGCCTTCGTTCAAAGTCTCAATGGCGATTTTGTAGCCCTTGCCCACTTCTCCGAGCACGTTCGACTTGGGCACACGGCAGTCTTCGATGATCAACTCACAAGTCGAAGAGGCGCGGATGCCCAGCTTGTCTTCTTTCTTCCCGACGGTGAATCCGGGGAATTCTTTCTCGATGATGAAAGCGGTGATGCCTTTGTATCCGGCTGCGGGATCGACGGTCGCGAACAAGATGAAGACGCCGGCTTCTTTGCCGTTGGTGATCCACAGCTTGCGCCCATTCAGAACGTAGTCGCTGCCTTTGAGTTCTGCTTTGGTTTGCAGTCCAAATGCGTCCGAGCCGGAGCCGGCTTCGCTGAGCGCGTAGGCGCCGCAGGTGTCGGCTGCCATGCGCGGCAGATAACGCGTCTTCTGTTCTTCCGTTGTCCAGCGCATTAAGGCGTTATTGACCAGCGTGTTCTGCACGTCGACCACAACGCCCGCGGACGCATCCACTCGGGATAGCTCTTCGACAGCTAAGATGGCTTCGAAGAATTTCGCTCCGCTGCCTCCGTATTGTTCCGGAATCTCGATGCCCATCAGTCCCAACTGGAAGAATTGGTGGATGAGGTCCTTCTCGAACACGCCCTTCTCATCCATCTCCTTCACCAGGGGACGCACTTTGTCTTCCGCAAACTGGCGAATGTTGTCGCGGAAAAGAATTTCGTCTTCGGTAAGAGTGGTTAGGGGCGAGGGGGCGGTGGATTGCAGCATGGTTTCCGGCATATAGGGAGCACCTTCGAGAGAAGTGGCAACTAAGGATTTTAGCACCCCGGAGGGTTGGAACCGTCTTCAGAACAGCGCGAAAAGCTCGGAAACTGTAGTCGCTAGATGGGCTTGCTTTGGCCGGGATTCAAGTCCACCCTGCCCATGCCGACATTCATTTCAATCGATCCCTTGCCGGTGCCCTCGATCGACCGCGAGACGATAAAGTGGTGGCTTTGCCCGTCTGGGCGATTGTCGTGCATGCTGCCCAGCCCCACGTTTACATTCAGCGATTCATAAGCGTCGGCATTTCCCCGGAAGTCGACGCGTCCGTAGCCGACGTTGATCTTGCGGTCGCCCCCAATCCGGTCTGCTACTAGAGTCAGGTCACCACGGCCCAGGTTGGCGGTAAGTTCAGGGGTAGTGAAGGGAATTTCTATGGTTACCCTGGCCCGGAGATGGTGAAACAGGTGCAGGCGCAGCTTCACGTCATGCGGCATAACGTCGAGTGTCTGTAGGTAATCGATTGCGGTATGCTCCTGTGCCGGGCGGCCTATATCTACCGTAACTCGAAACATACCGTCGCTGCTTCCCGTCAAGACAACGTCGGCAGCGCAGACGTCGATATTGAATTCCGCGCCGGCCTCAACTTTGCGGCCGAGTTGCAGATGGCCGACGCTGTTCTGATCACCCGCTGCCAGGGTCGCATGGGTAGCCGGCAGCGTGCCGGGGCAGCTCATGGAATCGTGGTCTTCGGCAAATGCGCCTTCAGCGAGCAGCAAGCTGGCGACCAGGAGGCAGGACAGCAGAACCATCGGCTTTTGACGCAACAAGGTCATCATGCCAAAGGATACGCAAACCATGCCGATGGGGTTCCGTGAAAATCGGCCCAGAAAGCCGGAAAATCAGTTGGGAATTCAGTTAGAAGCGCGCACCAGTTTTAGCCCGTCAGCTTGCAGAATGCGCTTGATCTGGTTGCGGGCATGGACCGCCCAGGGTCCGACGGTATCGAGCTTCACGTAGGCGCGCCAGTGCTGTAGCGCCTTGCGGGGTTGTTTGATTTTCTCGTAGGCAAGGGCCACGTTGTAATGGGCGTCGCCATAGGTCGGCGCAAGCTGCAGAGCGGTGTTGTAGGCCTGGATTGCATCCATCACCCGCCCAGTCTCGTCGAGCACATTGCCCAAATCGAAGTATGCCAGGGCGTAACGCGGGTCAATCCCTATGGCGACGCGGTAATGCTTCTCGGCCAGCGCGTAATCCTGCCGGTTGTAGTAGAGCGTCCCCAGGTTAATATTGGCGGCCGCGTGCTCGGGGTCCTGCTCCAGCACCGCCTGATAAACCGCAATCGCCTGCGTCTGCGTATTCGGATCTTCTTCCAAAGCGATTCCGCGGGCGAAAAGCTCAGATACATCTTTGGGCTCGGTTGCCGGGTTGACCACCGAAATCGAATTGCGAGTGACCACGTTATCGCGGGGAGCAAAATCAAACATAAACTGTCCGGCGATGGGCTCGAAGACCTTGCCTTCGTGACGGAACGCAACCCGGCGTCCGGCGTTGAATGATCCCGCCTCGAGCAGCGGATTCTCCATTCCCGCTGCCTGCTTCTGCATCGCCGCCAGCGATTCCCGGATCACCGCCGGGCGTACCTTGTGGGCACACAGGTCGCGCACTTTCTTGACTTGAAGGAGATCGAAGAAAGAATAGCTTTCCGCGGCGGCGACCAGTCCAGCTTTTTCCCATGCTGTCAACTGCCGCGCCGTGAGCCGTAAAATCCGGAGCAAATCTGCTCGACTGTATCTCACGATGTAGGGATTGCTGACTGCATTATCCCCAACCTGGAAGCGCGTATGCAAGTGGAAATACAGCCCTAAAGAACCCGAAAAGCCAACTTGCATAGGGACTGGTGCAAGTTTTTGCAGTTTCGGCAGCGAAACGGGTCGGGCCGGGACGACGGCATTCACCAACTTTTAATAATCGTTCCCGGCGAAAATACGACTCGGGGGACTATGATTTCCTGATGATGACCGCAGCCCGGCGCAAGGCCGTCCGCGAACACGATTCCACCAAGGAGATGACCGGACTTGTCGAACAGTCCTGCCTGGTGGCCAAGGACGCCGCCTTCAACCTGCGCGACTTCCTGGAGAACTCCTCCAATATGGCGTCCATCGCGGTGAAGGACTGCGAAAAGGAGCTTGACCGGATGGAGCGCACCATCGACGAGCGGATCACCAGCGCGATCACGGAGGTCACCGAACCGGAGGCGCGTGAGCTGCTGGCCTGCCTGAAGTTCATCATTGACCTGGAGCGCATCGGCGACCTTACTTGGTCGATCGCCATGCGCCTGCAGCATTTGTCGTCGCGGCTGCAGAAGGACGACCGCCGCGACCTGATCGCCATGGCGGAAGTGCTGGAGAAGATGCTGGAGAATGTCTATCAGGGGTTCGTGAAACGCAACCTGGAATCGGCTAACTGGGTGATGAAAACCGACACCCAGATCGACCACGTATGCCACGGCGTCTTCCGCCGCCATCTGCAAAATAAAGACCGCAATTTCGACTACAGCACCAACCTGCTCTTGATGGCGCAGGCCTTCGAGCGCGCCGGCGACCATGCCAAGAACCTGGGCGAAGAGTTATTCCATCTGGTGGAAGGCCGCAGCCTGCGCCACGAACCCAAGCGCCCGAAAGTCTCGCGCAGCAGCGGCTGACAATTCCGGACAACTAGCTCTGACGGACCTGAAACCGTGACAGGTATATCATTCCGACCATGGCAGAGTTCCCTGTAAACGAGGTTCGAGCGGCATTTCCTGCGCTACAAGACGGGTTCATTTTCTTTGACAATGCGGCGGGCGCGCAATCACCTCAGGCTGTGCTGAACGCCGTAGCCAACCATCTGCTTCATCGCAATGTTCAACGAGGCGGGCGATACAGGCAGTCGCAGGAGGTGGACGAGGCTATCGCCCAAGCCCGCGCCAGCGTGGCTCTCCTGGTCAATGCCCGGCACAACGACGAAATCTCGTTTGGCATGAATGCGACCTCTTTCATGCGGCTCATCAGCATTGCCATTGGGCAATCGTTGAAGGACCGTCGCGAAATCATCGTGACCGATCTTGACCACGAAGCCAACATTGCGGTCTGGCTGGCTCTTGAGCGTGAAGGGGCGAAGATTGTATGGTGGCATTTTAGAGGTGATGGTCGGCTTCACCCCGAAGATCTGGAGAAGTTGCTCTCCCCGCAAACCCGGAGCGTGGCCTGCACACTGGCGTCAAACGCCATTGGATCGATTCTCGATATTGCCGAGGTTTCCAAGCGCGCTCATGCTGCCGGAGCCGAGGTGTTTGTCGATGCTGTGCATTATGGCCCGCACGGGACCATCGACGTCCGGGCCTTCGACTGCGATTACCTGGTTTGCTCAGGTTATAAAATGTTTTCTCCCCACATGGGGTTTCTTTGGGGCCGTCTGGAAATACTTAACGCTCTGCCGACCTTCCGTGAGGATTTTGTGCCTGACACCACGCCCGCCAAGCTGGAAATTGGCACCTTCATCTACGAAAACGTAGCCGGCATGGATGCCGCCGTGCGCTACCTGGAAGACCTCGGGCGGCGAATCAATCCGGCCGCAACCTCACGACGCGCGGCGTTGGTGGCGTCCACGCAGGCCATCCGTGGCTACGAGGCGCAACTTTCGCGCGCCATGCTGGATGCGCTGGCGAACCTCAAGGCCACTGTGTATGGCATTACCGCGAAGGAGGAGATCGCGCACCGGACGCCTACGTTCTGCTTCAATCTTCCTGGTATTTCACCGGCCAAAGTCACAGAAGAACTGGCGAAAAGAAATATAGGCGTGCGCGACGGCCACATGTATTCGCCGCGACTGATGAACAGATTGGGGCTTACCAAAGAGAGTGGCGCAGTACGAGCCTCGCTTGTGCACTACAACACCGTGGAAGAGGTGGGCGGGTTCGGAAGCGCGTTGGCTGAAGTGGCGAGCGCGTGATTGACCAGCGCTCAACTCCTGCAACCTGCCAGTTTTCACAGTTATGACTGATCAAGAACCTTCAGCGACAGGGGCCGCGCTTCTGGGCGATAAGCTTCCGATGCCGGAAGTGGAAGGTCTCCACCGCCGCTTGAGCCAAAGGCAACTAACCATGATGGCCATTGGCGGCGCCATCGGTGTT
>Ga0209517_10009639_pt1 | contig 10950 bp, 11 predicted proteins | sample PeaSoiMetSII2010_FD_187695 | JGI IMG/M metagenome (GOLD analysis project Ga0209517, IMG submission 187695) | Peat soil microbial communities from Weissenstadt, Germany - SII-2010 (SPAdes) (version 2) | ecosystem: Environmental > Terrestrial > Soil > Wetlands > Peat | place: Germany... | reverse complement strand
CGAAGCTGGAACAGGTTTCCGACGTGCTCGATACCTGGTTCTCATCGGGCCTGCTGCCGTTCACCACGCTGGGCTGGCCGGAGAAGACGCGGGATCAGGCAGTGTTCTATCCGACGACGCTGCTGATCACGGCTTACGAGATTCTGTTCTTCTGGGTGGCGCGGATGATCATGTTCGGCTGCCACTTCATGCAGGGACACGAGCAGGACCCGGCTCTGAAGAAGGCAAGCGGCTGGGGCGAAAAAAAGAACGACAGCGTGCCCTTCCGCGAAGTCTATATTCACTCGCTGGTGCGCGACGCGGAACGCCAGAAAATGTCGAAGACCAAGGGCAACGTAGTCGATCCACTGGATGTTATCGAGCGCTTCGGGACCGACGCGACGCGCTTCACCCTGGCCGCCATGGCCGCGCCGGGAACGGACATCGCTTTCAACGAAAGCCGGACCGACGGTTATCGCGCGTTTGCCAACAAGATCTGGAATGCGGCGCGGTTCATGTTCATGAACGTGGACCGCCTCGGAGTTGCTGGTGTGGGGGCGGGTCTTCGACCCGCCTTGGCCGGATCAGAGATCCGGCCCCACACAGGCATTGTCGGATTCAGCACTGCGACTCTCGAAGACCGCTGGATTCTTTCCCGATTCAATCGCGTCGCCGCGGAGGTGAACGACGCGCTGAAAACTTATCGCTTTCATGAGGCGGCAAACTGCATCTATGACTTTTTCTGGGGCGAGTTCTGCGACTGGTATCTGGAACTCATCAAGCCGCGGCTGATTTTTGAAGAAGGCGCCGACAAGAGCGCGGCACGGGCTGCGTGTGCAAATCTGGTCAATCTCTTCGATGCCTCCCTGCGGCTGTTGCATCCGGTGATGCCGTTCATTACGGAAGAAATCTGGCAGGCGATGTACGAGGGCAAGCCGCCGCTGAAATCCATTGCGCTGGCTTCCTACCCGCAGGCCGACGAGAAACAGTTCGATCTCGCCGCCGAAACCGAGATGGCGATTCTGCAGGACTTGATTGTCAGCGTGCGCACTTTGCGGGCAGAATTGAAGATCGAACCGAAGGTCAAGGTGCCGATCGAGGTCTTTGTGCACGAGCCGGAGATCCACAAGCTGATCGAAGCGAATGCCGGCGCGGTCGAACGCTTAGCGAGCGTCAGCCAGATCACCTTTGTCGAAACCTCGCTGGCCAAGCTGGCCGGGGCCCGGCACACCGCACGCTTCGATGTGCACGTGGTCTACGAGCGCAAGATCGATCTCGCAGCCGAATGCGAGCGGTTGAAAAAGGAACTGGAGAAGATCGAGAAGGAACTGGCCAACAATCAGAAGCAGTTGGGGAATGAACAGTTCTTGGCGAAAGCTCCAGCGAAAGTAGTCGAAGGATTGCGCAAGCGCGGGCAGGAGCTGGGCGTCTTGCGCGAGAAGACGCAGAGCAAGATAACAGAATTGGAATGTAAGTGAGCACTAAGCAACGGGGGGTCGTAAAGTATGTGGCAGAAGGGACTCCAGCGATGAAATTCTCTAGGATGCTGGCATGTTTCCTTGTAGCGACCTTCTGCTACTCGCTGCAGTCACAGACGAAGGCCAAAGAGGACCCTTCGGAATCGGTGCGCAAGTTTGTGCAGGATTTCTATGATTGGTATACGCCTGGGGCGGTGAAGGCGGTCGACGAGCACAAGGAATTCAATTGGAAGACGAGGGCGTCCGACTTTGACCCGGCGCTCCTTCGCGCGTTAAAGGAAGACGAGGATGCCCAAGCCAAAGCAAAAGAAATTGTTGGCATAGACTTCGATCCCTTTCTCGCTTCGCAAGATCCCTGCGCTCCCTACAAGGCGCGCAATGTTGTCCAAAAGGGTGATCGTTTCCTCGTTGGCGTTGATATTGCGTGCGACAACGTCACCGCTGAGAATCCCGCCGTTACAGTTGAGCTTGTAATGCGCAACGGGCATTGGATTTTCGTGAATTTTCACTATCCGGACCCCAAGCCTTCCGGAAGTGACCTCTTGAGCATACTGAAAGGAAATCAAAGAGGCCGGCAACAGCCGTCGAAGTGAGAGGCTAGAAGACCGGACGGGCGAGTCGCCCGTCCCCACACGAACGTTTGAAAGAATGCGGGTCTTCGACCCGCGGACGGACGAATGCGTCCGTCCCTACACTTATGGATTGGAATTCGCGCCGCCTGACCGCCATTGTGGAGAACGCGCTGCTCGAAGACCGGGCCACGCGCGACGCGACCAGCTACGCTTGCGTGGACGCCAACCAGCGGGCGGCGGCGACGATCATCGCCAAGCAGGACTCTATCCTGGCCGGAATCGGCTGTGTGGCGAGGATTCTAGACGTATACGCCGCGCTGGATGGCGCCGTGACGGCACATTACGAAGTCACCACCCATCCGGAGATTTTTGACGGCGTACGGCTGCGGCCAGGACAATCTGTGGCCGTGATTCGCCACAACGCGCGCGTCATACTCTCGTGCGAGCGCGTGATCCTGAACCTGCTGCAGCGCATGAGCGGCATCGCCACGGTTACGCGCAAGTTCGTGGACGCGGTAGCGGGCACGGGCGCGCGCATCCTCGACACGCGCAAGACCGCTCCCGGCCTGCGCGTGATTGACAAATATGCGGTGCGCTGCGGCGGCGGACAAAATCACCGCCTCGATCTTTCCGACGGCGTGCTGATTAAGAACAATCACGTCGCTTTGGCAGGTGGGATCCCGGCTGCTCTGGAGCATGCCCGCCGCAATCGCCGCGGGAACCAGATGATCGAGGTCGAGGTGCGCAATCTGGAGGAACTGGAGCAGGCGCTGGTCCATGGCGCGGAGGTGGTCCTTCTGGACAATGTTTCAGTCGAAGATGTGCGCCGCGCGGTCGAGCGGTGCTCGCAACCCGACGGACAGAGGAAAGGCCGCCGCATACCGATCGAATGCGCAGGCGGGATTCGACTGGATAACGTCCGCGCCTATGCCGAGACTGGCGTGGATTTCATCTCCGTGGGCATGCTGACGCACTCGCCCCCGGCGGCCGATATGAGCCTGCGGGTCGTGCCGGCGGGATGACTGGGGGGAGGTCCCTCGGCGGCTGAAGCCGCATGTAATCACCGCCGCTTATCGCAGCGCTGAAAGCGCTGCGCCACCCAAAACCGAATTCTTCAGCAAGCTGCCAAATCCATGCCCCTCCCAACGTCGGCTGTGAAGTGCGCTGGGGGTCACAGCCATCCCTTGGTCCGTGCGATCCTGGCCGCTTCGACCCGGTTGCTTGCCCCCAGCTTGCTGATGGCTTCAGAAAGATAATTACGCACCGTGCCGTCAGACAGCCCCAACTCACTGGCGATATCGCCGCTGGCCATGCCTTCCCCGGCTAAGCGCAGGACCTGGCGTTCGCGATCGGTGAGCGGGTCCACTTCGCCCCAGGCTTCGGTGGCGAGTTCGGGATGAATCACGCGCAGGCCCTGATGCACGCGGCGCACGGCGTCGGCGAGTTCTTCGGCGCGCATGTCTTTGAGCAAGTATCCTAACGCTCCAGCTTCGAGCGCGCGTCGCAGATATCCGGTACGGGCAAAGGTGGTGACGATGACGACGCGGGTTCCGGTGCGCCGCCGCTTCAACTCCACGGCTACATCGAGCCCGCTCATGTGCGGCATTTCGATGTCGGTAATGAAAACGTCGGGCTTGTGCGCAAGCACGGCTTCGAGCGCCTCTTTGCCGTTGCGCGCCTGAGCGACGACGGAAATGTCGCCTTCGATTTCGAGCAGCGCGGCCAGAGCGCCGAGCACCATACCCTGGTCTTCCGCCAGAACCACGCGGATGGTCTTGCGCCCGACTTTGACGGTGGAACTCAATTCTGACCTTCCTCTCCCTTCGGCGCGTCTTTCACCGGCAGCGTGATGGTGAGCGTGGTTCCGGCCTTGGAGTTCCGCTCTAGGGTGCCACCCAGCATCTGAACGCGCTCGCGCATGCCGCGCAGGCCGTTGCCTTCGAGGCTGGAACTGCCGCGGCCGTCGTCCTGAATCTCGAGACGGAAGGAACCATTCTGCTGTTCGAGGCGGAGGCGGCAACTGCGGGCCTGGGCGTGCCGCACAACGTTGGTGACGGCCTCGCGCACGGCCAACGCTAGCACGCTCTCCTGCATCGGCGGCAGTTGCACGGAACTTGCGGCGTCGCACTGCACGGTGAGGCCGGCGGTTTCGAGCGTGGTCTTGGCCTGCGCCAGTTCCGCCGCCAGGCCTTTGGCGCGATAGCCGCGAATGGCGTCGCGCACGTCGGACAGAGCCTGCCGTGAAATCTGCTCGACCTCGCGGATTTCGTTTCCCGCCCGCTGCGGATCGCGATCCATCAGCTTGCTCGCCAGTTCAGACTTCAAAGCGATCACTGACAGCGTGTGGCCCAGGACATCGTGCAGATCGCGCGCGATGCGCTCGCGTTCGGCAACCTTGGCCAGATGCTCGATCTCTTCATTGGCCGTCTCCAGCTTGCGGTTCATCCGGTTGCGCTCGGCGAAGAAAACGTTGCCGCCGCCAACGGTCAGAGGGAATCCCGCCGCCCAGATCAGAATCCAGGGGTCCAGGTGCAGAAGCCGGCACTCCAGCGCAGCAATGGCCGAGATGGAGATAATTCCTGCGATCGCGGTTGATTGCCTGGTCACCACAAAGGGCACGAATGCTGCGGCAAAGATGAAGAATCCGCTGGCCCCGCCGTTGTGGGGAATGAACAACATCCCCAGCAGCAACATGCCGCCGATGTGCAGAAAGCCGTTCGGTCTTTCGAGCAAGAAGAGACCAAAGTAAAGAAAACAAAAAACCACAAACCCCAAAATGTCGAGCAGCCACGTCCGTAGGCTTGCGTGATCCAATACCGGCTGAATAAAGAAGAATCCGGAATACACGAACCAGATGAACGGGCCCCACCCGTGTTCCCGGTTCTTAACTACACTCTTGAACGGCTTCAGGGCTAGAGCCATTGCTGGGCTCCTGGCGGCTGGTTGAATGCGGTCGCAATGGTGTTGGCTGCCATCTCCTCTATTCTCACCCCAGCGGTCAATTCCGGCCTCGGCGGAGCGCCGGTCCCGCGCCGTACCATACCAGCATGGCGGCGGGAATGAGCAGGACCAGCGACTTCACTCCGCCGAAAAACGCGGCAACTCCCAACAGGATTAACAGGATCGTCCAGCCCGTCGTTTTTTTGGCATCGCGGCTCAAGTGAGACTCCATTCCCGCAGCGTCAGGCGGCCGAGACTATCCGTACAGCTTTCCCTGGTCGCGCTGGAAGCCGATGCGGGCCACGCCCAGGCAAATCATGGTGAAGGCCAACAGTACTTCCCAGTGCGCGGCATTCGACTCGTGCCCGCCAGCCCCCACCACGCCGAGTGCCAGTTGCGACAGGTGATAGGGTGGCAGCACCAGCGCGATCTGCCGCACGACTTTGGGCAAAAACATGAACGGCACCCATAATCCACTGCAGAACGACATAGGCAGATAAATCAGGTTGATGGTTGGAGGCGCCGAGTTCGGTCCGGCGAAATATCCGATGGCCAGCCCCATGGCGGAAAATGGAAGCGACCCGGCCACCAGCGTTCCCAGCAGCCGGGCGAATTCGGCGACTGGCATCCGCACGCCGCCGAAGATGAGCCCGAGGGCGAACAGCGCCAGCACGATAATCGTGCTGAAAATCATGCTGGTAACCACCTTGGCGGTGAAATACGCAAATGGAGGCATGGGGCTGGCGCGCTTCACCTGCAGCCACCCCAGGCCGCGGTCGGAGGCTAGACCGGCGGCAGTTCCAAACAGCGAAGCGCCCATGACGCCAAACGTGCCATAGGTGGCGATCAGATAGGTTGGAACCCTCAGGCCGCCGATCGCCTCTTTCGCGTTCAGCACCAGCCCGAACAGAACGTAGAACATCAGGGGGAAGCTCAGCACCGACGCCGTGTACACGCGCAACCGGAGATTCTTGAGGAATTCGTACTTGGCTTCTTTCACGTAGATCCGGGCCGTGTGTTGCGGCGAGCGCTCACTTCGGATGTTGCTCAATACCATGGTTGCGGTGCTCATCGCTTCTCCTCCGTATGTTTGCGCATCTCCCGGTTTAGTTAGGGCGTTCAGTTTGAGCGATCTCCGTTTCGCACAGTGTCCTGGGTCAGGGCCAGGAACGCATCCTCCAGGCCGCCGCTGGTGACTTCCAGGCCAGACAGCGTCGCGTCGCAGGCCAGCAGTTCGCGCACGACGGATTCGGCCTCGCGGGCGTGGATGTCGACCGCTTCGCGGTCTTCCTTGACTTCAGTTACGCCGGCAATCTGGCGTAGGCGTTGGAGGTCGAGGGTGGTTATGCAGCGAATCCGTTTTCCGCTGGTTCTCGCCTTGATCTCCGCCGGAGTGCCTTCGGCAATAATCTCTCCCTTATTGATGACCGCGATGCGATCGGCCAGCGCGTCGGCCTCCTGCAGGTAGTGCGTGGTAAGCAGCACGGTCTTGCCGCGGCCGACCAAATGGCGAATCTCATCCCACAACAGGCGGCGCGCTTCCACATCCAATCCGACCGTGGGCTCATCCAGAAAAAGCAGGTCGGGATCGCCGCAGATGGCGAGAGCAAACAGCACGCGCTGCCACTGGCCCCCGGAAAGCTCGCCGAACTTTCGGTCGCGTAGTTTTTCCAGGCCGGCGGCGGCGAGGATCTTCTCAGCTGGCATCGGATTCTGGTAGTAGGTGGAAAACAGATCAATGTGTTCGCGGACCCGCAGCGTTTCCGGAACCCGCCCCACTTGCAGCATGGCGCCGGTCCGCGTCCGGTTTGCCGGATTGGTTGGGTCGCCGCCGAATACTCGCACTCGGCCTGCGTTGGGTGGCATCAATCCCAGCAGCAGCTTCACCGCCGTGGTTTTGCCGGCGCCGTTGGGCCCAAGCAGGGCCACAACTTCTCCGGCACGGACCTGGAAGTTCACTCCGCGCAGCGCCCGCACTTCGCCGTAGTTCTTGTTCACACCCTCAAGGCTGGCGACAGTGAAGTCCGTGCTCACGCTGTCTGTGCTGCGACGGTGCTCCATGGCTGCGATCATTCGGTCCTCCCGGCTTGCCTTGCCGCGTCTGATCCCGGCGGGAAAGCTCTGTATCTTTCCGCCGGTGATTGCATCATCGCGGAAGCGCATCGAGCGCACCAGTGCCATCCATCACGCAGCGGGCGTGACAAATGTCATCCGCAGTTTTCGCAGAGGTGAAGTGAGTTTTCCCAAATTGGGAAACACTGGTGATAAGGTCGTGAGAGATTTGTTACGAATTCAGGACGTTCACAGAAAATCCACAAGGATTGAAGGGCGTGACTATCGGTTTGTTCGGGAGTCGCGCTTCTCTGGCTTTTCCCGCCGGGTAGGGTACAGAGGGTGTTCCGAATTCGTAAACTTATGACCGAATCGAGAATTTTGCACATTTTGCGGTCCCAACACAGGTCAGGTTTGATATGATGCGTTCGCAGCGTGGAGGGGCGCCGATGCTGCCCGCCGGAAAAAGCCTTCGTGCTTTGCGCGAGAAACTCGGTCTCACCATGCGCGACGTGGAAAATTCCAGCGCGCGCATTGCCGAGAAATATCGCAACGAAGAGTTTTCCATTCCACCGAGCCGTTTGTCCGACATCGAAACCAAGGCCATTCTGCCCAGCATCCACCGGCTGTACACCTTATCGGTGATCTACCGCCGCGATCTTCGCGAACTCCTCAACTGGTATGGTGTGGACCTGAACAACATGGCAGCGGACCTGGGGTTGGTGTCGCCGCCGAAATCGCACGTCTCCGACGCGCTGGCCAGTCTAGCTTCGGTTCAGGTTCCGTTGCGCATGGACCCCGCGTTCGACGAGCGCCGCACCACCAATCTGGGCCGCATGGTCGAGCAGTGGGGCCTGGTTCCTTTTGCTTATTTGGCGCAGTTCGCCAACAGCGATTTCACGTACGGCTACATCGGCACCCAGGATTTCACCATGTTTCCACTCCTGTCGCCGGGTACCTTTATTCAGGTTGACGAAACGAAGAATAAGGTGATGGAAGGATCCTGGCGCTCGGAATACGAGCGGCCAATTTACTTCGTGGAGACCCGCGATGGGCATACCTGCTGCTGGTGCAGCATGCGGCGCGACGACCTCATTCTGCAGCCCCATCCGCTCTCTCCAGTTCCGGTGCGGATCTTGCGCCACCCGCAGGATGCGGAGGTGCTCGGCCAGGTGGTGGGAGTGGCTATGAAGTTAACCGAGTGGCGCGCTCTCGATTCTTCTCCAGGCTCGAAAGAGCCACCAGCACTGAATTAAGGTGGCTCGCCGCAGGCGAGTCCTTGCTTTCGTCGGGCAGCAAGTGCTCGAAGCGATCGCGTAGTCCCCGCACATAAGCCTGCGATTCAACCCCGGCGCCGCAGCTCGATTCTTCCAGATCGTGTTCCAGGGAGGCCAAGGGCGTCCGCAAAATCGCCGATATCACCTCGGTATGGACCGTCCTTAAGGCGCGCTCGGACGACTCCTGTCCGTATACGGTCTCCATTCCCCAGTGTTCGTACCGCCCGTGGGCGCGGCGAAGAGAAGCCAGATAGCCCAGCTTCCCCAGCAGCCCGGAAACCGCCGCCAGGGTTGTTCCCTGCACGTCGTTGAGTGCCGATTTCAGCGTCATGGTTGTTACGAATTCCGAACGCTCACGCCTGCAAAAGCCTTGCTCCGCCTGCCTTCTCGGCCATGAGAATATCACCCTCCGCTTTGCGGAACAAGGAGAAAACAACCATGAAACGCATGCTACTCGTGTTGGCTTTTGCCGTATCTTTAGTGAATGCTGTGGTGATTCCGAACGTTGTCCGTGCCGACACCCCGGGCGGCCCACCCCCCTGCCAGCCTGGCCAATCGCCCCAAAGCTGCTGCCCTCCCGGCAGCAACTGCAAGCCGTAAGGGCTCTCAGACTTACGAAAACAGGACGCGACCCACAAAGTTGTTGGAGGCTGGGATCGGTCGGGTTATAGTGCTCGGCGAAGCCCATGTTTCAACCTCATTCCGTCCTTTGGCACTATTTGTGGGTCGCGCCGAACCTGCTTCTGGCGGTTCTGGCAGGCATCCTGTGGAAACAGGGCCTGCACAAGAAATTCCGGGGCTTCTATATATATGCCTGGTTTCAGGCTGTTCAGTGGGCAGTTCTCTACCCGATGGACCTCATCCCCTCCGTTTCGGCAGTGGACTACTGGCGTATTTACTGGTTCAGTGTGCTGCTTGAGTCCATCATCTTGTTTGTGCTGATTTCCGAGATTTTTGCGGATGTGTTTGGTTCCTACGCAGCTTTGGCTCGTGTGGGGAGGCTTCTGATCCGGTGGGGCGGTGCTTTCCTGCTGATCACTGCCACAGCCATTGCCGCGCGTGCTCCGATAGACAACCGGATTTGGCTGGTTTCGACCTCGCAGATTATGCAGGAGGCCATGTACGTCGTGGTCTCGGGCCTCGTCGTTTTGCTGTTCGTGTCGGCGGCGTACTTCCGGCTGGCCTGGAACCCCAGGGTTTTCGGCATCGCGTTGGGTCTGGGAATATCCGGCTGTGTCCATCTGGCAACCTGGGCGATCAGGGCGAACTTTGGGGTGGTACGCAACAGCAACCTGCTCGACATCGCCAACTTGGCGACCTCACACGTTGTCGTCCTGATGTGGTACTACTACTTGCTCATCCCCCAGAAAGTGGCCACGAAGTCTGTGGTCGCCCTGCCAGAAAACAATCTCGCCCTCTGGAACCTGGAGCTGGAGCGACTGTTACAACAGCGGCCGTTACATCAATGACTCTAGTCATTCTTCTCGTTATCGCTGCCGCCCTGTCGCTGGCGGTCATTCTTGGCGTCGCGGTCTCGCGCAGCCTGCAGATTTCGGCGAAAGCCGGTCTGGCCAGCCAGATTCGTCCTCTGGATGTCGAGGCTTTCCGCAATCTGGCTGATCCAGCAGAGGACGATTACTTGCGCCAGCGTTTGCCCGCTTCTGAGTTCCGCGTGGTCCGCAGGGCGCGCCTGCGCGCTCTGGCCGCCTATGTGCAAAGGGCGGGGAAGAACGCCGCGGTTCTGATCCGCATGGGGCAAGAGGCTCTCGCCTCCAGCGACGCGGCGACCGTGGAAGCCGCGAGGGAATTGGTCAACCAGGCGCTGCTGTTGCGCCGCAACGCTGCGCTCGCTCTCCTCAGAATCTATGTGGCTATGGCCTGGCCGAACTCGACGCTAGGGGCTGGCCCCATCCTTGACGGTTACCATCAACTGAGCGGTGCGGCCATGCTTCTGGGGCGGTTGCAGAACCCGGCGGCCCCGGTCCGCATCTAAGTCCGTGATTCCGGTCTGGTGATTTCGGTCTGGTGATGCCGGTCATTGACAGCTTCCCGCCGTTCTGGCATGCTCCCAAAACCCTGTGGCGTGCCTCGGTTACGCAGCGCCTGGGGTAACTCGGTAACGACCGTCTTCGATTCCCGACTTGTTTTTGGGGCTGGTTTTGTTGTAAAACCACGGGAATCTAGTCTGTCCAAACCACTTCGTGAAACTTCGGGCTATTCGCCGTGCAACTATGCCCGCCGTCCACTCGCGTCAGCGAGTCCCAGGGAGAACCTTATGAACCGCAGCACCTTGAGAGCCGTCTCCGTCTATTCCATTTGCCTGCTGCTTTCGGCCCTGGCGTTGGGCCAAGGCGGCGTCGCCAGCGGCGATCTGCGCGTCACTGCCAAGGATCCGAAGGGCGACGTCGTCGCCAACGCGACGGTCACGGCGCGGGACATCGCCAAGGGCGTGGAGCGGACCGCTACCAGCGACGGTCAGGGTGGCTACAGCATTCGCCTGCTGCCTCCCGGCACGTATACGGTCACGGTCGAGGCTACGGGGTTCAACAAGCTTGAGAACACCGGCGTCGCCGTGACGGTGGGCGGGCTGGCCGAACTACCAGTCACACTCTCGGTTTCGGGCGGCAAGGAAATCGTTGAGGTCACTTCGCA
>Ga0209517_10009636_pt1 | contig 10953 bp, 8 predicted proteins | sample PeaSoiMetSII2010_FD_187695 | JGI IMG/M metagenome (GOLD analysis project Ga0209517, IMG submission 187695) | Peat soil microbial communities from Weissenstadt, Germany - SII-2010 (SPAdes) (version 2) | ecosystem: Environmental > Terrestrial > Soil > Wetlands > Peat | place: Germany: Weissenstadt... | reverse complement strand
TTCTTTCCCCCCGCCATATTAGAGACTACCCCTCCGCCATTGACCGGGACAATGTTGATCGCAGGGTCTTATCGGAACTTTGTAAAATCAATTCGGATGCAGATTTCTTTATCGGCGTTCAACACGAAAATGGGTCCCTGCACGAATATCTTAAGAAATATGCATGGCTTTATTTCGATTCCGAATTTCGAACCGGGCCGTCATTGGCGGATTTCCGATTCACCGGGCGGCCCGTCAATCCCGCCCCGGTGCGACCGATTATTTCGCTTCAGGACGCATTCAGTATCTTCGAAATTTCCGCCGAGCAGTTTTCCCGGATCGGTGGCAGGGAACTAACGAGCATCTTTAGACGAAAAGCCAAGAAGATTCACCCCGACACAGGGGGCGAACACGAGGATTTTTTGAGACTCTCCCAAGCCTATGAACAACTCATGGAAATAAAGAAAAGAAAATGATCTCTAAAAAATTCACCACTTGCAACGTTTTGGACCTGTAGAATATCTGCTTGAATTGACTACCTTTTCCAAGGGCAAGAGTAATTGATATACCCAATTACTACCCTGCAAAATCACCCTTTCGCATTTAAATGAAATGCTGTAATTATTATGAACCGTTATACTAATATTGAGGGCAGATTCTTGGACAGTATTAATGATGGCGGCCCGGCCGATCCCGGGCTTTTTCCCTGCGCTTGTCCGCGGGGGTTCATTTTGCCGGGGGGGGAAATGCACGAAGACAAAAGAAAGTTTAGAAGGTTCAAGGCCAGAGAAGGGGCATTTGCCGCCTTTATAAGGCCGAATGAGCTGGTTAACATGGGGCAGATACAGGACATCAGCGCAGGCGGACTGTGCGTGCGGTATTTGGCCACAGACAACTCCAATGATGAATGGTCGGCAATAAAGATATTCGGGTGCAGAGACCGCTTCCTTCACCTGGACAGGGTTAAATGCCGGATCGTATATAATCATGAAGTCCCTGAAGGGTCTTGGGAGCAAATCAGCACCAGGAAATGCGGGGTGGAATTCAACGACCTGTCGGTAAAACACCAGTCTATTCTCGAGGAATTCATCGGCTGCTTTGCCTCGGCAGACAGCAAAGTCGAGATCTTAAGGGTTTGAAAGCCTGGATGGCGTCAGGTGCGCGTTTTGACTCTGCTGCTTCCCACTTCCTACCGGTTCCCGGCGCTTTGAAGCGCTGCACTAACTTAATCTCCCATTCTTGACATCAACTCCATCATAGCTATCTCTTAGGCTGAATGGATTTTGAACAATATCAGTATGCGCTTTACGCTATGTAGCTGGATGTGCAATTGCGCGCAGAGGATCATTTTGCCTATGAATTACTCCCTGAGCCTACAGTCGGACTTCATAGATTCGGAGTATCAGAAATGGAAATCGGACCCACAGAGCGTGGGCCGCGAATGGCGGATTTTTTTCGAGGGCTTCGAGTTTGCGGTCAGTCCCGCACAGGCCGGCGAGGGTTTTTGCGACAAGAAGGAAATGTGGAGGCAGTGCGGCGTACAGGAGCTTATTTATCGCTACCGCGATCTGGGCCACATTCTGACCTGCCTCGATCCGCTGGGCAGATGTGAGAACACCCATGCGCTGCTCGAACTTTCAGGTTTCGGCCTCTCGGAAGAGGACCTCGACCGGCTTTTCTACACCCCGCCAACACTGTTCCCGCAAGAGACTTCGCTCAGGCAGATCATATCGGCGCTTAGACAGACGTACTGTGGTCCGGTGGGCGTTGAATACATGCATCTTGAGGACCCGCACGAGCGGTTCTGGCTCCAGGAGCGCATGGAACCCTCGCGAAACAAACCCCGTTTCAGCAGGGACGAAAAGCTCGAAATTCTTAACAAGCTCTGCCAGGCTACCCTTTTTGAGCATTTCCTGCACACCCGCTACATCGGTCAGAAACGTTTCTCATTGGAGGGAGCCGAGGTCGTCATAACTATGCTCGACGCTCTCTTGAGATACGTCTGCGCGCATGGCTGCCGCGAAGTTTTGATGGGCATGGCCCACCGGGGGCGCCTCAACATACAGGTAAACGTTTTAAATAAGCTCTATGAACATCTTTTCTGCGAATTCGAGGAGCACTACGATCCTCATTCGCTCTTCGGCTCCGGCGATGTCAAGTACCACAGGGGATACATGGTCGAGCTGGAATTGGGTGACTCCGGGCGCTTAAAGGTATTGATCCCAAACAATCCCAGCCATCTCGAAGCGGTTGACCCGGTGCTTGAAGGATTGGCTTTTGCAAGACAGGAACAGTTTGGAGAAGATGGTCGCCATCTGGTGCTTCCCGTTCTGATCCATGGAGATGCGGCCTTTGCAGGTCAGGGGGTTGTAGCCGAAACTCTCAATCTGTCGCAACTCGAAGGCTATTCTACCGGAGGGACGCTGCACCTGGTCATCAACAATCAGATCGGGTTTACGACCCTTCCCGAGCACGCCCGCTCGACACGCTATGCGACGGATATAGCGAAGATGCTTATGGTGCCCATCTTTCATGTTCACGGCGAGGACCCCGAGGCAGCGCTCCATACGGTGCAACTGGCGCTGGATTATCGCAATGAGTTCGCAAAAGACGTCGTAATCGACCTGGTTTGCTACAGACGCTACGGGCACAACGAGGGAGACGAGCCCTACTACACGCAGCCCCTGATGTATGCCAGGATAAAAGACAGGCCCCCGCTCTACAAGAGTTACTTCAATTCCCTGAAGGAATCGGGGATCGCCTCCCAGGAGGACCTCAATCGTTATGTCGAAGGCGTAAACGGATGCATGGAACTGGCCTTCTCAAAGGTGCACGATAATCTATGCTCAATGCCCGAGGAGAAATTCTACGACGTTTGGGATGGAACAAGCGGCAAATTTTCTCACGAACCGGTTGAAACAGGCGTAAGTGAGGATAAGCTCGTCGAACTTGCCCGAAAATTGAATTTTTTCCCCCAAGGCTTTGCCGTTCATCCCCGGCTGGCGCGCATACTGGATAGAAGGCTGCGGAGCGTCGAGGAGGGGCGAGGGATTGATTGGGCCAATGCTGAGGCCCTGTCCTTCGCCTCGCTTGTCACCGAAGACACCCCGGTTCGCCTGAGCGGGCAGGACAGTGGCCGGGGTACTTTCAGCCAGAGGCACAGTGTCCTTTTTAACGTAAATAATGAACAACGCTATGTTCCGTTGAACAATCTTTCAGCCGGCCAGGCCCCTTTCATGGTCTACGACAGCATGCTCTCGGAGGAAGCGGTGCTGGCCTTTGAGTACGGCTATTCATTGACCACCCCTAAGACCTTGACGATCTGGGAAGCCCAGTTCGGCGACTTCGCCAACAATGCCCAACCTGTTTTCGACCAGTTCATCGCGAGCGCCGAATCCAAATGGCATCGGCTAAGCGGCCTGACAGTCCTCCTGCCTCACGGACTGGAAGGACAGGGTCCCGAGCATTCAAGCGCCCGGGTCGAAAGATTTTTGCAGCTTTGCGCGGAAGATAACATGCAGGTATGCTATCCGAGCACGCCGGCACAGTATTTTCATCTTCTCCGCAGGCAGATGCGGACAAATTTCCGCAAGCCCCTGATCGTATTGACTCCCAAAAGCCTCCTGAGACTTCCGGAAGCAGCCTCTACGCTCTCTGAGATTTCTTCGGGGCATTTCCGCGAAGTCCTCGACGACCCCGGCTTTGAAGAAGCGCAAAAAATATATTTTTGCAGCGGGAAAATATATTACGAGCTGGTCCAAAAACGTAAAGCCGCAGGGGTCAAGGATACTGCGATCCTGCGGGTCGAGCAGCTATATCCCTTCCCGGAAGCGCAACTGAGGCATGTCCTCTCCAAATACGCCTCGGCCGCCCGGTTCCATTGGGTCCAGGAGGAGCCTGAAAACATGGGTGGATGGGACTTCATGCGATTCCGGCTAAAAACACTGACCGGCCACGACCCTGCCTATATTGGAAGAGCGCCTGCTGCAAGCCCTGCTTCAGGTTACCTGATCACATACCGGCAAGAGCAGGATGTGCTGCTGGAAATGGCTTTCGGTTAGTTTTGAGGAGACAATATGATCGAGATCAAGATCCCCGAAGTTGGCGAATCGGTACAGGAAGCGCTGCTTGCGCAATGGGCCAGGCAGGACGGAGATTCGGTCCGCAAGGATGACGTCTTGTTGGTCATCGAAACCGAGAAGGTCACCCTTGAGATTTCAGCGCCGGCTGACGGTATTTTGAAAATCCTTGTGCCCGAGGGGCAGACCGTAAGGATCGGAACGGTTGTCGGCCAAATTGATGAGTCTGCGGAAAAAAGGGCGCCGGGAAAAGCCCCTGAGCAGGGAAAGGTGACCCCGGCCCCCGAAGCGCCCCGAGAACCGCCGCAGCGGAGCGTCCCCGAACCTTCTCCCACGCCTCGCTCGGAAGAGGCCGCCAAGCCGGGGGGCGAAGGAAAAACCCCTGCCGGACCGGTCGTCTCATCATCTGCCCGCGCCATGGCCGGACAAAAGGGTGTTGACCTTTCCGCCGTCAGGCCCACGGGCCCCGGAGGAAGAATTACCGAAGGAGACGTCCTGCTCTACCTCGAACAACATGCCCCTAAGGAGGCGGCACAGGCCCCCGGACGGGAATCCCCGCAAGCTGAGCCCGCTCCTGAAAAAAGAGAACACCCTGCCCGCGAAGAAGAGATCCGCAAGCCAATGTCCCCCATCAGGCAACGGATTGCCGCAAGGCTGCTGGATGCGGTCCAAAATACCGCCATGCTCACAACATTTAACGAGATCGACATGAGCCGGGTGCAGGAGCTCAGGAAACAATTCGGGGAGCAGTTCAGACAGAAAAATGGCATCCGGCTGGGACTGATGTCGTTTTTCATAAAAGCCGGCGTCGCAGCTCTAAAGGAAATGCCCGAGTCTAACGCCTTCATCGAAGGCAAAGAGATCGTTTATCACAACTATTGTCACATAGGAGTGGCGATCGGGGCAGAGCGAGGCCTGGTCGTGCCGGTAATCAGAAATGCCGAGGGCCTCGGCTTCGCGGACATCGAGCGCGCTATTGCCGCTTTTGTAAAAAAGGTGGAGGAAAACAGGCTCGATATATCCGATCTTGAAGGAGGCACCTTCACGATAACCAACGGGGGTGTTTTCGGCTCGCTTCTGAGCACACCCATTTTAAACCCGCCCCAAAGCGCCATCCTCGGCATGCACAAGATAGAGGACCGGCCGGTCGTGGTTGCCGGGCAGATTGTTGTCAGGCCTATGATGTATGTGGCGCTGACTTACGATCACCGAATAATCGACGGAAGGGGGGCGGTTACTTTCCTGCGCAGGGTCAAGGACCTTGTCGAAAACCCCGAGCGCATCATGATGGAAGTTTAGACTCAGTCGTGTAAGATCAGTCGTCAGTCGTCAGTGGCCACGCGCGGCGCGTGGCCGGTAACTCAAAACTGAAAACTCACAACTCAAAACTGGGTGTCTCCTATGTCTGACAAATTCGATCTGATAGTGATCGGCGCGGGGCCGGGCGGATACGTAGCCGCCATCCGAGCGGCCGAACTGGGCATGAAGACCGCATGCATCGAAAAAGATGAGCGCCCCGGAGGGATCTGCCTGAATGTGGGCTGCATCCCAAGCAAAGCCCTCCTTGAGTCAACTGAACTCTACAGGATGGCAAAAAACCGGCTTGGCGCACACGCAATCAGGGTGGAAGGGGTTTCAATCGATCTGCCCGCCCTGATGGCTCGAAAAGAAAAGATCGTCACGGGTCTGGCGGAAAATGTCCGCAAGCTTATGGAACGTAGCGGCGTGCGGCTCATCAGGGGATCTGCGCGCCTGGAATCTGCCGAACGGATCGAGGTGAACGGTCCGGACAACTTCTCCACCCGCTATAGCGCCGGGGCGGTCATGCTCGCCACCGGCAGCGAACCGGTCCAGCTCCCGTTTCTGCCGTTCGACGGCGACCGGGTCGTAAGTTCGACAGAGGCGCTGAAGTTCTCCTCGGTCCCCAAACGTCTGGGCATAGTGGGGGGAGGTTATATCGGCCTTGAGCTTGGGTCGGTCTGGGCCCGCATGGGATCGGACGTTACCGTGATCGAAGTTTTACCGAGAATCGCGTTTACGCTTGACGGACAGCTGAGCAGGCTCCTCGAACGGCTGCTCCGGAGGGAAGGCCTCAATTTCCGCCTGAAGACAAAAGTAACGCGCGCCGAAAACTCCGCAGGTGCAGTCAAACTGTTCCTCGATTCCGAAGAAGGAAAAGAGGAAGAGGCCGAATTCGACCGCGTGCTTGTCGCGGTCGGCAGAAAGCCGCTGGTCCGAGGTCTCGGAATCGATAAACTCGCAATCACGCTCGACGAGAAGGGATTTATCATAGTCGACGAAAATTACCGGACAAATATCCCGGGAATTTATGCCATCGGGGACTTGACGCCCGGCCCGATGCTCGCCCACAAGGCATCGGCCGAAGGGATCGCAGCGGTCGAGCGAATAGCGGGGCTCGACAGTGAAGTAGACTACGATTCCATTCCGGCCGTTGTTTATACCTCGCCTGAAGTGGCATCGGTTGGAAAAACCGAGGATGAGTTGAAAACCCTTGGCGTGGAATACAAATCGGCGGTCTTCCCGTTTGCCGGAACCGGGCGCGCACAGTGCCTTGGCGAGACCGACGGATTCGTTAAAATTCTAGCACGCTCAGGCTCGGGCCGAATCCTCGGCATCCACGTAATCGGGCCTCGCGCCTCTGAACTGATAGCCGAATGTGTGATCGCCGTCCGCTCACACATGACCGCGGAAGAGCTCAGTCGAACCGTTCACGCCCACCCCACCCTGTCTGAAGCGGTGCATGAGAGCGCGGCCGCTTTGCTCAGGGGGTGATTGTTTTTAATTCATAATTCGTCATTGAAGCTGTTCCACACCGCTCACTGTTCACTGAATCACCTTTGAGCAACTTTTGCCTTTAATTGCGTCAACAAATCGTCAAACGAGCTTCTGGACAATATTTCGTCGAACTGGCTGCGATAGTTGGTGACAAGGCCCACCCCTTCGATCGCCACGTCATACACCATCCAGTTCCCGTCTACGAGGTGCATGTAATATTCGATTGTGACTTTTCCGGCTTGTCCCCCGACAACGAGGGCTTCTACAACGGCATGATCTCCCTGCATTTGTTTCTGGTTATATGAGATTCTTTCGTTTGTATATTTTTCGATCTTTGTGATGTAGGTGTTAAAGAGCAACTGGCTGAAGTCACGGGTAAATTGCTGCTGCTTTTCCTGAGGCTGTCCCTTCCACGCCGGTCCCAAAGCGCGCTTGGCCAGCGCATTGAAATCGAAGTATTGGTCGACGAGCGCCCGGATCTTTGTTCGGCGGGTCTGAGTGTCTCCACTATGTTCCTTGAGCAGTTGAAGCACCTGGTCCGTACCCGTTTTCACCACTGTCACGGGGTCCTGGGCGGCTATTGAGCCGGAGGCCCACAAACAAAGAAAGACCACAGGGATGAGCATTTTGGAAACGGTGTATCTGCCCACCCACCTGCTTTGTGAATGCGCTGCCATCATAATTTTACTCCTTTCCCGAGGGCCGGATATAACCCGTCGCAAGCATGAAGTGATCCCGTTTTTCCATTTTCTATATTAATCACGCGCAAGGGGCATCACAGGAATTCTCTGAAGGAATCGAGAGAATTGAGGATGTCAGCCGGTTTGCAGGGCTATCTGTTGTTGACGGGAGTGAATTTTTATTCTCGTTAAAAAAAGCGCAAAATGTTTTTCACACCCCTATACTTTCCGGAAAATTCAGGACTATATTATGTCTTACAAAGGGTTAAGAACCTGACATGAACAGTGACGATGCCGCTCCGATTTCTAAACTAACTGACGTCCTGGACGCTCACCGGAACGAAAAACACATTATCGTGCTTCAGGACTTCCCCGATCCTGACGCCATCGCCTCTGCTTACGCACATCAAATCATAAGCGCCGCATTTAACATCGACTGTGACATTGTGCACGGCGGAAAAGTCAGTCATCTGCAAAATATTGCCCTGGTCAAATTGCTGGGGATCGAACTTATGCATTTCGACTGCTCGGCGGACATGAAAATATACTCCGGGGCGGTCTTCGTGGACAATCAGGGGACTACCGCCGAAGAGATACTAAAACATCTCGAGGAGGCCGCAGTCCCGATTCTTATCGTCGTGGATCACCACGAACTGCAACACCGGCTGGAGCCGGCTTTCCAGGATATTCGACGAGATATAGGCGCGGCGTCGACAATTTACGCCGAATACCTTGAACATGGCCTTGTCGAAATGGACAAGTCTCACAGGGAGCATGTAAAGGTGGCGTCAGCTCTCACACACGGCATCATCACCGATACGAACGGTTTTATCAGGGCAACCCCGGAGGATTTCCAGGCGGCCGCTTTCCTGAGCCGCTTCAGAGATCCGGATCTGCTCGAGCAGATTATGAATCAGGCCCGCTCCAAGAAGACCATGGAAGTCATTCACAGGGCACTTGAGGCCCAGGTGACGGCCGAAGGTTTCTCTATCGCCGGAGTCGGTTTCATCCGGGCGGAAGACAGGGATGCAATCCCTCAGGCTGCCGATTTTATGGTAACCGAAGAAAATATACACACTGCCGTTGTGTATGGCATCGTAACAGGCGCTGAAATGGAGGAGGCGATCGTCGGTTCGCTTCGCACTACCAAAATCACGCTTGATCCCGATGAATTCCTCAAGGAGATTTTCGGTAAGGATAGCGCCGGCCGCTACTATGGTGGCGGCAAGACCTCGGCCGGAGGCTTCAGGATTCCGATCGGATTTTTATCCGGGGGAGAAGAAGAAGATCATCGGGAGCGCAAATGGAAAGTATTCAATGAGCAGATCCAGAAAAAACTGTTCGCCAGGATAGGAGTCAAGACCCTGCCTGCGGTCCGCCAGGCTTCCGGATAAAACTCACACTTCTCCAATCACGGTGCCCATACATGATGAGTCATATCCGGGCAGAGCAGCTAATTCTTCACGGAGGCATCGCGTCTGAAGCAAGTTAACGATAATTTTTACAGCCGGATGTTCTATCAGGTCGAGGGGAATTACAAGGTCGCAGCGAACCATCTCCAGCGGAACAAACCCCAGGCCATGGGTGATTGCAATGGCCCGCAGTCCGAGTGCTGCCTCAACCAGTCCAAAGGACACCATTTTGGCGCCTTCGTTATGGCTGTGGACCAGGCGGTTGTAGCCGTCAATAGTCTCGGGCTTTATTCCAAGCCGTGTCAAATGATCGTCGAGAAGGACCCTCAGCGCTGCTCCAGGCTCCCGGTTGACGAATCCCACGTTTCCGGCAAGATCGCCAACGGTCCTGATGCCGCAAGGGTTGCCCGGACGCACCATCAAGCCCTCTTCGATGCTGGAAAATGCTATCACCTTCGCCTTTGCTTTTCCAAGTACTGCGCGGGCAAGTTCAAGGTTGGATTCAGTATCAGATCGGTTATGCATATGGGTCCCGGCCAGATGCGCATAGCCTGATGAAAGCGCCTTCAAGGCCCCGAGGCTTTGAGAGAACCGGCATTGGAGTCTCTCTTCTCCGGCGGAGCGGGACACATGCGAACTCAATATTGTAAAGGCGGGGTCGCACCCGAGAAGGAGGGCCTTTTTATCCAGGGCATCCTCGCCGTGCAGCAGACGCACGCAACAGACGGCGGAGCCGCACGCCTCGCGTTGCGTCGAGATATCGTCGGGAGCATCCTGGAGCAATCCGTCGGCGCCTTGAAACCCCTCACCGGACATCCACTTGTCATCCAGCGGATAGGCGATCAACTGATTGCGTACTTTCACCAGGGAGACTCGATGACTGCACCCCGCTGCCCCATCGACAAGCGTTACAGCCCTTTCGCCGGGGCTCGAAGCGATACTGAAAAGATCCTCGACCCTGCAGTTCAACACCTTTGCCAGCAACAGGGAGACACTGGTATTGGGGACGTAGCGGCTGGATTCCATATCATAGATGGCCTGCCGTTTAACCCCTACCAGCTCGGCGAGGTCGCTCTGAGAGATGCCTTTCGCTTTTCGAGCGGCCCTGAGATTACTGATCACAAGCTGCTTAGTCATGATAGCCTCTTTGCCCGCTCGCCTGGCGGGAGAAAGACAAACCAACAAATTTGTACTGTAAACATTGCCCGCTTGATGTGTTTAAACGAACATATCATTGTTATTTTTAATTTAACGATCCGCAAGCATCGTCCAAATTCCTTTGAAAAGCATTGTTATTATAGCCGATGCTGGCCGACATGCAACGCTGAGGCGGTGTGCTTGGCCATAAATATTGAAAGAAATGGAGGAGCAAGCCATGAAGTTAAGCACACGGAACATCATTCACGGGAAGGTCGTCGAGGTAAAAGAAGGCGCGGTTGCGGCGAAGGTGAAGGTTGACATTGGGGGCGGAAACATCATCACGTCGACAATCACCGTTGATGCTGTGCGGGACCTCACCCTCAAAGTGGGTGACGAAGTATACGCCCTGGTTAAAGCCAGCAGTGTAATGATAATGAAAGAGTGACATCCGGGAGGTCCTATCTTGAGCCGACCCAAAGTGAGACGTGCGTGATTCGAAATGGATTTAATTGAGGGATTGAGGGATTTTTTTTTGCCGCCGCCAAAAGCAGAGGCAAACCTGGCTGGCGGTCCCAACGCCTCGACCTTATTTTGCATCCTGTTACAATAAAACTTGCAATGAAACAAATTACGGGGTGAATAATGAGACCAATTGGTACCCGCAAAAAACTTACAGGATTGCTTCTTGTCATCGCAGTCAGCACGGGGGGCGCCATAACCGGGGCCATGCTGGATCGGCTGGTCCTGGCCGACCTTGCCCTTTCCGGCAATTCTCAAGCCGGACCTGATTTTAGCCTGATTTCAGAAGCGTGGGACGTCATTTCAAAGCGATATGTGGATCGCCAGGCGGTACAGTCCCAAAAACTT
>Ga0209517_10009635_pt1 | contig 10954 bp, 9 predicted proteins | sample PeaSoiMetSII2010_FD_187695 | JGI IMG/M metagenome (GOLD analysis project Ga0209517, IMG submission 187695) | Peat soil microbial communities from Weissenstadt, Germany - SII-2010 (SPAdes) (version 2) | ecosystem: Environmental > Terrestrial > Soil > Wetlands > Peat | place: Germany: Weissenstadt... | reverse complement strand
TGGCGAGATTCGCGAGCTGGCCGCGATCGCCAAGCCGGACGTTGGCGTGGTGACCAACGTTGGCTACGCGCACATCGAGTTTTTCGAGTCGATTGAAGGCATCGCCGCGGCCAAACGCGAGCTGATCGAGGCGCTGCCTCCGGACGGCACCGCCGTACTGAACGCCGACGATCCGCGCGTCGCGTCATTTACTCACCCGGGCCCCACGATTTATTACGGTCAATCGCCCAAAGCCGATGTGCGCGCCGAGGATGTCGTCTATTCGGCCGGAGGCGTCCGTTTTCGGGTCGGCCGGACGGTCTTTGAGAGTGCCCTCACGGGACGCCACAGCGTATCGAATATGCTCGCCGGGATGGCGGTCGCGGGACTCTACGGAATCGAACCAGTCCGCCTTCGGGAGCCCGTGCGGAAATTTTTGCCTGGAAAAATGCGTGGAGAGGTCTTCCATCGCCAGGGTGTTTTGGTGTATAACGATTGCTACAACTCTAATCCAGACGCGGTGCGCGCGATGCTCGACGTGCTGAAAGACACGCCGGCGCGGCGCCGGATCGCAGTCCTGGGGGAGATGCTTGAACTTGGCCGCTGGGCTGAGCCTCTGCATCGCGACGTTGGCACTTACGCCGCGGAGCAGGGGATCGACGTGCTCGTCGGAATACGCGGCGCTGCCTGTTGCACGCTGGACGCAGCCATGCGTGCAGGCCTTCGGGCCGGCGCCGCGTTTTTTTTCGAGGACCCAGCCGAAGCCGGCCGGATGCTCCGTACGCTCGCCGAGCCGGGAGATGCGATCCTGTTTAAAGGCTCGCGCGGCGTCCACGTCGAGCGCGCGCTTGAAGAGTTCCTCGCCCCTGAACTCGCAGGAGGCCGGAACTGACCCATGCTCTATTGGCTGTTTTACGAAAAGCTGTTCCATCTCTACACGCCGTTCCGGCTGTTTCAGTACGCGACGTTCCGCACCGCGATGGCAAGCTTGAGCGCACTGCTGCTCTCGATCGTGCTGGGTCCCTGGCTGATTGCGAGGCTGCGGCAGTTCCAGGTCGGACAGCATATTCGCGAAGACGGACCGAAATCGCATCAGAAAAAAGCCGGAACGCCGACCATGGGCGGAATCCTGATCTGCCTTTCGATCGTGATCCCCACGCTGTTATGGGCGAATCTCAGCGTGCCCGCGGTGTGGGTAGCGCTCGCCGGCCTGGTGAGCTTCGGCGCTATCGGATTCTGGGACGATTACACCAAGGTTCAGCGCAAACGCAACCTGGGCCTGACCGCCCGCCAAAAGATGGGCTTGGAAATCATCGCCGCACTGCTGATCGGCGTTCTTCTGCTGGCCATGAGCGCGCGTGGCCATTACTCGACTGGCATGAACGTGCCGTTCTTGAAGAATTTCAAGCCCGATCTGCTGATTCACTCGCTGTTGCGCAATCCCCTGACCTATCCGCTCGCGTTCCTGCCTTTTCTTGGATTCCTGATGCTGGTGCTGGTGGGCGCATCGAATGCGGTGAACCTGACCGACGGCCTCGACGGTCTCGCCATTGGCTTGATGATTATTGCCGCGGGCGCGATGACGGTGCTTTCGTACTTGAGCGGGCATGCCGAATTCGCGCGCTACCTCGAGCTTTCGCGCACCCCCGGCGCAGCCGAGCTGACCATTTTCTGCGCTTCCATGACGGGCGCATCGCTTGGCTTTCTTTGGTACAACGCTCATCCGGCGGAGATTTTCATGGGCGACGTAGGGTCGCTGGCGCTGGGAGGGAGTTTGGGCGTGGTCGCGGTGCTGCTGAAGCAGGAGATCCTGCTGCTATTCATCGGCGGAGTCTACGTGATCGAGAGCCTGTCCGTGATTTTACAAGTGGCCAGTTTCAAGCTTCGCGGGAAGCGGATTTTCAAAATGGCGCCGCTGCATCATCACTTCGAACAACTGGGCTGGCAGGAATCGAAAATCATCACGCGTTTCTGGATCGCCGGATTGATCATGGCTTTGTTCGCGCTGACTACTTTGAAGCTGAGATGAAGCTGACCGGACTCAATGTCGTGGTGGTCGGAATGGCGAAGAGCGGCCTCGCGGCGGTCGAACTGTTGCTCGAAAAAGGGGCCAAGGTGCGCGCGGTGGATGAAAAGCTGACCGAAGCCGGCGGGCGTCCGGTTGAGCCGCAGACCGATGAAGCCTTCATTGGCGCCGATCTGATTGTGCTTTCCCCTGGAGTTCCCGCGGACGTCGACGCCGTGGATCGGGCGCGCCGGCGTGGAGTGCGCGTGATCGGCGATCTGGAACTGGCAAGCTGGTTTCTTCAGGGCAAGATCATCGGCATCACCGGCTCGAACGGGAAGACCACTACGACCGCGCTCACCGGTCACATTCTCAAGTCGAGTGGCATCGCCGCGCAGGTGGGCGGAAATATCGGGACACCTCCGGCGTCGATGGTGAAACCATCGCGCGCGGATCAGTGGAACGTACTGGAGCTTTCCAGCTTCCAACTCGAGACCACCGAAACCTTTCACGCCTCGATTGCAGCTGCTCTAAATGTGACCCCCGATCATCTTGATCGTCACTACACTCTGGAGAATTACGCGGAACAAAAAGCCAAGCTATTCACCAATCAACAGAGCGGCGATTTCGCGGTGCTGAATGCCGACGATCCCATCTGCCGCGGATACGCCAAGCGTACGGCCGGAACGTCTGTATGGTTCAGCTCGACGCAAAACGTGACGCCTGGCGCCTATCTCGACGGCGGCCGGATCATGCTGAACGGCCAGCCGCTGATGATGACCTCGGAAGTTCCCCTGCGCGGCGTTCATAATCTTGAAAACACGATGGCTGCCGCCGCCATCGCGAATCTCGCTGGAGCGGCGCACGCGCAGATCCGAGCCGCAGTCATGACATTTCCTGGTGTCGAGCATCGGCTGGAATTCGTCCGCGAGCGAAACGGCGTCGCCTGGTATAACGATTCGAAAGCGACCAACGTCGACGCGACGCTGAAGGCGATCCACGCCTTCGACGGCGGACTCTGGATTATTCTCGGCGGCAAGGACAAGAATAGCGACTATACGCCGCTCGCCGGCCCCCTTAAGGCCCGGGCGCACGCCGCGCTGCTGATCGGCGCGGCCGCGGACAAGATCGAAGGCCAACTGAAAGGCGCGATCCCACTGATCCGCTGCGGGACCATTGCAAACGCGATTCACGAGGCCACTGCCCGCGCAACTCGGGGCGACACGGTACTGCTCGCGCCAGCGTGCGCCAGCTACGATCAATTCGACAATTTCGAGCATCGCGGACGCGAGTTCAAACGCCTGGTGCAGGAGTTGTCCCAAGAGGTAACATGGCCCGCCTGAAAACCGACTGGATCCTTTTTCTGACCATTCTCGCCATGGTCGGTTTCGGCCTGGTGATGCTCTATAGCGCTTCGAGCGCGGTCGCCGAGCTGCGCTATCACGTCCCGCCGTATTACTTCGTCGTTCGCCAGCTTGTATGGGCCGCCGTGTCATTCCTGGTATTGATGTACTTCAAGCGCCGCGATTACCGCTCGCTCAACACGCCGGCGTGGGCTTTCTCCGGGCTGGGGATCGTTCTGTGCGCGCTGGTGCTGGTCTGGTTTGCCGATCCCCGGTCGCACCGCTGGTTTCAGATCAAGGGCCTCGGGTCGCTGCAGCCCTCCGAGTTCGCCAAGCCAGCTCTCATTCTGTTCCTGGCATACTTCCTGGCACGCCGTTCGCAGGCGATTAACGACCGGCGCACACTGCGGCAAGCTTTCGTCGCGGTCGCGATGCTGGCCGTGATGGTGGTGGTCGCCGATCTGGGCACCGCGCTGGTTCCGGTGATTACCGCGGTCATCGTATTTTGGGTTGCCGGTTTAGAACGCCGCTACATGCTTCGCGTCGCGCTAATGGCGGCCGCACTGGTGATCATCGCGATTTTTTCCAGGGGCTATCGCGTGGGCCGTATCATTTCTTACTTCGATCCGGATTACTCGACCATTGAAACGATCGACACGCATCATTGGGTGCGCTCCTACGTGCAACGGTCGACCACCGTGCGGGATGCCAGCTATCAGCCGCGCCAATCGAAAATCGCGGTGGGCGCCGGTGGAGTGCTCGGCGTCGGCTTGATGGAGGGCAAACAGAAGCTGATGTTCCTGCCCGACGCGCACACCGATTTTATTTTCGCCACGGTCGGCGAGGAACTCGGCCTGTGGGGCGCGAGCGCGGTGCTGGCCGGATTCATCGTGATCCTGTGGCGCGGAGCTCGTCTGTTTGTGCGCGCCGGCGACGATTTTGGAAAGTACCTGGCGCTAGGCGTCACGGTTTCGATCGTCGTGCAGGCGTTTATCAATATGAGCGTGGTGCTGGATATGGCTCCCACCAAGGGGTTCCCCCTTCCGATGATCAGTTTCGGCGGCAGTTCGTTGCTGAGCACGCTGCTATGCCTGGGGATGCTGTTGAGTGTCAGTGAAAATGAGGGATGAGAACGCACATCTGACCCATGAGCACATTTGTCATGGCCGGAGGCGGTTCCGGGGGACACGTGATCCCCGCGCTGGCCGTCGCTCGGGAGCTGCGCGCGCGCGGGCACGAGGTTCACTTCATCGGCACGCAGCGCGGCATGGAAGCGAAGCTGGTGCCTGCCGAGAATTTTGCCATCGAGTGGATCGAAATCGGCGGACTCAATCGCGTGGGCCTGCGTCGAATGCTTTCGACGTTGGCCGATCTGCCGCTCAGCGTCTGGCAGGCGGCGCGCATGCTGGACCGGATCAAACCTGCGGCCGTTTTTTCCACCGGTGGCTATGTGGCTGGACCGGTACTGCTCGCCGCGCTGTGGAAGCGATTGCCGGTGGTGGTGATGGAGCCGAACGCGGTGCCCGGTTTCACGCACCGGCGGCTGGCACGATTCGTGGCGCGCGCGTTAATCAGCTTTCCGGAAACTGCGCGCTGGTTTCCGAAAGGCCGCACCGAAGTGACCGGGCTCCCCGTGCGCGACGAGTTTTTCGACGTCTCGCGCAAGCGACCCGGGCCGACTTTTTCGATCCTGATTACGGGAGGCAGCCAGGGTTCGCGAACGCTGAACTACGCTGCCGAAGAGAGCTGGCCGCTGTGGAAGGACCCGTCGATCCGTTTGCTGCATCAAACCGGCGCCGCAGCGTACGAGGATTTGGCGGCGCGATTCCGGCAGTCCGGTCTGAAAGGGACCATTTCGCCGTTCATCGACAATATGTCGCGTGCATTCTCCGAAGCGGACCTGGTGGTAAGCCGATCGGGCATGGGCACAGTCAGCGAACTGGCTGCGGCGGGGCGTCCGGCCATTCTGGTTCCGCTTCCGACGGCCGCGGATCAGCATCAGCTCCGCAACGCCGAAGCATTCGAGAAAGCTGGAGCAGCGCGCTTGGTTCCGGACGCCGAAATGACGGGTGCGCGCCTGGTGGAGGAAGTGAAACAGATCCGCACGGAGCCAGGAGTTCTCGAATCCATGGCGAACGCCGCACGCTCCTTTGCCCGGCTTGGAGCGGCGCAGCGGGCGGCGGCGATCCTGGAGGAGTTTCTACATTGACAAGCCGTTGAAAAGCCGAAACAATACAATATTGAAATGTTTTTTAAACCTCAGCACGTTCACTTCGTCGGCATCGGAGGCATCGGTATGTCCGGCCTAGCCGAAGTGCTGCTCGAGTTGGGATATCGCGTGACGGGTTCGGATCTGAAGCTGTCCGCCGCAACCGAACGCCTGGCCGCCCGGGGAGCGGTTATTTTCGAGGGCCACGCGGCTGAAAATCTGGCCGGGGCGAAAGCGGTGGTGATCAGCAGCGCCGTGCGCTTTGAAAATCCCGAAGTGATGGAAGCGCGCCGCCTGGCGATTCCGGTGATTCCGCGCGGCGAGCTGCTCGCGGAGCTGATGCGCCAGAAGTACGGCATCGCCGTCGCGGGCAGCCACGGCAAAACCACCACTACCTCCATGATCGCCGCGGTGTTGAGCCACGCCGGTTTCGACCCGACCATCGTGGTCGGCGGACGCGTCGGCACCATGGGCGGCGCCAACGCGCGCCTCGGCAAGACGGATTACCTGGTGGTTGAATCCGACGAGAGCGACGGATCGTTTCTGAAACTCTCGCCGATCGTCGCCGTGGTTACCAACATAGACCGGGAACATCTGGATCACTACTCCGGGATCGAAGAGATCCGCCGCGCCTTCGCCGAATTTGTCGGCAAAGTTCCGTTCTATGGCGTCGCCGTGCTGTGCATCGACGATGAAAACGTCCAGCAGATTCTACCGGCCGTGAATCGCCGGATCATTTCTTACGGCACCAGCGCCCAAGCCGACCTGCACGTCACCCATTGCGCGAACGGGCACATGTCCAGCGAGTTTCACATTGATTTTCGCGGCCGCGACCTCGGGCATTTCCACTTGAACGTGCCGGGCGCGCATAACGTGCTGAACGCCACCGCCGCGGTCGCCGTAGGGCTTGAGCTCGAAGTTCCGGTCGAGACCATTCGCGAAGCCCTCGCGGCGTTCAGTGGCGTGGAGCGCCGCTTTCAGATTCGCGGCGTCGAGCGCGGCGTCACCGTAATCGACGATTACGGGCATCATCCCACGGAGATTCGAGCCACGCTCGCCGCGGCTCGCGCCTGCCGTTTCGCGCACATTCATGCTTTGTTCCAGCCGCATCGCTATACGCGAACCGAGGCCTTGATGGACGATTTCGCGCGCGCGTTTCATCAGGCGGATTCCGTGCACGTTCTGGATATTTACGCCGCGTCGGAAACTCCCATCGAAGGTGTCAGCGCCCAGGCGCTGGCGGACCGTCTTCGCGCTTTCGGTCATCGCGGCGCACACTACGCCGGCACGATGGATCGAGGGATCGAAGCGGTCGCGAACCTGGCCCAGGCGGGCGACGCGATCGTCACGCTAGGCGCGGGAAACGTATACCAGGCGGGAGAAAGAATTTTAGAGAAACTGGCGGCGACGAAGCCATAGTATGGGACGCAGGCCGATCGAAGGCGTGGGAACGCTGCCGGGCATGGAAGAGGATTCCAAGCCCGAGGCGAAGCCCCGCGGACGCTCAACTCCGGCTCCGCGCCGCGAAATTCCGGTATGGCGCATCGCCATGATCGTCGGCGTCATCGCAATTGTCGGGTTGGTTTCGCTTTACGCGCTGCACTCGCTCGAACAGTTTCTGATCCGCGACTCCCGCTTTGCGTTGAACGGCCCAGAAGGCTCGCCCGATACCGCGACCCTTGAAATCGCCGGGGCCAATCACGCTTCCGCGCGCAGAATTGAAGCCGTTTTCGCGGAAGATTCGGGACGCAGTGTGTATCTTCTGCCTCTCGCCGATCGCCAGGCAGCGCTGCGCACGGTGGACTGGGTGAGGGATGCGTCTATTGTCCGCCTGTGGCCGAATCGCATCGTGGTGCGCGTGTGGGAGCGGACGCCGGTCGCTTTCGTCACGCTGGCAGCGTCGCGCTTCGGTCTCATCGACGAGGACGGCGTGATTCTGCCGCCCGCGCCGGATCGCTTCACCGTGCCGGTCCTCGCGGGGGTCAAGGCCGCCGATCCCATCGCGCAGCGGCGCGACCGCGTGCATCGCATGCTGCGCCTGACCCGCGATCTGGGCGACAGCGGCGCGCGGATTTCGCGGATCGACGTCTCTGATCCCGACAACCTCAAAGTCAGCCAGCCTTGGGATGGGCGCGTGGTTACGTTGATGCTCGGCGATCACAATTTCAAATTGCGCTTTCAGAATTTCGAGCGCAACTATCCGGAAATTCAGAAGCGGCTTCCCGACGCGACCACGCTCGATATGCGTCTGGAAGACCGCATCACCGTGGTGGATCCATAAATGGCGACGAAGCCTCAGCTCGCCGTTGGCGTGGATGCCGGGAGTTCCCGGACGCGCTGTGTAGTGTGCTCGCTTGAAAACGATCAGATCCGGTATCTGTCGCATGGCTTGGCGCACACCTCCGGCTGGGCCAAGGGCCGCGTGAGCGATCAGGAAGCGCTGGCCGAGTCGATCCGCTACGCCGTAATCGATGCCGAGCGCGGCGCGCATACCTCGATTGAAAGCGTAACCGTGGGAGTCGGCGGCCTGAGCATCGCGGGGGCGCAGAGCCGAGGCGTCTACGAGTTCGGCCGGCCGCGCGAAGTCGACGCCGAAGACATGGCTTACGCCGTGAAGCTCGCCTCGGATCTGCGCCTGGAACGCGACCGCATGCTGCTGCACGTGCTTCCGCAGGACTTCACTCTGGACGGCCGCGCTGGCGCTCGCAAGCCGCAGAAAGGCGTGTGCTCGCGTCTGGAAGCGAACGTCCACGTGATCACCGCTTCCTACCAGGAACATCAGGCCGTGATCGCCGCGACGCATCTGGCCGGTCTTGCTGTGGAGGAAACCGTCTTCGAGCCGATGGCCGCCGCCTACGCCTGCCTGTTTCCCGAAGAACGCGCGCGCGGCGTTGCGGTGCTCGAGCTCGGCCTGCATTCGTCCGATCTGGTGGTCTACGATGGCGACGCGCTGCTGCTTGCATCGAGCATTCCCATCTGGACCGATCACCTGACGCGCGACGTTCAGGCGATGTTCAAAGTCACCTACGAGGATGCCGAGTGCCTGAAGCAGCAGTACGGCTGCGCTCTGCTCGGTCTGACCTCCGATTCGAGCCTGATCGAAGTTCCGTCGCCCGAGGGCCGTCCGCCGCGCGAAGCCCGCCGCAGCGTCCTCAACGAAATTCTGGAAGCGCGCGCCGAGGAGATGTTCCTGCATGTGCGCGCGGAACTGCAACGCGCCGGCATGGAACGGAACCTGGGCGAAGGCATTGTTCTCGCGGGCGGCGGCGCGCTTTTGAACGGTATGTGCGACATGGCCGAACGCGTCCTGAATTGCCAGGCCGGCAACGCGCTCGCGAAGGGTTTTGGCGATTGGCCCGAGGAGTTGAACACCCCCGCGTGGACCACGGCAGCGGGCCTGGCGCTGTATTCGGCGAAGTTGAAGCTCCACCAGCCGCCTCGCCGGCGGTTGCCTGGATTGATGGGTTGGGTAGCAAGGTAACACCTAGCATCACGGTAAGGAGAAACCAAAATGGCGCTCGATACTTTGAAGTTCGTAATGGAAGACGACGTCACGCCCAAGACCAAAATTCGCGTGTTCGGCGTCGGCGGCGGCGGCAGCAATGCGGTCGCGCGCATGTTAAATGAAGGGCTCACCGGCGTCGAGTTCTGCGTGCTCAATACCGACGTGCAGGCGCTGTCCGCGTCGCCGGTTCCGAACCAGTTGGCCATCGGTTCGAAGATGACCAACGGCCTCGGCGCGGGCTCCGATCCGGCCGTGGGGCGCCTGGCGGCGCTCGAAGATACCGAGAAAATCATCGATCTTCTGGAAGGCGCCGACATGGTCTTCGTCACCGCCGGTCTCGGCGGAGGCACCGGCACGGGTGCCGCGCCGGTCGTCGCATCGCTCGCCAAAGAGCTGGGCGCGCTGACCGTGGCGGTGGTCACCAAACCATTCGGCTTCGAAGGGCCCAAGCGCCGCAAGCAGGCCGATCAGGGGCTCGCGGAACTGGCCAGCGTGGTCGACACGGTCATCACCATCCCCAACGATCAGCTTTTGGAATTGGTTCCAAAGGGCACCAGTTTCTTCGAAGCTTTTCGTGTCGCCGACGATGTCCTGCGCCAGGCCGTGCAGGGAATCTCGGACATCATCACCACGCCTGGGCTGATCAATCGCGATTTCTCGGACATTCGCACCATCATGCTCGGCATGGGCTACGCGATGATGGGCACGGCGACCGCCAAGGGCGAAAACGCCGCCGCCATCGCCGCTGAAAAAGCCATCAGTTGCCCGCTCATGGAAGCCGGCGGCGTCCGCGGAGCGCGCGGCGTCCTGATCAACATTACCGGCTCCAGCCGTCTCGGCCTGCATGAAGTGAATGAAGCCTGCACTTTGATCCGCCAGGCCGCGCAGAATGAAGACGTGCAGATCAACTTCGGAGTCGTCATGAATGAAGCCATGGGCGACGAAGTGAAGATCACCGTCATCGCCACCGGATTCCAGCGTGAGAATCTGCCCGCCATATCGCGCAAGAGCCGCACCGAATCCCCGGTGATGCAGCCGGAGCCTGAGCCGCAGATGGCGATTCCGGAACCCGAACCGGAGCCGATGTACACCGAAGCTCCGCCTGAGCCCGCTTATGAGGAGCCTCCCATGGCGGTCGCCGCCGCGGTCGCCAACGGCCCCGATGCTCTTTTCGACGATCTCGACGTCCCGGCCATCCTGCGTCGCGATCGAAGAATCATTCAGTAACGGCGCTGCCGTTCCTCGGCACTGAGCCGCGCCCAACGGAAGCGGTCGGTGCTGAATCGTCATCAGTGCCGCAAGCCTGCCGGAGAGTTGACGATCGTTGCTTTCAAAATTAGCCGGACAAACTAGACTGGCCCAGCAGGTGCAGCACGATACCCCGCCGGTGCGGCGCGGTCCGATGCTCGAACAGATAGATGCCCTGCCACGTTCCGAGCGCCATTCGCCCGCCCATCACCGGAATCGTCAACTGCGTCTGAGTCAGCGCCGCGCGCAGGTGGGCCGGCATGTCGTCGGGACCCTCGATCGTGTGCCGGTAGCGCGGGTCGCATTCCGGCGCGAGGCGCTCGAAATAATCGGCCAGGTCGAGGACGACATCGGGATCGGCATTTTCCTGAATCAGCAACGATGCCGAAGTATGCTGGCAGAATACCGTCAACAATCCGGTGTCGACTGTACAAGCCTGAACCCACTTCGCGACTTCAGCCGTGAATGGATACAGCCGCTTGCCTCGCGTCCTGATTTCTAGGACGTGAGTGAACTGCTTCACTCCACCGTCACGCTCTTGGCCAGATTCCGCGGCTGGTCGACGTCGCACCCGCGCCGCACCGCGATGTGATACGCGAGCAGTTGCAGCGGCACCACCTCGAGAATCGGCAGCAGCAGCTCATTAGTGCGTCCGATGGGGATTA
>Ga0209517_10009634_pt1 | contig 10955 bp, 7 predicted proteins | sample PeaSoiMetSII2010_FD_187695 | JGI IMG/M metagenome (GOLD analysis project Ga0209517, IMG submission 187695) | Peat soil microbial communities from Weissenstadt, Germany - SII-2010 (SPAdes) (version 2) | ecosystem: Environmental > Terrestrial > Soil > Wetlands > Peat | place: Germany: Weissenstadt... | reverse complement strand
AAAATCGTGTTGGTGCGCACGAAGTTCCAGGGGAAAACCGGGGCGCAGCCATGAGCCGGGTCGCGAGGCAAGCGCGTCGGATCGATGGAGGCGATGCCGCCATCGAGGCCGTTGGGGGCGCCGCCGCTCAGCTGCGTCTGGTCGAGGTCAATTCCCTCTTCGTATTCGGCGGTGGTGCCGGTGGGCGCGGCGCCGGACGTGCAAAGCCCGGGGGCGCCGACCGTGCCGTTACCAGTAGTCTTTGCCGGCGGATCAAGCGAGCGGTCGTAGCCGACGTCGTAGAAGGCGCCGAAGGAGCGCGGCGACCCGCCGGACATGATGGCGGTGAGTCCGGGGAACGAATCGGACGGTTTCGAGGTGGACGCTTCGAGGTAGCTCACGCCGTTCTTGCTGAGCGCGGCGAGAGTGGGGCAATAGGGAGCACCGCCGTTCACTGTGGCGATCCCCTGCGTGCAATTGATGAAGTCGAGCGCGTGCATTCCGTCGATACTGATCAGGAGAACGTGGCGAAACAGGCGATCGCCGCCGTGGTCGTCGTGGCCAAAGTCGTGCGGTGGACCGGCTAGTGCGAGCGGGACGATGGCGGCCGCCAGCAAAAACGTGAGTGCGACGGCACCGACCTTCCTCTTATTTTTCAGCTTAAACATCATGTGCATCCTTTCCTCCTTGTGATTTGAGGGTGGGACACTTTCATACCAAGCGGGGATTATCGGCGGATGACTTCGCGGTTAAGAAAGAATCAATTCGTGAAGGCATGCGGCGGCGCAAAAGGAATTTCGAACGCGACACCAATTTCCCTCGATGAGCCGTGCAACGCGCAAGACCCGACACGTTCGGATGACGCGCGCACGATGAGAATGGGACGCGGCGCGGCCGCCGAGGGAATGCGCTCGGAGACTGCACCGCGAAAAGCAACCATTCGAAGTTATTGAGCAGCGCTTATCGTTCTAGTGGAAATCGTGGCCGTCGTCCTCGCAGACATCACCGCCGGGGCCGCCGAAGCCGGCCGGGCCGGATTCAGAATCCACACGGTGTTGCGATGTATCCACGAACATCATGCCGCCCGGATTCGAAAGGCCGGTCACGATGGGGGTGATGACTCCAGTCGTGAGATCGAGCGTGCCGACAAACGGCCCTCCGTCCGCAGCGGTGTACGCGGACCCGGGTGAAAAGGCATTTTTCTGCAGTATATAGACGGTGTTCAGACCCTTGTCCGCGAAGATCAGGAATCCCTGCGAGGATGTGACGAACGCCGTATCGTCCGTTTCGACGGACATCGGTCCGCCGGGTGTCAGAAAGGTCAGCGGCAAGCGCAGCACACGCTGGTTTGGCGAGTCCGGATTGCTGACGATGATCAATTCTTGATCCCCCTGGCTATCGAGGACAAGGTTGCCGAGAGGATCGAGGGTCATCGAATCTGGATCCTGGAGATTGAGCTGAATCGTCGCGTCCGTGGGTATGTCGATCGCGCTGGCTTCGCCTGCGAGTACAGGTTCGACCTGAACGATGTTGCCCTGGAGATGGGCGCTGACGATAGCCGGGCCGGTGTTCGGGTTATTCGCAGGATTCGAAGCGCTGATGTAGACCTTGCAACCGCGGAACACCATGTCGTCGTAGCCGCCGCCGTGCGGAGCTGGTCCGAAAAGATACAACTTCTGTTGCTGAGTCTCCGTATTGATGATGACGAGATTCGCGTTTGCGTCTTCATTCTGCAGCGCCCAGAGAAGATGCGTGGACGGGTCAACTTTCAGTCCATCGTTGTGCCCGGGCACGGTGTAGATGTGAACGACGCTACCGTCCATACGGAATTCGACGACCTGGCTGTTCAACCCATCGGAACCGTCAGGAAGATGGCCGTCGCCATAGCCGACGAACACTTTATCGCCGATAATCGCGACCGAATCGGGGGCGCTCAGGCCCTTCGGCGCAGCAGCAAAAACGGAAAGCTTGTATGGAGCTACTGCTTTCGGAGCTTGCCCGAAGGCGGGCACCTCGATAAAGCCAGAGAACGCCAAAACTGCGGCAACAAGAACCCGCGTGATCACATTTTTCATTGCGCTTTTCTCCTGTTCACGTGACTAAGACGATCCCGGACCGACCGAGGCAAACGGACCAATACGACCAACAGGCTGAGGTGGGAACGTTAGCGGAGAGCGGGCCTGGATTGGTGAATGCTGGATGACATCCCGGCAAAAAACAGCGAACAAACCTTAACGCGTGTTAATTCTTCCGCGCAGGTTCCGAAAGCAATCACGGCACAAGGTGACGCGCGCCGCGAAGAGGTAGCCAAATTTGACGGCTATTTCTTGGGGGGCTCGTAGAGTTCGACGAAGGCGCCGACGTCGGGATCGCGGACGAGCGCTACGCGGTAGCCGGTCTTCATCTGGACGATTCCGTCGGAAACGACGGTGATGCCGAAACCCTTGAGGCGAGCGAGGAGCGAATCGATGTCCGTACATTCGAGGCCGATGTAGTTCACGCCGATGTCGGTGATGCTGTATGGCGCGAGGGGCTTCTTGCGGTTTTCATATTCCACAAGCTCGAAACGCATGCGCGATTTCGGATCGGCTGCTTCGGCGAAAGTGGCGTTGGCGAGACGAATCACGTTGCCGTGGCCGCCGACGGCGGAATCGAAGAAGTCGCCACCGATCCAGTTCACGGGCGCCGTGGGCCACTGCGCGCCAAGCATCACGCCGTAGAATGCGCGGGCCTTGTCCGGATCGAGTGTCACGAGGCCGATATGATTGAAGCCGGGAAGATCGGCCGGAACGGCCGGGCGCGTATCGGTGGCGGGGACGGCGGGACGCTGTTCGATGATTTCGACGTCCATGCCGTCGGGATCGGTGATGTAGGCGAGCGAGCCCTTCGACGCGCCGGGAAGGGCGATCAATTTGCCGTCCCACGTGCGCGGCCAGAGCATCTTCGCGGCTTTCAAATCAGCCCACATTTTTTCGGCGTCGGGAATCGTGAGATCGATGTGAGTGGCGCCGGGCTCCCAGGCGGTCTTGCCGCCCATCACGTTGCGGCGCTTGACTCCTCGGAATTCGCGCAAGTACAGGGTGAATGGCTTGCCGGAGATATTGCTATTGAGCGTGAACTTGGCCATGCGGGACTCGACGCCCTTGGTGCCGTGGATGCGGTTCATGACCTCATCTTTGCGCCAGGACTTGTCCACGTTGGGAACTTCGGTAAAGCCGATGGCCTTGTAGAAAGCAACGGACTTGTCGAGGTCGGAAACCATGCGGCCGTCGAATTCGATGCCGACGACGGAGCCCTTGGACCCGAATTGCGGCGCGGCGCTGGATGGCTGGCGAGTTCCCGCAGTCGCAATCGCCAGAAACAGCGCGCACGCGAAAACCGGAATTCTGGATTCGAAGAACCGCAACGCCCACTTGCTCATGCATTCCCCCTGAGATCGGCCCGTTTTGCGAGGTATGTGTAACACGCTTGCGATTGGGTGTCCAGACGTTTGGCCGGGAATGCAGATAGCGAATAGCGAACGGACAAAACTTACCACAGAGAACACGGAGAGGGCACAGAGACCACAGAGAAAGCTTAAGACTTACGGCAAAGATGCAGAGCGCGGAGGATCACGAACAAGATGCGCCACCCTCACAAACCGAGGGTGGGGCACCGGAAAAAAACCGGCAATCAACTGCGTGTTGGCGCCTCGCGCGGCTTGCGTCGCTAGCGGCCGGGGACGAAAATTTCCCTGGCGGCGGAGACTTCCACGTTGTGCTGCTCGGTGGTCACTTTGAAGCGGCGAAGTTCGCCCTTATTTTTCGTGCTGCGGGCAGTGGTGAACGTCAGGAAATACTGGTTGTGCAGAATCATGTCCAGCTTTTCCAGAAACGGTGTGAAGGCGATGGGAGTATCGAGGCCCTGGAAGAACGACTCGCCGCCGGTTTCGTCGGCCATCTGAGCGAGATTGCTCTGGCCGTAGTTCACGCGAAACAAATTGCGGCCTTCGCGGCCGGCACCCCGCGCATACAGCGTGTGGATCATGACTCCAGCCTTCTGCGCCTTTTCGATGGTCAGCGAAACGTCCGGGCTATTGGGATCGCCGCGGAAACGGTCGATGCCATCGGCGATAACCAGGATCTCGCGGCGCGTGCCGCTCGGGCGCCACTTCGATATGAGGTCCATCAGCGAGAGATATATGCTCGTCGAGGCGCCGCCCTGGCCAATCGTAATGCGAACGTTTTTGGCCACCGCGTCGTGATCCGTGCTGAACGGCGACACGGCCTGGGTGATGCCGTTGTTCGCGTAAAACAGCCCCACGCTCGTCGCCTTCGACTGCGATTGGATGAACTTGCGCAAATCTTCGAGCTGGTTTCCGATGTTCGCGAGGTCGTCAATGACGATCGCGAGCTCGAGCGTAGACTTCTCGCCTTGCGCTGAATCCCAGGCGACGACGTCCTCGCGACGGTCGCCCGTGTGCACGACCACATCCGACTTCCCGAGGGCAGGCGGAGCGGTGAAATTGGGGCCCAATACCGTTACGACGGTCGTGACCGGCACTTTCGCGATGCCAGCTTGCGGCTCGGCATTAGCGGACGAGAGGATAGCGAACACGGTTAACGACAGGAGAAGCGAGCTTGCGAGCAGTTTCAGGTGATTGAACATGTTGACCTCCGCTACTAAGATGCTCCATCCAGCCGGAAAGGATACGCAGTTCAGCATGGCTGGAATGTATTTCAGGCAAAGCCGCTTCGTATCACCGGTCAAAGGACCTTGAGGCCACTTCTCCAATACGGAGAGGTGGCTTTTTTTGTTGGCAGAGATCGGGCGCGGCTCGGCGCCCCCCCGGGATTGATTGCATATCCGAAGGACGGGAGGTAAGCTTCCGCCGTTATTTGTTGCGACGAATTTAGTGCCTATCGAAGTGAGCACCGCTAGGCGGGAGAGAGCGATATGAAAGCGTCACGGCGAGTTTTGTGGTTTGCGTTTCTGCTGGTGATTTCGTCGGCGAAGATTGCGGCCGCAGCGCCGCAAGACGCGGATCGCGCGGCCATCGAAAAGTCCGTGCAGACCTACATGGACTCGTGGAACTCGCACAACGTGCACGCGGTGGCGATGACGTACGCCGAGGACTGCGATTTCGTGAACAATTTTGGCGACGTGACGCATGGGCGAGCAGGAATGGAAGCGACGTTCGGGCCGTTCATGACCGGTGTCTACAGCGAGACGCATCAGACGGGAAAAATGCGGTCGATCCGGTTTCTAAAGCCCGATGTGGCCGCGGTGGACGTGGATTGGGAAATGACCGGCGCGAAAAATCAGGACGGCACCGCGCGGCCGACGCGCAAGGGGATTCATAGCCTGGTGATGACGAAGCAGGCCGACGGATCGTGGCTCATCGCCGTGATGCACGTGCATGAATTCACTGCCACGCCCAAGATTACGAATCCGGGAATGACCGGGGCACCGTCGCCAGCAACGAAGTAAGCGTCCCCGCCGTCTCTGCACCTCGACAAGCTGCGACTAGAATCTCGAAGATTATCGATACGGCGTGCTTCAGGGGCTAAAGCCCTTTCCTCTTGCGGACTTTCATGTCGGAGCTGAAGCTCCGACTCCCTAAAAACCATTCATGAGTAAAATTCATGCGTCGAATCACGAGCTGTGTGTGAGATCTGCGGTCGCGAGGAACTTCGGCGGGGTGCGGTGGCGCGTGGCCTGCTCGAACGCGTAGGCAATCTTGATCAGCTTTGGCTCGCTCCAGGCGCGCCCGAAGAATGAAATTCCCACAGGCATGCCGAAGACAAAACCAGCCGGCACGTTGATATTCGGGTAGCCGGCCACGGCCGCGAGCGACGAAGTTCCGCCCGTATCGTGATCGCCGTCCACCAGATCAATGAGCCACGACGGGCCGGCGGTCGGAGCGACCAGCGCGTCGAGCCGGTGCTTGTCCATGACAGCGTCAATTCCCTCGGTGCGCGTCAGGCGATGATTCTTCGCGAGCGCGTCCAAATAGGCCTTGTCCGTAAGCGGGCCTTTTTTCTCGGCCTTCACGAAGAGATCCTGCCCGAAGTAAGCCATCTCTTTGCCGGCGAATTGCTCGTTGAACGCGATAGTTTCCTTGAGCGAATGCACGGGAACGTGCGGTCCGGCCGCGCTGAGATACGCGTTCAGATCGTGTTTGAACTCGTAGAGCAGGACATCCATTTCGGATTCGTCGAATTTTCCGAGCGATGCGATTTCGACCGGATCGATCAGCACGGCCCCTTCGTGCTTCATCGCGTCGAACGCGGCGGTGAGGACGCCCGCGACACTCTCGCTGAAATCGTACGTCTTGCGGATGACCCCGATTCGCGCTCCGCGCAACCCGGCGCGGTCGAGAAATTGGGTGTAGTCGGCCGCGGCCTTGCGCCCCGGGACTTTGGTGGCGGAATCGTCCGGGTCAACACCAGCCAGCGCGCCGAGCAGCGCCGCCGCGTCGCCAACGGTGCGCCCCATGGGGCCCGCGGTGTCCTGGCTGTGTGAGATGGGAATAATTCCCGCGCGGCTGACGAGGCCGACCGTCGGCTTGATGCCCACGATTCCGTTGGCCGACGACGGGCAGACGATCGAGCCGTCCGTCTCCGAGCCCACGGCGACGGCGCAAAGATTCGCGGAAACGGCCGCACCGGAGCCGGAGCTCGAGCCGCAGGGGCTGCGGTCGTACGCGTAGGGATTGTGCGTCTGGCCGCCGCGCCCGCTCCACCCGCTCGAAGAATGGGAGGACCGGAGATTCGCCCATTCGCTCAGATTCGTTTTCCCCAGTATCAGCGCGCCCGCTTCGCGAAGACGCCGCGCCACGCCGGAATCCTTCTCCGGCGTAAAACCGAGCAGCGCGAGAGAACCGGCGGTGGTCATCATGCGATCCGCGGTGCCGATGTTGTCCTTGATCAGGACCGGGATTCCGTGGACCGGCCCGCGCGGTCCCTTGGATTTGCGCTCGGCGTCTAGAGCGTCGGCGATGGCGAGAGCATCGTGGTTGAGTTCAATGACGGAGTTGAGCGCGGGGCCGTCAGTGTCCATGTCGCCGATCCGTTCCAGATATTTTTCCGCGAGTGAACGCGCCGTGAACTTCCCGGACTTCATGCCGTCCTGCAGCTCCGGCAGCGTCATTTCATCGAGTTCGAAGGGCTTTTCACTGGGGATTGGCGCATCCGCGCTGAGAGCGCGCGCGAAGGCGGGCAGCGTGAGGGATGCAGCACCCAGCTTCAGGGCCGAATCGAGGAAATGCCGGCGGGAGGGCTTGCCTGATTTAGAGTCGCTTTTGTCGTTGCGCATGAAATGGTCGAGGGGATTGTATGCAAAACGGTGGCGCCGGAGCAACTTTGTCCATCGCGCTATTCAGTCCGAGAGAGCGCATGATAGAATTGTGGCCGTTGTCCGCACCAAATCTGCACGAGCGATGGGCCTGTAGCTCAGGTGGCTAGAGCGCGCCCCTGATAAGGGCGAGGTCGGTGGTTCAAGTCCACCCAGGCCCACCAACCAACGCTGTAAGACTCCTTCATAACTTATTGAGGCCGTCGAGGGCGGCGACTTTGTAGGCTTCGGCGAGCGTGGGGTAATTGAAGACGGTGTCGCGGAAATATTCGATTGTGCCGCCGAACGCCATCACGGCCTGGCCGATGTGCACGATTTCCGTGGCTCGCTGGCCGAGGATGTGCACGCCCAGCAGCTTGCGAGTATTGCGGTCGAAGAGCAGCTTCAGCATCCCGGTTTCATCGCCCAGCATCATGCTCTTGGCCAGCTCGTTGAACTTCGAAATGCCCACTTCGTAGGGAATTTTAGCCGCCGTCAGTTTTTCCTCCGTCTGGCCGACCGTGGAGATCTCGGGGATCGTATAGATTCCGTATGGAAACAGTTCCGGCATGTGCTCGGAAGGGGCGCCGAACATCCGGCAGCTCGCGAGGCGCCCCTGCTCCATCGAAGTGCTCGCGAGCGCGGGGAATCCGATGATGTCGCCTGCGGCATAAATGTGCGGCACTTCGGTCTGGTAGCGCTCGTTTACCTTAACCTTGCCGCGCGATTCCGGCTGGAGTCCCGCCGCTTCCAGCCGGAGGAGGTCGCCGTTCGCTTGCCGGCCCACGGAGTAGAGAAGCATGTCCCCCTGCACCCTCTTGCCGCTATCGAGTTCGGCGAAAACGCGGTTGCGCTTCTCGTCGATACCCACCTTGGTGACCTTTTCGCCCAGCCGAAATGTAGTTCCCATCTGGCGCAAGTGGTACGCAAGGGCTTCCACGATCTCGCGATCGAGGAAATCCAGCATAACCGGGCGCTGATCGATCAGAGTGACCTCGGAGCCCACCGCGGCCATGAATGAGGCGTATTCGAGGCCCACGACGCCCGCACCCACCACGATGATTTCGCGCGGAAGGCCGCCAATGCGCGTAAATTCGTCCGTATCGAGGATGCGCTTGCCGTCGAAAGGAATATCGGGGTTCCGCGCGGGGCGTGTGCCGCAGGCGATCAGTACGTGCTCGCCGCGCAACGTCACTTTATCGGCTTCGCCCTCCACTGAGATCGTATGCGGATCGGCAAATTGCGCCATTCCCTGGAACACGGCGACGCCGTTGCGCCGGAGTTGCGCGCGGATCACGTCCGTCTCGCGGGAGACAATGCTATTGACGCTTGCCGCGAGATCCTGAACCGAAACCTCGCCTTTTCCGCGGAAACTGCCCCCGTAGAAAGTCTTCACGGCGGTGCCCGTAAGTTGAAAAATGGCCTCGCGGATGCTCTTGCTGGGGATCGTTCCCGTATGCACGCACACGCCGCCCATCATAATCGCGCGGTCCACGATGGCGACGCGCTTGCGCAGCTTGGCGGCGCAGATGGCGCCCTTCTGGCCCGCCGGGCCGCTGCCGATAACGATCAGATCGTAGGCTTGGTCGTTCATTAGAAAATGGCCAGCTCTCTCATGTGAATGGAGTTACGTCGAACTGTGGCATCCACTTTCAAGGGCAAATGTTACAGGAAAATGTACGCACCCACGAATTCCGCGAATGTGCCCGATAGCACCTGCCGGTACCTCGCCTCCGACCCCGCATAGACATAAGACCACCGAACATCGTATCGGCAAGAGTTGCGCTGGGCATCAGGCCGCGACGATCAAATCGATTTCCACTCGGACATCGCGCGGCAGGCGCGCCGCTTCCACGGTCGATCGCGCCGGTGGATTCGCCGGAAAATAGCGCGCATAGACCTCGTTCATCGCCGCGAAATCGTTCATGTCTTTCAAATAGACCGTGGCCTTCAGCGCCCGGTCGAGAGACGATCCCGCGGCTTCCACGATGGCTTTCAGATTTTCCATCACCCGAGCCGTCTGCCTCGCCACATCGCCCTCCACCAATTGCCCGGTCGCCGGATCGAACGCCACCTGGCCGGCGGTGAAAATCAGCCCGTTGGCCTTCGTCGCCTGAGAATACGGCCCGATCGCTTTCGGCCCTTTTCCGGTCGAGATAATTTCCTTCACGACGCCTCCTGAAATGCAGAAATTAGAAATTGGAAAACTGAAAATGGCAAATCAAGATGCAAATGGGGGCCGGAACGGCGCCGCTCATTTCTGCGCCACTTCGCCGACCGCGCTGCCCTGATAGCGCTGGCGGAAATCCTCCGGGATTCCCTTTCCGTTGAGCCATAGCCGGAACATCCCCGCAAGATCTCTGTTGGTCGATTCTTCGAGCGCGGCTCGCAGGTCGGCGTAGCCCGCCTCCCGCCCGCGCTGCACGGCAAGCAGACGAGCCAGCCCGGTGCGCATCGGCGCTTCGCCGCACGCATCTTCCAGCGCCACGAAGAAAAGCGGAGCCTTGGCGAGCGCAATGCGGCGCGGGCCGAGCGCATCGCCGATCATGGTTGCGCCGAGAGGAGTCTCCGTCGCGCCGCTGCGTGCCTCATCGTATCTGCGCAGATATTCGGTGACGCGTTTGCGGCGGGCGTCCGCGCCGTTGCGGGCCTCGTCGATTACGATCGTGGCATATTCCGGCAAGCCTTCGCCCATGCCCACAGCCGCGCCGGGAGCGATATACATCGAGTCTCCGAACCATTCGTGCGCGAGCGCGTGCGCCACGATCTCAAGAAATTGATCGCTGCTGGTGCCCAGGGCCAGGGCCGCGGGGTTCACGATCGCGCCGCCGGGAAATGCCGCGGCTGCCGGAGCGGTCTCTCCGGAAAGATGCCCGCGCAATTCCGGCGATTCTACGATGTGCGGGCCGCTGATATTCATGTCGAGCGGGCCGAAGTCCTTTTCGAGAGCATTCCACGCCGCCGCGATCCGTTCCGCCGCCGGAGCAGGATCGTCCTTCAGCGGCTGCGTGGTCCAAAAAACTACGGAGTTCGATTTGCCCGCCGCGGGCCAAGCGGCGTATTTTCCGGCCACGACGTACGTCGCCATGCTTGCCGCGTCGAGTCGGAACCGATACTCGATCTCGTTGCCGTCCGTCTTCTTGCCCTTGGGCGTACCTCGCGCGAGGACGACAAAGTCCGCCGGCACGCGAACAGCGAAGTCCGCTACCTTGGGCGGATTGGGATAAGGAGCGAGCACGTGTTTCGGCGGCTGAAGCTCCGGGAACCATCCGCGCGTGCCGAGATGAAAGCTGTTCTCGTCAATCGTGATTCGCGCGGCGGAGTTATCGGGCGAACGGAATGAGTACTCGATCGCGAGTTGCCGCGTTTGCTTGCGCGCCCAGGCCGGATCGAGCGGGATGCGCAGCACGTCGGGCTGCGCGTCCTGATATTCCGCGGGCAGGCTTGCGGCCGCCACTTCCCGGCCGTCCACTTCCACACGAAGGTTCGTGCGACCGAACGCGCGCGCTTCCGGAAAGTTTGCGTCCAGAAACGTCAGCTCGCCGGTGCCCATGTTTTGCAGCGTGTAATTGGCGCGGACGTGCAACTCAGCCGGCTGGCCGGGAACGAACCGCACTTCCCGCGATTCCTTGACGATTCGATAGCCGGGCGCGAGCGGCACG
>Ga0209517_10009633_pt1 | contig 10956 bp, 6 predicted proteins | sample PeaSoiMetSII2010_FD_187695 | JGI IMG/M metagenome (GOLD analysis project Ga0209517, IMG submission 187695) | Peat soil microbial communities from Weissenstadt, Germany - SII-2010 (SPAdes) (version 2) | ecosystem: Environmental > Terrestrial > Soil > Wetlands > Peat | place: Germany: Weissenstadt... | reverse complement strand
GGCCGCGCGGATTGCCCGCGGCAAGTACTTGGTCGAGGACATTGGCTTGTGCGGCGACTGCCACACACCGCGCGGCGAGAAGGGCGAACCGATTAAAGACCAGTGGCTGAAGGGTGCGACTCTCGACTTCAAGCCCATCGCGCCCATGCCTGTGTGGGCGGACAAGGCTCCCGCCATCGCAGGGCTACCGGGCTGGGAGAACGACGCGGCCATCAAGTTTCTGATGACGGGCATTGCCTTCAACGGGCTGCCGGGACGTCCACCGATGCCGCGGTACCGCTTCAATGTGCAGGATGCGCAGGCTATCGTGGCTTATCTGAAGTCGCTGGCGCCGGCGAAATAAGAAAACCCACTTGTTTTTCTAAAGGTGTCATCCCGATACCCGGCGCAGTTCAGCCGGGTGAGGGATCTCGCGTGGGTGACCTCCCTGCTGAAGCGCGCAAGATCCTTCGCTTCGCCTGAAGAACGGCTCCGCTCAGGATGACGCCTGCCAGGAGTGCGCGCCGCGTGCAATGTCTACCACTTTTCCGATAGAGTATTGAGTTCCCATGCTTGATCTGAATTTCGTACGCGAAAACCTGCCCTTGGTGGAAGAAAAGCTGCGCCAGCGCGGCATGGATCCGGCTGCGGTGCTCAAGGATTTTCGCGAAGTCGACACCCAGCGCCGGCAGGCTATTACTGAGGCCGAGACCGGCAAAGCTCAGCGGAACAAAGCGTCGGAAGAAATCGCGAAGTTGAAAAAGAGCGGCCAGGACGCCAGCGCCGCGATGGCTCAGACCAAGGACCTGCGAGAAAAGATTCAGACGCTGGAAAAAACCGCTGCCGACCTCGACGCCAGGCTGCGCGATATTCTAGCGGGCATTCCCAACCTGCCGCATGCGAGTGTTCCCATCGGCCACAGCGCCGAACAGAATGTCGAAGTACGCCGTTGGGGCACGCCGCCGAAGTTAGATTTCACACCCAAGGCGCACTGGGACTTGGGCGCCGAACTCGGCATCCTCGATCTGGAGCGCGCCGTGAAGCTTACTGGCGCGCGGTTCGCCGTCTACTGGGATCTGGGAGCGAAGCTGGAGCGGGCGCTGATGAACTTCATGCTCGATCTGCATACGCGGAAGCATGGATACACCGAGGTTCTGCCGCCCTACCTGGTGAATTCCGAATCGATGTACGGCACGGGACAGCTACCGAAATTTGCCGCCGATTCTTTCCGCGTGCCGCACGGCGAGAAAGATCTCTGGCTGATTCCGACGGCCGAGGTGCCAGTCACGAATCTCTATCGCGACGAAGTGCTCGACCAGGCGCGGCTGCCGGTCTCGCTCACGGCTTACACGCCGTGTTTTCGCAGCGAGGCGGGATCGTATGGGAAAGACGTGCGCGGCATTATCCGGCAACATCAGTTTCAGAAAGTGGAACTGGTGAAGTTCACTCGCCCGGAGAACTCCTACGAGGAACACGAAAAACTCACGCACGATGCCGAGGAAGTTTTGCAGAAGCTCGGACTGCACTATCGCGTGGTGACGCTGTGTACCGGGGACATGGGAGCGGCGGCGGCCAAGACTTATGACATTGAAGTGTGGCTGCCGGGGCAGCAACTGTTCCGCGAGATTTCGTCGTGCTCGAATTTTGAGGCTTACCAGGCGCGGCGGGCGAACGTCCGCTATCGGCCGGAGGGCAAGAATAAGACCGAGTTTGTGCACACGCTAAACGGCAGCGGACTGGCCGTGGGCCGTACCTGGGTTGCGATTGTGGAGAATTACCAGCAGGCCGACGGGAGCGTGCTGATTCCGGAGGCGCTGCGGACTTACATTGGGGCGGAACGGATTACGGCGAGGAAGCTTTGAGGGGCGGGAGGCTTTGGTGCCGCCGTCGGGACAGCAGGTTCCTCACCGGGCTTTTAGCCCGGTTCGGAATGACAAAGCCAGGAGCTAGGAGCTAGTAGCCAGGAGCTAGTAGACTTGCAGAGAGCAGAACTCACGACCACCGCGCCCAGCGCGCCGCTGCCCATGAACGCCATCTGGCGAACAATTCGGGGATACATTCTTTGGCAGTACGAGCGGGGGACGCTGCACTACGACATCATGGTCACGCTGATCATCATCTTTGTGCTGTTCTCGCCGCGCGTGATCAACTTCAACGATAAACCGATTGCGCGCAGCCCGCATCCGACGGATGTCATGGTGAGCGCCGACGCGGAAGGTCATCTTTTCTATCAGGTTGCGGCCAGCGCCATTTCTCCGGGCGACGACAAGTCGGTGCGCGAGCAACTGCTGCGGATTATCGAGCCGATTTCGGGTGCGGTTTCGATTGTGAGTTATGAAACCGTTTCTGACGGCAAGGGAAAAGCGCAGAGCTATAAAGTTCTGGCCAGGCGGGATTGAACGATGGGTAAAACGACGGTTGGAAACTGGATATCGACATGAAGAACTTCGCGTTGCTGCTGCCGCTCGCGCTGGTCTGGAGTGTTCTTCGGATTGCTCCCGGACCGCCTCAGGCCCCCGTCGAGTCAAGCCCCCTGAATACGGTCTTGAAAAAAATGGATACCGCGGCGGCCGCTTTTCGCAGTACGCAAGCCGAGTTTGAGTGGGACACCTACGAAAAAGTCATCAATGAAATCGACGAGTACCAAACGGGGACGATCTACTACCGCCGCGTGGGCAAAGAAATCGAGATGATGGCCGACGTCAAGTGGGCAGGAAGCGATCTCAAAAAGCTGAAACCCGAACCGAAGTTTGTGCTCTTCAGCAAGGGCAAGGTGAGGATGTATCAGCCTAAGACAGACCAGATCACCGAATTCGATCTCGGCAAGAACCGCGCCGATCTGCAGAGCTACGTGGTTCTCGGCTTTGGCGGCAGCGGGCAAGATCTGGTGAAGACGTTCGACGTCACTTATCTAGGCCCGGACACGATCAACGGGATCGCCACGGCGAAACTGCAACTGGTTCCCAAGTCCGATAAGGTCCGGAACACCTACAAGCAGATCCTTTTATGGATCGATCTGGACCGAGGGATCTCGGTGCAGCAGCAAGCCTTTGAGCCCGATGGAAACTACCGTCTGGCGAAGTATTCGGGCATCCGAATCAACGAGAAGATCGCGGACGACGTTTTCAAGCTAAAGACCACGAGCAAGACGCAGACGATTTCGCCGTCGGGCTAAGTCATTGAATTTAAAGAGCAAGAAGGTGTACTGAGAATTGCATGCGGGGAGCTATACTGGCCCCACCTTCAGTTGGGTTCATTCATGGCCAAGGTTTTTACGATTGTAGTCCCTCCTAAGCTGGGCAATAAGCGGAGGCAGCGTACCTCAGATCCTCGTTACGTGGATGGACAACGCCTGCTGGTCGAGGCCATGAAGTACCTGGCGCAAGCCGACCCGGTGCAGAACCGGCCCGCGATCGAACTCATTTCCGAACACGTCCGCACCCGGTTTCGCATGAGCGACTCGCCGCTGGGGTAGGACCATGCCGGAAGAATTCGGAAGAATAATAAGGAATGGCGGCCATTTTGGCCGCCATTTTTGTCTTGGGACCGTTTCAATGTTCAGAACGAGTAACGCGCGCCGAGTTGCATCACACGCTGTTGGCCGAGCGTATTGATGAAGTTGCCGAAGGAAGCTGAACTGTCCAGGAAATTATTGTTGTTCATCATCGAGCCCACATCGAACCGTGCGGAGTTGGTCACGTTGAACACCTCCCAGCTCAATCTCAGATTCTGGCTCTCGGTGATCTTGAAAGCTTTCGCCAAGCCCATGTCGATATTGAACGATCCCGGGCCGCGCAGTTCGTTGCGCTGTCCGGACTCGCCAGGGAGTGAGTAACGAAACGAGTTGAGCGCTGCGGCGGGATTCTGGAAAACGTTCGGAGTGGTACCACCTACAATGAATTGGCCGGTCTTGGGCTTAGGTCCCGTCAGTACTCCATAGGACTCAAGATCCCAGTTGGTGGACCAGTTATTGAAGGCGTACACGTCAAACGGGAAACCGGTCGACCAGCGCCACAGGCCCGAGATCTGCCAGCCACCAAAAAGCGCGTCGGCGATTTTCGACATGCCTCCGCCAAACGTCTTTCCTTTGCCAAGCGGCAGTTCGTAGACCCAGTTGGCGTTGATCATGTGCGTGGCGTCGAAATCAGAAGGGGCACGCAGCTGTTTGGGCATCCAGGCGTTGATGATCTGGCTGGAGAACCCGAGCCCTTCGAACACGCTGATGCGCTCGGCATTGGAGCCGACATCAATGGACTTGGAGTAGGTGTAATTTATGTCAAAACTCAAACCCTCGGAATGGTGGCGCAGAGTGATTTGCCCGGAGTTATACGAGCTATTGCCGATACTCGACCACGCATCCAAAGAGGCGGTTTGGGCGGAGAAGAACGCGTAGGGACTCTGCTGACCATTGATGGTCGCGCATGCCGGGATACAGGGCCCACCGTTCGGGGTGGAGTATCCCCAGTATCCGGCCAAGTCAGCGGCGGCCAAGGCAGAGCTCTCATTGCCAACAACGCTAAACCCACCCGAGCCATTTGGTGACATGCCGTAGCAGCCAAATAATTCATACATAGCCTGGGTCGCGGTGAAACTGGTCAGGGCCGCTTCACCGTTCACGCAGGCGTGGGAAAGCTCGTACGGTCCAAAAAGAACACCCCCGTTGACGCTCGAAGCCATTTTAAAAACGTTCTCCCAAAAGGCGATGGGGGCAACATTCTGAATGGGAACCCCCGCGCGGTACTGTTGCGCCAAAGCCTGCGCCGCTTGATAGTAGGTCATGCCGGACGATGGGTCTCTTAAGTTTGCGGGCTGCGCCAAGTCAATTTCCTGCATCAGCCGGTGGGCGAAACGGCCAACGTAGGACGTCTCAAGCACAAAGCCCTTCCCCAAGTCACGAGTGATGGAAAGGTTGAGCACGTGAGAGTAGGGGGTCTTGAGCTTATCGTCCAGCCCGAAAGTGAAGTAGCCGGGATTGGGCGGCGGAACAATGGGGAACGCCCCGCTGGGGGCGTTGGTGTAGTAAGGGACGCCCGCCGGTGAGGAACAAGCCCCTCCGGGCAGGCCGTAATACTTGGATGGAATCGTGGTCAGGGTGGTGAAGCGTGAAGCGCAATCCACGGTGACCGAGCCGGCCGCATTCCCGTTCGAACTGCTCAGACCGAATCCGTTTTCGCGGTCAAACGAACTCGTAATACCCTGACCGAAGTGGTCGAAATACATCCCCCATCCGAGGCGAATGCTCGATTTGCCCGGCGCCCCCCAGAACTTGCGTCCAAGCCCTGAGTCTGCGGTTGGCGAATAGGCGATGGCCAGTCGCGGGGCCAGGTTCTTGTAGTCCCATGCCCAATAAGGCTTGCCGTGATTGGCCTGACCGCTCAGCGCAAACTGGAGCTCGTGAGTTGGATCGAAGATCGGATTGCCGCTCGAGTCCAACCCGGTCACAAAATAATTCTGCCCCAGGTCTGCTGCTTTCCCGCGCTGCAGAAACCAATCGTGGGTACTGATGGTCGGAGCCACCTGGGTGCCGCCGGTTTCATAGGGAGGCTCGAGCAGTGAGTAACGCAGTCCGAAGGTGAGCGTCAGATTCGGGCGCACCCGCCACGAGTCTTGCCCGTACCACTCCCACTCCCAGTCGCGATAGTCGCGATGAACCATGGCGCCTTCTGGCAAGGCGTTCAGATGCTTGTCCAGGTTGTAATTGGCGCTGACCTCACTGATGAGGCCGGCCAAGTCGGTGACCGCGACATCGTAGCTTTGAATAAAACCGCCATCGACGGCGGGGTAAGGCCCGTTAGCCGGATCGAGACTCACCCCGGCGCCTGCGATCGTGGTGGGAGACATCCAATCCTGGTTGGTTGTGGCGGTGAAAAAAGAGGTTTGGTTGGAATTGCTGACATTATCAACCTTACGCAAATTGACGCCGAACTGAAAGGTGTGGGTGCCTCTCTGCTTGGTAATATCGTCCACGAAGTTCCAAACCGGAACGTGGCGGGTGACGCTGGAACTAAAAGCGTTGATGTCAGTTATGAAGCGAAAGGTCACATGGTGCTGGGCCTCGAGGCCCCGGTCATCAAAGGCTTGGCGGATGTAACCAAACCGGAAGCTATTGATCCACGAATTCTTGAAAGTCGAAGTGAGTCCGGCGGTCAGACCCTTGCTGGTGACCACTTCCACTACAGAGTTCGGTTGTCCGGGGAATTGCTGGGCGCCAGCATCGTTGTGGTCTCCATCCTGCACACCCCGCACAAACAGGCGATGGTTGCCGTTGGCGGTGAGGTTGTAATCCAGCTTGGCAACGAACATTTTGAGATTATCCGGCCAAGGAGAGGCAAACGTATATCCGAGCAAGTTGAACCCGTCGCCGACGGCGGTGCTGTTGGGAGCCGGATATTGCTGGAACACCTGCATCACGTACGGGTTGGGTCCGGGGCACGAGGGGAAAGTCGGGCATAACCCGGCAGCAGGAGCGGGTTGGCCGCTGAAGTTGCAACTGCCGATCGAAGAACAGTTGGGATCCAGGCTAGCAAGATCGCTCGGGCCCAGCGTTTTCACCAGCAGGTCCTGCGCAGGACAGGGCTGGGTAGCAACGGAACAATATTGGTAGGTGATAAATCCTTGGCGTAGTCCGTTGGTGGTCGCGCTGCCGCTGGGAACGGTCTGGGTAACGACCTGGTCTTCGCGTTTCCGCATTCCCTCATAGCTCAGAAAGAAAAATGCCCGATCTTTCTTAATCGGCCCGCCGACAAACGCACCGAAAGTATTGCGCAAAAGAAAGGCCGGACGGTTGGGAAGTTGGCTGGAGATTTGGGCGGCCTTGTTGAACCAATCATTGGCGGTGAAGGTGGGACGATAGTATTCATAGGCGCCGCCGTGAAAGCTGTTGGTACCATTCTTAGTGACAAGGGCGACCTGCCCGCCGGAGGAACGGCCGGTGTCCGCATCGGAATTGGCGGTGGTGACGCGGAACTCCTCCAGCGAATCCAGCGGGACGCGGATGGCTCCTTGCAGCGCTCGACCGCCGGCTTGATCGTTGTCGTCGGTGCCATCGAGAGTGATGTTGGTCTGGTCGCTGCGGCCACCGTTGACCGAGCCGCTGCGGCTATCGGAATCAAATCCGCTTTGGGTTTGGCTGTTGATGGCGCGACTGTTGCCGGTGTATACCACGCCAGCCTGCAAGGTCAGAATACTGGTTGGTTCTCGGCCTTCAAAGGGCAGATCTTCAATCTGTTGGGCATCAAAGGCGTGTCCCATCGATGCATTGTCGGTGTTGACCAAGTTGGCCGTGGCGTTGACCTCCACGGTCTCTACTCCCCCAGCCACGGTCAGAGGCACATTGAGTGTGGCAGGAGTGCGCACCAACAGCTGAATGCCTGTCTCTTTTACAGTCGCGAACCCGTGCGCCTTCACGGTGAGTTCATAGGTCGCGGGTGGCAGCTCAAGAAATTGATACTCGCCCTGACCGCCGGTCATGGTGTCGCGCGACAGGCCGGTGGCTGGATCCTTGAGGTTAACGGCTGCGCCAACAACCACCGCACCCTTGGCGTCGGTGACGGTGCCGCGCAACGAGGTCGTCGCGGATTGCGCTGAAGACAGCGTGCCTAGCGCGAGGAAAGAGGAAAACACCAGCACCACGAGCAATGAACCAGAACGCATAGGGAACTCCGTTCCACCCAATAGGGTCGTATTCTGATTACGTCTTGCCCAGGAGCTTTGAGACCGGGAGCGGGGGCCTGGGGACACCTGATGGGGCGCTATTGTGCAACTTCACCACAACAACATTCAAGATGAATTTTCACGGGGGTGCGCATGGGAGACGATTGAGCACGCGGATTCACGCATCTTTGGGCCAAGATTTAGAAGGTTTACGCGCGCCGGTGAAAGACCGCCGAGGCCAGAACTATGACCGCGGGATAGCATTCCAGCGTGTACCGGGGCTCGGGATTCTCCAGGCTCCCGAGAAATACGGAACGTAGCAGCATGAAGATAACGAACAGGGCAACGCCAAACACTTCCCGGCTACGGAGGAGTCCGGCAGCGGCTAGTGCGACGTAGACCAGATTGACGATGCCGAATACGAGGCTGACGGCGAGCCAGCGGCCGTCGTCGTTGAACTCCCACCAGCGCGGGTCCGACGGAAGGAGTTCGACTCGCGGACGCAGCCACATGTCGGCGATGCGCACGGCCGGAAGCCCCAGGTAATACCGCAAGGGCGCAGCGTGAACGCGTTCCCGGGCCAGAGCCGCGAAGCGGGCATCGAGTTCCGGAGTCATGTCGTGGTTGCGGTTATAGTCGGCGAACAGTTCGCTGGTCGTTTCCCGCTGCTGCTTGGAATCGAAGGCTCGCCGCGGCAGGCGAGTAACGTCCATCTCCGCTCCGGGAACGTTCCAGTAAATCTCCTGCACCGAGACGTAGTCGGCAATCCAGGTCTTGGTCCAGCGGTTGAAGCCAGTCATGACAATTTCGTCCGAGTCGGTGGCGTAGCGCGGAGCCAGAGGTTCGAAGCGGTGCAGGGTGTGCAGATTGCGCAGCGTCCAGGGAATCAGCGGCGCGGTGGCTGCGGCCGCTACCAGCACGCCGGCCCATAAGATGGTTCTCGGGGCGAGGAGCCGGCCGGTGCGACCTTCGGCTCGTCGCGTCTGCAGGCTGCGGAGGAGCAACCAGAGCAGATACCCACCGATGGCTGCGAGTAAAATCCCCCCGTCGGGCCGGAGGAGAATCCCGGCACCCACGGACGCTCCGCACCCGAGCCAGATCATGCTTGCGCGAGCGGGGCGGGAAGTTGCTTCCGTTCCAGACTCGCCCACTCCCAGGCCGCGGAAGGCCAGGTCCAGGGCCAGCGCGGTAAAGAAGATCTCCAGAGTCTCGGTCAGAGCTGCCGCTGCATAGTTGGCGAGAAATGGACAGAGCGCCGCGAGCAGGAACGCCGCCTTCGCGGCTCGCTCGTCGAAAAGTCGCCGCGCCATATCAGCAATCAGGAAGCAGGTTGCCAGGTCGAACAGCACCTGCACCAAGAGGACTGCCCGAAAATTGTCGGCTCCGAACAGAGCGAAGATTACCGCCAGAAACGCGGGATATCCGGGCAGGCGCGAGACCGTCGGCGCTATCACGCCAGAGTTGGTAATGCCATAGACGCCGTGCTGCAGCCAGTTCTCCGCGATGTTGGCGTAAAGCCGGGAGTCGTCGACGACCCCTGGAAAATACACGACAAACAGCAGGCGAAGGCCCAGCGCCGCCAGGCTCGCCGAGGCAAAGAACCGCGCCTGCTTTCTTATGAGTTCCCGCACGCGCGAATCATAGCGCGTTGCGGCAATCCTGGAGGTGGGAAACTGTATCCTATGAGCCAGAGCAGCTAACCTCACCCTGTCTCCGGGGACTAGCTCAGTTTGAGTCTCAGTCCGCGCGAGATCCTTCGCTTCGCCTGAAAAGCGGCTTCGCTCAGGATGACGCCCCGAGAAGAACGGCCATCTCTTTCCAACTGAAACGTTACCCGCCTTCGTCGAGAATTGACCGTGTGCCGTCCACGGCATACGATGAACAGTAACTCACCCATGGCTCAGCCTGTTTTCTATGATCCGCGACGTGCCCGGTGGAAACGCCTGCGGCGCCTGGTCGACGTTACGGCCGTGTTCGTCTCCGCATTGGTCATTTTCTTCGTCTACACGGCGCTGCGGGACGAACCCCTGCCGGAACTGCTTTTCTCACCGCAGAAACGTGCCCTCAAAGCCCTGAAGGAGACTGACAAGGAGAAAGCCCGAGACCGCCAAAAGAAACTGGCGGCGCGCTCTCACCGCAAGTCCAAACTGGCGGCGTCGCAGGTTACGCTGAATCAGAGTGAAGGGATTCGTGCGGCTTTCTATGTGCCCTGGGACGCGGCCAGTTTCTCGTCGTTGCGCGCCTACGCCCACCAGATCGACATTCTTTATCCCGACTGGCTGCACGTATTCACCCCTGATGGGCGGCTGCAGGGCGTCGACGATCAAACCAACAAATATTTTGACGTGGTGCAGGGCAGCACCATCCTGCCGGTCGACGACCGGGTGATGCCGTTTCTGAAGACGGAAAACCCCGGCATGGAAGTGTTCCCCATGGTGAACAATTCCGACGGCGCGAACTGGGTAGGAGATATCGTTGGGTTTCTGAACGATCCCGATGCCCGGGCGCGTTTCCGCGATCAAGCCGCGAGGTTTCTCTCGTCGGCCCACTTCCGGGGCTTGGTGGTCGACTTTGAAGCGTTTCCTCCGAGCGGCCAGGCAGGCTACGTCGCGCTGTTGAAAGAACTGTCTGGCGATCTGCACGGTCGCGGCATGAAGCTCTACGTGGCGGTGCCGCCGCACAGCAATGAATACGATTATCCGGCGATTGCGGCGGCGGCGGACGGCGTCGTGCTCATGAACTACGACGAGCACTATCCCGGCGCACAGCCGGGCCCCGTGTCCTCGCAAGACTGGTTCGTGCAAAACCTGACGTTTGCCAAGAGCGTCATCCCGAAGGAAAAAATCATCTGTGCGATCGCGAACTATGGCTACGACTGGGTGCTGAAACCGAAAAAAGGCAGCCTGCCACCGGAGGTCCATGACTCCACCGTCAGCGTGCAGGATGCGTGGCTGACCGCGCGCGATTCCGAGGAAGACGTCAACTTCGACGATGACGCCATGAATCCGCATTTCAGCTACCTCGATGAGCACAGTTTCCGGCACGACATCTGGTTTCTGGACGCGGTGACAGCGCTGAATCACATGCGATCGGCGCAGAATCTTGGCATTCAGACATTCGCCTTGTGGCGCCTGGGGAGCGAGGACCGCTCGCTGTGGCGGGTCTGGGACGTGCCCGGCGATGCGGGCGCCACCGACAAGTTGAGAGATGTGCCGCCCGGCGCCGAAGTGGATATGGAGGGCCAGGGAGAAATCCTGCGCATCGAAGACAAGCCTGCGCATGGCACGCGAGATCTGACAGTCGATGCAGGAAGCAAGATGATCA
>Ga0209517_10009630_pt1 | contig 10963 bp, 11 predicted proteins | sample PeaSoiMetSII2010_FD_187695 | JGI IMG/M metagenome (GOLD analysis project Ga0209517, IMG submission 187695) | Peat soil microbial communities from Weissenstadt, Germany - SII-2010 (SPAdes) (version 2) | ecosystem: Environmental > Terrestrial > Soil > Wetlands > Peat | place: Germany... | reverse complement strand
AAGCGCCGCTGTGAGGGCGCGCAAGCTGAATGCAAAGGGTTATCGAAAAGTTAGAGGAAGGTGGAAGAGACTGCGGATGAAGTTCGAGGACTCGGCTGTAAACGACGCACCGAAGCTTCCCGACTCCGGTCCGTGAAACGATGGAAGTGTTAATCGTCCGACATGCGATTGCATTTGAGCGCGATCGCCATCGTTGGCGCGACGATGGCGCGAGGCCACTGTCGCCGGCGGGGATAAGGCGGGCGCGGAAGGCTGCGGCCGGACTGAAAGAGTTCAGCAAGACACCCGATCGCCTTCTGACGAGTCCCCTGCTTCGCGCCAGGCAGACTGCGCAGATTCTGACGGACGCTGCCGGCTGGCCGCAGGCCGAGGAAGCTCCCGAGCTCTCGCCGGGAGAGCCCGCGCTGGCGGTGTTGACCCTGCTCGGCAAGGATCGCAGCCAGCTAGTTGCGCTCGTCGGTCATCAACCGGGTCTCGGGCACCTGCTCACGGCGTGCCTGCTCGGAGATGGCAGGGCTCTACCCATCGAAATGAAGAAAAATGCGGTCGCATGCGTGTCATTTGAGGGTTCGCCACGCGTTGGACGCGCAGCCCTCAAGTGGCTCGCAACACCGCGTATGCTCCGCGGGTTTCGACACGACTGATGTAACGTCCGCAGGCGTACTCGCAGGATCGCACCTCAACTGGTCAGTGGGCGAATCCACGCCGCAGCAATGGGCACGAGCGCTGGGGGATAAGACGAATAATACGCACGCGGTGTCAGATCAAGTCGAAACTGATACATGTCAGAGACCCGCCGCAACCGGCGCATAAAATGACAGCCACGCCGAATAGCAAACCAGTACCGCCACCAGCACCGAGCAAGCGCCCGAACGCTGCCCCGCGCAAGACTGCGCCGCCGGCGGCACCGGGTCCCAACGCGCCGCAAGACGCCGCGCCGGGGCCAGAGCGCGTCAGCCCATTCTCCTGGCTCCTGTTAGCGCTGCTCATGGCGTGGAATCTCTGGTGGTTCTTCCCGAGGTCAACCGCGGAAGTCACGCTCCCATACAGCGAATTCGTGGCCCAAGTTGCTGCCGGCAATGTGACGCAAGTTCGCATCGTCGGTGAGGCGATCAATGGGAGCTTGGCGCACGCGATGACCTGGCCGCAATCCGCCACGCCGACAGGACCTACGGTTGCGCCGAAGACCGATGCTGAAAAGCAGCTCAGCGCGGAACAAAAGCAGACCCCGTATTCCAATTTTCGCACCACCTTCCCGAGCGTCGTCGGTGATGCATCTTTGATGCCGTTGTTGCAGGCACACCATGTCACCATTGAAGTCGTGACATCCAAGCCGCCTTGGTTTGTCATCCTGCTGACCGACGGGCTGCCGGTTCTGCTGATGGTGGCTCTGCTGGTGTGGATGGGGCGTCAGCAAGCACGCGCCCAGGCCGGAATGTTCGGCTTTGGGCGCAATCGCGCGCGGCGCTACGCCGAGGATCAACCGAAGGTGACGTTTGCCGATGTGGCCGGCGCCGATGAAGCGAAGGGGGATCTTGCAGAAGTAGTCGACTTCCTGCGCAACCCAGCCAAGTATTTGGCGATCGGCGCACGCATTCCCCGTGGTGTCCTGCTCGTTGGACCGCCCGGAACCGGCAAGACCTTGCTGGCCCGGGCCGTGGCCGGCGAGGCTGGGGTGCCCTTCTTCAGCATCAGCGGATCAGAATTCGTGGAGATGTTCGTCGGTGTCGGCGCCAGCCGCGTGCGCGATCTGTTCACGCAGGCCAAGGCCGCACAGCCTTCGATCGTCTTCGTGGACGAGTTGGACGCGGTCGGTCGCCGGCGCGGCGCGGGGGTGGGTGCGGTCAACGACGAGCGCGAGCAGACCCTCAATCAGCTGCTGGTCGAAATGGACGGGTTCGACGAGCACCAGCAGGTCATTCTACTGGCTGCGACGAACCGGCCCGACGTGCTCGATCCGGCGCTGCTGCGCCCTGGCCGCTTCGACCGGCAAGTCGTCGTGCCGCTCCCCGACTGGCGCGGTCGAGAAGGCATTCTGCGCATCCACACGCACCGTCTTCGCCTGGCTGCTGGCGTCGATCTGGAGCGTCTGGCGCGCACCGCCACCGGGCTCAGCGGGGCCGACCTGGCAAACCTCTGCAATGAAGCCGCCCTCGGCGCCGCCCGTCACAATCGCACCGAGGTGGAGATGGAGGATTTCGAACAGGCCTGGGACAAGATCGTCCTGGGCGCAGAGCGAACGACCGTACTGGCGCCGCGCGACCGTCGAGTCGTGGCCTATCACGAAAGCGGACACACCATCGTGGCGTGGTTGACCCCTGCCGCGGACCTCGTGCGCAAGGTGACCATCGTTCCGCGTGGCCGCGCTCTGGGAGTGACCGAGCAGCTGCCGACCGAGGAGCGCTACAACCTCAGTCGCACCGATCTGCTGGCGCGTCTCGATGTGCTGCTGGGCGGACGCGAATCCGAGGCGCTGGTCTTTGGCGATATTACGACGGGCGCCGAGAGCGACCTGCTGCAGGCGACTCGCCTCGCGCGGCGCATGATCACACGGTGGGGTATGGGCAGTCTCGGTCCTGTCGCCTTGGAGTCCGACGATGAGCAGCCGTTCCTGGGCTATCAGCTCTCACAGGGGCGCGCTTACAGCGAGGCGACGGCAGCACGGATCGACCAGGAGGTAGAGCGTCTGCTAGTGGAACGCCAAACTGTTGTGCATCAACTCCTGAACGGGGCGCGCCACGGACTGGACGCGCTCGCCGAGACGCTCCTGAAAGAGGAGACGATTGGAGATGCCGAACTCGTTCGCATCCTTGGGCCGCGGCTGCCCGCGAATCGAGCGACGGCGGTCGAACATTCGTAGCTGCAGTTGGATCCAAACATCACGGTGCGCAGCGTCGCTTGCCGGGTTGAACGCCAGCTCAAACGGACGCGGACGGTGACACACTGTTGGACGGTCGCAGCGTGCGGCCGCAAACAGTCTCTTCCCAAGGCAGGAAGCTTTCGATATGGCTGATACTGCCCGTGACGAAATTACCCAACTGGCCGCGTCGATTCGCGCCCTCGAACGATAGCTCGAAGTGGCACTCACCAAGCGACGTATCGAGCTCAACTACAGGGTGCACGACGACATCGTTCACTTCGAACAGGTCGTGATTGCGCGGCACCGGCTCCTTAAGACGCGGCTGTCGAGTTACATCCTCGGTGCACGGCCGGTTATGATTCTGTCTGCACCGGCGATCTATGCACTCATCATTCCGCTGGTACTGCTCGACCTGTTTGTTGCAGTGTATCAGGCGGCGTGCTTCTCGGTGTATGGGATCCCGCACCTACGCCGGAGCGATTATCTCGCGTTCGACCGAGGGCAGCTCGCCTTTCTCAACGCCCTTGAAAAGCTCAATTGCGAGTACTGTGCCTATGCGAACGGTCTGCTGGCGTACGTTCGCGAAGTCGCTTCCCGAGGAGCCGAGCTGACCGAGGCGTCGGCCAAGATGTTTCTGGGCGTGCAGCCTGTCGTGTCGCATGCGCTGGTCGTGGGAAACACTGTTTATCGGAACTTATCAAGTGCGTGCATATCCACGAGACCAGGTTCGAGGACATAAACCAAGTATTCGCTGATCTGAGAGCCGGCAACGAGGCCCTCCTCGGGCGACGCGAGCTCATAAAAGAACCGAGGCATTTCGCCTTCCGGTAATTCAATCTAGTCGCTGGCGTATCTGAGCCCTATCTGTGCGCGGATGGCATCGAGCGTGCGCATGATCCCGACGGTATCCGAGGGCGGAAGTATCTCGCTGGCCAGCCTTCCAGTCTGGATAAGGCGTTCGGCTTCCACCGCCTGGTACTGCATCCCACGTCCACGGACGGTTGACTTGAATTCCTCAATGATCTTTCCCTTACCGTCGTAAACCCGGAACGTTGTGGGGTAATACCAGACGGCATCGATGTCGATCCTTCCTTCGCTGCCAATGACCGTCGCCAGATTCGGGCCCGCAGTATCGCTCGCCGAGAGGGTGAGTGACATCGCGTCTCCCGCATGGCGAAAAAGGGTCGCGATTTCTGCGTCGGCTCCCGTGGCCTTAAACCGGGCAGTCGCCTGGATTGCCAGGGGCGCCCCCAGAATGTCCCAGGCAAATGAAATTGGGTAAATTCCCAAGTCCAGAAGTGCACCACCACCTAGCTCCAGGGCATTGAGCCGGTGCGTAGGCTCGTCAGGCAAGTCCTGTGTGTGGTCGACAACGATCGATCGAATCTCGCCCAGGATGCCCGATGCCACGATCTCGCGGATCCGTACCATATGCGGCAGGAAGCGCGTCCACATCGCCTCCAATGCAACCAATCCTGTCCGTTTGGCCAAGTCAACGACCTTCTGGGCCTCGGCAGCATTCATCGTGAATGGTTTTTCGACGAGCACGTGCTTCCCGGCCTCAAGCGCCGCTATAGCATTGGAAGCGTGAAGCGGGTGAGGAGTCGCGACGTAGACGATATCTACGTCCGAATCCGCGACAAGCGCCTCATAGCTACCGTGAGCCTTGGCTATTCCAAATTGCGCCGCGAAACGATTGGCGGTTTGCTGCGACCGGGAACCGACAGCCGAGACCTTGTGCCCCGCCAGCAATAGATCCGACGTGAACAGGCGGGCGATGAAGCCCGTTGCCAGAATTCCCCAACGCACGTCGTCGGTCATGATCCCTCCTCGCGGCCGAAATGCATCAATGTCGTCCTGCGTCGCACCGACCCTAATAAAGTGCCCGCTCCCGGCGCGTATATCCTTGGGTTCCCGCTCCGGCGGGAACCGCTTGGGCGGGAATCCCGGCCCAATCAGCCGCAGAAAGCTCCCTGTGGCATGTCGTGAGGATCACGTGAGCACTTCTCATCGAGCCAGGCGCCGCCGCGCCCACCGCCACCGTTCTCACACCCACCGCCGAACTCGCGCGGTGTATTGCTCATAGTCCGTGCCGAATTTCGCCGACAGCACCCTCTCCTCCGGCACAATCTGAAACCGATAGATGTACAGCGCAAAAGCCACGGGACCGAGCAACCCCCAGGGCGCAGACCGCCACACGGCCCAGGCACACAGGAGTAGCAGCAGACCCAGATACATGGGATTTCGAGAAACCCGGTAGACGCCCGTACTCACCAGCGCCGAGGTCTTTTCCAGCTTCTGCGGATGAATCGTGGTCTTCGCGAATCGGAAGATGAGCATGCCCGCCACGACAAGACCGATGCCTATCGCGGCCAATGTTCCTGCGACAGCGTGGCCGAGGATCGCCGGTAGCACAGTCAGCGGAGTCAGCCTGGATACGCCCCACATAATCCCCGCCACGAGCAGTGCGACGACGGGCGGCGGAATCTTCAGTTCCAGCGGATGTTGTTGCGGCTTTTGAGTACCGGGCATAGGACGGGCCTTGGTATTCGGGTCTGCGTCCACGCGCTTCATCGTGGACTCTTCACTCGCCCCCGACAGCCATCCTAAGCTGCATGACGCTTTGACTTGAGTCAATAAGGGCACCGTCTCTTCTCTATTCCAGTCAGCACTCTTGGCCCGTACACATCCGTACCGCGCTACCGGCTCCTGTGGTCGCGGCGTCAGCGGCGTCAGCGGATACCGTGCCGGAATCGGCCCGTCTTCAGCCTTCCGGCGCGCGGGACACCACCCGTCGCAGAGAAACCCCGCCGCCAGTATGTTCTCGAGCCGCTACCCCTATTCCGTTTACGCCGTCGTAGGTAAGCTGATCATCATCAACCGACTTTTGCTAAGTGTTCCGTCGTGGCAATTCGAATTGTTCGTCTCGGCACTGACCGGTTCCCCGGCGAAGGCCTTCGAATTGGCACCGTGAGGCACCCTCCTCGAGGCATTCGGAAGACCGAATATGCCCCCAAGAACTTCTACGACGTCTGGCTGCCAGCACTTGCACCAAGCGCGACAACGGTCAAACAGGCATTGAGCGCACGATCAGAGCGTGAATGGCAGCGTTTCGTCAAGGAGTACCGGAGCGAAATGGCCGCGACACAAACACGGACTTTGCTCGATGTGCTAGCGGCTTTGTCCCATCAGACCAATTTCTCGGTCGGTTGCTATTGCGCCGAGGAATCCCGTTGCCACCGCTCAATACTCCGTCAGCTTCTCATTGATCACGGCGCCCACGTCCTGTAGATAGTGACGTTGCCGTATGTCACATCGCGCTCTAAGGCTCGTCCGGCAGCTTCGCCAGGCTCGCTACCCGACTGACGCTGGCGCTCCGTCCCTTTCTGCAATACCTTTTCTCGCTGACTGCACAGCCTTATGAGGTACGCCATGGCCTTCTCGCTCTACGCTGCTACCATTCCCAGCTTTCGGCAGATGCTTGGGGCCGTTTCGGGCCTGCTCGACAAAGCGGAAACCTTTTGCGCGGAGAAAGGCATCGCGCCGCAGGAGCTCATTCAGGCCCGTCTGGCCGCGGATATGTTTCCCCTCGCCTATCAGGTCAAGTCCACAGCAGTGCACTCGCTCGGCGCCATCGAAGGTGTTCGCAAGGGCGTCTTCTCGCCAGACATGACTGCGCCCCCCGAGACGTTTGCCGCACTCAGGGCGCGGATCGCAGAAACACTGATCGCACTCGAGAAGATCGACATTGCGGAGGTCGATAGTTTTCTCGGCCGCGACATGCACTTTTCCTTCGGCGACAAACATATTGATTTCACCGCCGAGGATTTCCTGCTCTCCTTCTCGCAGCCCAACTTTTACTTCCACGCAGCCACGACCTACGACATTCTGCGCTGGAAGGGCATCCCCATTGGCAAACGCGACTTCATTGGCAAAGTCCGCACGAAGAATTGAGCGCAAATGTCGCCGAATCTGTGCCAGACGCGCGCCATGCACTGTCCAATAGACGTCAGGCCGCCGCGGCATAAATCGGCACTTTCGTGCGCTCAATGATCCGCTTCAGACGACCGTCTTCCATGGCGTCTAGCTCAACCAGGTCCACCGGACGCTCGAGCAGCAGCTCCAAGTCGCGCTTGAAATCAAAATACTGAGGGACGGCTGAAGTCGCCCCCCGGGGGACCGAATTCCACCACGACGTCCACGTCACTGGACGCGGAATCAAAATCCCCGCCCACTATTGAGCCAAAGAGAGCCAGCCGGTGCACGCCGTAGCGGCGGCACAACGCTGCAATCTCGCGTTGCCGCCTGAGAATCAGCGGCGGCAGGGCGGATGGCTCGGAGTTAACGTGCTTTAAGTCACTTTCCGAGGTTTCGGCCACGGCCATGGAGCTCGCCGCCGACGAGGCGACGTTCTGCTCCAAAGCGCCCATCACATACCGACGCAGTTTGTCGTAGCGGGTCAGTCGGATCATCTCGCGTGGAGACACGTTGCCGAGTAACGGATTGGCCGTTTTGAACCATAGCGATGTCTTCACAACATCCCCACCGAAGTACTGAGCGACCAGTTCGCACAGAGTGGCCAGTTGCATGAGGCGGTCGCGCACTTGCTTGGGAATCTTTTGATCGAAGCGAACCGAAGCCAGCGACACGCCTGCGATCTTCGCGACATCGGCCTTCTTGAATTCGAGAAAGTCGACCACTGCCTCGGCCTTGAGCCTCGGTCCCGCCCAAAAACCGAGGTTATCCTTCTCGGGTACTGTGCAAAATAATGCGGGTCGCGCGCTAGGCATCTTTACCCTTCGGGGATTCACGGTTATCGAGTATTCTCCATACAACCCTGATACAACCATTATATGACCACCTTATGACCACGACAAAGGGGGAAAAGCGCCCGGTCGCGGCCCCGCTACAGATGCGCAACTTATTGATTGATTAGGCTCAGTCTCCGGGCATCCTTGAGATTGGCGCCATAATGTGATCGCAGCTGTGACCAATTCTGCAAGCCTGAGTTGTTACAACCGCTACTCTTGGCACAAGAGGTACACACCCTAGACCTTGAGATACTGCTCAGGATTGTCGAAGTTGACGATCCAATGACCATTCCCATCGACATGGCTACCAACACCGTGTCGTCAGCGACGTGCATCTCCTCACAGTGCTCACCTACGCCGCCGCTCCTTGGCCACAGATCAACCCACTCGCGCCGCAGAACCCTCAGAAACTGCACATCGCGCGTTGACGAGATTGAATCCGCCAACCTGTAAGCGCGCCAGCAGTGGCGACAAGGAACAGCGGGATCTGGCGAAGAGGTGTTCCCTTACTTTCTTTCCTTTTTTTCCCTCAACCTTATGCTAACTCCGAATCTGGAGGCACAAACAGAAGCATTCAGCGTTACCGCTGGCTTTTACCGCCAAAGGCCTGACCCGATGCTCTGCAACGCACCATGCTGTTCTGCGGCCTTCAATAACACCGACCTTTTTCCGCGCCGGTCCGACGCCGCGATCATCTGCCCCCTGAGAGTTCTGTCCTGCGGTAAGTCTCCGTTTTCCTGTAGACCCCACTGCTCCGCCAGTGCGACCTCGACGCGATTGACATTCCCTAAGCGTGGAGCCGATGCGCAATGAAATACGATATCAATATGAAGGCACGAATCACGTTCGTGGCGTTCCTGTTTATCTTGATCATCGCGGGTGCAATCTGGCATTTCTTTTCCGAAAACCAATATGCAACCTACGAGGTCTATACCGAGGACTCAGTCTCCGGTCTCACCGCCGATGCCCCGATCGAATTTCACGGTGTCGATGTAGGAAAGGTCAAGAGCATCAAACTGATCAATCCGCATTCAGTGAGCATTCTGTTGAGTATTGACAGGGCCGCTCCGGTCACTTCGGCCAGCGAAGCGACGATTACCTCCCGTGGACTCGCCACGCGAGGATTTACCGGCTACGTTTACATTTCTTTGGAAGACGTGGGCATCGATTCGCGTCCACTGGCCACAACGCCGGGCGCGCCCTATCCGATCATACCGACGGCACCATCGAAGGTCATGACCCTCGACACGGCGATCACCCAGGTGAACAACCATGTTCAGGTCGTCACCGAGCTGCTGCAATCGATGCTGGATAAGAAGACCATCGTCTCACTGAAGCAGTCAGCCGACAACTTGCAGCAAGTAACCAAAGTACTGGCGGACAATACCAAGAGGTTGGACTCGATCGTTGCCAATACCGAGCGCGCCAGTCATCGTTTTGAACCGCTCCTGGCGTCCAGCCATGACACTGTGAAAGCGCTCCAGACGCAAATCCTGCCTGACGCTCGCGAGGCACTGACTAACCTCCATAATCTGTTGGAATCCGGCGATGACACCGTAGAAACGCTCCAGGCTCAAATGTTGCCGGAAGCTCTCAGGGCGCTGTCAAATCTTGATAATCTGTCCACAACGTTCATGGGCGTAGCGAGCAAGATCAATCGCGACCCGTCGATCTTGATTCGCGGCACTACGCCGCCACCGCCCGGACCCGGGGAAACGAAGTGAAAGTCGAGGTGGGCAGGGCCGCTTTGATCGCACTCTGCGTCGCCATATTGTCAGGCTGCGCCTTGTTTTCGCCGGTCAAGATTGATACGAAAACAAGTGTGCTGAGCAATATCCCGCTCGATCTGCCCAGTGAGACGATTCACGCCGCGACTCTCTTGGTGCTGGTTCCCGAGACCGAGCCGATCTATGCCACTACGCAGATGGCTTATACGACCCGGGCCTATCAGATCGCATATTTCGGTCAGAATGAATGGGCGGAAACCCCATCGCAGATGATTCAACCTTTAATCGTGACGACACTACGAAACACCCACTATTTCAGCGATGTTCTGTCACCACCTCATTTCGGTCGCCACACATTTGCGCTTCGTACCGAAATTCTGGAGCTTAAGCAGGACTTCACTTCCGAGCCCGCGATGCTGCAGCTCACGATGCGCTTCTATTTGAGTCGCGAGGTAACGAATCAGGTCATTTCGACCAAGCAATTGTCGGTGCGAGAACCAATGCGGGAAAGGAATCCCTATGCCGGAGTAGCGGCGGCCAATGAGGCGATTGAAAAAGTATTGCGGGAACTCGCCCGTTTCATCATCGAGAAGGCGGGCTAAGGCAACATTCTGCGTAAGGTGTCGTCCTTGAATAGAAAATGATGCCGCAGTGCCGCGCGCGTATGAACGAATATGCAAAGGATCAGCACGTAACCCAACCACTTGTGGATGCCGATAAGTTGCTGAAACAGATAGTCGTCACGAGGAAGGAAGTCAGGGAGCATGAATAGACCAAAGAACGATACCGGGATGCTGGCGACGGAAGACATGAGCCAGCCAGTGATCGGTAAAGCGAACATCAGGGCATAAAAGGAGAGATGGACAAATCGGGCGGCGAGTTTTTGCCAATCGGGTAGCTGCGCAGCTAGTTGCGGCAGTAGGTGAGTTACCCGCCAGGCCCACCGCACTGCGAGCAAAACGAGTACCAAGACGCCGAACTCCTTGTGATAAAGGATGAGCATGATCTTTGTCGTATTGAAGCCAACATCCGGAAGCGTAACCATGTAGAGCCCCAAACCCGCGAGTCCGATGATCATAAGGGCCATCGCCCAGTGGAACAGGATCGCTATGATTCCAAAGTTATCTTCGGTATTTTCAATCGGCCTCATGACTCGCGTTCCGTTGATCAAAAAAAGATATCGTGGATCAGTGTAGGCATTTTGTGGAGCGATACAAGAAAGCTCGTATCGACCCGCAGTACTGCAATTGTGAGTGCTAGGCATCCTCGGCGCCGGTGCGTTCATTCATGAGAAGGCACCAAATTATCGGGCGACGCGAAGTACCAGGGGTCGGGGCTTTGATCGGTGTGGACGGCTCTATGCCAAAGCTTCGCGAGCTGGTCCGCGTACCCGGAATCTGCCCACCGATGTAGCGCGCGCCCGAGTGCGTGCACCCGCGCACTGTGCTGCGGCGCAAGGAGACTACGCGGCGGGAGGCCCTGGCACCACCAGCCCCTAGATCATTGCCGATGCGGCTCCCGGGTGCCGGCGGTGAAGGGCCGACATGACCCCCGTCGTTGAGCAG
>Ga0209517_10009629_pt1 | contig 10964 bp, 6 predicted proteins | sample PeaSoiMetSII2010_FD_187695 | JGI IMG/M metagenome (GOLD analysis project Ga0209517, IMG submission 187695) | Peat soil microbial communities from Weissenstadt, Germany - SII-2010 (SPAdes) (version 2) | ecosystem: Environmental > Terrestrial > Soil > Wetlands > Peat | place: Germany: Weissenstadt... | reverse complement strand
CGGAGCGTCCGCGGGCATCAACATTGCGCGTCGTCTGGGCCTGAATCCTGCCATCATCGCGAGCGCTCGATCGCGCCTCGGAACCCAGGCTCGCGACGTCGGGCAATTCCTCGACAAGCTGCACGCCGATCTGCGCGAGGCCGATAACGAACGCCTGCGCCTCAAGGCCCGCGAGCAGGAACTTGAGCGCGAGAAAGCGCATCTGGCCGCCGAAGGACGCAAAGAGCAGCAGGCCAAGATTCGCGAGATGGAGAAGAAGCTGGAGAGCCTGCTGCGAGATTTCGAGTATCACGCGCGCGAAGCCGTGAACGCCGTCCAGGATCGCGCCGCCGCGCAGAAGCTCTCGAAAGACGCGGAGCGACGAATCGCGAAGTTGCGCCGCGAGTTTCGCGAGCAGTTCGACTCGACCGTGGTGGCTCACTCCACCGGCGCCGACCACGGCGATCCCCACGCGCAACCCCAGGTCGTCAAACACGTTTCCGAAGGCGATACTGTCAAGCTGAAATCGACAGGTCGTCCCGCGCGCGTGGTGCGCAAGGTTGACGACCATCATTTCGAAGTGGAGATGGGCGCGATGAAAATGAAAGTCGGGCGCGACGACATCGCCGAGGTCCTTGCCAGCGCCCAGGCACAAGCAGCGGATACTCCCGTCAAAGCCGCACGGGCGCGGGGGATTTCCATCTCGCTTGAGAACGAGGGCGCGAACGTGCCCAGCGAGATCAACGTGATCGGCCAGACCGTGGACGAAGCCTCGCCCCAAGTCGAGAAGTTCGTGGACCGCGCATTTCTGGCCGGCCTTCCGCGCGTTCGCGTGGTGCACGGCAGCGGTATGGGCATCCTCCGCAAAGCGCTCCGCCAGTTGCTGCAGCAGCATCCCCACGTGGCAACAGTGGCCGAGGCTCCGCAGAATGAAGGTGGAGGCGGTGCGACAGTTGTGGAGCTGAAAGTCTAGCTTCTTGCCCGAAAGCCGAAAGCAAAAAGCCGTCTTACCAGAGCATCTTCTTCCAGTTCTCATCATTAAGAGCGTCGCGGGCGGCGGCGGCGATGGCCTTCTTACCATCGACAGAAAGGTCGTTGGAGAGAATGTTGTCTGGGTTGGCGGGATCGGGGACAACGGCAAGCTCAAATCGATGGGATAGATAGCGGAGCACCGCGAGAATGTTGTCCGCCAGTTGTCCGAAGCGCTCCGACGCCAGCGCGTGCAGCACGCTGAATTCGAGGTAAAGTGATGGGAACTCCAGCGACTGGCGCTCGCGCCAGATCTTGAAGGCGCAAATCTCCTGCTGGCGCCCGGAAGTCCCCACCAGGTGAACATGCCGCGCCACGTCGGTATGGACGGTCTGGCCCGAGCGCTTGTTGAACAGCAGGATGCCCGAAGTTTCACGGTCGCGGCAGGCCGGGATCAGGTCCACATTGACTCCTCTGGTTTCCAATCGAATGGAAACATCGCGAGTGTGGGGCTGCAGATCCTGATCGCTCAGAAACTTGAACAGGCTCCAGAAAATATTTTTCATCTCCATGCCGGGTACCGGGCTCAGCGCGATCAGCACATCCACCTGCGACGACAACGTGATCGCCGTGTTCTTGGCATACGCGCCCGAAAGCGTAAGCCCCAGCAAGTGTTCTTTACCCCATTTCTTCAGCAGGGGAAGCACCTCGTCGGCAGCGCGATGCGAAGCCGATTTCGGGTCAGGAATGATCCGGTACTTCTCCACAATCGAGGCAGCGTATTGGTCGGTGGTAATCACAAGTAAAGATGGCCCTCAAGGGTTTCTATCGGCGGAAAGGACAAAGAGTTGAGGCCGTCGTGGCCGCGCGCTATCCTCAGGTTGGTGGAAGATCTGTTTGTGGAAGGCCCCGGCCTCCACCGCTGCGGAAGAAGCTGCGGAAAACAACAACGTGTGCACCATCGTGGAAGAGCGGCCCTTCCAGGGCCGCGTAAGGCGCACGGAAGCAGCGTGGGCTTTAGCCCCTGAGGCGGCTGGCAAGAGGGTGCTGGAATCTAGATATGATCGAAAGCTATAAATGCTTAACCTGTGGCAAGGTCCATGCAGAGTTGCCGATGAGTTTCGCTGCCGACTTTCCAGACATGTACGCGAAGATGAGCCGGGATGAACGCGACACGCGTGCCGTGATTGGATCTGATCAATGCATCATCGATCAGCGGTGGTTCTTTATCCGAGGATGCCTCGAGATCCCGGTTGTTGGATCCGGTGAGCCTTTCTTGTGGGGGGTGTGGGTGTCCATTCGTGAGGAAGTCTTTGACCAAATAGAAGACTGCTGGGAACTGGAAGAAAGAGAGCAAAGCCGGGGCCCGTTTAAGGGCAGGCTAGCGAATTCACTCGCGGAGTACCCTGAGACCCTCAACTTGAAAACGAAGATCTTGGTCCAGCCCGTCGGAACACGTCCTCTGTTTGTGATTGAAGAAAGCGAGCACCCGCTGGCGATTGAGCAAGCGTTAGGCATCTCGCGCGCCAGAGCCTGGGAATTAGCTTCGTTCGCGTTGCACAGTCGGCCAGGCGGGTTTCCCGAATCGCGATGAACGAAGCTTTTCCTCCTCTCTCAACCGATAACCTCCGCAATCCACAGCTTCTCCACAACAAATCCGTTCCGGTATCTTTCAATCAGCCGCTTTCTACCTGACAATTCCAACGGAGAACTCCGTCCCCAAATGGCGAACCCCGGCGATTTCGCGTACACCCTCAAGCAGCAGGCGGACATCGTCCGCATCATCGGCGACTACATCAAGCTGAAGAAGGCCGGGGCGCAGAACTATTCCGGGCTGTGTCCGTTTCACGGCGAGAAGACGCCGTCGTTCTCGGTGCATGCCACGCGCCAGTTTTATCACTGCTTCGGCTGCGGCGTTTCCGGCGACGTCTTCAGCTTCATCCAGAAAATCGAAAACATCACCTTCCCCGAATCCGTGCGCATGGTGGCCCAGAAACTTGGCATTCCCCTGCCCAAAGCGAGTTATTCGACTCCCGGCGAGGCCAAGGAAGCCCGCCTGCGCGGTCAACTACTCGACGTCCACGAGCGCGCAGTGGCATTTTTTCAGGAATGCCTGCGGCGTCCGGAAGGAGCCAGAGCGCGAGAATATCTCACCGGTCGCGGCTTGAATGACGAGATGATCGCGCGCTTCCGCATCGGCCACGCGCCGGATTCCGGATTCCTCCTCCGCGACCGCCTGAAAGAAGAATTCAGCGAAGAGGTCCTGCGCGAGAGCGGCCTGTTTTCCTGGAAGCAGGACGAAGCCCGGCTTCCGGCTTCCGGCTCTCGGCTCCCGCAAGACCCAGAGAACGCGGGTGCCCCGTCCTTGTCCGTCCGCGTTTTGGACGGACAGGGCGGGGATTTTGACTCCAGCCCAAAGCCGGAAGCCGAAAGCCGGACGCCGGTCTCCGCCATGTACTCCAAGTTCCGCAACCGCGTCATGTTCCCCATCTCCAGCGAGGCGGGCAAGGTGATCGCGTTCACCGGACGCACGCTGGCTGCGGATGAAAAATCTGGCCCCAAGTATCTGAACTCCCCCGAGACGCCGATCTACTCCAAAGGCCGCGTGCTTTTCAATCTCGATCTCGCCAAGGAATGGATCAAGAAGTTCGACTACGCTATCCTGGTCGAAGGCCAGATGGATTGCATCTCGGTCTATGCCTCCGGATTTCACAACGTGATCGCCAGCTCCGGCACGGCGTTCACAGAACTGCAGGCCAAGCTGCTCGGCCGCTTCAGCAAGAATGCGGTGGTGAACTTCGATCCGGATACGGCTGGTGCCAAGGCCACCGAGCGCACGCTGGGTCTGCTGGTCGAAGAAGAATTCACCCTCAAGGTGCTCACGCTAGAACAGGGATTCGATCCCGATCTCTACATTCGCCGCAAAGGCAAAGAAGCCTACGGTGCCGCGCTCAAGAATTCGCAAAAGTATTTCGACTACCTGATCGAGCGCGCCCGCACTCAATTCCCGGTGCGGAGTGGCGAGGGTAAACAAAAGGCCGTAAATTTTCTTTTGCCCCACATCCAGCGCGTGCCCAGCCGCATCGTGCGCGACGAACTGGCACACGAAATCTCGCAGAAGTTGAGTATCGATTCCGCCGTCTTGCGGCAAGAATTGCGCCACGCCGCGGGCACGCGCGCCACGTCCGCTGTCAAAGCCCCGGCGGAAGCACAAGTCACCGATGCCGAAAAAGTCCTGATTCGCGCCCTGTCCTCGGCACGCCAGATGCAGCCTGGCGAAGAACATCTTTCCGCTCGCGACGGCGCGGAAGAAGAATTCGATCCCGCGCGTCAGGCCCAATTTGTGTTGCAGAACGAAGGTCTGCATCGCGGGTTGGCGACGGAATCGCTCGCCGAGTCCTTGCTCAACGCCGGCCGCGAAGTTGCCGATGTACTTGAGGTGCCAGCTACCGAAACCGATCGCCGCATGCTGGCCTCAATCCTGTTGAAGGAGGACGAAGAACTCACGGCAGAGGTCCTGGAAGCCTCAGTCCGCGCCCTGCGCCGCATTCATTTGCGCCGGCGGCAGGAGGACGTCCAACAGGAACTCAAGAAGCCCGGCCTGGCTGCCGATAAGGAACGCCTGCGGGAATTGCTCACGGAACTGGAGCGAATCAGCCGCGCGTTGCGGGACCCCAGCCTGGCCGAAGATGGCCTCAAAATCGCCGGAAAGAAGAAAAGCGCCTGAAACAAAAAGGCCACCGGAACCATCTAACTATTTAGGGAGATTGAAGATAGCGGCGGGTACTGGGATATAAGGCGGACCACCGATAGACGGCGCAGCCCATGTTTGCTAAAATCTATAGGTTTGTGCGATAGGCACAACCCCGCACGACCCATATTCCCACCCTTAAGGAACATATCACAAGCTCCTGTGGAGCGGAAATTCGGCAGTTAGAGGACACACCTTTTGGCTCTTGACGACAAGTTCGACGACATCAAAAAGCTGATCGATACAGGCAAAGAGAAGGGATATCTCACCTACGATCAAGTCAACGATTTGATCCCGCATGACGTGCACAGTCCCGAAGACCTGGATGATCTGCTGACCACGATCGGTACGCAAGGCATCGACGTGCTGGAGGGGCCCAAACTGCCTTCTGCCACGCTCGACAAAAAATTCGACGAGTCCGAGGAAAGCGAGGACGTAGAACTCGACCTGACCCCCGGAGCTCTGGAAAAAACCAACGACCCCGTCCGCATGTATTTGCGCGAGATGGGCACTGTGCCGCTGCTCACGCGTGAAGGCGAAGTGGAAATCGCTAAACGAATTGAGCGCGGCCAAATCCGCGTGCTCAAGGCCCTGTCGCGTTCGCCCATCGTGATCCGCGAACTGCTGGCCATGGGCGAGGACCTCAAGAAGGGCGTGCGCTCGATCAAGGAAGTGGTCACCTTCGACGAGGAAGAGATCACCGACGAGATCCTGCAGAACCGCCTGAACGAGTTCACCGGCAAAATCGACGACATGGCCAAGCTGTACAAAAAGGCCGCACTACTCGAAGAAAAGTATCACGAAGTCTCGAAAACAAAAAAGCCGAAGGATCATCGCCGGGCGCGGCGCAAGCTGGCTCGCGGCATTGTGGCCGTGTCGCAGGCGGTGCGCAAGCTGGGATTCACCAACGCCGAACGCAAGCGACTGATTGAACGCCTGAACAAGACCGTCGACGGCATGCGTTCGCTCGACCGCCAGACACAGAACCTCGAACGCAAGGCCGACGCCACCCGCAGCGAAGAACAGAAAAAAGAATATCGCCGGCAGGCGCGGGCGATTCGCGGCGAGGTCGAGAAACTCGAACTCGAAACCGGCGTGTCGTTTCCGGAGCTCAAGCGCACCCAGCGCGAGATTATCCAGGGCGACATGGACGCGGAGCAGGCCAAGCGCGAGCTGATCGAGGCCAACCTGCGTCTAGTGGTTTCGATCGCCAAGAAGTACACCAACCGCGGACTGCAGTTCCTCGACCTGATTCAGGAAGGCAACATCGGCCTGATGAAAGCCGTCGATAAATTCGAATACCGCCGGGGCTACAAGTTTTCGACGTACGCCACGTGGTGGATTCGCCAGGCCATTACCCGCGCGATTGCCGATCAGGCGCGTACGATCCGCATCCCGGTGCACATGATCGAAACCATCAACAAGCTGATCCGCACCTCGCGGCAGCTGGTGCAGGAACTGGGGCGCGAGCCTACGAGCGAAGAAATCGCCAAGCGCATGGACATTCCGGTCGCGAAAGTGCGCAAGGTGCTCAAGATCGCGCAGGAGCCGATCTCGCTCGAAACTCCGATCGGCGAAGAGGAAGATTCGCATCTGGGCGACTTCATCGAAGACCGCGGCGTGGTTTCTCCGGCGGAAGCAGTCATCAACGTGAACCTGAAGGACCAGACCGGACAGGTCCTGCGCACGCTGACTCCGCGCGAAGAAAAAGTCATCAAGATGCGCTTCGGCCTCGAAGACGGCAGCGAGCACACGCTGGAGGAAGTCGGGCAGAGTTTCGCTGTAACCCGCGAACGCATCCGCCAGATCGAAGCCAAAGCGCTGCGCAAACTCCGCCATCCCTCGCGCTCAAGAAAGTTGCGCGCGTTTATGGATGGCGTGCGGGACTAGCAAGGAACATGTGGGGACGGCCGCCTTCGGCCGTCCGGTTTTCACCACGGAGTCACAGAGGCACTGAGAAGACAGATGGAATGAAGGGGCACGGCTTCGGCTGTGCCTTTCTCCTTGTCATCCTGAGGTCCGCGCTTTTTGCGGGCCGAAGGATCCATGGAGTAGTCGGGAGTATTGGCACGGCCGGCAGAGTGCATAGATCCTTCGGCGCCAAACGACGGCGCCTCAGGATGACAAGTGTGTGGGGATGGTGCAGAGTAACGGCGCACAAGAGATGCTCGCTGCTCGGTTTCGCCTTCGCAGGACGGCCGAGGCGGCCATCCCCACATGAGCATCGCAGGCTTCCACTGGGCACTGCAGGGCGCATCTCCGCACATCAGGTACAGAGGACTCAGAAATCCCTCACGGCTGATAAGTTATTGAAAGCACTGGCGCACGGAATCCGGCGGGAAATATTTATTCTTAGTTTTCCTCGGTCTTCCACAGGGAAGTCTCATCGTCCACAGTTTCTTCACAAGGGGGCAAGGTTTTTGTGTTGCGAGGCGCGACAAACTGGCTGAGAGTGGGTTCAGCGAAACGTGAAGTTTCCTGAGCTTGCCGAATGATTGCGGCAGAGCCAGCGGCAGCCGGTGATTCTCGAGGGTGAATTGCCGGGGGACGATCCAGAAAACGCGCGCGAGCGCGACTGGTTGCCCGGGCGTTGCGGCCTCCTCCCCCATCCTGCACTTGCTCTTTGGAGCAGGCAGCAGGCAGGGCCGCTGGCCACCGCGGCGGTTGCAGGTTCGTGATCGCGAGGTCTTTGATCGAAAGATCTTTGGATCGCAAGATCTTGGGTCGAATGATCATTGGATCGCGGGATCATGAAGCGGCAACTGGCTTTGGCAAATGCGGCACTCCTTTCGAGCGCTGTCGGGCTGAAGCGGTCATTCCGCCGCCCAGCGGTGATTAAGGCAGAGCAGGAAACCACGAACGAATGCGGTCGGGTGGCTGGCCCGGCCGCGTTTGCTATTTGGGGCCAAGAGCGATATTTAATCAGCTGAGGCGAACGGCGCACTACGGATTGTTACTTCCGTTACAGTAAGTCCGCCGCGGAGGACCGATAACATAGTCCCTATGGAAATGGTGTTATCGCGAACGCGGCTGTGGTTGGTTGCCTTCGGCTACGCCGCGGTTCTGGCGGTAGCGGCGGTTCTGATCGTTGAACGCTACCTGCAATACGTGAATCACCCCGCTGACGTCGCTGCTTACGGTGGGATGTATGCCGGCGGTGATTTACTGCTTGAGGTTTTCATCGGCGGAATGCTCCTGGTGGTGACCTTTTTTCTGGTGCTGGTGATTTACAAGTCGGAGCCGGCCTACACGATCTACTCAAAAGTTCTGCTTGGACTGAGCCTGACCGCTCCGCTGTCGGTTGGGCTGATTGCTATACCCGCGGTGAACCAGGGCATGAATCTGCTGGGTGAAGTGTGCATGTTTCGGCTGTTTGCGTCTCCGCTGGTCATCGCAGGGATGGGGATGAGCCGTCTGTTTGCGCGGTATCCGCGTCCCAAGCGGCTGACGGTGTACGGTTTGCTCATTGAGGGGGTGACCCTGGCCGCTCTGCTGGCGCTCCTCATTCTGCCCACGCCTTTCCATCGCGGCTGACAGTTTTAATTCGCTTTTCATTCGCCCAAGTGAGATACTACCTTGACCCGCGTAGGTTTGGTTTGTTTGCGCGCGGGAGTTTGAGCGAGTGTTGTTGCATTTGCATCTCCGCAAAAAAGATCATTGTGCGGAGTTTTCCTAAGGGCGTTTCGAATTTCACAACCCCTGGCACGCTAAGATGAGCGACACACCGCGCAAATGAATACCGGGATGCTCACCCGGTGACGTGCGGCAGCACTGCGGGCGAGGCAGAACGAACTTGGCGACTACCAATTACAGCATCAGTACGCTCCCGGCGAATGTGGAGGCCGAGCGCTCGATTCTGGGCGCGATTCTGCTCGACAACTTCGCTTATAACCAGGCCGCGGAGCATCTGCGGATCGAAGATTTCTCGCTGGACTCGCACCGGCGCATCTACTCGCGCATGGTCGATCTGGCGGAATCGTCGCGGCCGATCGACATGATCACGCTGATCGAGGAGCTCGACCGGCACAAGGACCTGCAGCCCATCGGCGACGTGGCTTACGTGTCGAGCCTGGTCGACGGCGTGCCCGACCGGCCGAGCATTGAGCACTACGTCAAGATTGTGCGCGACAAGGCGATGCTGCGCGGGCTGATCTCCGCGGCGAGCACGGCGATTGCGCGAGCCTCGGACCAGGGGGACGCGGCCGAGGATGTGCTCAGCGACGCCGAGGCCGCCATCTTTCAGCTCTCGGAGAAGCGCATTGGGCGCGGCTTCATGGGCGTGCAGGAAATCGTCCGGGAGTCGTTTGGGTCGGTGGACGCGCTGCTGCAGCGCGGGCAGCGCATTACGGGACTGGCGACGCATTACTCCGATCTGGACGAGATGACGTCGGGGTTGCAGCGCTCCGATCTGGTGATTATTGCGGCGCGGCCGTCCATGGGCAAGACGGCATTCGTGATGAACATCGCAGAGAATGCCGCGATTGAAGATCAGCAGGTGGTGGGCGTGTTCTCGCTGGAAATGTCGCGCGAGGCGCTGCTGATGCGCCTGCTGTGTTCGCAGGCGCGAGTGGACGCGCACAAGATGCGCACCGGTTCGCTGTGGCAGGACGACACGCGGAAAGTGGTGCGCGCGATGGAGCAGCTGGCGCACGCTCCTATTTTCATCGATGACACGCCGGGCATTTCTCTAAGCGAAATGCGGGCCAAGGCGCGGCGGTTGAAGCAGGCGCAGGGCGGGCGGTTGGACCTGATCATCGTGGACTATTTGCAGTTGATGTCGGGCGGCGGCAAGCGCTTCGAGAATCGCACGCAGGAAGTCTCGGCGATTTCGCGCGGACTGAAGGCGCTGGCCAAGGAATTAACCGTGCCGGTGATTGCGCTGTCGCAGTTGAGCCGCGCTCCGGAAAGCCGCGGCGGAGATCATCGTCCGCAACTTGCGGACTTGCGCGAGTCGGGATCGATCGAGCAGGATGCCGACTTGGTCATGTTCATTTTCCGCGAAGAAGTTTACAAGCAGGATGATCCAGAATTGCAAGGCAAGGCCGAGATCATTATTGCCAAACAACGCAACGGCCCGATCGGAAAAGTCCGGATGGCGTTCCTGAAAAATAGCACCAGATTTGAGTCCCTGGCCGAGGGTGGAACCGACTCGGAAGAGTGACGCCGGCTACAGGAGACACTGTAGAATTGTCTAGGTAAGTGCCTTAAGAAATTGGGCTTGCGGCGCGCGGCAGAAAAAGGCGGTCATCCTGTGGAAAAGATTGTGGAATTGAAAACGGTGTTCGAAATCTCCTGCGCCGAGGACCGATCGGTCGGTTTCGGGAACGCGTGTTTGCTGCCGTTAAATCTATGAATAGTAACCAGTTATGCAATTCACTGAACCTTAACATGACCCGTGGCTGGGCGGCGATCGTTTCCTTCCTGTTTTGAGATTTGCACATTCTGGGTTAGTGTACTTTCGTTTTCGGCCCGATTTTAGCGGTTTTTGCGGCGGGTGCTAGCGCTTCCGCCAGCGAAAATTGTGGGTCCGCCGAATCGATTTTTCTTCTGCAGACCTGGTTACCGCATCGATTGAAAGCGAACGCCATTTACATCTCGAGCGTCCGCCGGACGTCCGTCGATGTGCCAGACATCTTCGGGAGCTTTCCGCCACGCACCGGGTCAATGCATTATGAAAGAGCGCCCCGCTTCAGAAGGTTGAAGCAGATGGTGTGGCGCGGCCTTCACTCCGCTACGCCGTGCAGGGGCTGCGCTACGGCCGCGCTGAGAAGTAATTGCATAGAAGAATGGAGGTCTCACGGAGAGGAGTGGAGAAGTATTTTTGCTCGACATCCTCTCTCAGGACAGGCATGGATCGACGAGCAATCCTTTCTGATTCGACGTCTTGAGGGCACGGTTGGCGGCAAGGACCTTCGTCGATCGCTGGCGACATGGGCGGTTTGGCTGGCCTTGACCTTTTCCCCGATAGATGTCTTTCCGATTCCGAAGGGGGACCGCCGAGGCTAGTACCGTTAGTAATGGGCTTGCCTCGACCCGAAACCGTCGCACGCGCAAAACGCGGGGAAGTGATATTGGGTGGCTGCATGGTTTCGGGATTCGAACCAAAGTACTGCTTGGCTTGGTAGAGGTAGCGACTGCACAAGCATCTACGCCCGCCCGTTTTGAGCGTAATGGGATTTATCGTCAATTGAGACGACTGCGTACCACTCGGTCGTGTCGATAACTTCCTGTGGTAGGACTCTGGGCGCCCCATCCTTGGACTAGC
>Ga0209517_10009627_pt1 | contig 10965 bp, 9 predicted proteins | sample PeaSoiMetSII2010_FD_187695 | JGI IMG/M metagenome (GOLD analysis project Ga0209517, IMG submission 187695) | Peat soil microbial communities from Weissenstadt, Germany - SII-2010 (SPAdes) (version 2) | ecosystem: Environmental > Terrestrial > Soil > Wetlands > Peat | place: Germany: Weissenstadt... | reverse complement strand
CGTGCGACTGCAACTCCACCTGCATCCGACACCCCTCATGACGCAGGCGGATGCCGGCATGCTCGATCAAGTAGTGATGAATCTCTCGGTAAATGCGCGCGATGCCATGCCCGGCGGCGGCCGATTGCTGATCGAGACGTCCCAGAGGGATTTGGACGAGGAATTCGTGCGCCTGCATCCCGACACACAGCCTGGACGGTACGCCTGCTTAAGTGTGAGTGACAGCGGGACAGGGATTCCCCCGGAGGTGCTGCCGCACATCTTTGAGCCGTTTTTCACGACTAAGGAATCGGGCAAGGGGACGGGGTTGGGATTGGCGACGGTGTTTGGAATTGTGAAACAGCATCAAGGTTGCATCGAGGTTGCTAACAACCCCACTTGCGGCGCGAGATTCGACATCCTCCTCCCCCTCAGCGAGGCGACCTCAGCTCTACCCGGATGCGCCGCTAAGAGCCCCAAATCCATCGGAGGTACTGAAACGATTCTTCTGGTGGAGGATGAACCCGCCGTGCGGCTCTTGACGAGGAGAACGCTGGAACGGCATGGTTACCGCACTCTCGAGGCCGGCAATGGCGAGGAGGCCATCGCAATTTGGCAGGAACACCGCGGAGAAGTTGCCCTCTTGCTGACCGATTTGGTCATGCCCGAGGGAATGACGGGCCAGCAACTTGCGCGGCGATTGCAGGCGGATAGGCGACATGGACAGAGTTGGTCCCACCCCACCGTGGTGGGTCGATCCGGCCGCGTAGCACGACTTCATTGGCCGAACCGGCGAAGTCGTTCGTGCTGGCTCGCGTGACCGCCCAGAACCCGTTCGTACCAGGCGTCAGGGCCACGAACACTTTGGTGCCGTAGGCCGAGGCCAGGTCGCTTTTAACTGGCGGTGAAAACAGGCGCGTGGGCACGTCGCTGACCTTGTAGCTCAACATCAGATAATCGCCGCGCAGCAAATCGCGCGGGTCAACCGGGCGCGTCTCGAGCAGGATGACTTTGCCGGTAGCCAGCACGCGTTCCTGCACGAACGCGGTGCACAGCAGCCACACGCATTGCAGGCCGAGAACGAGCAGGAGCACTTTGAATCTCATAAGCCTGCTCCTGGCGCCGCGAGTTTCATCTGGCGCATTAAACCCCGCCGCTTCTTCTCGAGATAGACGCCGAAGCCAATCAGGAAAACGCCACCAATCACAAACATCAGGCCGGTGCGCGCCATCGAGCCCAATAAGTCGAGGTACGCCGCGAGGATAACGAGCGCGATGAAGACGACGCCCAGGTTGACCAGGAAGGGCGAGCGCTCCTGCAGGCCGACCTGGACTTGCAGCAGGCAAAAGACAAACAGCGCGAGCGTGCCCGCAAAGTAGCTCCGGGATTCTTCCCAGTAGGAATGGGGCGCCGTGCCGGCAGTTTGCCATAGACCGAACCAGACGCTTCCCATGAGCACCGCCATGCCCAGCAACGCCGCAAACCACGTCCAGCGCCATTGGCGGCTCAAGCCGTCGAGGTTCTTCATCGTGGCCAGGAGCACCACCAGCGCCAGCGCGGCGAACGCCGGGAAAACCCATTGGCCCACTTGCGCGTTTTCCCAGCGGCCGAAAAACTCCTTCCAGGTGAGCGGATAGGAGAAGAGCAGAAAAATGAACAAGCCCAACTTTTCGGTCACGGCCGCGAAGTCGGCGAACTTGCCGCGACGCAGGCCATAGCCGACGCCGAGGTAAACCAAGCCCAGCAGGGCATAAAGCAAAAGCTGCCGGTCGTCTTCCCCGCAGTAGATGTAACTGCCCCGTTGGTTGATTTCGAAGCCGAACCAGACGCCGAACGCGACGAGCAACAAAGCGTGCTGCGCCTTGGAGCGCAGCAGCCAGGGGAGGGCCGCGATGCCGAGCCACCAGAGCAGAAATGCGTCCGGCGGGCGCGATTCAATATTATAGATTTGGCCGATGAGGGCGATGTTTGCCAGGAACAGCCCGGAGCCGAGCAGGTGCAGGGCCTCGCCGGTTTTGGCATAAGTGCCCTTGACTTCCCGCAGCCACCAGCCGCCGCCATGGGCGGCCAGCATCAGGAGCAGCCCACCGGCGATTTTCACGCCGCGCGGGATCTCGTTCCAATGGGCGGAAATGAGCAGGATGATGCCGGCGGTGACCAGCACCGCGCCGAGAATGGAAACAATGGCCAGGAACCGGTTGCCGCCGTCTTCCGTTAGCTTAAAGTGGGCGACGATTTTGTCCCGCTGCTCGGCGCTGATGAGCCCGGCCTCCTGGAGTTTCTGAATATCACCGATTTTCATGATTCTTGTTGCCGACACGCATATCTTACCCTGCGCAGGGCGACGGTGTGAATTGATAAAATGGTGTTGGGCATTGAAAGCGATGATGGATGGTCGGGAAGGGGGAACTGGCAAAAAAATGTATTGGCAAAAAGATGAGGAGTGCGGGATCTTTGAACCGCGGAGCACACGGATTACATGGATGGGGGCGGGCTTTTTTTAACCGCTAATCCGGCGCTAATCTAAGAGGGGAAGAGACCAAGAGACCGGATGATGGCTGGGTCAAGCCTGATCAACGTCGTTGAGGTTCCATTTCGCGGAGGAGCCAGGCGCGGGCGTGGGCCCAGTAATTCTTGACGGTGCGCTCCGAGAGACCCAGGGCTTGGGCGACTTCAACGTTGGTCATCCCCACAAAATAACGAAGCTTCACCACTTCTGCCTGGATGGCGTGATTGGCGGCGAGCTTGTCAAGCGCTTCGTGGACGGCTAGGAGTTTTTCGTCGGCAACCGGTGTGGCAACGTCCAAACCCTCGATGTCCACGCGTTGCTGGCCGCCGCCGTGACGAAGCGCGCGTTTGCGCAGGGCATTGTTAATGAGGATGCGGCGCATGGCCTCGGCCGCGGCGGCGAAGAAATGAGCGCGGTTGGCAAATTGCGGATTGTCATTTCCTACCAGACGCAGCCAGGCCTCATGCACCAGCGCGGTGGGTTGCAAGGTCTGATTGGGCGTTTCACGCGCCATTTTGGACGCGGCCAGCTTGCGCAACTCCTCATAGACTAGCGGCAGCAATTCATCGGCGGCCTTCGGGTCGCCGTGCTCGATGGATTCGAGGATGCGAGTGACGTCGCTCAACGAGCGACTATTATCAGATTCTCCGGCCTTGTGCCAGACAATATGAGAATCCTTACGGCGGCGAGAGCACCACGCGGTAAAACCGTCGCGGGGCGTTCGTGATGGAGTCGGTGGCGTTGAGTGTCGCTCCGGCGGCGGTGACGTTGGTGCCTAGGTTGGTCCAGTTGCTCGAACCCAAGTCAGAATTGTACTGCAACTGATACCTCCCTCCCGCCTCCGTGCTCCAGGTCAGACTTAGCGTGCCGTTGGTTAGGTTCATGGTCTGGAACGCCGGCACAATGGTCAGCCGGAAAACGGTCCCGACTCCGCCTGGGCCGCCGCCGCTCGCAGTCGTGCCGTAGAAACTGCCGTCGTTGCTCTGCACCAGCCCGCCATTGGGCGAGTAGCCATGATTGCCATAGCTGAAGGAATACAAACTGGTCAGGACCCCGTTGGTGCGGATTTGGAACACGGTGCCCACGTTATTGGTACCACCGTATTGAGTTGCGCCATAGAAATTGCCGTCGTTGCCCTGCACCAACCCGCCAACAGGGTACTCGCCATCATTGCCACCGGTGAAGGAATACAGGCTAGTCAGCGCCCCATTGGTGCTGATTTTGAATACGGTGCCATAGCCATCACTGAATTGACTCGCGTACGTGCCACCGATGCCTGTCGTTCCATACAAATTGCCGTCGCTGCCAAGCACCAGTCCATTGGGATTCCAGCCATTGGTGCCGGTGAATGAATACAAAGTGCTTAGCGCCCCCTCTGTGGTCATTCTGAAGATGGTGCCCCAACCGTTCGGGAAGTCACCTCCAGTCGTGCCATAGAAATTGCCGTCGCTGCCAAGCACCAGCGCATCTGGATATGTGCTATCAGTGCCGCCGGTGAAGGAATATAAAATGGTCAACGCCCCATTGGTGCTGATTTTGAACACCGTTCCAAAACCAAAACCGTTGTTGAGATTGATGTTGCCGCCGTTGGGAGTCGTGCCATAGAAATATCCGTCGCTGCCCTGTACCGGCCCGACATGGGTAGAGTAGCCGTCATTGCCGCCGGTGAATGAATACAAACTGGTCAACGCCCCATTGGTGCTGATTTTGAACAAAGTGCCCAAATCATTCGTGCCACCGTATATAGTCGAGCCATAAAAATTACCGTCGCTGCCCTGCACCAGTGCGGCATAGGGATCCCCACCATCATTGGTGCCAGTGAATGAATACAAATGGGTCAGTACCCCATTGGTGCTGATCTTGAACACCGTGCCGTAGCCATCTGTTGAGGTCAGGCCGTTGTAGTTCGTTTCGCCGCCGCTGTAAGTCGTGCCATAAAAATTGCCGTCTTTGCCCAGCACCAACCCGGCATAGGGAGTTGCGCCATTGGTACCGGTGAATGAATAAAGGCTGGTAGAGACCACTCCCGCGTGGGCACCAAAAGTCGGCAGCAGGAGTACGGCTGCCCAGAGCAGGCGCATCAGCACCGCCAAGACCGGCTTCATGCCACCTACCGGCCCGGTTTTTGCGCAGGCTCGAGTTTCGTTACGGAGTGTCGCGAGTTGGGTTTTCATGGATGTGAATTGAGTTTGCTGGAATCCTTACGGCGCGAGCACCACGCGGTAAAACCGTTGCGGGGCGTTGGTGACGGAGTCGGTGGCGCTGAGCGTCGCTCCGGCGGCGGTGAGGGCGTTGACCAGGTTGCTCCAGTTGCTCGAACTCAAGTCGGAATTGTACTGCAACTGATACCTACCTCCCACCTCCGTGCTCCACGTCAGACTCAGCGTGCCGTTGGTGAGCGTCACGGCCTGGAACTCCGGCACCATGGTCAGCCGGAAAACGGTACCATAGCCGCCTGCGCCACCGCTGTCAGTCGTGCCATAGAAACTTCCGTTGCTCCCCTGCACCAGTGCGGAGGGCGAGAAGAGGCCGGAATACAGCGTCGTTAGCCGCCCCGAGGGGGTCATGTGGAACACGGTGGTAGAAGTCGTGCCATAGAAATTGCCGTCGCTGCCCTGCACCAGCGCGCCCCCCGGATGTGCGCCATCAAAAGGATTACCAAGCCAATTAGTGACCGTGCCGAAAACAAATAGGGTCGTCAGTGCCCCATTCGTGCTGATTTTGAATACGGTGCCCAAGTTGTTCGTGCTGCCATTTCCAGTCGTACCATAGAGATTGCCGTCACTGCCCTGCACCAGCCCATTGGGAGTCGAGCCATCATTGGTACCGTTGAATGAGTGCAAACTGGTCAGCACCCCGTTGGTTTTGATTCTGAACACGGTGCCATTAGGGTTAACCAGGTAGGGATTGGAACCGGCGGTCGTGCCATAGAAACTGCCGTCGCTGCCCTGCACCAACCCGGCTCTGGGATTCCCGCAATCATTGCCACCGGTGAAGGAATACAAACTGGACAGGGCCCCATTGGTAGTGATTCTGAACACGGTACCCCAACTGTTCGTGCCGCCGTCCGAAGTTGTGCCATAGAAATAGCCGTCGCTGCCCTGCACCAGGTTATTTGGATCCCTGCCATCATTGCCGCCGGTGAATGAAAGCAAACCGGTCAGCGCCCCATTGGCGCTAATTTTGAACAGGTTGCCATAACCGCCGTTCGTGCCGCCGAAATCAGTCGTGCTATAGAAATCGCCATTGCCGCCCTGCACCAGCCCGGCAGCGGGATGTGCGCCATCATTGCCGTTGGTGAATGAATGCAAACTGGCCAGCGCCCCATTGGCGCTAATTTTGAACACGGTGCCATAGCCGTTCGTGCCGCCGCCTTGAGTCGTACCATAGAAATAGCCGTCGCTGCCCTGCACCAGCGCTGCTCGGGGATTTGCGCCATCATTGGTGCCGGTGAATGAATAAAGGCTGGTGAAGACCACGGCGGCCTGTGCTCCAAAAGCCGGCAGCACGAGCGCGGCGGCCCAGAGCAGTCGCAGCAAGAGAGCCAAACCCGGCCTCCTGCCAGCAACCGGCCCGGTTATTGCGGAGGTTCTACTTCCGTTATGGGGCGTCGTAAGATGGGTTTTCATAGAGGTGAGTTTGGTTTTCATAATTTCCTCCTTAAACCGTCGGACCGTTTTGGGTGGACAGTGGTTTGGCCGCGAGCCATAAACAAAATCTGAGCTGAAGCGCGTTTGAGCGCGCTGAACAGGCCGCCAAGATCGGCCACAGCCATCTGCAAGTATTTCATTTTCATCACAGTTCGCTTTCAGCGCGTGAGCCGATGGGCTCACCACTAACCAATGCCGGATTCCGGGGACAAAAGGGCAAAAAAAGTTGAAGCCGGAGGTCAGAAGTCAGAAATCAGAGGCCGGAGGCCAGAGGCTAGGCAAGGATGGCCACAAAACGCCTCGCAAAGCGGCCCGCCGCTTCGTTCACCATTTTGGACGCGGCAAGCTTGCGCAATTCTTCATAGACCAGCGGCAATAACTGATCGGCCGCTTTGGAGTCGCCCTGTTCGATGGACTCAAGAATGCGGGTGACATCGCTCACTTTATTTCGTCGCCCCTTTTCGAGCCGCCTTCAATCAGCGCCCTGGCCTCGTTCATGAGGGCGTGGGCAATGATCCAATCCTGCCACATGTCGCCGAGGTCGCCGCGTTCGAGCTTGGGCAGCTTCGTTTCTGCAATCGCGAGTCCCTTGGCCAGGGTGGCGCGGGCTTCCCCCATTTGCTTGGTTCGGTACTGCGCCATCGCCAACACCATACAGGCTTCGACGTCGCGGAATGAAAACTGCCCGGTTTTCGCGAGAACCTTCTGCGCCCATTCCACCGCGTTCGTGAACTGTTTCTGGCGATACTCCGCCAGGCCTTTCACGAACTGAAAGAAAGCCAAATACTCATGGTTCTTGCCCACGGTCACCGCCCTGTCGGCCCAATTGCTTTCGGTCGTCAGATCCGCGCCCGGCCAAGGCAGCATCAAACAAACTTTGGCCATCAGTTCGGCGATGACCGGGTCATTGGTTCCACCGAAGCGCGCCACGACCCGCTCGCAATGACGGCGGTAGGCTTCGAGATCGCCGCTTTGCACGAGCAAAGGGGCCAGCGAGTAGCAGGCCTCGTGATTCTCCGGCTCATACTCGACCACCTTCGAGAAATCCGCCGCAGCCTCTTTCCAAAGGCCGGTGCGAGCGCGCAAGTTGCCGCGCGCGCGCAGCAGTCCGGCGCTTTCGGGCTGGCTTTGAAATGCTGGTGTGAGAATGTCGTCGAAAAGCTGTTCGGACTCGTCGAATTTGCGTTCGCGCGTGAGCATATCCAATAGGTTGAGGAACGAAGCGGCCACGTCCGGATGTTCATCGCCCAGCAGCTTCCTACCCATCGCCAGCGCTTCGCGATACATCGTTTCGGCCTCAGCCAGCTTGCCCTGGCGGTCGAGCACATGGGCCAGACTGGTGAGCGACAGGGCTACGTTCGGATGTTCGTTGCCCAACAGTTTTCTACTCATCGCCACCGCTTCGCGATACATCGTTTCGGCCTCGGCCAACTTACCTTCGTCCGAAAGCGCCCAGGCTAGGTTGTTAAGCGAGGCGGCCACATCGGGATGCTCGTTGCCCAGCAGTTTCCTCCGCATCGCCAGCGCTTCGCGGTTCATGGTTTCGGCCTCGGTCAGCTTGCCTTGCCTCCTGAGGACCTCGGCCAGATTGTAGAGCGAGAGGGCCACGTTGGGATGTTCGTTGCCCAGCAGTTTCCTCCTCATCGCCAGCGACTCGCGATACGACGATTCGGCCTCGGCCAGCTTGCCTTGGCGCGTGAGGTGGAAGGCCAGATTGTTGAGCGAGGTGGCCACGGCCGGATGTTCGTTGCCGAGCAGCCTCCTCTTCATCGCCAGCGCCTCGCGGTCCAAGGTTTCGGCCTTCACAGGTTTGCCTTGGGCCATGAGCACGAGGGCCAAATTGTTGAGCGACTCGGCCATGTCCAGATTCTCCTGGTCCGGTAGTCTGCTTTGCATCACCAGCGACTCACGCATGAATTTCTCAGCTTGGTCATAGTTGCCGAGGCGCCAGTGTGCGATGCCGAGTTGGCCGAGTGCTTGGGCGACAGCCCTGTCTTCCTTACCTGGCCGTGATCGGGCGATCTGGACACTTTTGCGAGCCATTTCGTCCTCTTGTTTGAAAAGACCCAATTCATCGTAAGTTTGGGCGAGGGTAGTGCGCAATTCTATCTCCACCTCTGGCTGATTGGTCAGGTCTTTGCCCACGCGCTCAGCGGTCTTGTCCAAAATTTCCTTCAGCATTTTTGTATCGCGGCCCAACGCAACGGACGGGCCGACACTTTGGAGCATGTCTTTGAGGAACTGGGCGACCTGCCGGCTCTTGCTGGCTTCGGTCTCGGCTTTCTGGCGCAACTGGCTCTGCGTTTTTTCGGCGGCGACCGCCCGCTGGCGGGCTGCCTTTTCCTTAACGAACAGCCAAGTGGAAACGCCAAGACCGATGATGAGCGCGGCGGCCACGGCACTGGCCGCAATGAAAACAAGTTTGTTCCGGCGAACCAGTTTCTGGAACCGGTACAGGCTGCTCGGCGGGCGGGCGACGATCGGCTCGTTGCTTAGGTGCCGCTGGATGTCCATCGCCAGACCATTGGCCGCCTCGTAGCGCCGCCCCCGGTCTTTCTCCAACGCCTTCATCACGATCCAGTCCAGGTCGCCGCGAATCAGATGCACCAGTTTGGGGGGATCGGATTGGCGGTGCCTGGCCACTGTCGTCTGCTCCGCCGCCTCCAGCGTGTGCAGCCTCGTCGATGGCCGCACCGGCTCCTCTTCCCCGATGATTCGGCGGATCTCATCCAGCCCAGCTTCCAGCAGCCTTTTGGCCTCGAAGGGGGTCTTGCCCGTCAACAATTCATACAGCAGCACCCCCAGCGAGTAGATGTCGCTGCGCGTGTCGATGTCCAACCCGCTCAGCCTGGCTTGCTCGGGACTCATGTAGGCCGGCGTGCCGATAAACTGCTCGAAAGCCGTAAACATAGTCGTGTCCGTCAGCCGCTGATCGGTCGTCGCCTTGGCGATCCCAAAGTCAATCACCTTGGGCACGGCCACGCCGTCGTGGTCGGCGACCAGGATGTTGGAAGGCTTGATGTCTCTATGAATGATCCCCTTCTGGTGAGCATGCTGAATCGCCTGGCAGACTTGCACAAACAGACCCAGGCGCGTCACCGTGCTCAGGTTGTTCTCGTCGCAAAAGCGTGTGATGGGAATCCCTTTGACCAACTCCATCACGAAATACGGCCGGCCTGTCTCAGTCGCTCCTGCGTCCAGCACCTTCGCAATGTTCGGATGGTCCATCAGCGCCAGCGCCTGCCGTTCCGCCTCGAATCGGGCGATGACCTGCTTGGTGTCCATACCCAGCTTGATGACCTTGAGCGCCACGCGGCGACGCACCGGCTCTTCCTGCTCGGCCATATAGACGACCCCGCAGCCGCCTTCGCCGATCTGTTGGAGCAATTTGTAGCGGCCAATTCGATCGCCGGGCTTTTCAGAGGGGGGAAGTCCGAGGCGGACGGTTTTGCCTGGTCCGCCCGGAACGGCCACTGGGCTATCGAGAGCGTCGCCGCTTTCTTCGCTGACCCGAAGGAGCTCTTCGACGCGCCGACGCAGTGCGGGATCGTCAGCGCACGCCCGGTCGAGGTACGCGACCCGATTGGCGGCCGCCAACTCCAGCGCAGCGTTGAAAACTTCAATTTCGCGTTCAGACGGCTGAGGCATGGACAAATCCGATCATTCACTCTTCAATGCAAGAAAACAGCTCAAAAGAGGCAGAATCAAATTGGTTTTGTCCACTTGGCCAACAACCCCTCGGTCCAGCAATCTCCAAAAAGGAACTAAGCCGCTGCAAGCCGGGTTAACGTCGTTGAGACTGCATCTCACGGAACAACCAGGCGCGGGCGTGAGCCCAGTAATTCTTGACGGTGCGCTCGGAGAGGCCCAAGCCCTGGGCGGCTTCAACGTTGGTCATGCCGACAAAATAACGCAGCTTGACCACCTCGGCCTGGAGGGCGTGGATGGAAGCGAGCTTGTCGAGGGCGTCGCTAACCGCGAGGAGTTCTTCGTCGTCAACTGGCGCGGCAACTTCCAAAACACCCTCCCTGTCCACGCGTTGTTGGCCGCCGCCGTGACGCAGGGCGCGTTTGCGGCGGGCGTTTTCAATAAGGATGCGGCGCATTGCCTCGGCCGCGGCGGAAAAGAAATGAGCGCGATTGGCAAATTGCGGGTTCTCCTCTCCCACCAAACGAAGCCAGGCCTCATGCACGAGTGCGGTGGGTTGCAAGGTCTGATTGGGCGTTTCACGCGCCATTTTGGACGCGGCCAGCTTGCGCAACTCCTCATAGACCAGCGGCAGCAATTCATCGGCGGCCTTCGGGTCGCCGTGCTCGATGGATTCGAGGATGCGAGTAACGTCGCTCAACGAGCGGCTATTATCAGATTCCCCGGCGTTGTGCCAGATAATATACGAATCCTTACGGTGAACCCAAATTGATTGTTCCGCACGCCGAAGCTGCCGTCGCCGGTTTGGACCACCCCACAGCACGGTCGGACGACCGGCAAAAGAGGAACTCCAGCCGGTGGTGCCCGGCAAATAAAGGAAGGCTAAATGCTGCAGGCTAAAGTTTGGGATTTGCAGCTTCTCACGCCCGCTGACGGCTCATGGCATTTGGAGGATGCAATCGCGGTTGAAGTAATTCGTTCCCGAGGAATCGCTGAAATGGAACGGACCGCTCTTAGGCGGGCGTGGCAAACTTTTATCGAGGTTTTTCCGCTGCAATGCTTCGGTCTTCGCATTGCACTCCTAACCCGACTTCGCGGATTCGACCGCTGAAAAATTATTTTTGATCCGGCCAACCCTCGATTTGTTGGGGAATCTGCTGGCGGCGCTGTGAAAAAGCT
>Ga0209517_10009625_pt1 | contig 10967 bp, 8 predicted proteins | sample PeaSoiMetSII2010_FD_187695 | JGI IMG/M metagenome (GOLD analysis project Ga0209517, IMG submission 187695) | Peat soil microbial communities from Weissenstadt, Germany - SII-2010 (SPAdes) (version 2) | ecosystem: Environmental > Terrestrial > Soil > Wetlands > Peat | place: Germany: Weissenstadt... | reverse complement strand
GAGGTCTTCGTCACCGACGACGGCGCCGAAACTGACCTCGACCTCGGCCACTACGAGCGCTTCACCCACGCCCGCCTCAGCCGCGACAACAACTGGACCACCGGCCGCGTCTACGAGCAGATCATCACCAAGGAACGGCGCGGCGACTATCTCGGCAAGACCGTCCAGGTCATCCCGCACGTCACCAACGAGATCAAGGCGGCGATGAAAAAGGTGGCCCAGGATGTGGACGTGGTGCTGGTCGAGATCGGCGGCACGGTCGGCGACATCGAGTCGCTGCCCTTCCTCGAAGCCATCCGCCAGATGCGCCAGGATCTGGGGCGCGAGAACACATTGTTCATGCACGTCACGCTGGTGCCGTTCATCGCCGCCGCCAGCGAGCTGAAGACCAAGCCCACGCAGCACTCGGTGAAGGAACTGCTCTCCATTGGGATCCAGCCTGACGTCCTGCTCTGCCGCACCGATCGCTTCCTCTCCAAGGACATCAAGTCCAAGATCGCTCTCTTCTGCAACGTCGAGGAAGAGGCCGTGATCACCGCCAAGGACGTGGCTTCCATCTACGAGGTGCCGCTGCAGTTCGCCAAGGAAGGTGTGGACACGCTCATCCTTAGATACCTGCACCTGGAAGCGCGCCAGGCCGACCTCGCGCCGTGGGAAGACCTGGTCCGCCGCGTTTACAACCCGAAGGACGAAGTCTCGATCGCCATTGTCGGCAAGTACGTCGAGTACGAGGACTCGTACAAGTCACTCAAGGAAGCGCTGGTGCACGGCGCGCTCGCCTTCAACCTGAAGCCCAACCTGGTGTGGGTGGAAGCCGAGGGCCTGGAAGGCAAAGACAAAGAAGACCGCAGCTACGAATCCCAGCTCGAGGAATTTGACGGCATCCTGGTGCCCGGCGGCTTCGGCAAGCGCGGCATCAGCGGCATGCTGAACGGCATCCGCTACGCCCGCGAGAAGAAAGTGCCGTACTTTGGAATCTGCCTTGGGATGCAGACTGCCTGCATCGAGTTTGCGCGCAACGTCTGCGGCCTGGAGGGCGCGGATTCGAGCGAGTTCGACCCCGCGACGCCCCACCGCGTCATCTACAAGCTGCGCGAGCTGCGCGGCATCGACGAACTCGGCGGCACCATGCGCCTGGGCGCCTGGACCTGCAAGCTCACGCCCGGATCATTCGCCGCGAAGGCTTATGGGACGCTGGAGATCAGCGAGCGCCATCGCCATCGCTACGAGTTCAACCGCGAGTACGAAGCGGTGCTCACCGGCGGCGGGCTAGCCATCACCGGCGCTACGCCTGACGGGACGTACGTCGAGATCGTCGAGATTCCCGGCCATCCTTATTTCCTCGGCTGCCAGTTCCATCCTGAGTTCAAGTCGAAGCCGCTCGAACCGCATCCCCTGTTCAAGGCGTTCATGGGCGCATCGTACGAGAACCGCCTGCGGCGGCGCCAACAGAAAGCAACCGCAGAGGTCGAGCTGTTCCTCAGGCCGGAGAAGGTGGGAAAGCGGTAAGATTCCACCGCCGAGACGCCGAGCGCGCCGAGATCAGAAAAAAGAACAATCCTCGGCGTCCTCTGCGTCTCGGCGGTAAATTGTTTTCAACTGACAACTGAGAACTGACAACTGGCAACTGCCTTCCAAGTCGGCAAGGTCGAGATCGGCGGGGGCGAGCTGTTCCTCATTGCCGGGCCGTGCGTGATCGAAAGCGAAGAGCACGCGCTGAAGATGGCGGAGTCCATCGCCGGCGTCTGCCGCGCGCTGAAGTTGCCCTACATCTTCAAGGCGTCCTACGACAAGGCCAACCGCACCTCCATCAAGAGCTATCGCGGGCCGGGCGTGGCCAAAGGACTCCGTATCCTGCACAAAGTCGCCGCGCGCGTGAAAATCCCGGTGCTGACCGACGTGCACGAAGCCGTGGACGTGCCGCGCGTGGCCGAGGTGGTGGACGTGCTGCAGATCCCGGCGTTCCTTTGCCGGCAGACCGACCTGATCGTGGCGGCGGCCCGCAGCGGGCGCGCCCTGAACATCAAGAAGGGACAGTTCGTCTCGCCGTGGGACATGCGCCACGCTGTGGAAAAAGCGCGCCAGGCTGGGAACGAGCGCGTGTTCCTGACCGAGCGTGGCAGCTCATTCGGTTACAACAATCTGGTGGTGGACATGCGCTCGCTGCCCGTCATGCGCGAGTTCGCGCCCGTGGTCTTCGACGCGACGCACTCGGTGCAACTGCCTTCGGCCGGGGCGGACGGGGAGGCCGTGACCGGCGGCCAGCCGCAGTTCATCCCGGTGCTGGCGCGGGCGGCGGTAGCGGCGGGTGTGGACGGCATCTTCTTCGAGGTCCACGACAATCCGGAGCAAGCCAAGTCCGACGGCCGCAACGCGCTCGAACTTTCCCGGCTGCGCGGCGTGTTGGAGCAACTGCTGGCCGTCAGAAAAGCGGTAACGCCTCAGGATTCGTAAAGGCGGCTGTTAGCTCTTGGCTCTTGGCTCTTCGCTGTTAGCTCTTGGCTCTTTAATCTTTTGGCCAAAAGCCAACAGCCAAAAGCCAAGAGCGAATACATGAGACCTCCAATGAGTCGATATCGCACGGCATTCCTCGCGCTGTTCCTGCTCTCACTGCCCACGACGGCCCAGGACTTTGCCCCCCTTGACCGCTGGAAGGCGGCGGTGCTCGCCGGCGATGATGCGGCGCTGCGCATGCTGTATTCCGCCAATCCTCCCGCGGACATTCAGAACCCCAAGAAGCAGCCTATTCCGCTCGCGGACGAGCTCAGGTTTTGGATAGGCTTGAAGCGCGCGGGCTTGTCTGGTTTGCAGATTGAGATCGGGCCCATGGAACCTGGTGGACCGACGGGCGGCTTTCAGGTGCTGAGATTCCAAACCGAGCTGACGCTGAAAACGCCGTCCGGGCCAAAGACCGAATACGTCGTTCAAACCCAAATGTGGCGCTTGCTCCCAGGTGCTTCTGTGATTGTGAAGGCCGTCCGCGGGGATGTGCGGCGGCTGAAACAGCCGCTGAAACTCAATCCCAACCTCTACAATCCGCAGGCGAACGCCAAGCTCGAGATCAAAGAGGCTCTGGAGCACGCCGCGCGCGGACACAAGAACGTGATCCTGGTGTTCGGCGGCAACTGGTGCTACGACTGCCACGTGCTCGACCTGGCCTTCCATCATCCTGAGATCGAACCCACGCTCAAGGCGCATTTCCTCGTGGTGCACGTGGACATCGGCGAGTACGACAAGAACCTCGACCTGGCGGAGCAGTACCAGGTTCCGCTGAAAAAGGGCGTGCCCGCGCTGGCCGTGCTGGCGTCCGACGGCAAGCTGCTCTACAGCCAGCGCGGAGGCGAGTTCGAAGCGGCGCGCTCGCTGGCGCCCGAGGACGTAATGGCCTTCCTCAAGAAATGGCAGCCGGAATGACGGCTCTTGGCTTTTAGCTCTTGGCTCTTGGCCAAAGGCGAATAGCTGACTGCCAAGTGCCGCTTTTGGCCAAAAGCCAATAGCCAACTGCCAAGAGCCGCTTTTTGTTACCATCTCCACTTTCCATGCGACGCATTGGCGAGAACGTAGTGCGCATCGAGGCCGAGGCGCTCAAGGCGCTGGCCGACCGCCTGGCCGGACCCATGGCCAGGGCGTTCGAGCAGGCGGTCGAGATGCTCTACGGCTGCGGCGGGCGCGTGGTCGTGACAGGCATGGGCAAGAGCGGACTGGTGGCGCGCAAAGTCGCGGCCACGCTCAGCTCGACCGGAACGCCGGCGCTCTTCCTGCATCCGGCGGAGGCGGTCCACGGCGACCTCGGCATGCTGGTCCGCGGCGACGTGGTGCTGGCGCTATCTTCCAGCGGCGAGACGGAGGAGATCGTCGCCTTGCTGCCGACAATCAAGCGCCTGGGGCTGGGCCTGATCGCCATGACGGGAGATTCGTTGAATGGCAAAGCCAAGCTGTCCACGCTGGCGCAGGCGGCCGATGTGGCGCTCGATTGCTCGGTCGCGCAGGAAGCCTGCTCGCTGGGCCTTGCGCCCACTGCTTCCACTACCACCATGCTGGCGCTCGGCGACGCGCTGGCGCTGGCGCTGGCGGAGAAGCGCGGCTTCAAGGAAGAAGATTTTGCCGACCTGCATCCCGGGGGCAAGCTGGGCAAGAAGCTGGCGCGGGTGGGGTCGCTGATGCACTCGGGCGACGCAGTGCCGCGGGTCGCACCCGCCACTCGCATGCAGGACGTGATCTACGAGATGTCACGCAAGGGATTGGGCCTCACCACCGTGGTCGACGGCGAGAAGCTGGTGGGCGTGATCTCGGACGGTGATCTCCGACGACTGCTCGAGCGCCGCGGCAAAGACATCCTCGACCTCACCGCCGCCGAGTGCATGACGCGCAACCCCAAGGTCATCCAGCGCGACGAGTTCGCCGTCACCGCGCTGAACACCATGGAGCAGAAGAAGATCACTTCGCTGGTGGTGGTGGATGGGAACGGGCGACTGGAGGGAATTGTGCACCTGCACGATCTGTGGGGAACGCAGATGGTGTGACTCACTTGCGAAGTTCAAATTGAGGGCCATGGCCAAAGGGGGCGAGGCACAGGACAAGTTCCAGCAGGGCCGTAGGCCCGACATACGTTAGCCCAGCACGGCAGTGCTGGGACAGAGATGCATAGATGAGGAGAGAGTCCCGCTAGGGACGGCATACCATGCCGCATTCGTACACTAACAACCTCTTGCACGTGGTATTCAGCAGGCGGAAACGAGAACAAAATCAGGCGTGGCTTACGATCCGAAATTCGTGTTCGGGTGATATGCCGTGCCTACGGCACTCGCGCTACACACGGCCTCCTTACCCAGCACTGCCGTGCTGGGCTAACGTATAACGGGCCTACGGCCCTCGCGAACGCAGATGATCTGATTGCGGTCACGCGAACAAACGGGCACAATTGACCCATGAAGTTGAAAGCCATCATCCACGAAGCCGAAGAAGGCGGGTTCTGGGCAGAGGTGCCCGCAATTCCCGGGTGCGCCACCCAGGGCGATACCATGGAGGAGTTGCTCACAAATCTCCGTGAAGCAGTCGAGGGGTGCCTCGCAATTCCATTCGAGCCTTAAAAGCAATCGGCAGCTCACTTCCTTTACAATAAAAATCGGAAGTATGCACTTTACGCAAAGAGGAACGATTGCACTGATCCTGCACGCTATCGGGTCGCCATTATTTAGGCCAACCGCTCGCCGGTTTTTTCTTTCCTAGCGACTTCTTGACCGCATCCCGCCAGTTGCCTTGCAGCTTCAAACGCTCAGGTTTCGGGCCGGGAGTGTCGGCCTTCTTCGGTCGGCTAGATTTCTTTTCGCGCATGTGTCCCGTGTATCAGTTTACCCCCTTCGGTTGGTTGACTGGATCGCGATACATCAGCCGCTTGCCTTCCGCTGCCTGTATCGCCAGCAGCGTGCGCTCTCCATCGTTCAGCTTGCGATGATTCCACATGAAATCGAACTGCCACAGGTAGCGGTGCAGGTATTCGCGGCTGACGTTGTGGTAGATGCCCACGATGCCGCGCTTCACTAGGGCGTGGCTGCTTTCCGCTGTGTTCGTGTGGATGTCGCCCCGCGCATATTCCTTGGTCGCATGGCACACGGTATCGTGCCCGCCCGCGTATTCTGGCCCGATGCCAGTATAGGCGGAGAATTCATCGGTGATGATGCGAGAACGCGAATCAACTTCCTCACGGATCGCAGCCTTCAGGGTCGCGCCCGTAACGTCAGCCACTACGCGGCGGCGAAGCTGGCCCTGCCGCTCCACGGCACAAAAGACCGGAGTCTTGCTCGTTCCGCGCCCGCGCCTGCTGGTTCCGGGATGACGGGGCTTGCGGGGGCCGATGTACGTTTCGTCACATTCGACCGTCCCGGTGAGCTTGGGGCTGTCGGGGTCTGGGGCCATCGCAAAGCGGATACGGTTCATCAAGAACAGTGCCGATTTATAGCTGATCTGGCACTGCCGTTTGATCTCTAGGGCAGACACGCCTTTCTTGGATGTGCAGGCTCTCCAAAACGCATAGCACCAGTGCCGCAAGTCAATCCGGGATTCCTCGTACACCGTGCCGATACGAACCGTGTATTGCTCTTTGCAGTCGTGGCAGCGCCACAGAAACCGCTTGTTGCGCTGGCCCGTTTTGGCATCAATCATCCTGTAAACGTCCACGCTGCCACATTTCACACATGCGGGAGTATTACCCCAGCGCTGCTGCTCAAGGAACTCCACTGCCGCTAGTTCATCCGAGCAGGCAAGAGGGATGGCCTCAACAACTGGGGAGTTCGACAACTGGTGCTGTTTATTCATGGACAGATTTTATACTTAACGCAATCATTGTGTCAAGTAAAAAATTGAGTGGGCCATGAGATTGCGCCGTGCTCGGGAATGCCGCAGTTGAGCGGCGGTTGCAAATAAAAAACTTTACTCGGGTTTGACGAGTGCGGGTACCTGCACGGAAACTGGTACCGAAGTTTGGTGGTGCGGGTCGGGTTCAGCCTCCAAAAAGCCTCTTGGTGCGGGTGGAGGGAATCGAACCCTCAAGGCGATTACTCGCCAGCAGCGCCCAAGGCTGCTGCGTTTTCCAGTTTCGCCACACCCGCACTACTGGACAGGCCGGGAGATGTTCGGCTAAAACCTCCCCCGGCCTTTTCCAATTCTACTCGGATTGTTCCACCTTGGCCTTCGCGGCTAGGACCTGCGCGATCCCGCCAAAGAATGCCGCGATTCTGTCAGCCTGCCATGTAGCAAATTCGCCCATGTTCACTTTCACGGCGATATTGAACTGAACCTGCCCTTCCGTGGTGCCGAATAGGCTGGGCATCAGCTTGGCGGCATCCTGCGCTGCTGCCGGTGGCCCCTCCTGCTTGGCCGGGGTGGGCGCAGGCTCACTTGCGGAACTCGCGGGTGGTGTGGCTGCCGACATATTTGTACTGCCTTTCCTGACCATCGTGCCGTCTCTTTGGATGAGACCAGCAGCGGCCAGATACTCTAGCAGGAGGCGCAAATTGGGCCGCCACTCCGGCCCTGCATTGGAGACATCGGCCAGGTCTTGGAGACAGTCCGCCTCGGCCCTAGGGCCAAATTCCAACTTGGAGGAGAGCGCCTCATAAAACCATGCCTTCGACAGCGTCGGCGCTAACTTCTGGGCGGCGGTTTCCTTGTTCCAATCATAGGCGCGCAGGAATGCTGTCAGGTCATCAGCGGGAACGAACCCGCCATCAGTCTTGGTCAGCAACCCAATGCTCGAAAAAAAAGCATTCGCAATGGAGACGGTCGAGGGCTGCATGTCAATGATCTTCGCCACTTCGTTGTTGGTGACCACTTTTCTGAGCGGGCCGCTGGCTGCGGCCCACCCGCGCAGAAGGTCTAGCTGTCTGGCGAATGTGATTCTTTCGGTGGGCAGAACCTTGGTGCGTCGTGATGGTGATTTCTGCGCGGGCTTGCTCACCACCTTCGGCGTGCCGCCGCTGGGCTGTTTGGTCTTAAGTGCTGCCGCAATTGAACGGCTGTCGGTGGTTCTGCTACTTTCCTTTTTCGGGGGCTGTTCTTGGGTGTGTTCCTGAATTGATGCTACTTCTGCGGCTGTTCCTTGCATTGCAAACCTCCATTTGATGTTCGGCTGAGAACATCATACGAATATCAAACGGAGGCTGTCAAGAGGCTATTTAGGGCTTTCCAACGGGTTGCGTAAGATACATACTTCCGATAAAAATTCTCTCTGAGGTGAACTCTGGGCATGCACCGCTGGTCACAACTGTTCATCCCTACGCTGCGCGAGGCGCCGGCCGACGCCGAGGTCGCCAGCCACAAGTACCTGGTGCGCGCTGGATACATCCGCCAACTGGCCGCCGGGCTGTACTCGTTTCTCCTTCTGGGGCAGCGGTCGAAGCTGAAGATCACCCAGATTGTCCGCGAAGAGATGGACAAGATCGGGCAGGAATTTTATCTGCCGGCGCTGAACCCGCGCGAGCTGTGGGAATCGAGCGGCCGCTGGTCGGCGATGGGCGAGAACATGTTCCGCTTGAAGGACCGCGGCGGGCGCGAGCTCTGCCTGGGCATGACCCACGAAGAAGGCATGACGGAGATCGCGCGCAAGGAGCTGCGCAGCTACAAGGAACTGCCGCAGATCTGGTACCAGATCCAGGAGAAGTTCCGCGACGAGCCGCGGCCGAAATCCGGCTTGCTGCGGGTGCGGCAGTTCACCATGAAGGACTCGTACTCGTTCGACATCGATGCCGCCGGCCTCGACGTTTCTTACAAGAAGCACGATGGAGCCTACCGCCGCATCTTCGACCGCTGCGGCTTGAAGTACGTCGTGGTCGAAGCGCACTCGGGAGCCATGGGCGGCTCGCAGTCGCACGAGTTCATGGTGATGACGGACGCAGGCGAGGACTTCGTCGCGAGCTGTCCGAAGTGCGGTTACGCGGCCAACCTGGAGAAAGCCACGTCGCGCGTGGAGCCGGTCGAGGACCTCCCGCCCACCGGCGCGGGAAAGCCTGAGTTGGTGCACACGCCGGGGCTGAAGACGGTGGAGGAAGTGGCGAAGTATCTCGGCGTCTCGCCCAAACAAAAGATGAAGACCATGGCCTACATGGCCGTGTCGGCCATCAAGAGCCTCTACGGAATCGACAAGGCCACCGCGCTCCGTTACTTCGACGCCTCGAATTCGGAGCTGAAGGGAGACGAAGACCGCAACCGGCCGGTGATAGCGTTCGTGCGCGGCGACCACCAGTTGAACGAAGCGAAGCTGTCGTCGGCGACCGAGGGACGCGTGTTCCGCCCGATGCATCCTGAAGAAATCCAGGAGATCTTCGGCTCACCGGCCGGGTTCCTGGGACCGGTCGGCATTCCGCCGTCGAAGAACAAGTACGGCCCGCCCATCGTGCTGGTGGACTCGGCGCTCCAGGGGCGCACCAACCTGATCTCGGGAGCGAACAAGGAGGACTATCACTTGCGTAATGTCACGCCCGGCAGGGATTTTCCGGTAGAACAGTGGGTGGACCTGCGCATTGTCAGCGAAGGCGAGGGCTGTCCCAATTGTGGGGCGCCGCTGGTGGTGGGCAAGGCGGTGGAGATCGGACACATCTTCAAGCTGGGCTACAAGTATTCGGAGTCCATGGGCGCGCGGGTGCTGGACAAGGACGGCAAAGAGGTCACGCCCATCATGGGCAGCTACGGCATTGGCATCGAGCGTATCCTGACCGCCGCCGTCGAGCAGAACCATGACAACGACGGTTTCTGGCTGCCGCCGCAGATCGCGCCCTTCGAGATCGTGGTGACGCCGACGAATTTCGCGGATGCGAACATCAAGCAAGCGGCTATCGAAGTCACCGAGAAGCTGGAAGCCGCCGGTTACGAAGTGCTGCTGGACGATCGCAACGAGCGCCCCGGGGTCAAGTTCAAGGACGCTGACCTGGTGGGCATGCCCTTCCGGGTGACTGTTGGCAGGAAGGTTTCTGAGGGTAAAGTAGAGGTGGTGGAGCGCTCGACACGCAAAATCGAGGATGCTACCATCAGCGGCATAGCAACCTATTTTGGCGACAAGGTGCTCCGGCCGGCTACCTGAGCGAAGCGCGCCCGCAGGGGCCGGGATGGGGAATGAAGAGCCTCAAGCCTGTTATCGGAGTATTGCTGGTAGTCGCGGCGTTTTATGCCGCCTGGCTGCTGTTGCCTCCCTACATCAATAATTACCAATTCCAGGACGACCTCGCCAACGAGGCCCTCATCAACTCGTACAGCAACAAAAGCGAGCTGGACATCCGCAACACCCTGGCGAAGAAAGCCGCGGATTACGGCATCCCGCTGAAAGCGGAGCAGATCCACGTGCAGCGCAATGGACCGGAGCTTTCCATCTGGGCCGATTACAGCGTACACATTGACCTGCCGGGCTTTCCGCTGGACCTGAGTTTCCATCCCGCGACCAAGAACAAACGCATCTAACCGCGCGCCCTTGAGCCTTCGGCCGAACGCCCAACCAGCGTTGGGCCGCCGTACCCTAGCCGAGGCCAGGAACTTTGCGGGACAATAAGCAGGGAGCCGGTGGGTGGCATCTAATATTTGGAGCAGCACATAACGGAATGAACCGCAGCAACGTCTTAATCGAAGTAGAGCACTCCACCGATCGATTGTGCCGATAAAACTCAAGATCCCGAAATTCCTGACGACCGCGGGTGCGCACGGCCGGTGGTCGCATCCGGCGGTGAGGCTGGCGCTCGCGGCCGTGCTGCTGGTGGTCTTCGCCACCCTCGGCGTCTTCGCCTACTACTACATCAAATACGAAAGGATCGTGGAGCGGCGGATGCAGGGCCCCATTTTTGCCAACGCCGCCAAAATCTACGCCCTGCCCAAGCTGGTGCGTACCGGCGACAAGATGACGGTGCACCAGATCGCCGCCGAACTCCGGCGGGCCGGGTACACCGAAGGCGGCGACTCGGCGATGGGCACCTTCAAGCTGGTCAAAGCGGGGATCGAGATCAGGCCCGGGCTAGCCTCCTACCACAGCGCCGAAGGTGCGGTAATCCGCGTCAGCGAAGGGCTGGTGGAAAAGATTACCGCTACCGACGACAAGCAAGACGAACTGGCAGCCTACGAACTGGAGCCTCAGCTCGTCACCGCGCTCTCCGACAGCGACCAGCGCGCCAAGCGGCGCCTGGTCAGCTTCAACGAGATCCCCAAAGTCATGGTGGATGCGGTGCTGGCCATCGAAGACCGCCGTTTCTTCCAGCACACCGGGGTCAACTACTACCGGCTGATGGAAGCGGCGCTGGTGGATGTGCGCAGCGGGCGTCACGAGCAGGGCGGGTCCACGCTGACCATGCAGATCGCGCGTGGCTTCTTCCTCAGCCCGCGGAAGACCATCAAACGCAAGCTGGCGGAAGTGCTGATCGCGTGGGAACTGGAGCACCGCCTCTCCAAGCCGCAACTGTTCGAGATGTATGCCAACTCGGTGTACATGGGAC
>Ga0209517_10009622_pt1 | contig 10968 bp, 5 predicted proteins | sample PeaSoiMetSII2010_FD_187695 | JGI IMG/M metagenome (GOLD analysis project Ga0209517, IMG submission 187695) | Peat soil microbial communities from Weissenstadt, Germany - SII-2010 (SPAdes) (version 2) | ecosystem: Environmental > Terrestrial > Soil > Wetlands > Peat | place: Germany: Weissenstadt... | reverse complement strand
GCGTGGGTGTCGGCCTCGGTGTGGGCCGCGGCGTCCGCGTCGGCCTTGGCGTGCGAGTGGGCCTCGGCGTGCGAGTGGGCTTGGGCGTGGGCTTCGGCGTGCGCGTCGGAGTCGGAGTGGGCGTCGCCGCGCAGATCTGGACCACGCTGCCGTCGGTCGACATCGTGCCGTCATTGAACCGGGTTTCCCCCCCAGTGACATACAAGCAGCCGTCCGGCCCTCTCTGAAGGAAGTTGCCAAATAGGCCGATTCCCAAGCGCGACTGGGTGGGGACTTTCGTAAAATCGTTGCCTGGAAAATCGAAGCGCGTCAGCGTCCCGTCCTGGCTCAAGGTCACGACGAACTGCGGCGTTAAAGCGTAGAACGCGACGCCCAACGGGGTGGAGCTCATAGCGACATTCCGGACGATGGTGCCGCTGCGGTTCAGGATAGTCAGGCGGTTGAGAAAAGAATTGGCGATGAACAGGAAATTGCCGGTCGAATCAAAGTTGATTCCTCCGATATACGGCGCATCGGTCGCGCTCAGGACGGCAAAGTTGGTCGGAGTAGGCGTGGCTGCGGAGGGATCGATGCTCAGGATCGTGCAGGTGCTCGAAGAAGGCTGTCCGCAGTCGAGTCCCGAGATGTAGACCAGGTGATTGGTCTGTGGATCGACGGCAATACCGGCGCCCAGCATCCCGTTAAACTCCGCCACTGTTCCGAAAGTCCTGATGGGCGCTCCAGTATTGGCGTCAAGGTTGGCGACTCCATTGGCCCCGTCGGCGACGCTCGAGTACAGAGTGCCGTCGGGATGGTTGGTCAGACCGCATCCGGCGTTGCTCGCAAACGGGCTGCCCGGCACCTGCGGATGGTCGGTGGTGCCGTGCTCGGTTATGGTCTGTTGCAAATCAAAGCGGTACAGCGGCGATCCCTTGGACTGGCAAATGTCTGCGTACACATCGCCGTTGGGTGCGAACGCCACATCGCCGAAGAACAGATCCATACCTAGCGGGGCATGGCCGACGAGCGCCTGCGTGAAGCCCGACTGCAGAAAGATGATCGGCTGCGCTTGCGCTTTGGAGAGTCCGCCGAGCAGGCCCAAAATCAGAGCGACCGGCAATAACATCCGGATTCGCCCCAGCCGGTTTTGACGCTCGTTCACGGCGGCTCAGTATAAGCCAAGATGCGAAGTAACATAAGCCTCATTTTTTCGCTGATGATTGCGTTGCCGAGCGAAAGAAAGCTTCAGCCCTCAAAAGCGTCTCGCTGGTCGCGAGATCAAGCGGCCTCCTCGGCCGGGGCCGGAGACCTTCGAGAAGGCGTTCGCGACGATGGCTTGAGCGAAGAGAATCGCGTCGCCCGCGTTAGGCTGAGAGTAGTATTTTTCGCCAGGACGACAGCACCCTCACCCGCCTGGCACGCAGGTTGAACTCGGACATCTCAACCTGCGCGCCAGGCGACCTCTCCCGCAACGAAGCGGGAGAGGTGTTCAGGCCGCACGGCGTCTCAGGCGAGCGGGAATCGCGGGCAATGCAGCATCAGGTCTGCGAGGTATCTGCCCTTTTCCCAGGGAACGCGCGGCAGAGCTGGATCGCGACGCGCGGGACGATGCGTCGCCTCGCCGAACGCTCGCGTCGATAGGATCGCGCGGCATCCCATCGCCGCTGCGATTGCGATCGCGCGCGAGAGAAAGTCCCGCCGCGTCATCTTGCTATGCGCGTGCGATCGCGTGGCGGCCGGGCGCCAGCGTTCCGCCTCGAAGCGGGGCGTCCTCGAAGACCAGTTCTGCCGTCATGCGCTCCGGAATAGTTATCGTGCCGCCGCGCTCGCGCTCCAACTCGATCTCGATAAGGCCGTGCGGCGTCGGAACGCTTCCCGACAGGCGCTTGAGCGAGCCGAAGAGCGGGCTAATCGCGGCGCGATCGTAGCCCGGTGAGAGCGGACGGACTCCCAGCACGTGAGTCGTCAGGTCGTAGGTTGGAGTTCCCGACCAGGCATGACAGCGGCTGGCGTCGCCGCTCGGGCCGCTCCAATATTCCTCGAACGCGGTGTTGCCGCGCTCGATCTGCGGCCACCATCGCATGCAGAGTTCGCGGATTAGATCGCGGCGGCCGGCCCTGACGACCGCCTGATGCACGATATGCGAGAAAAAAGGCTGCGCCGCGACCACGTTGCGCTCTTCGTCGAACTCCATGTACTCCGCCGGGTTGAAACGCTGAGCCACGTAGGCCGAGCGATTGTCCGCGATCGTCGGTGTTATCACTACCCGGCGCTGATCGAGAATGTAGTCGAGAATTCGGGACCATCGTGCTTTGGGAGCGCATCCCGAGACGATCGCGGCGGCGTTGGTCTGCTGACTGACGCGGCGGCGCGGACCGGCGTCGTCGGCCGCGTCCACATACACGCCGCGCTGCTCGTCCCAGAGCAGCTCGAAACTCCGCCGGGTCCGCACGGCGCGATCCCGCAAGTCGGCCGCGCGCCGCGGCTCTTCGGCGGCGTCGTACATCAAGGCGGCATCGTCGAGTGCGGCGGCGTAAAGCGCGTCGATCGCGCCGACCACCTCGGCCCGTTCGGTCATCGCCCAGTCGATAAACAGCCAGCCCGGCATCCCGCGGATCAGCCCGTCGCGGCTTCTGAAGCGCTCGAAAGCGCCCAGCACGTCGAGGCCGGCCGGTAGCAGCTCGCGCACCGTGTCGAGATCGCCCGAATGCTCGAAGTAGCGGGCCAAGGCGCGGACCCAGTGGAGCGAGAAATCCGGGATAGTGGTCGAGGCGTTGGAAAAGTCGCCCGCCGCGACCATCGGGAGCAGCCCATCGGCGCGCCGCGATTGGGCGAAGATCCTGAGGTTGCGGCGCGCGAGCCGCCAATCGGTGCTGGTGACGTAGGTCAGCAGCGAGTGGATGTAAGAATCGCCGAGCCAGGCCCGCTGCTCGCGAAACGGACAATCGACGAAGGCGTCCGTCGAGCAGAGATCGAGCGTGCGCGCGCCGACTTTCCAGAGCCTGTCGAGGCGCTCGTCGTCGGACGAGAAGCGCGCCTCGTCCGAGCGCGGATAGCGCCGCTCGATCGCGCCCGCGGCGATGACGTGGGCGCCGCCGCGCGCGATCGCCGTCAGGTAGCGAAATCCGGCCCCGTCGAAACCCTCGACGCGCTCGCGTCCTGCGCCGCCCGTGCGGTAGCGCAGAGCATAGAAGCGCGGACTGATTTCGGCCGTGCCGTCGGAGCGCAGGTCTTCGCCTAGGTGCAGATCGACCGTGGCGCCGCGCGGGCCGCTCACCTCGACCCACGGCGTCCCGATCGTGATCCGGCCCGCGTCCCAGGTTGCGATTGTCGCCGCGGCTTGGCCGGATTCGACGCTTGCGCCGGCGGGCGGATAGGCGGCGCACGGGTCTTCCTCGTCGCGATCGGGAATCGAACGGCTGGAGAGCGGATTCAGCTCGATCGGAATTGCGGTCAGCGGCGCGATCTCGGCGAGCTCGGGCGCGGTGTACGGTTCCACCGGGATTCGAGTCCGATTCACCGCGAGAGTGCCGGCGGAGAGCTCGGCCGCCGGATGCCACGACGAATCGTCGAAGTCCGAGTCCGGCCATCCGGTAGGAACCTCGGCGCCGTCCAGGATTTCGGCCGGTGGGACGGGCAGCAGGCGCTGCGGGATGACTTCGGGCCGGTAGGGCGCGACCCGGCCTTTCCACGAGCGGTCGGACACGACACCTATCGCCGGCGCCTCGAAGGCGAACGAGCCGTATCCTAACTGCAAGCTCGGCCGCGCGGCCTGCCACCACGGAACCGGCCGCCCGTAAAAGCGCACCAGTGCCGCGATCGCATTGGCGCCCGCGCGCAGATACGGCGCCAGATCGACTTTGCTATAGGCGAGGCGCTCGGGCGTCGAGCGGGCCGGACCGCGCGCCACTTCGGCGCCGTTTACGTACAGGATGAAGCGCGAGTCCGCGGTTACGCGCGCCGCGACCTGGGCTGGCACGGCCGCCAGATTGAGGCCACGGCGGAGATAGCAGAAGCGGTTGCGCGAAGCCTTTGGCGGCGCATTTCCGATCGCAAAGGGATTGGCGATTTCCGAGGGCGGCTCGGCCCAGATCCATCGCGCTTGCCAGATGATCGGCCATTCATTCATCCAGTTTCGCTCCCTGAGTTCGCTGCCAAAGGCGCGGCTCAGTTTCGTCAAAGTTTCGCTTGCGTATGGGCGGCCGTAACGTATGACGTGGGCACGTGATTTCTCACTTGGCAGTTCCCGGCCTGCATCGTATAGTCGCGTCTACAACGGCTTAGACGCCCGGCAGGCGAGACTCTCGCGGAAATCCCTCTGACCAGGCCGTCGCAGGGAAGATATGGCATGGGATGAGAGTCTCCGTCGAGTACGGCGACGGGCCACCGACCAGTCCGTCAGCCTGAATTATTCGCCTCCGGAAACGTCACTTTTTCAGCCTGTAGTGTATATCCTTGCCGAAACATAGAAGTACCCCGAAGCTGGGGCTTGCAGCGTTGCTGGCGGCACTTACGGCCGGCCTGCTGATCGCCACGTGGCTGCCGGCGACCACCGGAACCACGACCGCCGAGCGCGTACTGGGACAGAGCGACTTCGGCGCCAATGCCGCGGGCGGAGGCGGGACGGGACTTTCCGGGCCGGTTTCGATTGCGCTCGGCCCCAACCCCGCAGCGGCGCATCTGTACGTCGCAGACACCGGGAATAATCGAGTGCTCGGCTACCGGGACGCGGCGGCGCTCTCGAATGGAGCGGCGGCCGACCTGGTGATCGGTCAGCAGAATTTCTGCTCGACGGCCTGCAACACCGGCGGCAAGGCCGGCGCGGCGACCCTGTGCGCGCCATCGGGCGTGGCGGTCGATAGCGACGGGAACCTCTACGTCGCCGACTCGGGCAACAACCGCGTCACGCAATACGCCGACCCGTTCGCCGCACTGGCCGCGGATCAGCAGAGCGCGGGCTTTATTGCCCAGCGGGTCCTGGGCCAGGCCAATCTGGCCTCCACCGGATGCAACCGGAGCCGGGGCGGCTTCGGCCCGCCGACGGCTGCTACATTATGTAGTCCCCGCGCGGTGGCGATCGACGGCGATCAGCGCCTCTACGTAGCTGACTCGGGCAACAACCGCGTGCTCGGCTACGATCATCCGCTCGATCAGCCGGCCGGGAACATCGTGATCGGACAACTCGGCTTCGGGTCGTACAAGTGCAACCTGGGTGGCGCGCCCAGCGCCTCGAGTCTATGCCTGCCGAGCGGGGTTGCGGCCGACAAAAGCGGCAACCTTTACGTAGCAGATGAGGACAACCATCGGGTGCTGGAGTTCGACGCACCGCGCAGCAACGCCCCGCCGGCTCATCTGGTGTTCGGCCAGCCGGATGCGGCCTCGCGCCGGTCCGGCGGATGCGCTGGAGCAATCACGAATGCTGACGGCTTGTGCTTTCCCAATGGAATCGCCCTGGACGGGATCGGCAGCCTTTATGTCGCGGACCGCGGCAGCAACCGCGTGCTCGAGTATCTGAATCCGCTCGCTCCCGGCACCGGGACGCAGGGAACCTCCGGCTCGGCGAGCGATACCACCGCCGATTTCGTGTTCGGCCAGAACGGCAACTTCGCGGCCAGCGCCCGCAACGACGGCGGGACAACTGCGGACAGCCTGTCGCAACCGGCCGGCGTGGCGGTGGACGCGGCGGGCAGCCTCTACGTTGCGGATACCGGCAACAACCGGGTGCTCGAATATAACGCCGCGTCGGTCCCGGTCAGCGCGATCACTCCGGCGGCTACGCCGACCCCGGAATCTTCGCCGTGTCCGAGCGTCGCCGAAGGGTCCGCGCAAGCGAGCGCAGCGAAGAGCAATAAGCCGGCGCCGGTTGCGCAGGCCGCCGCAGCCGAATTCACGGTGAGCAGCGGCACGAAACTGAGCTTCGGAAAGGCGGTCTACTTCACCACGGCTGGCGGCGCCACGGTCAACAAGACGCTCACGATAACGAACAAGACCGCCACCGATATCAGCTATACGCTCGCCATCGATTCCAGCAGCATGGACGGAAGCGACTTTACGCCGACCGACGGGAGCTGCGCTGGGACGCTTTCGGCCCACAAGAAGTGCCAGTTCACGGTAGCTTTCTTACCGACAGCTACCGGCAGCCGCACGGCGATCCTGGACGTCGCGGACTCTTCGACCTCGTTCCAGGTGCAAGTCAATCTGTCGGGCACCAGCTTCACGGGTACGCTCGCATTCGCGCCGAAGTCGCTGTCCTTCGCGAAGGTGCAGAACGGCTCGGCATCGGCGAAGCCGAAGAACGTCACACTGACCAGCACCTACACGGTAGCATCGACGATCTCGAGCGTGGGCGTGTTCGCGGACAAAGCAGGTACGACGCCAAGTGCCGAGTATTCGGTCGACACGACAAACTGCAGCAGCATGACCGTCGTAAAGGGAAAGACCGGGGACTGTGTGCTCGCCGTCACCTTCGATCCTTTCACCGGAAACGGCCCGGATCCCGCCTATCTTGTCGTCACCGACGACGCCGCCAAGAGCCCGCAGACGGTCAAGCTCGCGGGGACCGCGACCGGCCAGGCGGTCTCGACGGCGACGCCCACCCCGAGCGGCTGCACCACCGACGCCCAATGCACTGCCAGCGATGGCAGCGGCACGACTTGCGATACCAGCACCAACACCTGCACGTGTACGAATACCTCGGACACCGACTGCGGCCTCTTGGGCGGTAGCGGATGCACGGCCAGTACGTGCACTGGATGCACGAACACCGATACGGATAACAGCAACTGCGGGACATGCGGCACCGTCTGCGATAGCGGCGCGACCTGCCAGACCGGCACCTGCACGTGCACGAATTCCTCGGACATGGACTGCGGCCCCACTACTGGATGCGTGGACGAAAATACTGACAACAACAATTGCGGTGGATGCGGCACCGTCTGCACCAGCCCACAGACGTGCCTGTCGGGCACGTGCGGTATCCCGGCAACTCCGGTACCCTGCACCACTACCGGCGACTGCACAACTAACGGCGCCGATCCCGGCACGACCTGCCAGAGCGGCGTCTGTTTGTGCCCCACGGGGGAAAGCGACTGCGGCAGCACCGACGGATGCCAAAACACCATGACCAGCACCATCGACTGCGGCGTTTGCGGCACCGTGTGCGATCAGACCGGCCAGAATGGAGTATGCAGTGGCGGCTCATGCGAGAACGGGACGCCCACGCCGCTTCCCACTCCGAACGGATATCCGATTCTCGCGCCGAATAGCATCCCATCGATCGGAGCGGTGGTTGTGGCGATTGGCGACAGCAGCGCGCCCTATACGATCACGCTGACCAACGATCAGGTCGGTGTCTCGCTCAGCCTAACGGCGATCACGATCACGGTCACGAATCCCCTAGGCGCAACTCCGGAATGGTCCGAAACGGACACCTGCGGAATAAACGGCAGCGGCAGCACGACGCTGAATCCCGCGGGCAACCCGGGTTCGCAATGCCAGATCTACGTCACGTTCGCGCCCACTATCGCCGGTGTGCAGATCGCCTCGCTTTCGATCGCCAGTGACTTCACCGCCACGGCTCCGGCGGTCGAATTGATCGGATCGGCGCCCGCCCCAGCGACCACGACCCCCACTCCGGTTCCGGGCGGCGGAGGGCCGGGGACGCCTCCACCGCCTGAGATCAATCCGTCCGTAATCAATTTCAGCCCGGAGACCATCGGCGTCACCAGCGGGGACCAGATCGTGATCGTGAAGAACCAGTCGAACATCCCGCTGGTGATGGCGTCGACGGCTGAGACCATCACCGGTCCGTTCGCGATCGGGGCGACTGACACCTGCGAGGGGTTAACGCTGAACGCTAACGCCAGTTGCGTCTTGAGCCTCACCTTCACTCCGACCGGACCAGGCGAGGCGATTGGATCGGTGACCTTCCTCGATAATGCGTCGGGTAGTGCGGTTGCGCCGCAAGCGGTGCAATTGCGTGGCTATGGAACTTTCATCACTCTTCCGACCCCCGCTCCCGCCGGGCCGCCCGCCAGCTCGACTATATCCAGGTCCAGTCTCAACTTCGGGGCGGTCGAAGCTGGAAACACCAGCGCCCCCATGAGCGTGACGATAACCAGCACTTCGCCGACCACGCCGTTGAGCATAAGCGCCCTGACGATCACCGGCGGTGGAGCGACTCAATTCGCCGAGAGCGACAACTGCACTACCGGCCCCCTCTACCAGGGGCAAAGCTGCACCGCGAGCGTCACCTTCGCACCGGCCATAGCGGGCTCGTATCAGGCAAGCTTGGTCTTCAACGACAATGTCCCGGCGAGCATCAGCCACCCACAATCGGTGTCGCTGAGCGGAGTCGGATCCCCGGCGCACTAGCAGGCTGCGGAAACCGCAACCTGCTCCCTCGCTGCTAGGGCAAGAACACGGCCCTGACCCAGGCGGGAAAGCCGCGGCGGCGTGGCAATCCGTGCGCCATTTGATCGAGGTCGTCGGCCTCGGCGATCAGATCGCTGTGCGATTCGGGATCCTGGTAGATGCGGTCGAGGATCGGCTTCTTGTCGCGCCGCGAGCGCCGGTCCTCGCCGTTGAGCCGGGCTTCGAGCGCCTCGCGCAGCGCGACGGCCTCGACCCGGAATGAGCCGTGGTAGTCGGCCCTCAAGTTCACCGCGACGTCGCCGGGATCGACATTGCCGCGTTTCCACGCCAGGCGCATCTCGCGTTCGCGGCCCGCCCCGTAATGCCGGAGCCGGCTGGTGAACTCGACCACCCGCCGCCGCAGTCCGGAGTTGGAGAGCCGCCAGAATTGCGACGCTCCGCCCGCGATGCGCCTGGAGTAGTAGATCCCGAGCAGGAAGGCCGCCAGGCATACGCCGAGCAGCGTCCGCCAGGATTCGATCAGCCGCGGGACATCATCCTGCAAGCGCCCCGCGATGCTCGCGATGACCGCTCCGGTACTTTGCCAAAAGGTCATGCCCGCGAAGGATATCACAATCGCGAGCCGGAAAATCACATCTGGCGCGAGCGGGAAAGCCAGACCGGAGAGTCAGGAACGTCCGAAATGTTTTCAGGCCGCGCGTGCTGGAAGCAGACACCCTCATCGCGCGGGCCGGACGGCCCGCGCCCCTTCTCCCGCAAAGAGCGGGAGAAATGTTGTGGCGCGCTTCGCGCCGCTTCGAGCGCCTCTCCCGCTTGGTTGCGGGAGAGGGCGTCGCCCCCGGCGCGCGCCAGCGCGCCCGAGGACGACCGGTGAGGGTGCTGATGTTTGGAACCACAAAAAACTCACAGGCTCTCAGGATGACCGGACAGGCGGAATCGGACCGTCCGCGACCGCGACGACAAAGCCGGATGAGATCGGGATCTCATCCGCCTTTGTGTTTCAAAGCGATGCGGGCACGAGCCTACGGCATCGCGCTGGCCAGATGCTCCGGCCGCGCCACTCGGACCTGGCGCTCGACCGCGTTCATACGCTCATTGAGCGCATCGATCTGGGCGTCCTTCTTCTTCAGGGCGCCGATTTGCTGCGTCAGGCGTGCAACCTGCGCGGTGAGCTGCCGATTCTGTTTGGCCTGCTTTTGCACTTCGTTGAGCAGCATCGCGGGGAGCTGGTCATAGCGCACGCCCTCGGCCTTGCCGTCCGCCCGATAGCTCACCATCTCCGGGTAGACCCGCTCGACCTCCTCCGCGATCAGACCGTACTGGCGACTTCCAGCCGCGTCCTTTTTGTAGCGGAAGGTCACCGGCCGCCATGGTGCGTCAACGCCGGCGCGACGCACAGTTCAGGATGGCAACAGCGGTCAGAACAGGGTTTGCCTAAAGTGGAGCGAGCAGCGGGCCAGCAGCGGCGTCGCCGGGTTGGCCGCGATCGCCGGCCACGATCCTTCCTGGACAATCCGGCCCGACTCGATCGCGGCGGCGCGGGAGCACAGCCGCTCGAGGATCTCTGGAGGTCGGCTGAGGTCTCGGCGAGCGTCGAGCCTGTCGCGGAAGTAGATTGATCGAGCGGGCAGAGGCTGCGAAACCTCAACTGGCCGAATGCTAGCGGCCTCCCGCGGGGGTCGGAGTCGGACTAGGGGCACTCCTGTACATATTCTCGTCTAATTTCCTAAAAACAGTGTCGCAATACGTCCAGAGCCTGACCGCCGCGGGATCCCTTTCGACTCTGTTCCCTAATCCGGGCTTTTGAACGTCCGCCTGAAGAATGGTCGCCGTCAGGGTCAGGCAAGACTCCTCGAGATTCTTCAGTTCATATATGTCGGTCATGTGTCTGACGGCTGCGACAACCTCGGGACTTAGGCCGGTCTTTTCGGAACTGGCCGTCGAAGTAGGAGTCGGAGTAGGAGTCGGAGATTTCTTGGTGCCCTTCGAGGAGGGCGTTGGAGTCGGTGCGGGAGCTTTCTTCTTGGCGACCTTCGGTGTAGCGGTTGGAGCAGGATCCGCCGTGTGCTCCGGTGGATCGGTGCTGGCGACTTCTGTCCCCGAACCAGCGCCGACGTGTGTAGCGTACCCGTCGATCGGAGCTTCGCCAGGAGCGTTCGCCGGTTCACTTGCGAGCCGGATTCCGGAAGCCTCACGATCTTCGCGTAAGGTCGACGTAGTGCCGTCTGGCAGATACCCAATTCTGACCAGCGCAGCGTTGGCCGGCCGGTTTTCCGGCAGCGGGCTGCCATTTGAATCCGTAGCACCGATGACGCGCTTGCCGAGCGCGTTCTTAACTCCAGGTCCTGTTTTGCTCGAGTCGTCGGCGCTACTGCTGTCCGACGTTGTTGGTGTTACTTTTGGTGTTGGTGTTGCTGTTGGTGTTACTGTTGCCTGTGGGTTGGAATTCCCGTTTCCGGAGGGTTGACTTGGTCCCAGGTCCGGTGAGGTCAATTGCTCAATAGCCAGAAGCGTAACCATGCCATCGGCGTATCGGTTCAGCTCCAATGGATAGTTTCCATTGGTGATGAAGCCGTCCATACGAGCCTCGCAAAGGCGGTAGTTAGCGTCGCGGAG
>Ga0209517_10009621_pt1 | contig 10968 bp, 6 predicted proteins | sample PeaSoiMetSII2010_FD_187695 | JGI IMG/M metagenome (GOLD analysis project Ga0209517, IMG submission 187695) | Peat soil microbial communities from Weissenstadt, Germany - SII-2010 (SPAdes) (version 2) | ecosystem: Environmental > Terrestrial > Soil > Wetlands > Peat | place: Germany: Weissenstadt... | reverse complement strand
TCGGCTGTTGGTGGTCGGGTTTTCTCATCGATTTCCTTGTCGGTTTGCGTGTAAATTCAGTGGCTTGATACTACATCAAACTCGACAAAATTGCACTTGTATTAGTGATTTTTTCAGCAACCTGCTAGAGCAAACGTGCCGGGAGATCGTGGAAGGAGGAGGTTTTCTGCATGCCTGGATCGGCCAGGTGGCGCCCATGACCGACGCCGTCGCACCGACAGCCTTCTGGGGAGGGATCGGCGAATATGTTCAGGGCATAACGGTCTACGCCGACAATCGCCCCGAGGGGTGCGGACCAACCGGCACATGCATTCGCGAACGCTATCCTGTTATACACAACGACTTCCTGCATGATCCGCAAACCCTTCCGTGGCGTGATAGCGCGGCGCCTTTCGGCATCGCCTCTGCTGCTGCATTCCCTATTGAAAGGGCGGGAGAGGTGTGGGGCGCGTTGACAATTTATTCCGATGAGGTTGACCGCTTTGGCGACGAAGACGTGAAGCTGGTCGAAAAGGTTGCGGAAGACATCGGATTTGCCCTCGACAACCTGGATAGAGAATTTCGGCGCAAGCGAACTGAAGAGGCGCTACTTGAATCCGAAAATAAGTTCAAGAGCTTTTCAGAGCAGGCGCTTGCAGGCATCTATATCATACAGGACGGAGTCTTCAAATATGTAAATCCTAAGTTCGCTCAAATGTTCGGGTACACTGTCGAGGAATGTCTGAACGATATGCCTTTCAAGATCCTGGTCTATGCGAAGGACTTGGCCACGGTCGAAGGACAGGTCAGAAGACGAACATCGGGCGAGGCCGAGTCAGTTCACTACAACTTCAGGGGGCTCAAGAAAAACGGACAGATATTCCACGTCGAGATTTACGGATCGGCAATCGTTTATAAAGGAAAGCTGGCAGCCACAGGGACTATACTGGACATCACCGAGCGCAAGCAGGCGGAGGAGGCGCTGCGGGAGAGCGAGGATAAGTTCCGGAACCTTTTCAACAACTCCGGAGTCGGCATGTTCAGGTCAAGGCTTGACGGATCGGAGACCCTGGACGTAAACGAGAAGTTTCTCAAGATCGTAGGGATGACTCGGGCGGAGACGCAAGGAACGCCCTCGGTAAAATTCTGGGCAGACCCGAAAGAGCGTGACGCGATGGTCCGAAGGCTTGTCGCAAAAGGCCGTGTGTCGGAGCTTGAAGTTAAAATGCTGAACAAACAGGGAGAAGTGAGGGACTGTATCACGTCCCTGGTGCTCTACCGGGAACAGGGGATCGTGGAAGGGACTATTATCGACATCACCGAGCACAGGCGGATGGAGAAGGAGTTGCGCGACAGCGAAGTACGACTCCGGCAGATCATAGACCTGGTGCCGCACATGATCTTCGTCAAGGACTGGGATGGGAAATATCTCCTGGTAAACAAAGCGGTCGCTGAGGCCAACAACACCAGTGTCAGTGCTCTCACCGGAAAATATCATGCCGACATCCATCCCGACTCAAGCGAACTTCAAAACATGTTGCAGGATGACCAGGAAGTCATGATGACGGGGAAAATGAAGTTCATTCCAGAGGAACCCTATACCGACGCCCATGGCAACAGGCGTTTCCATCAGGCCATCAAGGTCCCTTTCCACATCTTTGGCGATAAGACGCCGGCGGTGCTTGGTGTCGCCATCGATATCACCGAGCGCAAGCTGGCGGAGGGAGAAAAGAAAAAGCTCGAAGCACAACTCCTCCAATCACAGAAAGTGGAAGCCATCGGAACTCTTGCCGGAGGTATAGCGCACGATTTCAACAATATACTGCAGCCTATCATAGGCTACACGGAAATGGCGCTAAGTGAACTTTCTCCATCCAGTTCGCTGCGAGTTGGGTTGGAGCAGGTGGTCAATGCATCTCTAAGGGCCAAGGAACTCATCAGACAAATCCTGGCGATTTCCCGTTCCGCTCAGGAACAGCAAAGAATACCGATCGATATAAGTTCGATTATCAAAGAGGCCCTGAAGCTTTTGCGGTCTTCGCTCCCCACCTCGATAGAAATAAGGACAAAAATTCAGACGGGTGTCTCGCTGGCCGATCCAAATCAAATCCACCAGGTGTTGATGAACCTTTGCACCAACGCAGCCCATGCAATGGATGACAAGGGCATTCTGGAGGTTCGCCTGTCCCCTGTCGATTTGAGCGAGAGCGACTTGGCCGGTCAGTCAATCGTTGATCTTAAGCCCGGCCCATACCTGAAGTTGAGTGTTTCCGATACGGGCGCTGGAATTGATGCAGAGACTATGGGGCGCATTTTCGACCCATATTTTACCACCAAAGAGGTGGGAAAGGGAACCGGCCTGGGGCTAGCAGTTGTTGACGGCATAGTCAAACGGCATGAAGGGGCCATTGCCATCCGAAGCGAACCTGGAAAAGGCTCAACGTTCAGTATCTACATCCCAAGGGTTGATGTCGAATCTGAAGCGGCCATGCAAGTTGACGGTCCGCTGCAACGCGGTTCGGAAAGGATATTGCTCGTGGATGACGAGCCGGCTGTGATGGAAATGGGAACCAGACTCCTGGAGCGCCTGGGCTATAAGGTCACCTCTCAAACAGACAGTGTGAAAGCTCTGGAGATTTTCCGCTCGAATCCTGACGAGTTCGACCTGGTGATGACCGATTATACTATGCCAAATCTGACTGGGATGGATCTTGCCATGGAAGTGTTGAGGATTAGGCCTGATATGCCGATCATGCTTTGCACAGGGTTTAGCGAAAAAATTACCACTGACAGCGTGAAAGGGCTAGGCATGAAACTCCTGATGAAGCCTTATGGCATGAGACAAATATCCGAGGCGGTCCGAAAGATTCTCGATGCGCAAAAGGGGGGCTGATTTGAAAAGAGAAATCGAGAGGGTCCTGGTCGTTGATGATGAACAAAATATTTGTGCCATGCTGACTAAATTTTTGCGATCATCGGGTTATTCCTGCGAGAGCTTCATCGATCCGACTGAAGCCCTGGAAGTATTAAGACAAAACAGTTTCGATCTCGTCATCTCAGATATTCAAATGGCGGGTATCGATGGCCTGCAACTGCTCAGTGAGATTCTTAAAATCGACCCCGAACTCGATACGATCATGATGACCGGTCACACGGATGCCTACGCATACAGCGACATCATCAAAGCCGGAGCGTCTGACTTCATAGCAAAACCATTCCAGTTGCCGGAATTCAAAGCAAAGATAGAAAGGATAGATCGCGAACGGAGGATACAGAGGGAACTTCACGACTCGAATACTGCCATTAGAGTGCTTCTTCAACAGGCGGAGAAAGAGAAGGAGAAACTCGGCGCGGATGTTGTCTGCAATGTAAAGGAACTGATTCTCCCCTACGTGGAGAAGATAAAAAATGGTAATCTTAGTGAAGAGTATAAGGCATATATTGAGGTCCTGGAGACGAATCTGTCGGAAATCTGCTCTCCTTTTCTGAAGAATCTGTCGCTTAAGCATGCCCATATCAGCTCAATGGAGGTCCAGGTTGCAAGTCTTATCAAGGCCGGCAAGAGAAACAAGGAGATCGCTTCGATACTCGGTGTCTCTTTAAATACTGTCATGACTCACCGCTATCGCCTTCGAATAAAGCTCGGATTGAAACAAGAGAAGGTCAATCTGAGATCCTACCTCAACTCTATCGAATTTTAGTGAATGCATGTAAGTGTTTTGTCGCTCTTCTTTCACCGTCGAGAATTCCCCGAATAATACCGACCTAAGTGATGCATCAGAAATTATCATCAACGGGGCTATGACCAAGGCAATAACTGGAATGTCTTTAGGTCGGGGCATCAAATTACTGTGAACTTAATCTCGGGGACCATCTTAATGAAGATTCTCGGCTGGCCGGGTGAGTTGCTTTCCAGGCTGCATCGAGAAGTATTCTCGGCCAATGGGTGGCGGGATGCTCTACGGGTGCTGGAAAGCGACCTGGAATCATTGGGGAAGTCCACAGAAGGCGAGTTTCTTTCCATTGGAGAAAAACTACAGGATTTTTATCAGCGCGCCGGAGATATCTCGAAGATATCTTCCACGGTTGCCCAACTGATGTCCGGAGAAGAACTGGGGACCGCCATAGGCGGATTTCACAATGTGGTCGAAAGAATGAAACGGCTTGAGGGTGAATCCAGGCGGAACGCGAAAACCCTTCGGGACCTATTGGAAAACCTTGTTCACCTCAATCAGCAAGTGGACGGTTTTGGCAAAACCATTCAGCACCTGCGGGTCTTATGCGTATCCACCAAGATCGAGAACGCCCGTTTGGAGGATCAGAACACCGGCTTCGAGGGTTTGGCGGATGAAGTGGGAAAACTGTCTTTGGAGATTGAAAACCGGTGTATTCAACTTCTGGCGAGTTCCGATTCGCTAAGCCAACTGATCGGGCAAATCCTGGCCAAGGTCCTGGACCTGGAAACCGCTCAGCAAACCCAGGCCCGCATCGTTTTCGACAAGACCATGTCGAGTCTTGAGTCTCTGCTGGAAAAACACGGCCAATCAGCCAGGGGTGCAGGAGAGATCTCCACCCGTTATGAGGCCGTCTCCAAACGGATCGGGGAGATTGTCTCGGCCATGCAATTTCATGACATTACCCGCCAGCGGATCGAACACGTGCAACAGGCACTCGCCGGCCTTGGTCCACATGAAAGGCCGGCAGGCAACGGAGAGCGACAAACAGTTGGAGGATTCCTGTTCGGGAGCATTCGTCTGCAACCGAAAGGGACAGGGAAAGATCTGCGTCTGGCGGCAGATGTCTGTCACCTGCAAATAGCCCAACTCAATTATGCCAGGGAGGAACTGGTTTCCGCAGTTAAAAACATCCTCGATAATCTCAACGCCCTGGCAGACCTGGTCGCAGAAATGGCCCAGGAGACCTCGAAAATGGCGGGAGCAGCCGATGAGACCGGACAATCGTTTCTCACCGGAGTAGAGGCCGGTTTTTCTTCGGTCACCTCAGCCCTTAAGGCATACGGCGAGGCAGACCGGGAGCTGTCTTTGGCGATGGGTTCAGTGGGCAGCATGCTGGGGGAGATGTCGGGACACACCGGCAACATCGAGGGCATCGGAGAAAAAATCAAGCGGATTGCACTCAACGCCACCGTCAAAGCCTGCCACATCGGTGAGGAAGGCGCCACGCTGGGAGTCCTGGCCGAAGCGATCCACCAACTTTCGGTTGAAACCCGCCAGCGGACGGAAAACGCGAGTGAGGCTTTGCGCTCTATCACTTCGGCGTCCGAGTCCCTGTGCTCCGCTTTCAATGCAGACGGAACAGATAAGGGAGGCGAACTGGCATTGGTCGGCGAGTCGCTGAGGACCCAGTTGCAGACCCTGCAGGATGTCAATCAGGGGATAGTCTCTCTTCTTACACAAATGAACCAGGACGGCTGCAGGCTTTCCGGGAACATCCGAAAAACCATCGCTGAAGTGGGTGTGCATCGCCAGGTTGACCAGGTGATCTGCAACGTGGCGTCAGGCCTGGATGAGCTCGTGGCGTTCATGCGGCCGAAAGGGCCGGCCGACGATCAGGCAGAGGGAGCGGAACGCATGAAGGCCCTGGAGGCCACTTATACGATGCAGGGAGAACGTGAGATACATCAATCCCTGTTCAACCTGAAAACGAACTCTGCAGAAAAACCGCATCGGAACCCAGTCAACCCCCTGATGGCCGGCATGATGGAAAAGGAGAAGACCGACAACGAACCGGACAAGGCGGATCAAGAGGATCTGGGGGATAATTTCGAACTCTTTTAGCCAAACACCGGAAAGAACAAAGGGAGAAAGTCGATGGATGTCGATATGACGCGGTCTGGAGAAAACAATGTTCTCAAACTGGATGGCAGTTGGACCATAGAGCGGGCAAACGAGCTGAAGCGTATGTTGCTGGAGGCATTGAACAGCGGAGAGAGTATCGTCATCGATCTCGAAGGGCTCACGGACCTGGACCTGTCCACCATGCAACTATTCTGCTCCGCCCATCGGGCATCCTTGAGAGAGTGTAAACGCGTCGCACTTCACGAACGAAAATCCCGGAGCTTAAAACAGATGGTGCGCGACGCAGGGTTCGCGCGGACTCTGGGCTGTCATAAGGACCCCAATAAGAGTTGCTTGTGGATAGGAGACTGGAAATCATGAGCAAGATCATCATGACCGTAGATGATTCCGCCAGCGTTCGCCAGATGGTGAGCTTTACGCTCAAACAGGCCGGCTACCAGGTGGTGGAGGCGGTAGATGGGAAGGACGCCTTGTCGAAACTGCACGGAGCGGCTGTGCAGATGGTGCTGACCGACCTCAACATGCCCAACATGGATGGCATAGAACTGATCCGCAATGTCAGGGCCGATCCCACTTGCAAGTTCATCCCCATCGTGATGCTGACAACCGAGTCACAGGCGGAGATGAAACAAGAGGGGAAAGCGGCAGGAGCCACCGGATGGATTGTCAAACCCTTTAAGCCCGAGCAACTTCTGGCAGTAGTAAAGAAAGTCCTGGGATGATGGAGCCTCAAAGACAAGCCTATCGGGCTGAAGCATACGAACTCCTCGCCGAACTTGAGACCTCCCTGCTCGCTTTAGAAGAATGCCCTGCGGACAAAGAGTTGATCGGCCGCGTGTTTCGCGCGCTGCACACGATCAAAGGGTCGGGAGCAATGTTCGGCTTTGATGACATTGCAGCATTCACGCACGACGTCGAAAACGTTTTTGACCTGGTCCGCAATGAAAAACTGGGCGTCACCAAAACGCTCGTTGATTTGACCCTCCGGGCTGGAGACCAGATACGCGGAATGCTTGATGGGCCGGACGGCGGGGAGATGACCGTCACATCTGTGGCCGGCGAGATCACGAGCGCACTCAGGGAACTCATTGCCAAAGGTGACAATCAGGTCGGCCAGGTTCCCCCATTGACATTGCAGGCAACAGAAGATGAACAGGTGGAGAGAACCTACCGCATATCTTTGCGGCTGGATCGTGAAATCTTTTCGCGAGGCGCCAATCCGGTCCTTTTGCTCAACGAGCTGCGGGAACTGGGGGAATGCAGCGTCATTGCCAACACGGAAGCCATCCCCGAACTGGAGGAGCTTGATCCCGAACAATGTCACATCGGGTGGGACGTGATTCTCACCACCCGGCGCGGACTCGATGCCATAAAGGATGTTTTCATCTTCGTCGAAGATGAGTGCGAGTTGGCGATCGAGTTCATCGATGAGCCGGGTTGCGAAGATGATGACGCACCTCCGAAAAGGCTCGGGAAGATATTGATCGAGCGTGGTCTCGTGACCCAGGAGGATCTGCAGGAAGCCCTGGGCGCCCAGACCCGCGTTGGACAGCTACTGGTCGATAAAGGACTGGTGGAGCCAAGCAGGGTCGATTCCGCCCTGGCTGAACAGGAACACATCCGGGCAGTTCGCAGCAAGCATCAGAAAGAGGAACAAACTTCGAGCGTCAGGGTGCCAGCGGCAAGACTCGACGCCCTGGTCAACCTGGTGGGGGAAATGGTCACGGTACAGGCTCGCCTCAGCCAGACGGTTTCTTCTATGGATCACGCAGGACTGCTCTCCATATCCGAGGAAGTGGAACGCCTCACCGCCGAGCTGCGCGACAACACCATGAGTATTCGGATGCTGCCCATCGGGACGACTTTCAGCAAATTCAAACGGCTGGTTCGCGATCTGTCCGGTGAACTGGGCAAAGATATTCTGCTGGTTACCGATGGAGGTGAAACCGAGCTTGACAAAACCGTGATCGAGCGCCTGAACGATCCTCTCGTTCACCTCATAAGAAACTGTATCGATCACGGCATCGAGTCTCCGGGGGTTAGAGAGGCTGCCGGTAAACCACGGCAGGGAACCGTTCAACTCTCGGCAATGCATTCGGGCGCCAGCGTGTTGATCCGTATAACGGACGACGGCGCAGGTCTGGACGCGGATGCAATCAGGTCCACGGCTTTGGAAAAAGGTTTGACTGCAACCGGAACGGAACTCTGTGAGAAGGAACTTTTTTCACTGATCTTCGCCCCCGGTTTTTCCACCACCCGGCAGATTACCAGCATCTCGGGCCGTGGTGTCGGGATGGACGTAGTGAAGCGCAGCATCGATGCTCTGCGCGGTTCCATAGAGGTCAGCAGCCGAAAGGGAATTGGGACAACCATCACCCTCAAGCTGCCCCTCACCCTTGCGATCATTGACGGGTTGCTGGTCAAAGTCGGGGATGGACACTACGTCTTGCCGCTCTCCATTGTGGAGGAGTGCGTGGAATTGACACGCGAGGATGTAGCAAGAGCACACGGACGGCACATTACGCACTTGCGGGGCGGAATCGTCCCCTACATTCGGCTTCGCGAGCGTTTTGCGATCAGCGGCAATGCGCCGGAAGTCGAACAGATCGTGATCACCGAATCCCCGGGCGGCAACGTAGGTTTTGTGGTGGACAAGGTCATCGGGGAGCACCAAACAGTCATCAAGAATATGGGCAAAATCTACCGCAACGTGGATGTGATCTCCGGTGCGACCATTCTGGGCGATGGCACTGTAGCGCTCATCATGGATGTGCCCAAGCTGGTGCAGAGTGTCGAAATGCAGGAATCTTTGACTCATTAGGAAACAATCAAAATAAAAGGAAGGCACACGATGAAGTGGTTCTACGACCTCAAAATAGGCACGAAACTGGCTGCGGCATTTGTTATCGTGGCCCTGACCGGCGGAATGGTTGGAGCAATGAAGTCCCCGTTATTGGCCGTTGGGACCGGAGTACCGCTCGCGATTGTTCTAGGATTCTTCATTTCAAGAGTGATCAGCAGGCCGATGCGAAATCTTTCTTCGGCTGTAGATAAATTGGCCCTCGGAGATATCAATGTCAGCATCGAAGCGACCGGCAGGGATGAGGTTGGCATCCTGTCACAATCGTTCAAGCGCGTGATCGAAAACATCAACGCATTGGTGGTCGATACCAATATGCTCGCTGAGGCGGCTGTCCAAGGCAACCTGTCCACCCGTGCGGATGCCTCCAAACACAGCGGAGACTATCGTAAGATCGTCGAAGGTGTAAACAATACCATGAGTTCCATTGTTGCACATCTCGATTCGATGCCCTTACCGGCTTTCATTGGCGACCGGGACTTCAACATTCGATACATGAACGCTGTTGGCGCCAGTCTGACCGGCCTCTCGCAGCAGACCGTCATAGGGACCAAGTGCTACGATCACTTCAAAACGCCGCATTGCCGCACGGATAAGTGCGCCGCGGGCCAGTGCATACAGCGCGGCCACAGCGTGACGGCTGAAACGGACGCCCATCCGCTGGGCAATGATTTAGATATCACCTACACCGGCGTGCCCGTTAAAGACACTGAAGGCAGAATAATCGGATCTCTGGAGGTGGTCACGGACCTCACTGCGGTGAAGAACGCCGCACGTCTGGCCAAAAAACAAGCCGCTTATCAAGCGGCTGAGGTCGATAAACTGGTGGTCAATTTGGAAAAAATTGCCCGGGGAGATCTCAACGTTACCCTTTCGACTGCAGCCACCGACGAAGATACCCGTGCAATTGGAGAGAACTTCACAAAGATCAGCGACGGGATCGAGAGCACGGTTCAAGCCATTGCCGGCCTGGTGCGGGATGTCGATGGCCTGGCCAACGCAGCGGTGGAAGGCAATCTTACCACCCGTGCGGATGCAGCCAAACACAGCGGAGACTATCGCAAGATCATCGAAGGTGTAAACAATACCATGAGTTCCATTGTTGCACATCTTGATTCGATGCCAGTACCGGCCCTCATTGTCGACCGGGACTTCAGTCTTCGATACATGAACGCTGTTGGCGCCAGCCTGACCGGGCTCTCACAGCAGGCCGTCATAGGGACCAAATGCTACGATCACTTCAAAACGCCTCATTGCCGCACGGATAAGTGCGCCACGGGCCAGTGCATGCAGCGCGGCCACAGCGTGACAGCCGAGACCGACGCCCACCCGCTGGGCAAAGATGTGGATATCTCCTACACCGGCGTCCCCGTTAAAGACACTGAAGGCAGGATAATCGGAGCTCTGGAGGTGGTAACGGACCTCACTGCAGTGAAAAACGCAGCACGTCTGGCCAAAAAACAAGCCGATTATCAAGCGGCTGAGGTCGATAAACTGGTGGTCAATTTGGAAAAAGTCGCAGGGGGAGATCTCAACGTTGTTCCTTCCACTGCAGCCACCGACGAAGATACCCGTGCAATTGGAGAGAACTTCACAAAGATCAACGACGGACTGGAGAGCACGGTTCAAGCGATTGCCAGCCTGGTGCGGGATGCCGATGGTCTGGCCAAAGCAGCGGTGGAAGGCAATCTTGCCACACGTGCGGATACATCCAAACACAGCGGAGACTACCGCAAGATCGTGGAAGGGGTGAACAATACCCTGGACGCGGTTATCGGACCTTTGAAAGTAGCCGCCGAGCATGTTGACCGGATCAGCAAGGGCGATATTCCACCCAGAATCACCGACGAATACAAGGGCGATTTCAACGAGATCAAGAACAACCTCAATGTGCTCATGGACGCAATGGATGAAGTTACTGCGGTAGCCTGCGAAATTGCTGGAGGCAACCTCACAGTCAAGGTCAGGGAGCGTTCCGCTCAAGACAAGCTTATGCAGGCTATGGCCACCATGGTGGATGGTCTCACCGATGTTGCGGCAAACATACAGACAGTAGCCAATCAGGTCATGGAGGGAAGCCGGGAGATGAGCGCCAGTTCCGAGCAGTTGTCCCAGGGCGCGACGGAACAATCGGCATCGGTCGAAGAGGTGTCTTCTTCCATGGAGCAAATGGCGGCCAACATCAAGCAGAATTCCGACAATGCCCAACAGACGGAGAAAATCGCGATCAAGTCTGCCGAAGACGGAAAAGAGGGAGGCAAGTCGGTTTTGGAGACGGTTGCAGCGATGAAGGAAATCGCGGGCAAGATC
>Ga0209517_10009619_pt1 | contig 10969 bp, 16 predicted proteins | sample PeaSoiMetSII2010_FD_187695 | JGI IMG/M metagenome (GOLD analysis project Ga0209517, IMG submission 187695) | Peat soil microbial communities from Weissenstadt, Germany - SII-2010 (SPAdes) (version 2) | ecosystem: Environmental > Terrestrial > Soil > Wetlands > Peat | place: Germany... | reverse complement strand
TCCCAACGCAGCACATTGGCCCATTGATTGATCAGCACGGGCAGGTCGCGATAGCTTTTGATCCACTTGGCGAAAAAATGTCCGACGATGGTTTCCGATGTCGGACGAATGACGTAAGGTTCCTCCAACACTTTTCCGCCGGCAATCGTGACAATTGCCAGCTCGGGCGCGAAACCTTCCACATGCTCGGCCTCTTTCTTGAAAAAACTCTGCGGAATGAGCAGCGGAAGATAAATGTTCTGGTGGCCGGTGGCCTTGAAGCGGTCGTCGAGTTCACGCTGCAGCACTTCCCAGATAGCGTAGCCGTTCGGCTTGATGACCATGCAGCCTTTGACAATCTCTGCCGGTTCGGCCATGTCGCCCTGCAACACGACGTCCTGATACCACGCCGCAAAGTCTTTCTCACGCGGAGTAATTGGGGATTCTGCCATGGTTCTCTTTTCTTCCCGGATTTGCTCGGATCACAATCGCACCTCGAACCAGGCTGCGTCACGCGCAATCGGAGAAACAATTATCTTAACCGGTGATCACCCTGCAGGCCCAATTGCGAAACAGGGTAGTGGTGCAGTTTGAAGTCCACAGGACTGGTTATCCCGAGTCGGCCCGCGGGAAACTGTGGGTAAGGAGTAAACCTACGTTAGTCTTCTGGATTTGCCGACCAGCATGACAGGATGAGTCTGCTACTGCTTGCCGAGGTTGACAAAGAAAATCCCCACCCAGGCAACACGGGTCCTGGATGGGGCGCTCGGCTGGTCCAGGTCTAGGTCTCGTCTTCCAGCCGTTGTTCCTTGCGCTGCAGCAAGTCGTTGAGTTCCCGGATCAGTTCCAAAAACCTGGAGTGGTCTTTCTCGTTCTCGATCAGCTCACACAGCTGATACATGCGTTCGCGTTCGTCTGGTTTCATGGGGAATGGGATGGCGCGACCCCACAGGGGTTTGTGCGGGAGAAGGGGTATTCTCCGCCGACGTTTGTCCTACGCCTCCAATCCAGTCAAAATCAGGGTGAGCCTTACAGAGTTATCTCAACGAACGAAGAGGGTTTCGGCTTCGGCGATGGGCTGTATCAGACTGCGCGTGAGATCGAGTTCAGCGACCGCGGGGTCATTCTGGCGCAGATTTTTTTGAGAAATTCTGGGCGGGCTCTGCCGAAATCCGGCCCCTACAGGATTTGCGGTATATGTAATCTTCAGGGAATGAAGGAAACTTAAGCTGCCGCTATGCCCGCCACCCTCACTCACGAGCACAGTCACTCGGACCACGTAGTCCAATTCTATTCGGAGGATACCTTCCTCCTCGAAGAGCTAAGCGGCGTTATTGGGAGTGCTCTGGAGAAGGGGAATGCCGCGATTGTTATCGCGACGAGTGCTCATCGCGAGGAACTGGCGAGCCGGTTGCGGCTGCGAGGGTACGACACCGTCACAGCCGGTCAAGAGCCGCGCCTGGTAACGCTGGACACAACGGCGACCCTGTCGAAGTTCATGGTTAACGGCTTGCCGGAGGCTACGCGGTTCCAGAATGTGGTTGGCAACGTGGTGGCAAAAGCGACGGCGGCCGCGCAAGGCGATCCTCCCCGGGTGGTGGCATTCGGCGAGATGGTGGCGGAATTGTGGGCCGCCGGGAACATCGAAGCGGCGGTCCGGCTGGAGCAACTCTGGAATGAGCTCGCCGGGAAGTACACTTTTTCGCTGCGCTGCGCTTATCCTTTGTCCGGGTTCAGCCGAGTCGACCACGCCGAATCGCTGAGGAAGATCTGCGCCGAACATTCAGCCGTGATCCCAGACGAAAGCTACACAAACCTGCGCAGTGAGGAAGAGCGGGTGCGGGCGATCACGCAATTGCAGCAAAAGGCACGCGCCCTCGAAACCGAGGCGGCGGAGCGATTGCGCATTCAGAGGGACCTGCTGGCCAGCCAGGAAGCACTACAGAAATCGCACGATGAACTCGAAAAGAAGGTGCAAGCGCGGACGAGAGAACTGGTCGGAGTGCAGGATGCGCTTCGTCTTCTTTCCCGCAGGTTGCTCACCGTGCGGGATGAAGAGCGGCGAAGATTCGCCATGGAGCTGCATGACAGCACCAGCCAGATCTTGACCGCCCTGCAACTCAATCTCGCGGCGCTTGAGCAAGCCGAGGAGCGCTCAGACCCCAACCGCTCGACGACGCTCCGAGAACCGTTTCGACTGGCGGATCAAGCCATGCGACAGGTCCGCAAACTTTCTTACCTGTTGCATCCCCCGCTACTCGAGGAACCCGGGTTGCAGTTTGCGCTGCGGTGGTACATCGCGGGATTCGTGGAGCAGACGAAGGTGGACGTAGAGCTCGATGTTCCGCCAGACTTACGAAGGTTCTCTCGCAACCTGGAATTGGCTATTTTCCGTATTGTCGAAGAGGCCCTCGATAACGTTCATCGGCATTCCGGCAGCAGAACCGCCCGAGTGCAGCTCGCCATTCGGAACAACGATCTTGAGCTTACGATCGATGATGCCGGCCGAGGCATCGATGGGAAAATTCTGAACGGCGCCCGGACAGAACTCTTCAGATTGGGGGCGGGCATAACCGGAATGATCGAACGGGTGAATCAGTTTGATGGAGAGATCGCGATCTGTTCCGCGAACCCGGGTACGTCGATCAGAATCACGCTGCCTCTGCGTTCCAAGAAGGATGAACCCCCGCAGGCCGACGACGCCCTTCGCCACGATGGCCAGGCAGGATGACAGACAATGGCCGAGCAGAATCATCAGAATGACGAGCCGCGCACTTCGTGGAGTGTATCGACTATCGTGCGGATTCTAATTGCGGATGATAACAATCTGGTACGCAAGGCTCTGTGCAGCTTTCTGCGTTCGGCAGACGCGAGCTGGGACATTGTCGAGGCCGAAAACGGCAGCCAGGCCGTGAGTTTGGCTAAGCAGCACAAGCCCGACCTGGTCATCCTGGATCAGGTGATGCCCGAGATGAGCGGCCTTGCCGCAGCGCGCGTAATTTCCCATGTGCGACCGGGCACACCGGTACTCTTGCACACTGCGTTCCCCACGGAAGTTCTTAATCGCGAAAGCCGCAGATACGGCGTCCGCAGCGTGATCTCCAAAACAGATGGCCGAAACCTGCTAGCCGCGATCCGGGGCGTCGTGAAAGCATCCGGTGGCAATTCGGAATGAAATCTCCAGCCCACAAAACCTTGTCGTCGTGCCGACGATGTAATCCAGAGCTCAAGGCGGATTCATGAACTCTCTCCTCCGAAGGCGGAGGAAGAATCGCCCCTCTTCCTCTAAAAGCTGTGCCATCGGCGGTACCAAACGGTAGCACGCCGAGGTCAGTCACGCACTGGACGCCGCATTGGGGCCAGCCACACTGAGGGCCCCTGCCAGTCCACGCTTTGCTGAAACCTACAGGAGTAAGGTGTTTTTTGTAGTGCAACTTTTCTCGGGAAATCAATTTTCCCGACATCACCTTCTCGTACCAAGCAGTGGCACAAGAGGCTTCCTTTTGGAACCGTCCGTGCTGGGAAGTTGGGCAGTCTTCACGAGTAGTTGAGCGAGGTGCTATGAAATGGATACGCGATATCGAGCGATTTATTGAACTGGCAGCTGTCTTATGGTTGTTCGAGGTGGTTTTCAAACTGAAAAGAGAATGAAGTACCGTGCGCCGGTCACGAGGTTACAGCGTACGCCGGATAGAGCCAACACTGCGCTGCGAGTACTCTGGCGTTGGTGTCCTGACTGTGATGGGACCGAGAAATCGTCTGGCGGTTGCAGCCCGCAAATGCCGAGAAGATACGCGAACCTGCCTGGCATGCCAAGGACCTTACTGTGATGAACTCAACGATTGAGAAATTTTGGGAAGCCGCCCATCACATGCTCGACAGTCTTATCGCACGGCTGCCGGCATTGATTGTGGCAGCGGTTGTCTTCATCTTGTTTTATGGCCTCAGTCTCCTGGTCACTCGCGTGGTTCGTCGGGCCACTCCGCGCCGGCGCCAGAATCTTGGCATCGTTTTCGGCCGCCTGGCCGCAGGCGCCACAATCTTGCTCGGTTTCCTGGTAGCGTTTTCGATCGTCGCGCCCTCATTTCAAGCGGGGGACCTCATCAAGATTCTGGGTATCAGCGGTGTCGCCATCGGATTCGCCTTTCAAAACATATTGCAAAACTTTCTGGCCGGCTTGCTATTGCTCTGGTCAGAGCCATTTCGGGTCGGGGATGAGATCAAGCTGGACGCTTTTGAAGGGACGGTGGAAGAAATTCAGACCCGCGCAACCATCATCAGAACCTACGACGAACGGGAAGTCGTCATCCCCAACGCCGATTTGTTTACTCGCTCGGTCATCGTGAACACGGCCTTCAGCGCTCGCCGATGGGAATATGATCTGACCTTGAGAAACATGGTGCCGCTGTCGTCCTGAGCCAACACGTAGTTGCCGTCTGCTCCGCTCAGACAGCCTTGGATTGCAGTTCTCTGCTGAGCGGTTTCGTGATGGGCGCTGCACGATTTGTGTTTGAGATTACATCCATAGAGGAGATCGCGGACACTGGGCGCATAGTCCCAGGTCACGTCTTCCGCAGCGATGTAGTAGTGGCGAGTTGCGGCAGCACAAGGTAAGACAGGCAGAAGGATAAAGATGAAGATCAAACACAAGAATTTCGACCAACCGCAGATCCGAGTCATGGGCTAATCATACAAGGGGCGATGGCGGAGTTGGCAGACGTCCCGTGATTTGCAGCTAAGTCTGCAAATGCAAGCACAGCACAGGGCAGGTTCTCCGCTGTGCTGTGCGCTGAAAAAACGTCGCTCGTGATTGCCGGTCCTGTCTACGAACTTGGCGGCGGTGTTGCCGGAGCAGTGGGAGACGTGGGCGGCGGCGATTGCTGCCCAGGAGTCGACGGATTCGGCTGATTTTCCGGGGGCTGCGTGCTGGGTTCCGGTTGCGTTGGAGCTGCAGTTCCCGGTGTCGAACCAGGAGCTGTGCTGCCGGGCGCCGTCGTGCCCGGCGCAGCTGTTCCCGGCGTTCCAGGATTTGTGCCGGGTGCCGTTGTATTCGGCGATGTAGCGTTTGGAACAGTTCCACTGTTTGGAGTCGTGCTGCCCTGCGGCGCTGCAGTCTGCGGTTGCGGCGCGGCTGTTCCTGGGGTTGGTGCCGGGGTCGTTGCTTGGGGTTGCGGCGCTGCGGTTCCGGGAGTGGGCGGAGCCGAACTTGGACTCGTCGCCTGGCCCTGCGCCGGCGCTGGAGTGCTTGCACGCTGCGCAACCAGGTTCGGAGGTAAAACCCAGATCAGGCCCACGGAGGCCGCTACTATGAAAACGCGGTCCTGCGCTGGCTCGTGGATATCAATTTTCTTCACTATGCGATCCTCATGTTCGTGATTTGCTCTTTGGTGTTGGTAGTTGTCAGCCTGATGGGTCCGGCGCCCGAACGGCGCCGCCTTGCCGGGCTTACCTTTGCGACAGTAAGGGAGAAGATCGAAATCGTTCCGGTACACATGATTCACAAGCCGCCAGCTGAGACGCCTGCCGAGCACAGGATCAACGTGATATTTAGTCTTGTGTTGGTGACTGTCATTGTGAGTCTCTGGATTTATTTTCGATGACTCAGTTGTTGACAATTCGAAGTTTGCGGCCGAACGTCACCCAGCAAGAAGCCATCCAACACTTTTGCGGTGGAATGTCAGGCTGGTTGCGGCGGGCGGCGCTGGGCCCATTGCGGTTCTTGGCCGATGTTTACATTCCGTTTGATCTTTTTCAGGTTGATATCAAACACAGCGGCCGAGTGGACTCGCACCTTCTCGCCGTCGACGCGGTCAACGGCCTCTTGGATCCTTTCGAATTCAACGCGCTGCCGAGTTCGACCGAACTGGCTATGAGGCGTACTCGCAACAATCTTGAACCGAAACTGAATGAAGCCCGGATTGCACAACTATCCATCGACAAGGCGCGGCGCCTGCTTTTCAGCCGAGGTTTCTTTCGAGTGCGAGACCTAAAAATCACCGCGAGCCGAGTCGCCGAAACTTTCTACGTTCCCTACTGGGTCGGATTCTTAGGCGCAAATGACGAACCCCATCTCGCGGTCATGGATGCAACTCGCCGTCGCTTTGAAGGCGCCAAGGTCCGCCGGTTATTAGAAGAGTGGCTAAACGTTGCAACATGACTCTCCGTCGCGAGGTGCGCAAACCACGGGTGCGCCTGAACCACGGCTATCGGAGGTTCATGATCGCATTAAATTCGCCTAGACGCGATTGCGAATCTTCGATCTTCGCCCGCGCATCCTTGAAATTACGCCGCCTTCTTCCTAGGGACCCTGGCCCCCTTCTTGCGCGCTTCCGAGAGACCGATGGCGATGGCTTGCTTGCGGCTCTTCACTTCTCCACCGTTGCCGTCTTTGCCCGAGCGTAGCGTGCCCTGCTTCTCGCGGCGCATCGCGCTGGCGACGGTTTTGGCTGCGCCCTTGCTGTACTTGCGACGACTCGATTGCTTCTTTGCTGCCATGTCATTCTCCTGGCGCTTAGAGTCGCCAGAGTCGACTGAGGTTGTGCGCGAGGTCATTGAGTGGAATTCCAGCCAGACTAGGGTCATTTACGGATGGCCTCACGAACTTCAGAAGCATCTGATTGTCATACCTTCGGAGCCGGTGCACCGAAGGACTTGAGATCCATGGCAGCAGTCGCCAACGGAGGGAACGAATGTATACCATACTGCTCGTAATTTTGATTTTGTTGTTGCTGGGTGCACTGCCAACTTGGCCCTATCTAGCGAAGCGACAGCACTAGCAGGTTGTCCTTTTTCTCTTGACTTGCATAGCGTTAAGCAAGATAATGACGGCATGGGAAAGAAACTCAACCCAAACGCACAAGCGCTAGGCAGTCTCGGCGGCAAAGCACGGGCGCGGAAACTGTCCGATGCAGAGGTCGCCGAGATCGCCAGCAGGGGCGGGAAGGCAAGGGCCGCGAAGCTGTCTGCCGCAGAACGCAAGCGGATTGCGAAGCTGGGCGTTGCCGCTCGCGAACGCAAGAGAAAGGAGAATCAATAGCCATGCACAACAGGAAACAAAACGGGACAATCATTCGCATTGGTAGCCGCTGGTACGTGAGGTATTGGGAACGGCGCAACGTAAGCGGGTCTATTGAACGGAAGCGAGTCACCCATTCAGTCGGTGAGGTTACGACACGCGGGAAACGTCCACCAGCAGACATCAAGACCGAAGCCGAGCGGCACATGGCAACCGTCAACAGCGGCACAGTACCGGCCGAGCGAATCGTCACGATAGGCGATTTTGTCGAACGGGTTTACTTGCCTTGGATTGCAGAACACAAGCGGCCCTCGACAGCCAAGGGTTATCGTGACATCTGGGAAGATCATCTCAAACCACTCTCGGAACATGTTTGGCTGAAGGACACGCGAACCTACCACGTTCAAGGCTGGCTGAATCAGATCGGTGCGGGCAAGCTGAGCCGCAACACCCTGAAGCACGTCAAGAGTGTAATCAGCGGAATCTTCACACTGGCAAAGCAGCAGGATTATTTCCAGGCTGAGAACCCCGCTCGCGACTCTGCCGTGAACCCCAAGGCCGCAGAACCGCAGGAAACGTATGCCTACTCACTGGAAGAGATTCAGACGATCCTCTCCCTGCTCCCTGAGCCCGCAGCAACAGCATTCGCAGTCGCGGCGTTCATGGGGCTACGGCATGGTGAAATCCAAGGTCTGCTATGGGAGAACTACCGCGACGGCGAGATGTTTGTCTCCCGATCAATCTGGAATGGTCGCATCTCCGATCCAAAGACTCGCAAGGGGCGTGCACCTGTTCCGGTGATTCGGCAGCTGGCAGATCGACTGGAAATGCATCGGCGCCGCTCAGCGAACCCCCTTGCTGGCCCGATCTTCGCCAATGCCGTAGGCAAGCCGCTGGCACTCAGCAGTGTGGTCAATCGTGTCATTCTTCCCGCTCTGAATCGTTGTGAGACTTGCGCGAAAGCAGAGTCAGACCACCAGAAGGCAAATCATCCGTACAAGCGTGACGCTCGCATCCCCGGATGGCAGGGCTGGCACGCGGCACGGCGCGGCTTAGGGAGCAATCTGTACCGCTTGGGCGTACCGGACATGGTAATTCAACGAATCCTGCGGCATGCGAACGTAAGCACCACGGCGACGTACTACATCAAAACGGCTTCCGATGATGTGCGGATGGCGATGACGAAGCTCGAAAATCAGGTCGCAGAGTCGGCTCAGAGGCAACACAGTATCGGCGGTGTAGAGCCTCAGTTCGCTGGCGGGTCGAGGCTTCAATAAAGCGATCTGCGCTCATTGACCCAGGTCGGTCAATTCTCAATGAGTGTAATCGCCTGCCTGCGACAGTTGACAGGATAGGGCCATTCGTCTGCATGTACAGCGGTAGGCACTCGGAGTAGAATCCACGAGTCGAAAGTGTGGGGCAGCAAGGAAGTTGCGCCACGAGCGCACGCCGAGCACATTCGGAGCGGAGATTGATGCGATGACTCACGAGCAACAGTGGTTCGGTTTGCGACCTTTTGGCGTTGCCGTCTTATTGTTTTTCGCCTGCAGTACTTTCCTGGTGGCTCAGAACGACATTGTGCTGCACCGTTTCCACCTGCACGACGGAGCTTACCCTCAGGGTGTGCTGGTCGCCGATGCACAGCAGAATCTTTACGGTGCCACGTCCTGGGGCGGGAACGGTAAGTGCACAATCTACCCTCTGCTGCCCTCCGGGTGCGGCGCGGTTTTCGAGCTCACGCGATCAGATGGAGGCGGTTGGAAGGAAACGGTTCTGTACGAATTTCAGGGCGGCAGCGATGGCGCGTTTCCGGAAGCTGGGCTGATCTCTGATCAGGCAGGCAATCTCTACGGTACTACTGAGGGAGGCGGCTTAAGCCAGGCTTGCTGCGGAACAGTGTTTGAGCTGAGCCCTCCACCGCAGCCGGGCGACGCCTGGACTGAGACGATTCTTTACCGCTTCACTGCCTACACTGACGGTGCCGAGCCTTCGGGACGGCTGATCTTTGATCAGGCAGGTAACCTTTATGGCACCGCTGTGTCAGGAGGACAAACCTATGATTGCTGCGGGACAGCGTTTGAGTTAAGTCCTCCGGCGGTCGGCGGGAACTGGACCGAGACTACATTGCACATTTTTCACACTCGACCTGGCGACGGCTATTCTCCATCCGCCGGATTGACCTTCGATAAGTCGGGCTCGCTGTACGGAACCACGACCGATGGAGGAGATTTCAACTGGGGTACTGTTTTCCGATTGAGCCCACCCCACTCTCCGGGTGCCCCGTGGATTGAGAGCATATATTCGTTCCGGGGCGGGCCCGCTGATGGAGGCTCTCCACAAGGGGATCTGATTTGGGTAGGCGGAAGTCTCTTCGGTACGACGTCAGGCGGGGGGTCGGACGATTCCGGCACTGTCTTCGAGATCAGTCCCTCGCCGACCGGGATGACCGAGAGCCTTTTGTACAGTTTTCAGCTCGGTAATATTTCCGGAACCGTTGACTCCGGTCTCGTCGCCGATTCCGCACTTAATTTGTACGGAGCGACGGGGGTGGGAGGAGGCGGCAATTGTGGTTTTGGTTTTGGCTGCGGAATGGTCTATCAACTCGTGCCGCCTTCCCAACCTGGCGGAGCCTGGACAGAGAACATGCTCTATGCATTTCAGGGCGGCTCCGATGGAGCCCTCCCATATAAGTCGCCTCTTCTCCTGAGCGGCAACCGGCTGCTGGGAGTGACGACGCAGGGAGGGGGTAGCGAAGCTTGCAATCCAGGCGGAGTTGACGGCTGTGGAACGGTCTTTGCTGTTCAGAAGTAAAGCGTGAGGAGCATCAGCGTTTGCTGACAGAGCGGAAGCCATCAGCGGACGCGAAGACCGCCGAGTGTGTAAAACCCCGCGCGGTAGTTGGCGAAAAATCCCCATAACGCTCAAAACCCCCACTCAGGGGCGAATAAACAGCGCACGCTTGCGAGAACGCCTGTGACTGTTGAAAAAGTCCCTCACTTGATGCTTGTGGTGATGCAATGTTCGGGTTATAAGCAGGCCAGAGTTCCCGATGCTGCTGTTCACCATTACATTTGGAGGCCTGCTGCTCATGATGGGACACCATTCCCGCGCGGAGTCGCTGTTTTATGTTCTCGTCAACCATCCGGAACCCTCGCTTTGCCAATGGGCGAAATCCGCTTAAAGTCCCAGCCAAGTTGGACTATGGGACAGCCGAATTAGACGCGTCACGAAGCGATTGCGCCCCTCCACTCCTAAGGCGTATAAGTCATGCGAGCGAAAAGAAGCCATCGGTAACGAGATGCTGGATTCGGTTGGCGGTTCAACTACCCAAGCCCTGAAAGCAGTGCAGGCCGGCATCGTCGCCGGTTTCTTTGCTTGCCTCGCGTACCCTGTGGCGGCGTTCGGACATCTTCCGAAGATCCCGACAGCAGCGCTGGTGGCGTGCTTCGGCCCCGCCCTGGGTATCGCGTGTTACGGCCTGCGAAAATTGCTCGATGTCGAAAAAGCTCTATCTACAAGCGCCCTCGGCCTGATGTTCAATGCGCTGGCGGGTGCTCTGTTTTCAGCCATGGGATTAGTCCAATTGGCAGTCGGGTACTCCTCCGGGAGTGAGGAAGTGCCACGGTTGTTCATTGCTATCTGGCTAGGCTTGGATGTCGCCTGGGACGCCTTCGTGGGATTCGGTACCGTTTGCTTTGCTCTGGCAATGTTCCGACATTCACGCTTCGGGAGAATCTTCGCCATTTCGGGCATCGCCCTCGGCGTGGGTTTATTGGGGCTGCATCTGTACACATTTCCCATCCCACCCCAGAATGCCCACCTGCTGGACCTAGGCCCGGCTCTGGGCCTCTGGTACTTGGCGGTCACGATCCAGATGTGGCGTTCCTGCGGATGGGTCCGGCAAAACACACCCCAATCCTGATTTGCACCACCCCGGCCCGCTCACGAGGACGCGAGAAGTGGGCATTTCGCCCA
>Ga0209517_10009614_pt1 | contig 10973 bp, 9 predicted proteins | sample PeaSoiMetSII2010_FD_187695 | JGI IMG/M metagenome (GOLD analysis project Ga0209517, IMG submission 187695) | Peat soil microbial communities from Weissenstadt, Germany - SII-2010 (SPAdes) (version 2) | ecosystem: Environmental > Terrestrial > Soil > Wetlands > Peat | place: Germany: Weissenstadt... | reverse complement strand
CACTCCCAGATTCGAACATCAGGGCTAAAGCTCTTTTGCACACCCCAGCCTTGGCACCGAGGACAGTAAGAAGGGAACGCCCGTAGAAACTCCGCTTGCTCCATTGATCTACCTCCATTAGGCCTAACCCATAGGCACAGTATTGACCTCCGCAGAGACTTCGGCAAACCGTACCAACCACTTCGCCGAGCAATCCGTCCCGGGGAGCCAAGCGATACTGGGTCCGTTCCGGCATGCTCGGCAGAGGGGTGCTGCCCGCGGCGCCGGGGACGAGCGCCGCGGGTAAATCCGGACAACGCTTTTCGGTCGATGGCCTGGTCTTCGATATAATCGAACGTAATATCCGTGCTCAAGCCATCAGGAATCGCGCATGAAAGCCACCGTCAACGTCGACCGCATCGAAATCGACCAAGACTTATATGATTTCGTGGCGCGCGAGGCATTACCGGGAACGGGCATCGATGCACGAGTCTTTTGGTCCGGGTTCTCGGGCTTGGTGCAGCGCTTTTCACCGCGAAACGCAGCGCTTCTCGGGAAGCGCGATCGCTTGCAGGCGTCGATCGACGCGTGGCACCGCGAACATCCCGGTGCGGATTTCGACGCCGCAACCTACAAGGCCTTCCTGGTCGAAATCGGCTATCTGGTTCCGCAGCTATCCCCGTTCGCCGTGACCACGGCCAACGTCGACGACGAGATCGCGCACGTTGCTGGGCCCCAACTGGTCGTACCGGTGAACAATGCACGCTATGCGCTGAACGCCGCCAATGCGCGCTGGGGTAGTCTGTTTGATGCGCTATATGGCACGGATGCGATCCCCGACGACGGTGGCGCGGCGCGCGGCGGCGGCTACAATCCGCTGCGCGGCGCAAGAGTCATCGAATTCTCGCGCAACTTTTTGGATGCAAGCTTTCCGCTCACCGCGGGTGCACATCGCGAGGCATTGGGATATCGGATATCCAAAGATGGTCTCGAGATAAAGCTCCGCTCCGGCACCACGGCTGCGCTCGAGGCGCCGGCTGCGTTGGCGGGGTTTCAAGGCGATGCCGATTCGCCTTCGGTCATTTTGCTGAAACATCACGGACTGCACGTCGAACTGCACATCGATCGGCAGCACTTCATCGGGAAAGATGACCCCGCCGGCATCAGCGACATCGTGCTGGAGTCTGCAATCACCACCATACAGGACTGCGAAGACTCCGTGGCCGCCGTCAGCACTGCAGACAAGGTGAACGTCTATCGGAACTGGCTGGGCCTCATGCAGGGAACCTTGGAAGCGCAGCTGGAAAAGGGTACCAAGGCCATCACGCGACGCCTGAATCCGGACCGCCGCTATAAGACGCTGCCCGGAACGGATCTGGTGCTCCCGGGGCGCAGTCTCATGCTGGTACGGAATGTCGGACACCACATGCTGTCGGACGCGGTCACCCTGGATGGCGCCAGCATTCCCGAGACGTTCATCGATCTCGCCGTGACGTCGCTGGCCGCGCTCCATGATCTGCGTGCGGGCGGCACGCAACCTCGCGACGCCCGACGCAACTCCCGTACCGGGTCGGTGTACATCGTGAAGCCCAAGTTGCACGGTCCGGAAGAGGTTGCGTTTGCGGATGAATTATTCACCGCCGTCGAAGATTTGCTGGCATTGCCGCGCCATACCCTCAAGATGGGCATCATGGACGAAGAGCGCCGCACGAGCGTCAATCTCGCCGAGTGCATTCGCGCCGCGCAGCACCGGGTGGTGTTCATCAATACCGGGTTTCTCGACCGAACCGGCGATGAAATCCATACGTCGATGGAGGCCGCGCCGATTCCCCGCAAGGGCGACCTGAAGAAGGCCATCTGGTTGGATGCCTATGAGCGGCAAAACGTCGACATCGGTCTCGCTTGCGGCCTGCGCGGTCACGCACAAATCGGCAAGGGCATGTGGGCCATGCCGGATCTCATGGCCGACATGTTGAGGACCAAGATCGCGCATCCGATGGCGGGCGCCAATACCGCCTGGGTGCCCTCGCCCACCGCGGCAACGCTGCATGCTTTGCATTACCACCAAATCGATGTGGCCGACGTGCAGAACCGATTGGCGACGCGACGACGAGCGTCGCTCGATGAAATTTTGACGCCGCCGCTGGTGAGCAGACCGGATTGGACCGCCGCGCAGATCGAAGAAGAACTCAACAATAACGCACAAAGCATTCTAGGCTACGTGGTCCGATGGATCGATTTCGGGGTGGGGTGTTCCAAAGTGCCTGACTACTACAATGTCGCGCTCATGGAGGATCGCGCCACGCTGCGCATTTCCAGCCAACACGTGGCCAACTGGCTACGTCACGGAGTGTGCACTCGCGACCAGGTGATGACGGCCCTGCACCGCATGGCAAAAATCGTGGACCAACAGAATGCCGGCGACCCGGCTTACGAAGCGATGAGCCCGGATTTGGACCGCAGCATCGCGTTCCACGCCGCGTGCGACCTGATCTTCAAGGGCCGCGAGCAACCGAACGGGTATACCGAAGCCATTCTCACTGTCCGGCGCAAGGAAAAGATGCTGCAACAATCGCGTCACGCTCTACGGAATGACGCATGAACCGCCTGACGTTGGCGCAAGCCAATAGAATCATCGACACCGCGCTGGCGGTCGCGCGCGAACGGGGGTATCGCGCGATGGCCGTCGTGGTTCTCGATGACGGCGGTCATTTGCGCGCGGCGCAGCGCGAAGACGGAGCGAGTTTGTTCCGAGTGGATATTGCCACCGGCAAGGCCTGGGCATCGATCAGCATGGGATCATCGAGCCGAGCGCTGAACCAACGGGCGCACAATAACCCGCTGTTCTATGGCGCGCTTCCGGCGACGGCGCATGGCAAGTTTCTAGCGCAAACCGGCGCCGTGCTCATCAAGGATTCCGGCGAGATCATCGGCGCAGTGGGCGCGAGCGGCGGATCAGGGGATGAAGATGAATCGATTTGCATGGCCGGCGTCGAAGCCGCAGGGCTGCAATACGGGTGAAACGAAACCGCTCAACGCGCTGCAGTGCCGCCGGCGGCGTGACCGATCAACGTTTGGTAGAAGCGGATCAAATCCACGTAGTTGGCGACCGAGATGCGCTCATCCGTGCCATGGAAGCGCGGCAGGTCCTCCGCCCGCGCACGTACCGGCGAGAAGCGATACACATCGTCGGCGAGCGCGACCATATGACGCGAGTCGGTCGCGCCGATCATCAACCCGGCGAGCGGCGCGACGATGAGCTGCCGCGAACTCAGACGCAGCGTGTTGAGGAAAAGGATCGCGACGACCGCAATGCACGCAGCGACCCCCGCATAGGCGACCTTACGGCCCGACCGATTCACCGCATCGCATACCGGCCGCGCAATGTGGTCAAGCGCTCCGCCCACGGCACCTCGCGCTCCAGCCACGCGGCAAGCGACAGCAGCCTGGCATCCTCGCCGAGCGGCGCGGCGAGTTGCACGCCGATCGGCAGACCAGCCTTCGACATCCCGAGCGGCAACGATACGGCGGGCTGCCCGGTGGCATTGAATATCTCCGTGTACGGAGCGTACCCATACGAGTCCGAATTCCATCGATCGAGGTCGAACGCAGCCGTGCGCCCGTCGATTTGACCAATTTTTACCGGCAATTCGGCGGTCGTCGGCAACAGCAGCACATCGAAACGCTTGAAAACGTCGGCCATATCACGCGTCGCCCGGGTCAACGCCCGTCGCGCGCGAACATAGTCGAGCGCGGTGCACCGGCTACCCAAGGCCACGCCCGCCCAGGTTAGCGCTTCGAGCTCATGGGGTTCGGGAGACCGGCCGACCACCTTGCGATAAAAATCGATCTCCTCGGCAATGGCGGTCAGCCAGATGATCAGTGCCGGTTCGCCGATATTTGCCGATTCCGGAAAATCGAACTCCTTCACCTGGTGGCCGGCCTGCGCCAAGTGTGAGGCGGTCGCCTCGACGGCAGCGCCGATCTCTTGATTGGGGCGCATGCCGCCGGGCGCCGCCAGGGTGATGCCGATTCGCAAGGAAGGCACAGCGGCAGCGACCGCCGACGCGAACCCTGAGCTGGGTAGCCTCAAGGGCACACGCGACGTCGCCTCGGGACCGGCGGTAAGATCGAGCATCAGCGCCGAGTCTCTGACCGTTCGTGTGAGCACATGTTCGCAGTCGAGACCGCCCGCCAGTTCATCCAAGTGAGGCCCGACTGGCACCCAACCTCGCGAGGGCTTGAACCCGACCAGTCCGCACGCGGCGGCTGGTACCCTAATCGAACCGCCGGAATCGGTGGCGTGCGCAATGGGCACCATCCCGGATGCAACGGCCGCAGCCGCGCCGCCGCTCGACCCACCGGGGCTGCGCGTCAAGTCCCAAGGATTACGGGTCGGGCCGCGCCACGTGGGCTCGGTCACGAATTCAGCGGCAAATTCCGGTGTGTTGGTGCGCCCGAGAATCGACAAACCGGCAGTCCGCCAACGCGCTGCCAGCGGCGCATCGACCGTGGCTGCCGGACGTTCCGCCAGCCACCGGCACGACGCCGTGAGATGCAACCCCGCCACATCGATGTTCAAATCCTTGGCGAGAAACGGCACTCCGGCGAGAGGGGCTTTCAAGTCCGTCCGTTGTGCCGCGGATCGAGCCAGATCGTAGGAACGCTCGACCACCGCGTTCAACCGAGGGTTCAGTGCGTCGATACGCTTGATCGCCGCCTCCGCGAGCGCTTGCGGCAAAACTTCGCCGCACTGCACGAGTTCTGCGAGTCCTGTGGCATCGAATGCAATGTAGTCATCGGGATGCATGAATGTCTCCACGCGAATGAGTCTGCGCGAGTGTAACGTGGAGCCGCCGTGGCGTGGGCTCGGCGTCGCGTGCGACGAAGGCGCGTGGCGCTACACGCGATAACGCGATCGTCGAACGCCTTGGACGGCGAGCACCGCGCTGCCGATGAGGGACAAATAACTGCCGGTCCCGAGGGAGACATGTCGGGACACCAAATCGCTGCCTCGACGCACCAAGTCGTTGGCGAAATGGATGAAGCCACCGCTCAAGGCTTTCGGGTCGCTTGGCGGCGCAAACACCTCACCCGACGTTCTCCAGTAGAGAAGCACGCCGCAAGCAAGAATCAGTGCGAGCGGCGCGAGATAGCCAAACCAGGCGGACCGCCTCTTCATCACGTGCGGCGCGAGCGGCGCGAGCAGACACGCGAGACACACCAAGCCGAAAACCCCATGGTGAAACGGCGTATCGCCGCCGAAGAACAGCCGGGTCGGATCGGCGATGACGGCCGACATATCGAAGAACCGCACGCCGTGCTCGAGCGAACCCAAGGTCACGACAAACGTGTTCATGAAGAACCAGCCGAAAACGACGCAGACGATCGCAAGCTTGCTCGATGCATCGAGCGCCGCCCACCCGCGCCCCACCCGCCCCAACAGCGGCTGACTTGACGGAATCTCCATGCGCTGCGGTGCATCCATCGTGTGGCATAGCGTAGCGCCATTCGCGGGACATTGCAGCCTGACCTGCGATTTCTTCCTATGCTAAGCTTTCTGCGGATGTCGCAGATCACTCGGTTGGCCCATCAGAAAGAGAGCGCAATTCCTTGGCTGTGAAACGCACGATCGCTCGGTCCCGCGGTTTCGCCATCCTCGTGACGTGTGCCGCTTATGTTGCAGCGTGCGCCACGGTCGACGAAAAATTTCACGACGATGCCTGGTACCAGAAGAGCAAGGAAGCTACCAGCAAAGCCGTTGAAGTCACCACGCCCATCGTGTCCAAGGCCTATGCTCGGACTCAGAAATACCTCGCGGAGCAGGACTTATTGAAGACTTTTCAGGATGCCGGCGAGCACAGCGAAACCGCGGTATTGAGCATCTTACATAAGTCCGGTATCGGTCGAGCACCCGGCCAATCCGCCGCCGACAACAAGGCAAGTGGTACGGGATCGAAGAAGCATCTGCCCACGGCGCCCCCGCCCGACAACGTTCCTGAACAATACTCCGGTTCGATGCGGTGGCCGCTGGACGCCTACATCGTCAGCTCCGAGTTCGGCGAGCGTTGGGGCAAGATGCATAAGGGCATGGATATGGCCGCCGATGTCGGTGAGCCGGTGTATGCCATCGCCGACGGCGAAGTCATTTATGCCGGCGACGGCTTGCGCGGCTACGGCAACGTGGTCATCTTGCGGCATGACAGAAAAACCAGTTCGCTCTACGCCCACAATAGCGAACTCAAGGTCAAACAGGGCGATCAGGTGAAGCAAGGCACCTTGATCGCGTTGCTCGGCAACACCGGCCATTCCACCGGCCCCCATGTGCACTTCGAAATCCGTGACGGGGACACCGCGGTCAACCCTAGAAGTGTGCTGCCGAAACAGAAAGTCGCGGCAATCATGCAGCGCTTCGATGCCCCTTCAGCGGAATATTGAACGTGATGGTCGCACCGAATGCCTCCGGTGCCTGGGGATCGACACGCACTTTATCGAATACCAAGACGCGCGTACCGAGTGCGAAGCTTTCCTGCAAATCGTGCGTCACCATGAAGATCGTCATCTTGTTCATGTTCCAAAGCTTCAGTATCAGCGTGTGCATATCGGATGTGATCCCCGGGTCCAGCGCCCCGAAGGGCTCGTCCAACAATAGTATTTTCGGCTCGCAGATGACCGACTGAGCAATGGATAAACGCTGCTGCATGCCGCCCGACAGTTGCGCCGGATACTTATCAGCGGACGCCTGGAGGCCTACCGCCTCCAGCAGCTCCCGTGCCTTATCGAACGCACGACGGCGGCGCGCACCAAACAGGCGGCCCAGGATTCGCGACTCATGGAGCTCCAAACCCAGGAGCAGATTATTCAACACGGTCAGATGGGGGAAGAGGGAGTAGCGCTGAAATACGATGCCTCGATCCGGACCCGGCTCGGAGGGAAGCGGCTCCCCGTCGATGAGAAATGACCCCCGACTCGGGTATTCGATGCCCAGCAGCATCTTGAGAAACGTCGTTTTACCGCAACCCGACGCCCCGACGATGGTCACGAACTCGTGATCGTCGACATGCAGGTTGAGGTTCTCGAGCACGACTTGGCTGCCGAATTCTTTCCACAGATGCTTGATGGTCACTTGTGTCAAGAGCGAATCTCCAGCACTGTCATGCGCCGATGCCGGCCCATCTGAAGGCTTTCGTACGCAGCAACCGCAGCAGCCAGTCCATGGTGAACGCAAGCAATGTGATCCACGCGACGTACGGCAGAATCACATCCATGGCGAGGTAGCGGCGAACGAGAAAAATGCGATAGCCCAAGCCCTCGGTCGACGCAATCGCTTCCGCAGCGATCAGAAACAACCATGCCGATCCCAAAACCAGACGCAACGCATCGATCAATCTAGGCCACATCTGCGGCAATACCACGCGAATCACCAATTGCCAAGTCGAGGCTCCGAGGGTCTGCGCCTTGATGATCTGCTCGTTCGGTAGTTCCGCGGTTCGCATCGCGAGATCCCGCACGATGACGGGCGCCACGCCGATGATGATGAGCGTAATTTTAGCCGACTCACCGAGGCCGGCGACGATGAACAGGATCGGCAGCATGGCAAGCGGCGGTATCAGCGACACGGCCGCCACGAACGGCGCGATGGTCACGCGCAGATACGGTATGACGCCAATGGCCAATCCCAACGAGAGGCCTGCAACTGCGCTGATCGCGAGCGCGGTCAGCAACCGCTGCAAGCTCGCACCGGTATCGCTCCAGAGCAGACGCTCGCCGCTGCGCTCGTCCTCCTCAAAGGCATATTGGTGCATGGTCGCGGCGATCGTGGCGGGAGCCGGCAGCAATTTGTCCCCGGGATTCTCCAGCAACCGGGCGTGCGAATAGTAGAGATAGGCGCAGACGACGAGGATGAACGGCATCATGCTCAACATCAGCGCCCCGCCCCGACCCGGACGCTGGTTGATTAATCGGCGCATGGGTCAGGCGTCCCTCAAAGCGTACCGTCCAAGGCCATTTTCGTGTACGTTGGATCGAAGCGCATTTTGACGTTTCGCGCATCACCCAACAGCTTTCCCGCGGGAAATTGGATGCCGACGGCGTCGACGGAGGCCGCCCCGTGCCCGAGGATTCCATGATCGAACGAGAACCTGCGCACCAGATCCATATTCTTGATGAGGATGTCGCCGGTCACGAACTGATAGGCGTCGGCCGGCGTGACGAACAAATGAGTGGTCGCCAACTGGCTCGCGTATCCCGCAATATCCGTTCCCGACGCCTTCGCCATCGCCGTCTGCGCAGCCTTCGCCGCCGCATCATTCTTGGACATGACGCTCAGGGTTTCGTACCACGCTCCGACCAACGCCTTGGCGAGCTTGGGATTGGCATTCAGAATTGCCGTATTGACCACCATTAGATCCAAGATTTCTCCGGGTATCTTGCTGGAATCGAACACCAATTGGGCACCGGGCATCGCCAATATCGCGCTCAGCTGCGGCTTCCAGGCCACTACGGCAGTGCTCGCCGGCGTCGAGAACGCCGCCACAACGTCCGCATCCGACGTATTGATGATCTTGACATCCCGTTCGCGCATGCCGGCGCCGGTCAAAGCGCGTACCAACAGGTAATGTGATACCGAGAGCTCGACCAGATTGACTTTTTGCCCTTTGATATCTTCGAGCTTCTTGCCGGTGCCTTTCAGCACCACCCCGTCATTGCCGTTCGAAAAATCGCCAACGATGAGTGCGGTGGAATCGACGCCGCCCGCGGCCGGAATGGTGAGCATATCCATGTTGGTCATCGCGCAGGCGTCGAACATTCCCGCCGTGTACTGATTGATGGACTCGACGTAGTCGTTGATCTGCGTCAGCTTGATCTTGATGCCATACTTCGTGGCCCACTTCTTCAAGATTCCGCTCTGGTCCGCGTAATCCCAAGGCATCCATCCCACGTAGATGCTCCACGCCACATTGAAGGAAGTTTTCTCGGCGGCCGCGAGCGCCGGCCGAACCGCGGTAGCGACTAACATGGTCATCAACAAGCAGAGCCGCCATGAAATGCCTTTCCGACGCATCATTTGTACCCCTACTTCAGCGTATGCAAAAAAAGAGAAACAGTGAATCCAGACTCATGGACTCAATACCACGAGGGTCTGCGCTACCGTGACGGCGCGGCCTTCCACGCATCGCACTTGGCTGACGACGCCATCCACGGGCGCCGTCACGGGTAATTCCATCTTCATCGACTCGATCGTCACCAAAGTATCACCGGCTTTGACGGTTTGGCCGAGGACGGCAGCAATTTTCCATACGCTGCCCGACACGGGGCTTGCCACGGGCACGTGGTCCGGGTGCGGCTCCTCGGCGTGAGCGGGAGCATGCGCGGCGGGCAAGTCCGCGGCATAGCCGATCTGACCGCTCCTTTCCCACCGCAGCCTTTCCGCGTCGAAAGCCGCCTGCTGGCGCGACTTGTGCGCGGCAATATCGGCGGAGTGCTGCTCGAGAAATCGGCGGTAGTCTTTGAGCCGGAATATTTCATCACTCACATCCAGATGCGCGCACCCGTGCAAAAAGTCGTCCCGAAACTGCAGCAGTTCATCGCCGCTGACGGGATAGAAGCGAATCTGGTCAAAGAAGCGCAACAGCCATGGCTTTTCCGGCGGAAATTCCTTCGTGACATGGTAGGTGTTCCACATCTGGCAGGTACGGCCGACGAATTGGTAGCCGCCCGGTCCTTCCATGCCGTACACGCATAAATAGGCGCCACCGATGCCCACGGCGTTCTCCGGTGTCCACGTGCGCGCCGGGTTGTACTTGGTGGTGACGAGCCGGTGTCGCGGATCGATGGGAGTCGTGACCGGTGCGCCGAGATACACATCGCCCAATCCCAAGACGAGATAACTGGCGCCGAACAGAATGCGCTTCACGTCGTCGACGTCATCGAGGCCGTTGACTCGGCGGATGAACTCGATATTGCTCGGGCACCAGGGTGCGTCGGCACGCACCGACTGCATGTATTTGGCGATCGCCAGTTGCGTCGCCTGATCGTCCCACGAGAGCGGCAAGTGCACGATCCGCGTCGCGATCGACATATCCTCGATCGAGGCCAACGACTCCTCGGCCTCGCGCAGTACGCCGAGCAGACGCCCCAATGGCAACACGCGGCTCTCGTAATGCACTTGCAAAGAACGAATGCCGGGAGTGAGCTCTATGATGCCGGGAAGTCTCGCCGCATCGAGCCACGACATCAGCGCGTGCACACGAAGCCGCAACTCGAGGTCCAATACCGGCGGCCCATATTCGATGAGCATGTATTTGTCGCCGGCACGGCGATAAACCACGGCGGGCGCTGCGCCGCGCGCCGGCAGACTCGCCAGAATCGGCCCGTTCGGACCGTGCGTTGCGGCCACATCGTGTTTGCGCCGCGCCGCGGCCGGCACGCCGGGTGCGCGCAAGCTCTCGATCATGAGTTGCTGAGCTTGTTCTGCGGCCGCAGCTTGATCGGGGGTCAACCGTTTGAAGCGGATCCGATTGTTGGGTCGCAACTGGCCAAGTTTCCACAATTCGGCTTTCACCAGAGTCGCCGGACACACGAACCCACCCAAGGACGGCCCGTCCGGCCCGAGAATGACGGGCATGTCGCCGGTGAAATCCACGGCGCCTATGGCATACGCATTGTCGTGAATATTGGACGGATGCAATCCGGCCTCGCCGCCGTCACTTCTTGCCCATTTCGGTTTGGGTCCGATCAACCGCACGCCGGTACGGTTCGAGTTGTAATGAACTTCCCAGGTCTCGGCAAAGAACGCGGCCATATCGTCTTCCGTGAAGAAGTCCGGCGCGCCGTGCGGCCCGTACAACACACCGAACTCCCATTCAGCGGTGATCGCGGGCCTGCATTGCGCGGGAATCGCGTGCGGTTCGCTCGCCGATTCGCAGCGTCCCACGTGCAGAATGTCGCCCGCGCCCAGTGCCCTGCCGCCGTGGCCACCGAACTTGCCGAGG
>Ga0209517_10009611_pt1 | contig 10975 bp, 10 predicted proteins | sample PeaSoiMetSII2010_FD_187695 | JGI IMG/M metagenome (GOLD analysis project Ga0209517, IMG submission 187695) | Peat soil microbial communities from Weissenstadt, Germany - SII-2010 (SPAdes) (version 2) | ecosystem: Environmental > Terrestrial > Soil > Wetlands > Peat | place: Germany... | reverse complement strand
GTTTGTGTCCATGACAAAGGTTTTAGCGCCAGGCCCCCGCCCTGGACAGCTGTCGGGACGTTATTTTTGTAAAAGGGAATTCTTCACAGGCTCTCAGCAATGCCGGAGGCCTCGTTCCTTCATGTTACATAGGGACATGAGGTGCGCGCGCCGGAGAGGAGACTCGTCTTCTATACAAACGTGCGCTTGTGAATTCCGTTTGGCCCACACAAACAGGCATGGGTGGCCCCAATCCAGGACAGGCGAGCAGCGGGCTGCCGAGCACCCGCTTGGATGGACCCGGATTCAGGGCTCTTGAGAGGCCGCACATAGGACGCATTTAGGACGCAAATAGGACGCAAGCCGGCCGATTCCTTTGCTCACCGCACCCACCAGGCATTGTTCGGTCGGTCATCGAATACCACCTTGATGCCGCCGATATCATATTCTTCGACTTCATCAAAATCTGACCATTGCCCATTGGCACTGGTGATCAGCTCGCCGTGAATCCGCGCCGTATGTGCGGTTTGGATCAAACGGTTGAACGCACCCGAACTGGCGTCGACCTGGTCGGCGTACGCGCTCATCGGGAAAAGACAGAGTTCGTCGATGTACTCCTGGTTCCAGGCACCGCGGACGAGGCAAACGTTTCCCGCCTCACACTGCGCGGCGAACGGCTCCGCGCGAGCTTCCTTGTTACCAGTGGGCAAGAGGGTGTGAATCGGAAAACCTTCGAACAGTTTCGCCGTCGCCCAGACACTGTCCTTGCCTGAAGACCCGCCCTCGCGTTCGACGACAATTTCGGGCTGCATGTCTCCGTACCTGGCCCAATCCGCCTGGGCGGTACGGAGCATGATCTGGTCGCGTTGCCAGCTACTCCACTGCCCTCGGACCACATCCTCGACATAGTAGCGGGCATCGCTGGTTCGGGCCAAGAGCACGCCACAGGTGTAGCAGCCACCGCCGGCGGTAGCGGCCCGGTCCCAGTAGCGCACGCGATCCACACGGGCCGGTGTCGCCGCGACGATCTGGGTGAACCAGTCGTGCTGAAACATGCCTCCTTCCCTCGGGACCGGCTGCTGCTGGAGTTGGCCTGCCGAGCCATAAGAGCCGAGGGATTTCTCCATGGTGCGCACTTTCTCTTCATCGAAGAGGCGAGGACAGAGCAACTGCCTCTCTTCAGTCCTGGGGTCGTCCCAGCCCAGGCTGGTCGCCTGCATGCGGCCGCGTTCGTAGCGCATGGGCAGACAGAGATGTTCCCAGCCGCCTTCCGCCAGGACGTGAGCAGATAGGTCGCCGGCATGCAAGCGCTGCATGATCAACACACGGCGGGCGTTGCGGGCCACGCCACGCGTGCTCATCGTCAGGTCCCACCACTCGAGCACCGCCTGCCGTTCGGCCGGACTTTCGGCGCGCTGCACGTTGTGTGGATCGTCGCAGACGATGCGATCAGGGTGTTCTCCCGTGCCGTGACCCTCGACCGAGGTGGCCAGCCGATAACCACCCTGGTCGGTTTCGTAGTAGGTCTTCTGATTTTGATCTCCGGTGAGCCGGAACTGCCGAGCGCAGCGCGTCTGATACCAGCGGCTACCGAGCAAGGCGCGACATTTTACGGAGTCGCGGGTACTGAGTCGAGAATCATAGGAAGCAAAGAACCAGCGTACCGTGGCATCGTTGGCCCATTCCCAGGCGGGCCAGAAGACGCAGGCGAGCAGGCTCTTGCCGGCGCCTGGTGGGATGTTGATCAGGAGTTTTGGAATCTGTCCTAACGTCACTGCTTGCAAATGTTCGCAGAGGGCGCCGATATGCCAGCTATCTACGAACGGAGTTGCTTCAACCAGCGGCCAGCCCTGCCGGACAAATTCATACAGGCTGTGGCGGGCCATCCGTCTCTGGTATAGTTCCTCGGCTGCTTGGCGGAAGTAGTCGTCCTCTTCCTCGGTTAATGATGGTGGCCAGTTCCTCATCGGTTAGCTCCTTGACGCTTGGGAGGTCATGTTCTTGGAGCACTGGGTCGGTAGGCTCGCCCAATGTCGAGCGTTCCAGCTTGGCGGACTCAATCAAATAATTCAGCAGATCGCGCGGCTTGAGTTCATCCGGCCGGAGCTGGCGCAGACGCTCGATCGCTTTGGTTTGCAACATCTGAGCTTCCTTGGCATAGCGGTCGTTCATTTCTTTGACGGCAGCGGTGCGCTGGCTTGCTTTGACCTGTTCCTGTTCCTCGTCCCAGGCCTGCGCCCGCGCGCGCCAGTGCCAGCGTTTGGCCCAGCGGCGGATGATTCCCGAAGCCCTGGCCCCTGACCTTCGTTCGCTGTCCTGAGTGCCGTGATAGCTGCGACTGGCTTCGTCGAGACTGCGTCGCGGGCCAAAGTCCCGGTAGACGCAGAAGGCGGCGAAGGCCTTGGCAGATTCATCCGGCAATCGGTCCCAGGACGATGCCATGGATTCCTCACTTTCTGCAAAGGTGTGATCCGAATGCGCAGGCGCCTCCTCAGCCAGCCAGCGGGGCTGAGACTTTCGGCTCGAGACCGGCCGGTGAAGTTCGTTCGGCTTTCTTGCCGGTGAAGCGCTCCCAACGGGTGACGATGACGTCGCAGTAGAGTGGATCCAACTCCATCAGAAACGCGCGCCTCCCGATCTGCTCCGCGGCAATCAACGTCGAGCCGCTGCCGCCAAAGAGATCGAGCACGTTCTCCCCCGGCTGTGACGAGTACTGCATTGCCCGCGAGGCCAGCTCCACCGGCTTCTCGGTGAGATGGACCATGCTCTGCGGGTTGACTTTCTTCACTTCCCACAAGTCCAGGGCGTTGTTCGGCCCGTAGAATTTGTGGCCCGCCCCCTCGCGCCAGCCATAGAAAGCAAGCTCGAAGCACCCCATGTAGTCCTTCCGAGTCAACACGGGATGGAGCTTGTTCCAGACGATCCCCTGCGAGAAATACAGCCCGTGCGCCTTGAGGGCCGGCGGGTAGTTGCCGAGGTTTGCGTAGCCGCCCCAGATGTAAAAACTGCCGCCCGGCTGCAGCACGCGCGCCATGTTGCCGAACCAGGCGTCGAGGAGACGGTCGAATTCTTCATCGGTAACAAAGTCGTTTGCCAGCGGCCTGTCCTTTGGCCGGAGCTTCTTGCCCGTCGGCTTGGCCTTGCCGGGGTGTCGCGCAAGGTCGAGCGCTTGATGGTGCTGTGTGCCCGGAAACGAACTCAACCCGGCGGCGATGGCGTTGTTGCTTCGCGGCTCGACCTTCACGTTGTAGGGCGGGTCAGTGTTGAGCAAATGCACCGCGGCACCGTCTAGCAACCGATCGACGTTCTCCGGCTTGGCACTATCGCTGCAGAGCAAATGATGCCTGCCTAAGCGCCAGAGATCCCCAGGACGGGTGGTGGCCTCATCGGGCGGTGCGGGGATATCGTCGGGGTCGACAAGTCCCTGCGTGCCGGACGGTTCCAGCAGCCGGAGCAGGTCTTCGGAGGAGAAGCCGGTGAGGTTCAGATCGAAGTCCATCTGCTGCAGTTGCAGCAGCTCCTGGGTCAGCAGGTCGTCGTTCCAGTGCGACAGCGTGGCGCTCTGGTTATCGGCGATGCGGTAGGCCTTGGCTTGCGCAGGCGTAAGCCCTGCGGCCACGTGCACGGGGACTTTCTCCAGCCCCAACTTCAGCGCGGCCTTGTAGCGCGTATGGCCGACGATGATGACGCCTGCCTCATCGACGACAATCGGCTGCCGGAAACCGAACTCGCGAATGGATGCCGCCACGGCATCGACCGCCTGATCGTTGACACGTGGATTGCCTGGATAGGGTCTGATCTCGGAGAGGCTACGTAGTTCGACGAGCATGTTCTCTTCCTTTCTTTGTTGCAGCCGAGTAGCGTTTCATTCTGCTTCGGCTGCCACACAATAAAAAACCCCGCCAGTCCTCCCGAAAGGAGGACCAGCGGGGTGCCAAAATCCCGCGGCGGGCATCACGCCCGGCCCTAATTGTTATTGTGCGCTCACCTGCGCCAGCGCGTCACATACCCGCAGTCCATGCACTTCAAAGACACCCTGCGCTCATCGATTAGGACAGCATGGGTCAGCACGGTACTGATCGACACGATGCCGTTCTCGTTGAGGATGTCAGGCTCGAAGGTCCCCATCAGGATTCCCGCGCGATTGGCGACGAGACCCGACCAAGCACCGCAGTTGTCACAAGACACTGCCGTCGGTTTGCCACCCTGCGGTGGCAGTTTGCCGACGAGCAAGCAAAACTGCGTCAGAAACTCAATAAACTGCGACACCGACTTCATGATTCGACCTTCTCCTTGGTTCCGTGACGAACCTTCGCCTCTTCCTGGTTCCGCGCTTCAGACCTGATGCGTTCCCAAATGCGTTGCACGTCCACGGCGGCCGGCAGCATACCGACGCTCGCGGCCGTAGCGTAGTCTATGTGCTCATTGGCAAAGATGCTGGCCTGAGTGAATAGTCGCGGCAACACCTGGGTCCCGGCCAGGAATAGACAAGTCTGCCCCCGGCGGAACTGAACCTCCATGTACTTGGCGGGCATATTCCAAAGGTACAGGAGCACTTGCTCAGCTTGGTCCAAGGAGACGCCGCGCGTGCGTAAGCCGCGGGAGACTGCAATGGCAAGCACTTGCTGCAGGGACCAGAGATCGGCATGGCCGCGTCCTCGACCGCCGGGCTTGGCGGCCTTCAGCCAGCCGTCGGCGCGCAGGCGTTTCAAGGTGCCCATCGGCAGACCGGTCAAGCGACAGAGTTCGTTACTGGTCAGGTATCCGTTCATGGTTCCCGTGCTAAAAGGTTCACTCCAAACATTATATCTGTCCGGCAGCGGGCAAGGCAAGGGGCGATGCTGCCGCAACCTCGCGCGGCTCCCTGGCTGGGACCCTTCGTAGATCTCTGATGCGGGCACGGGTTCTCATCGCTGGGCCTTCTCTGGGCGGTGATGTTACGGAGCAGGTCGTTCTCATCGCGAGCGAGATTAGTGCTACAAGCGGGGAGGTGTCAACACAAAACATGCACAAGCGCCGTAGCGGAAGCTTCGGTGCGGCATTTCTCGACGGGACGTGGAGTCCATCAGCGGCACTGTTAGGCAGAACTTATTACACCAGGGCTCATGCCGCCAGTAGCGAACTTGCAGAGGCAGACGAGCAGGCTGCGCGCCCGCGCTAGCCGGCCGCAGCCTCATCTTCAGAGCCAAACCCTCGACTTTGGCTCCCTTCCGAGGTAACGGACTGGATCGTCGTGGCTGAAGAACTACCCGGAGCTTGGAGCATTCCCATGCGTGTGCCGCTTGAAATCACGTTTGCGAAGTCGTCGTCCGCACTTTACGCCCACGCCGTGCGGTTGGCCCGTGCCATAGCCGGCTATCGGCGGACGGGAGAAGGTCAGGAGGTCGTCCATACCGTGAGGGCGACGGTGTCATTAGCCCACACGGCAACATGGGAAAAACTCCGCCGGCTCATGCGCTTGGTATCGGGATGGCGCTCAACCAACGTCAGCGTGGCCGGTCATGCGGTGCGCTATTGGACGCTTTCGGGCGGGCTGGCCCAGGTCGAGGCCTGCCACGCCCTTAAGCTGCAACATGGCCCAGGCTATTGCTCCGGTAAGAATACTCCCAGCACCGAAGCGACCTATTTCGGCTGCCGCTTCTGCAAAGGGGTTTCCCGGCGCGTCGACGGCTCGGCGCACCGCGGCGACTCCGGTGCCTTGTCGTCCCAGCGTGATTCCTTCCGAGTCGATAAGGCAGCCATACGCGTGGCCCTCGAACAACAAATGCGCGCTCAAGCCTGCCTCTTCTGTCCCGCCTTCCGCTGGCAGCGTGTCCACGCCGACGTGGACGATCTCCCGGACGTCATCGAACTGGGAAAAGCAAGCGCCTTCGAAGTGAAATACTCCGAGTTCGACCCGAAGAAGCCGCTCGGCATCAAGCCCAAAGAGTCTTCGCGCCACGGGGGGCTGGTATTCGGGGACGGCGCCCCTGGTCGGCAACAAGGCCCGCCCCCGGTCCGACACGTGCCGAACGTGCGCTACACAAGCGTTGCCGGCCAGGATGCCGCCCTGGCGCAAATCAAGAATGTCGTGGAGCTGCCTCTCAGCCACGCGGCCTACTTTGAGGCACTGGGTGTCGAACCGCACGGCGGCGTCCTGCTCTACGGGCCGCCAGGCAATGGGAAAACCCTCCTGGCCAAAGCCGTGGCTACGGAAAGCGCCGCCCACTTCGAGCTGATCAGCGGTCCGGGAGTCCTGTCTCCCTGGGTCGGCCAAAGCGAGGCGAACCTGCGTCGTGTGTTCGAACGCGCCAGGCAACTGGCACCGAGCGTCGTGCTCATCGATGAGCTGGACAGCATCGCGCCCTGGCGCCAGGACCAGAGCCAGCAGCATGCCGTCCAGCTCCTATCGCAACTGCTTGTGCTCCTGGACGGTTTGGAAGCCCGTGGACGGGTCTCGGTCGTCGCGACTACCAATCGCCTGGAGGCCATCGATCCGGCCGTGCGTCGGCCGGGACGGTTCGACTACCACATCGAGGTGCCATGTCCGGACCGGCAGGGGCGCGCCGCCATTCTGCGCGTCTGCCTGGCCAAGATGAAAACGCGGGGCGGCTGCCGCAGCGAATACCTGGCCGAGCAGACCGAGGGCTTTTCGGGGGCGGAGCTGGCGGCGCTATGCCGCGAAGCCGGCCTCCACGCGATTCAGCGGGGCCTCGCCCTGGGTATCCCGCCACGGAAGCTCATGATCTGCGGCCAGGACTTTCGCCAAGCCCTTGTAGCGTTGCGAGCCAAGCGGGTCCCCGAAGTGCAATGACCCGGCAGCTTCTCTGCTTTTTTCTCATTTTTATCGACAATCTCCTGGAACTGGTCCGAACGTCGAGGTAGTGAACTGGATCGTTGTGTGCTGCCCGTGACCCGCTTTCAGTGAAAGGAGAAGCATCCATGATCCAGTCCGCCAAGCGACGTCCGTCAACTACCTCTTCCCCTTCGAACGGCTGCCCACCGACAAACGGCTGCGCTGCCTTCGCCCCCTCCTCTCGCGGCCGCTCGAGCTGGTCGGGACTGTTGCGCGTCAGCCTCGTTGCCGTCCCGGTCAAAGCCTACGCCGCCGTCAGCAGCGGCTCCTCCTCGTCGTTTTGTCATATGCTCCATGCAGGTTGCGGCCAGCGTATCGGCTACCAGAAGCAATGCCCCCGCCACGGCGCCGTCGAGTCGGCAGACATCGTCCGTGGCTACGAGTATTCCCGCGGTCAGCATGTCGTGGTCGAGCCGGAAGAGCTGGAGAAGCTGCGGCCAGCGCGGGACAAGGCCTTGGTCTTGGAACAGTTTGTCGCGCAGGCAGAGGTCGATCCCACCTTCTTCGCCGGTCGCAGCCTGTACCTCTTGCCCGATGGACCGGCAGCACAGCACCCCTACGGCGTGCTTGTCGACGCCCTCCGGCGAGCGGGCAAAGCCGCGCTCGGCCGCGTGGTGTTGTCAGGGGGCCGGCAGTTGGTCCTGGTGCGTCCCTCCGGGAAGGTGCTGGCCTTGGATGTCTTACACTACCCCGCTCAGGTCCGTCTCGCTGCATCCTGGGAAGCCGATGTAGTAGCAAGTGCGGCCACTCCGGAGGAGCGCGCGCTGGCCGCCCAGTTGATCGCTTTGTCTAGCGGTCCTGCCGACTGGGCGCGGTATCGAGACACGAGCGCCGAGGAATTGGCCGCCTTGCTGCAGGCCAAGGTTGCCAACCAGCCGCCGTCCGCTGCGGCGGAAGAGCCGGCAGCGATCTTGCAACTTCTCGATGCCTTGCAGCAGAGCGTGACGGCGGCAGACAACGGCACGCCTGCGACGGGCAAGGGCCGCAAGCCACGCGCGCGGAGGGCGAGCGCATGAACGAACTCCTGTACCCGATGCTGGCAACCTCGGCGGCGCCCTTCGATGCCGAGGACTACTTGTTCGAGGTGAAGTGGGACGGCGTGCGTGCCCTGGCCGCGGTCGCCGAAGACCGCTGGCGGCTCTGGGGCCGCACCGGCAGCGACTATACCGAGCGTTACCCAGAATTGTCCGCGCTGCGGCGCTTGCCGGCAGGCACGGTCGTCGATGGTGAATTGGTGGTGCTCCAAGGCGGCCGGGCGGACTTCCCGGCTTTGTTGCAAAGACACCAGCGTCAGGTCGCTAGTCCCCTCGATACCATTCGCCGGCGTCTGCCGATCCGCTATCTCGTCTTCGATCTGCTCTTTCACGAAGGGCGGTCCCTCCTGAAGGAGCCGCTCCGCGAGCGGCGGGCACGGCTCCACGAACTGTTGACCGAGCTCAAGGAGCCGCTCCTGACCTTCTCGGACGGGATCGTGGGTCAAGGCCGCGACTTCTTCGCCCGCGTGGTGGCCCAGGGACATGAAGGTGTAATGGCCAAGCACCTCACCAGCCCGTATCAGCCGGGCAAACGCTCGTCGGCATGGAAGAAGATCAAACCTGTCCAAGTGCTGCCTTGTGTGATCGTTGGTTATCGGCCGGGGCGCAAACGAGTACGCAGCTTGCTGGTGGCCACCGTGCGCGCCGGGACGCTCAGCTACGTGGGACAGGTCAACCGGGGTTTGAGTGCTCAGACGCAGACCGAACTGGCCCAGCGGCTGGCCCAACGCCATCGACCGCGGCCGCTGGTTTCTTGTCCCAAAACGGCCTGCTGGGTCGAGCCCGACGTCTATTGCCGGGTGCGCTTTCAGGAATGGACGCCCCACGGCCGGCTGCGCCACGCTGTCTTCGACGGCTGGCTCGAAGGCTCGAAGTAGCCCATGAGTCGAGGGAGCGCCCATGCGCAAGAAATCTGATCAATGTGCTCAGAATCTGCTTGATCGGGCTCCGCTCCGCGAGGTAAGGGTGCTGCCCTGTCGAGACGCCGCGTTGGCGCGGCGCCTGTATCCGTGTCCTTTTTTCCCAAGGAGATTCATTATGGCGACGACCAAGAACATCCGGAAGACCTCGGCCAGCAAGGCGCGCCAGAAGCCCAAGGCCGGTAAGGCCACCCCGAAGCGGCGGCCGGTCAGCGCAGCCGAGACCGCCAAGAAGCTCAGCGCGCTAGCTGCGGCGGCGCGGGTGTTGAGCGAGAGCGGCCAGTCGATGACGTGCCAGGAACTTATCGCGGCCATGGCGGTCAAGGGCTACTGGACCAGTCCCGCGGGCAAAACGCCCGCAGCCACGCTGTACGCGGCCCTAACGCGCGAGATCCAAACCAAGAAGGAAGCCTCACGCTTCCAAAAGACCGAGCGCGGGAAATTTGCCCTGGCGTAGCCGAGCCTACGAAGTCGAGCCTGCCTCGGCGGCCCAAGGCCCCCACGCGGGGCCTTTCGGCGTTGAGGGAGCTTCCCCTCACCCTCCCGTAACCCGCCGCCACAGACGCCAACGTCGGCGAACCCTGGGCCAACACGGCAGTCTTCCTACTCCCGCCGCGTGCCCGCCAGCTTCCCTGGTTCCGATGTGGCCGGTGCCACCGCCACGCGAACGCCGCTCTGGCACGCCCTAGAGCTTCTCTTCTCCCGAAGAATCTTTCCCCGTTTAGCGGGTTTTCCCTTGAGACTGGCGCCGCAACCGTGCTCACTGTCCAGTCGGGTTCACGCTTCCCCCAATCTTCAACAGCGAGGAGCACAACATGCACCCAAACCTGGTCCAAGAACTGGCGGCGCTGACGCGAATGACCGTCGGCCAACTCCGCCTCAAGTTCGCCGCCCTGTTCGGCGAAGAGACGCGGTCCGGCAACAAAGCCTGGCTGGTCAAGCGCGTTGCCTGGCGGCTGCAAGCCCGGGCGGAGGGCGATCTCTCCGAGCGCGCACGCCAGCGCGCCGAGGAACTGGCCCGGGATGCCGACCTGCGCCTGACGCCGCCTCGAACGGCCAAGCACGCCTCGCCTGGCACACGCGAGAAAACGCACAGCCTGCGGCTGCGCGCCGATACTCGCATCCCGCCGCCCGGCACTATCCTGAAGCGTTTCTACAAGGGAAAGACCCTGCAAGTCCAGGTCCTGGAACACGGGTTCGCCTGCGCCGGGGAGGTCTACCCGACCCTGTCTGCCGTCGCCAAAGCCGTTACCGGTTCGCATTGCAACGGCTACCTCTTCTTCCGCCTGCCCAGCAAGGAGGTCGAATCATGAACACAGCATCGAACGTTGCGGCCAGCAAGACCGTCCGCTGTGCCGTCTATACGCGGAAGTCCACCGAAGAGGGCCTCAACCAGGAGTTCAATTCCCTGGATGCCCAGCGCGAAGCAGCTGAAGCCTATATCGCCAGCCAGTGCCACGAGGGCTGGCTCTGCCTGCCCCAGCGCTACGACGATGGCGGCTTTACCGGGGCGAACATGGACCGGCCCGCCTTGCAGCGCCTGCTGGACGACATCCAAGCGGGCAAGATCGACTGCGTCGTCGTTTACAAAGTCGATCGCTTGAGCCGATCGCTGCTCGACTTCGCCAAGATGATGGAGACCTTCGACCAGCAGCGCGTCGCCTTCGTCTCCGTGACCCAGCAGTTCAATACGGCCACCTCGATGGGACGATTGGTCCTGAACGTCTTGCTTTCCTTTGCCCAGTTCGAAAGAGAGATTATCTCTGAGCGCACGCGCGACAAGGTTGCTGCCATGCGCCGCAAGGGGAAGTGGTCGGGAGGAGTGCCCTTGCTGGGTTATGACCTGGACCTTCGCGAGACGCGGCTGGTCGTTAACTCGAAGGAGGCAGTACGCGTCCGGGCGATCTTCGCCTTGTACCTGGAGCTGGGCGGGTTGCTGCCGGTGGTTCGGGAGCTTAGGCGTCGGCGCTGGCGGACCAAGCGCTGGCGAACCCGCCGCGGGGAGGCCCGAGGGGCCAGACCCTTCACCAAAACCAATCTGCACCGGCTGCTGACCCGGGTCGCCTACATCGGCAAGGTCCGCCATAAGCACGAACTCTACGACGGCGAGCAGCCAGCCATCGTGACTGCCGACATTTGGCAACAAGCGCAGGCCCAACTCAGGGACAAACGCCGGTCCGGAGGCGGGCAAGCGCGGAACAAGTTCG
>Ga0209517_10009610_pt1 | contig 10975 bp, 8 predicted proteins | sample PeaSoiMetSII2010_FD_187695 | JGI IMG/M metagenome (GOLD analysis project Ga0209517, IMG submission 187695) | Peat soil microbial communities from Weissenstadt, Germany - SII-2010 (SPAdes) (version 2) | ecosystem: Environmental > Terrestrial > Soil > Wetlands > Peat | place: Germany: Weissenstadt... | reverse complement strand
CCATCCTCGCAGCGTCATACTGCGCCCAGGATGCGAATATGGTCCCCATTGCCCGGAGTGGAGCGAGCGCATCGCTCGTCTGTTGTGTTCTCATAGGCTCGGAGATTTGGGCGCCCACGGGGATGGTGTGTGCAATCTCGTATTCGTGGACGATCTGGTCACCGCGATCATCAGATCATTGCGGCGATCGGATGTCGATGGTCAGTGTTTCAACCTTGCGATGCGCTCACCGCCGACATGGAACGAATATTTCGCGTTTTTTGCGCGCGCCTTGGGCGCCGTGCCCATCTCACGAATCAGCGCCCGCCGGTTGAAGATAGAAACACGACTGTTGGCGCCGCCGCTGAAAATCCTGGAACTGATGGCACGGCGTTTACCCGGACGATCGAACGCCGTTCCGCCGGTAATCACGCCATCGCTGTTGAATCTCTGCAATCAGAACATCACGCTCAACAGCAGTAGGGCCGAACAGGCTCTCGAGCTCGCCTGGACGCCGCTGGCCGAAGGACTGCGGCAAGCCGCGGCGGCGTTCAAAAGCGCCTATTCGATCGGCAATATTTCGATGCGCCGAAACTCGATGGGATGACTGTTGGCTTGAATGGATATGTAGCCCGACGTCAGCGCCCTATCGCTGCCGGAACTTAAGAGTCGCTGTGCGTCCGGATCTTTTTCGTCGAGCGTCACTTCCGAATATTCGACGACCAATTCCCCATTGACGACCTGCCTGACCCGCGTCCCGCCTTGAACTTCCGCCAGGATCGTCACCCACTCTTCGCCGGGAATCGTGACGTTGCTCAACTTGGAGCATTTGGCCAGCAACACTGCCCCGCCGATTTTGACGCGCGTACCGTTTTCGCAAACGTCTCCCGTCGGGTGCCTGCCAAGAAGTCGGCCACCGACGATATCGAACTCCACCGACACGGGAAATTCCTGTTCCTTGCGCATGGTCTCCGGCGCCTGGCTATGCAGCTGAATGCCGCTGTTCTTGTAGGCCCAAGATGGCGCGCCGGAAGCCTGCTTGCCGACGAACCGATACTCCGCCCGGAACCAGTAATGAGACAATTTCTTATTATAGAAAAGGCTGCCGAACCGGCCGCCGAATTTGTCGTATTGGTCATACGAGACTTTCAACAACCCGTCCGCAACCCGAAATGTGTTCCGGTAATTATCATTGAGGTCGTGGCCGGCGATTTTCACCGTCCAGTCATCGAGGGTCTTTCCATTGAACAAGCTGATCCAATGGCCGTCGGGCGCCGCTACGAGAACCGGCGGTTTCTTCGCGCATGCGGCCAGCGACAGTGCCACCGCCACCACGGTAGCAATCCTGCGGATCATGCGATTCACGTGGCGGCAGGATCCACGGCGAGCCGCGCGAATGGGTTTTGGCATGGCCGCAACGGATCGTAGTACGCCACGTAATTGACGGTGCGGGATTCGTCGGCGCCATTGAGGAAAAAATCGCTGGAAAGCAAGTAGGTCGAAATGAGGTTGTCCTCGAGCCGAGCGACCCGGGAACGGGTGTCGTTGGACCTGAAAAAGCGCTTGTACGACGGAGCGGCGGCCGCCAGCAAGTGATATCGCAGTCGATTCCAGGTTGGTATTTTCTTGTGGAACGTCGCGTCGGTCTGGTCCTTCGCGAACGCGTGCACGCCGTTCGGATCGAGCTTCAGGAAGCCGAGTCGTCGGCGCAGAATGGAGGCGATCTCTGCCTCCAATGCCACATGACCTAAGCCCCACGCGGCAAGTCCGGCGAGTCCGACCGCGGCCAATCCACCCAAGATCGCGCGGCGCCGGTTCATCACGTCGCGGTCCTTCCGAGAAGATGGTCCGCAGCCCACAGCGACAACGCCGAAACCGTCAGCGTCGGATAAGCGGGACTCGCGGTGGGGTAGGCGCTGGCGCCCAGCACCAGCAGGTTTCTAAACTCATGATGCACCAGGTATCGATCGACGACGCTCGTCGCAGGGTCATCCCCCATCACCACCGTGCCCTGAATGTGCGCCGCCGTCGTTCCAAGCGACGTACTCACGAGTCGCTCGATGGGCAGCGCTTCGGCAAGCTTGTCGATCATCTGCGGTATCCGGTCCCCGGCCTTCTTGGCATATTCGGAATAGTCCTCGAAATGGGCGTGTGCCACCGCGGGGTTCTTTGCGCTGACCGTCACCCGGTTCTGATCGCTCGGGATGTCATCGAACAAAAATCCCAACATCAAGCGCTCATTCCATCGGCCTCGCTCCAACCGCAGGGCACCGTCGGGCCGATAAGCGAAGGGAGAACTCCAGGTTTCGATCATACACGCGGCATGATCGGCTCTATGATCCCCCTCGTAAAACAAGTAGCCCAGGCCGGTGAGCACCGTGCTGCCGTTGTAGCACTTGACGCCCTTGAGATCGACCGTGGCGTACACCGGCATCTGTTCATGGAGTCGACGGCCTATCAACGGGTGGCTGAAACCAGAACGCAGCAAAATATGCGGATTGAATAACGCGCTGGCGCCGAGGACGATCAGATCGGCGGTATCGCGCTCCTGTTTTCCCTCATGCAGATGGTTCACGGCCCGGGCGACGCCGGCCGCAGTTTCAACCGTCTGCACCTCGGAGCGCAGCCGCAGGGTCACGCGTGGATCCTTGTAAATATCCGCCAGGCCGTTCTGAATCGTGAACTTGGCATCGACCGGGCAGAGCGCGCAGACACCGCTGGCGCAGCAGATGCCGCGTCTACCGGTAGCGACGCTCGCTCTTGCGGTCGACATCTGATACCAGCCGTCGGGAAAATGCTTCTTGAGGAGCGCGTCGGGATCGGAAAAGCGATGTGGCACCAGGGGAGCAGGCCGTGAGCGCGGCATCGGGCTGTCGGCCGGACCCGATACCAGCATCACTTGCTCGACGACGCCGTAATGCGCTTCGAGGTCGTCGTACGAAATGGGCCAATCCATGCCGACGCCGTAGCGCGATTTGAGCTTGAAATCACCCGGCATCATCCGAGTCGCCCCGGCCATCCAGCATTTGGAGTTGCCGCCGAATCCGGGGCTCGTGTACCACTCTTTCCCCGGGTTCTCGTTCTCTACGAGGTCATCCGGATCGATGCTGGTATGCAATCGATTCGCCAGTTGCCAGGCTTTCGTATCCTCGTTGCCGCGCTCCAGCACGAGAATCCGAGCCGTCTTTGGCCCGTGCTCCAAATAACGCATCAAGAAAAACGAGGATGCGAAGCCCGTGCCGACGATGATTACGTCGTAATGGGAGGGCATGGGCAATCGGCGTTTTTCATGAATAGTGGCAAGTCAGCATCGATGCACTTCAGCAATTTTAATGAGAAAGCTATAAATTTCAGGGGCCTACAAAATAACAGATACCGCGGCCGAACATTGTGACGGCCATCTCACGCGCCTGTGCCGGGAGGCCGAAAATACTCACGCAAGCGCTGCTCGAGCAGCGCGCGGGACAGTGAGAACGTTGCCAACGTGGCCACCGCGATGGCGAACGCGGAATTAATGGCAAGCCAGGTGCTTTCCGATAGATTCGTGATTGCCTGCTGGAAGAACAGAGCAAGAAACAACATTCCCTGGCCGCGGTCGAATTTCATCAGCTGTAGGGACTGATACACCCAAAACACCAAATAGCCCAACAAGCAGATCAACCCGACGAAACCCAGGTCGTTGACGATTTCCAGATATCCGTTATGCGATTGGGTGGGATAAAAACCTCCCATTCGTCCCAGAAACGCATAGGAGGGTGATGACGGTACGGGCCCCGTCCAATAAGCCCCATATCCCGAACCGAACACAGGCGCAAGTTGAAGGTGCTCTTTGATGATGTCCCATATCACCGCCCGGTTCGAGAACGTCATGTCCTTCCCGGTCAACTCCGCGATGGGATCGAGCAACAGGTGCGAACCGGGGATGATGTTGAGCACGGCGAGCGCATAGACGACGACTAGGATCGCGAATGCCGAGACGATGTAAGGCATGAATCGGCGCAGATTCGATGGGGCCACCATCACCAGCAACATGAATACCGTCGAAAGACTCGTAGCCATCAGCGCCGTGGAACTGCGCGACAATAGTACACAAATCAACGAGAGACCGATCCAGGGAAAGGCGACCCACCATTTCTTCTCGTTGTTGAGCCAAGCGTGTAGCCAGAACACGACGCCGAAACTCGAGAGCATGCCGAACTGGTTCTTCTGAGCCGTCAATCCACGCCATGAATTCTTCAGCGTCCCCTCACCCACCTCAATGGCATATTGGGGATACAGAATTCCGAAAATGACCGATCCGATCAGCAACGTGGTCACGAGCGGGCGCACGACGTCTTGAAAGCGCGTCCGGTCCCACCCGAGCAGCGCAAATGCGAAGCAGACCGATACGATCGACAAGAGAGAAACGTAGCGGTTCATCGTTGCCGAAGGATCGATGGACCACAGCACGCTTAAGGGTACCAGCGCCATGAATACCGAAAAAAACGGGTTGAGAGACCGCAGTTCCAACCACGCCAGCCGGGCTCTCCATAGCACGATGACCGTGCTGAGCGCGAGCAGTCCGAGTTTTATGGCCCTCGCCAATGGATGCGGGAGGCTCATGGCCGTATCGCCCGCGAGATCCATGTCGCCGCTGAAATACTGAATCGGCACTGCCAGATAGACCATCAGAACCCATACCATGAAGGTCGCGATCAGCGATACATGCGAGTCCGGCACCCAGGCGCGGCTGTTCACCGGGGGGATTGCTTGCGGCTGGGCGCGCGGCGAACCGCGCGCCGAGCGAAGGGTCAACGGCCTATTCATGCAACGAGCCTACCGTATCCCAAGGCCATTTTACGAGCATTCCATGACGGGCTTTCGCGACGGTATGAGACGCAACTCACGACATTGATGATTGACGTGCGACTGCGCAAAGGGCGACACTTATCAGATGTACGGGTCGAAAAAATTAGCCGGAGCGATGGCACTCATGACCTCCGAAGCCCGGAAGATTTTTGACCGCGCCGAGCGCCGTCGCTGCGGTTTCACCAACGACAGATTCCGCGTGTGAGCGCTCCCGAAGCGGTCGCCAGTCCGGTGCGAGTCGGCCTGTTTAGACAGTTTTCAACGACAGTGGTCGATCAAGTCGTCCTCTCGGGCGCAAATTTCATCGTCGGCTTGCTACTGATCCGTCGGACCAGCGACGCCGACTATGGCATGTTCGTGCTGGTTCAGTCAGCGATTACCCTGCTGATCTCAGGACAAATGGCGTGGCTCTCCAGCCCTCTTGCCGTTTTGGCGCCCGGCAAGACTCCCGCGCTCCGACGCCTCATGGTGGGCGCCGTGGAGTCGAGTCAGCGGCGTTTTCTGCGGCGAGCATCCGCCGTGGCCCTGGTGGTGCCCGTGCTGGGCTACTTCTTGCATTACTGGACAGGGCTCGAATCGTTGGTTGTCGTGCTGGGCATTGGGGCCTGTTGGACCGCTTTGCAGCGAGAATACCTCCGCGGCGTTTTGCTGGTTTACGGCCGCCCCCAGGCCATGTTGCGGGCCGACCTGGTAAACGTAGCTGTGCTGCTGACGGGCGCACTGATCGCGGTCTATGGGCCCAAGCCAGCCGTGCTGTGGGCCGTGGTGGCCCTCATCGCCTCGGCTCTTGCCGGCGAAACGGTCGCGCGGCGCTCCCTGGCCAAAGATCCCGGTCTCCCCCGGGGCGATCCATCCCCGTTCTGGAAGGAAATGCGGCCGCTGGCCGTGTGGGCGACCGTCGGCGCGCTGACCTACTGGATTTACAATCAAAGTTATAACTATGTGTTGGCGAGTCGGATCGATCTGACGGCGGTCGCCGACGTGAACGCCGCTCGGCTGCTGCTGATGCCGACCATCGTGCTGACGGTCGGCGTGAAGACCTTGCTGGTGCCGACCGCTGCTTCTTGGCTCGCCGAGTCGAGCGTCGGTCGCCTGATTCGGCGGTTACTGCTGTTCGCCACCGGCATTGCACTGATCGATGTCGTGTATTGCATCGTACTTTGGATTTTTCGTGACCTGCTGAGTCACGACTTGCTGCACAAGACGATCGGCAACCGTGACCTGTTGTTGATATTATGGGCGGCCCTCTCGTTGATCGCCCTCTATCGGGATCTCTTGCAAACAGGGTTGTTCGCGCTCAGGAAGTTCCGACCGTTGGCGGGCGTCACTGCGGTAAGCGCCGCCGCCTCTCTCACCATCATGTGGTTGGGCATCAAAACCTGGGGCCCCGCGGCGGCACTGATCGGCCAGGTTGCCGGTGAAACCATCAATTTAGTCGGCGTCGTCGTACTGTTGGCGATGGCGTCCCGCAGCGAGCGCGCAAACCGCCCCGATACAAGGCGTTGATGCAACGGCTTGCTGCGCTGTGCAAGATCGCCGCGCTCGCGGGCAGGTGCGGGTGCGGCGGCGGGCAATCGACATGATCCTGGACGCTCACGACCTTCCCGACGGCGATGTCTTGCAGGCCGACCTGTGCATCGTCGGTGCAGGCGCTGCCGGAATCAGCATGGCCCTCGAACTCGCGGATACTTCGATCGAGGTGCTCGTACTCGAATCCGGTGGAATCAAGCCCGAAAAAGACACTCAAGCTCTGTATGCGGGCACGGTGGCGGACGAGCGCCTCCATAGCCCTCCCGACACCTATCGGCAGCGCCGCTTCGGCGGCACCACGACGATCTGGGGCGGCCGCTGCATGCCCCTCGACGCCATCGATTTCGAGCAGCGGGATTTCATGCCGAACAGCGGGTGGCCAATCGATGGATCGGCTCTGATGCCGTTCTACCCAAAGGCAAACCGGCTCTGCGAGGCCGGCGATTTTGCGTACAGCGTGTCGGAGGCTTTCGAGCAGCCGATGCGCCCGATGATCGATGGCTTCGAAAGCCCGCACTTTACGACGGATACATTGGAGCGCTTCAGCTGTCCGACGAATTTCGGGGCACGTTATGGCCGCCGATTACACGCCGCCCCGAACATTCGCGTGTTGTTGCATGGCAACGTCACCCGGGTCCAGCTCGATGCCGGCGGCGAACGCGTGGCATCGCTCGCCGTGCGAACGCTCGCGGGCAAGACGCTGACGGCAACGGCGAAGCAGTTCGTATTGGCCGCCGGCGGACTCGAGGTGGCCCGGCTCCTGTTGGCCAGCCGCGACGTCCAAACCAACGGCGTCGGCAACGGTCGCGATGTCGTCGGCCGATACTACATGTGCCACCTCGCCGGCACGATCGGTACGCTGAACATCCGCCGACCCCTTGGCGCAGTTTGGAACGGGTACGACGTGTCGGATGAAGGCATTTACTGCCGGCGCCGCATCGCTTTGACGCCGGCAACACAAAGACAGCGGCACATCGGCAATTTCATCGCCCGGCTGCATCATCCGAGAATCACCGACCCAGACCACCGCAATGCGATTCTTTCCCTGCTGTTTCTCGCAAAATTCGTCATCCCTTACGAATATGGCAAGCGATTACACGGCGGTGAACGGGCGAGCCTCGGTATGTGGCTGCAACATGCGCGGAACGTCATGGTAGGCCCGTTCGACGCCGCCGGATTTGCCTGGCACATGTTGAAAGACCGTAGACTCGCCGAGCGAAAGTTCCCGTCGATCATCATCAAGCCAAAAGCGAATCTATTCAGCTTGGATTTTCACGCTGAGCAGCAACCGACACCCGAGAGCCGGGTCGAATTGATTACCGAAGTCGATGCGCTCGGTACGCCGAGGCTGAGAGTGGACTGGCGATATACCGCCGTCGATGTCGAGACCGTCAGCCGGGCGATCGCGCTGCTCGCCGAGGACATCGAGCGAAGCGGAATTGGCACGTTCGCCTACGACCCGGCCGCCGTCGAGTTCGAAATGACGCGCTACGGTGCGTACGGCGGCCATCATATCGGCACGGCGCGGATGGGCCGGGACCCCGGTTCCAGCGTGGTGAACGCCGACTGCCGCGTTCACGGGATAAGCAATTTATCGATTGCAAGCGCGGCGGTATTTCCCACTTCCGGCCAAGCGAATCCTACTCTGACGGTCGTGGCACTAGCCCTGCGTCTGGCAAACCGACTGCGCGCGGAAATACTGGGCAACGCCTAGTCGGACAGTTTTCTGCGCAATCGAGCGCAGGGCTTTTCTACCGTCACATAGATCAACCAGGCCAGTGCGATGGATATGGCGAGCGATAAGCTGCCTCGAAAGACGTGATTCATTTGCGGAACCGCACGCGCAACGCCGAAGATCACCGCCAAATGCAATAAATATAGCGAATACGACAACAGACCGATGAACACCATCACTCGCGTGTTCAGCCAAGCGAACACCGGCCAACGGTGATAGCGAATGGCGGCGATGAACAGGAGAGTGAGCGCCGCTCCCTGCAATGAGTAGCGGAAGGTTTCACGAAAATTGTCGCCGCGCACCAATAGACAGCCCCCCAGCACCAGGGCGGCAAACGGTACATAGAGATACTTCCAGCGGCGTTCATTCAGCGGAATATCGTCGAGCACCGGATTGTTCCAGACCGCGAGAGCGCAGCCGAACAATATCGAATCGACTCGAGTGTCGCTCGCCATGTAAGTCCGCATTATCGGTACGTGGTAGGCAAATACCAGCAGCACGCGCCACAGCAGTACGAGCGCACAGAGACTCCATAGGATGAGCGCCTGATTGCGGGCGGAAAGTTTCAGCTTTTGCAGAGCGATGAAGAACCACGGAAATGCCAGATAAAAATGTTCCTCAACCGCCAGTGACCAGTAGACGCCGGTCCCGGACGGCTGGCCTTCAAAGCCGTGCCCGATGATCCAATAGTTCGTGTACTGAAACGCCTGCGCCGCCACAGCGGGCGGCGACAATGTACCGGGAGGATCTATCGCCAAACCGATCAGTAGCGCACTGACCAGGACCAAATAGAACGGCGGCAGTATCCGCAGAGTGCGGCGCAGCCAGAAATGGCGGAGGCTAATGACGGCGTTTTTTTCGTATTCCGCACGCAACAGTGTGGTGATCAAAAAGCCGCTCAAAAAGAAGAAAATGGTCACTCCAAAGCCGCCGGGAACGTAGCGCTCGAGTCCGGCATGTGCAATGAACACAAGCAGGAAGCTAACCGCCCGCAGCCCGTCGAGCGACGGTATATGGCGAAGCGATTTCGACATTAGGAGCCTAAGGTCGAGGTGTTTCTGGAACGAACTGCGCCGCTGGATGGAGTTGAAATTTCAGGCGTGGAAGCAGGAAAAAAATACGCGGCCCACGGACCAAATATCTCCTGGCCAGGCGGCCCGGGTCATTCAAAAGACGATAAAGCCACTCGAATCCCACCTGTTGCATCCATTTCGGAGCGCGGCGCTCGGTTCCGGTCAAAAAGTTGATCGACGCGCCCACGCAGAGCGCCAGCCCATGCGCCCGCCCTCGAGACTGCAGTGCTTTGGCCAATACTTCCTGTTGCGGGCAACCAACAGCCAACAGGCAGAATCGAAACGGACTTTCGTTTTCGACAAAACGCAGACACTCCTCGACGGCGGCGGGATCGTTGATGAACCCCATCGGCGGATTCAAATGGCGGAGCCCTCGCAATCCATATTGCCTCGACAAAAGTTCCGCCTGCTCCTCGGTACCTCCGATCACGACGACTTTGTCGTCCGGCTTAATCACTTCACCGAACAGGCGCGCGGTGACATCGCTGCCGGGACAGGTGGGCAACCGCAGCCCCGCGACGAGGCGAAGCAAATAGGCGAGAAATCGACTATCGAGGAGAACGAAACCCGCCGTCCGATACAATTCGCGAAACGACGCATCGTCACAAAAACGGATCAAATGGTCGACATTGGGGGTAACGGCGTATGCGTAAGTTTCGCAGCCGAAATTCGCCGCGATTTTCATGAATTCAGATAAATCGCAGTCGCTGAACTGCACCGTCATGGGCAGAACGTGGTCAGTCACGCAAGTAAGGGACTTGTCTGTATTCACCATTGGCTTGCAAGGGTAACCCAGCCTCGAGGCCTCCATGGCCGGTTTTCTGTTATATAACATTTGAGAAATTTTCAACACAGTCGGCCGCTTTTTATCGGTTGGCTGGAAGCTGCTTGACCAGCAGTTCCACACCAATGATGTTGCCGTTGAAGGCGAAAACGCTGTCGTTCGAATGTCGTGACTGGTATCTCGCGTAAGGACGAATTGACAGCCAGTGCAGAACTTGGTAGGTGAGATCGACATTGGCGGTCTGAAAGTGATCGACCCGATCGAATGTTACAGCGCCATTCGGCTGCCCCGGAAAGCTGCTGTTCGTGTAGGAATATCCGGCTCGGATCAGGATCTTGTAGGTCGCTTGGTAATTGACGGTCGCGCCCGCCGTCGTGTCGATTTCATTGCCGCCCGTCGTGATATACGAATTGAGCGCACGGGTGAGCTGCACGCTGACCGACGTCTTCGCGGTGACACTGTGCCGGTAGCCGATTCTCCCGGTCATCCCCGATAGCCCCGAGGTGGTGGGATCAGTGCGATGCGTATATCCCAATTCGCCGGTAAAATTGGTCAACCCGGAAATATTGTAGGTAGCCGCCAGATCTCCGCTGATTTGGTGGTAATACGGATTCAATGCCAAGGGGTCATAATTGTATCTGCCATCCAGATACTGCGCCTGGAAGCCGGCCGCGAGGTTGGCGACGCCGAGGTACTTCAATCCCTCTTGTATGGAGTCTTCGTGCAAGCTCAAGCCCGGCACATCGACCCGCGGCGAGTCCAGAATGTGATCCTTGAGAAGGCTCTCGAGGCGCCACTCGGGGGTCACATTGACATTGACCGAGGCGGTCCCAGTGTTTTCCGTTTCGAGAATCAGTTGGGTGGCCGCCTCCAAGTCCTGAAATTGGACCATGCGCTGTTCGTGTCTATATTCGAACTGGCCGTCGACGGGACTGGTCAACTTCCATTTCAGGCCGCCGTCAATCAGATTTTCATTGTGATCGAGCAATGTAAAATTGTCGTAATTGAAGTGGCGGAACTCGGCCG
>Ga0209517_10009608_pt1 | contig 10975 bp, 8 predicted proteins | sample PeaSoiMetSII2010_FD_187695 | JGI IMG/M metagenome (GOLD analysis project Ga0209517, IMG submission 187695) | Peat soil microbial communities from Weissenstadt, Germany - SII-2010 (SPAdes) (version 2) | ecosystem: Environmental > Terrestrial > Soil > Wetlands > Peat | place: Germany: Weissenstadt... | reverse complement strand
GAAGAGGACGGGCCCCGCCGATTCGAGCTTGATGGCAATGGCGATCAGAACGAGCAACGGGAAGGCCAACAGAATCAGCAGCAGTGCGAACGTCACATCGAAACACCGCTTGAGACAGATGCCGGCTTGGGAGCGCTTGAAACCATTCGTATAGACGAACCACTGAGGATTCAAGCCTTCAACCCAGATCTTCCCGCTGAACTCTTCATAAAAATCGACTGCGTCGCTGACTTCCAGGCCGCGAAGCCGCGAGTCCAGCAGCGCGGCAGCCAATCTCTCCCGGTTCTGCGAGTCCAGCTCGGCTATGACGACTCGCGAGATCTGGTCCCTTACCACCAACCCGTTGAGCTCGGCGAGATCGACCGCCCCCCTCCGGTTCGCCAGACTCTCGGAAAGACTCGGCATCCGCGAATTGCGCCTGGAGTGTTCCACGCCGCTACCCAGCGCACGATGTAGCTTTGCCGGCAAATCTCCCGTGCCAACAATCAGGATCTCCTCCACGCACTTACCGCGAGTGACCTGATGCCGGAGAAAAAGCCGCAAGTTCACCGGCAAGAGACCGATTAGCACGGCGGCCGCGAGCGCCACGTCGACTCGCGGGACCAAACCAGGAAATACATGGAAGAGTAGCGCGGATGCCAGGAATCCCAGGGTGATGGACTCTAAAAGGTCGATCGAGAACTGCGACGATTCGGAGCTAACAAGGGATCTGTCGAGATTATTGATATGAAAGAAGAGAGCACAGCAGGCGACCAGGACGACCGCACCAAGGCCATGTCCGCTCCAGGCGGTTGGCAGCAATGCGACAGCCAGCAAAGCCAGTTCCGCGGCGAGGAAAGCTCCCCGAGGAGCCGCAATACTGTACGGCCGCACCTTCAATTGGGTCTTCGAAGGCGACGCTGCAGCGCCGCCCCACGAAGTGTTCCCGATAGTAGCAGTAGCCATAAGCGGAACGCGTATCCAGTACTTTCCAGATCGTCTCAGGACGATGCCCATTATCCTGACATCGTCAAGACTCTAAACGGCATGCCGTAGCAGCCCGCCGTGGGCTTCGCTCGCGCGCACCACAAGTACTGCCACGCGCGCACCAAAGTTCTCGAACGCACAGCCAAGTATTTGCGCCTTGCGGCGCCGTAGCGAGCCGATTCCCTGTGTGCAGGAGCATCGGTCGCGGCTCAGGACCCACAGTAACAGGCGGGTTGTCCCCCGTCTGGTCATAAGTGACCACTGGCTCCGCTGCTCCTCGATTTTCTGCGAGAACAACGCCAAAAAGTGCTTGGCTACACTTTAAGAAGACTACGGCGGCTCCAAAACACCGCGATCCCTGGTCACTTTTGACCAGACTACGAGCGGTTTCTCTTGCTACCTTTGTGTGGCTGTTCACTTAAATGAACGAGAACCGACGCTCGCACACCATCGAGGTTGACATGAGGCGAAACAACTGGAAGAAGCCCGCATCCCTGACGCTGCTTTTGACGATCAGCGCAGCACTTGTCACTGCAGCGGACGTTCTGAAGCCGCCTTCAAAGACAACTAGCGGGGAGGTTGAATACCGTTTGGGTCCAGAAGATGTGCTTGATGTGTTCGTGTGGAAAGAACCCGAGTTAACAACCACCGTGGTAGTGCGTCCAGACGGCAGGATTTCACTCCCACTCGCAAACGAACTCGAGGCAAGCGGCAAGACGGCTGCCGAACTTCAGCAGGAGATCACGGCAAGATTGAGCAAATACGTCGTCCAGCCGATGGTCAACGTGATGGTGAAGCAAGTCAACAGCCTCAAGATTTCCGTCTTGGGCGAAGTCCGCAGGCCGGACGTCTACCGAATCAAGAATCGGGTGACCGTGCTGGACGCCATTGCGATGGCCGGTGGCTTTACCGACCTGGCGCGGCCGAACAAGGTGATTGTACTAAGGAATACATTGGCGGGCCCGCAACGAATCAAGGTCAACATCAAACAACTGGTCGACGACCAGAGCGGCGCGCCGTTGTATCTTCAGACCCTGGATACGGTCTATGTGGAGTAAGCGGATGCTTACAAGCATAGAATCACTTGTTTGCGAGAGGCCAAGGAGCTGCCTGGGAGCCGGAAGGCTTTCAGGATCGGGAGCATAAATCAGCATGAGACGCGCGCTATTATTTCTGGGCATTGTCCCGGCTCTCAATTTGGTGGTTCCGGGGCGGGCGCAAGAACGGCCCAATGGGTTTTATCTCACCTCGCCGTTGGGCCTGAGTTCCGGCTACGACGACAGATTTGTAGTTGGCTCCCAGGTGTTGGATGACAGTGTCTCTCTGTTGACCTCGCCGACTGTTTCGTGGTTTGAGAACACTCATCGAACTATGTTTTCGGTGGATTACCAGGCGGAGTTTGAAATGTTCGCCCGGGATGAGAACCTGGATGCCTGGAACCATGCAGCGAATTTTCATCTTCGCCACCAAATCACCTCCAGGCTTAGCGTGGACGCCGCCGACTCCTTTCTGTCCACTGACGACCCGACGCGCCGGCTGGTCAACAGTCTTCTGCTACTGCCGCGAGGCCGCTATCTGGAAAACTCCTTTTATACCCGATTGGCTTACCGCCTGGACCACCGCACCGTATTCAGCATTCGCTTTGATAACGGCGTCACAACCATGGCGCTGCCCGGAGACCTGGCAGGCCGGTTGAACCGGGTCGGTTTCGCTGGGACGGCGACGGTGGACCGCACAATCACCAGCCATCACGCACTGTCGGGGAGCTACGCATATCTATTCGTCCACCCACTTCAGACAGGACCGTTGGCGATCAATACCGGCGTGCAGAATGTCAATCTAGGTTACGTCTACACGGTGAATCCGGGCCTGACGGTGCGGGTGTCCGGGGGCTTTACACGGGCCGTTCAATCGTCGTTCACCGGGGCGGCGGCGGTGGATAAGAAGTTAGGCGGCGTTTGGGTGTCGGCAGGGTACCAACGCTACCTGGCATTCTTCGGAGGTCTAGAGCCTATCGGCACGCCAGTCGGGCCCCTGGCCTTCGCCGCTGGTTTGGCGCCCGACTCTATCTACCAGGTGGCATCGTTGCGGGCTTGGGGAAAGCTGACGAATCGTTTTGGTCTGGAAGGCACTGTCCAGAGGGCTCTCAACGGCGTTACGCCTGAAAACCAGGGTATCAAGAGCGTAGTCCTTCAGCTTCGTCTGGACTACAAGCTGAGCGACCGGCTAACCGTCTTCACGCGGACGGAGTTCTATGGCCAGAACATCAGCGAGTTCTCGACCTTCCCGTTGTCGCGGAGGCGGTACTTCGCCGGTCTGGAGATCGCTCTGTCGCGTCCGCCGGAATTGACCGAGGACCCGCACCGGCATAAGCCGCTCCCCGCAGGATCGTCGCAGTCCCAGCCAGGCGAGGGCCGCCCCCCGGAGGAGCGATAGACAATGGAAACCAATACGGCCGGGAAACGACATTCTGCCTTTACGGTGCTGAAAACGCTCAAGCGCCGCAAGCTCTATCTGATGGTCCCCATGGTGCTGGTCACGGCTGCCGTGGCCGTTTACACCGAGAGGCTGCCGGAACGATTTCGCGCCCGGGCGCTGGTGGCTTCCGAAGCCACGGCTCCGGAGCCGTACTTGAGCGGAAGGGTCGATATGGTAGCCACCCTCAGCGTTGAGGAGCACTTGCGCGCCATCCGCGAGACGCTTCTCAGCCCTCCCGTGCTCGAGACGGTAATTCGCGAATTTAAGCTGTACGATCTGACGGGGCAGCGGGAGCTCGATCGGGCGATTGAGTCGATGAAGTCGCGAATCCAGATCCAGGTCGACAGCCCCGACGGGTTCTATGTCGGCTTCGAGGGCGATCAACCGCAGCAGGTGATGCAGGTGGCAAACCGCCTGGCGGCGTTGTTCGTCGAGCGAACGTCGGACCTTCACGGCCAACGCGTGGCGCAGGTGGACAGCCTCCTGGACGCCGAGGTAAATCGGCTGCGAACGCTGCTGAGGGAACAAGAAGAAGGACTGAAAAACTATAAACAGAGCGTGGCGCAGGAACTTCCCGATCGGCTCGCGGCCAATCTCAAGCTGCTCGAAAACTTGCAGCAGCAGGCGCAAAGTAAATCCGACGAGATAGCGGAAGCTCAGGCGCGGCGCTTGGCCGTGGTCGACGAAATCCTGGCGCTGGAGAGCCAGGGGGCGCTTGAGGCGGCGCCGCGGGAGAAAACCGCCAACGAAACAGCCCTCGACGATCTACGAGCCAAGCTGAGACAGCTCAAGACCCGGTACACCTCGGAGAATCCGGAGATCCAGCGAACCGAGAAAGAAATCCGTGATATCGAGGCGCTGGGAACTCCCCTGGGGACTCGCCGCGAACCGTCGCCCCTGCACATGCGCCATGTCGCGCTCGAAGCCGAACTCACCTCGATCGATCAGCGCGTCAAGAGCTACCAACAGGAGCGAGCCGCGCTGACATCGCAGATGGCGGGTTACGAGAAACGGGTTAACTCTTCCCCCGGCCTGGAGACGACACTCACCCAACGCACGAGGGACGCGGCGCTGACGCGCACGCAATACGAAACCATGCTCGCGAAGCAACAGGCTGAGAAACTGGACCAACGGGTGGAGAAGAGTGACAAGCACGTTGCGTTCAAGGTCGTTGAGCCGGCGCAACTGCCTTCGACTCCTTACAGCCCGCAACGTGAGCGGATCATCTTCATGGGCTTCCTGGCAAGTCTGGGGCTCGGGATAGCCGCCGTCCTGCTCGTAGAACAGATGGATTCGTCGTTCGAGACGATCGAAGAGGTCCAAGGATTCACGAACCTCCCGGTACTGTCGGCCATCCCCACCATCGCCAACAGTTTGCCCAGGATGCGCCTAGCCAGGAATGGACACCACAACGGGACCGGACTGGATGCCTTGAAACCCAGGGACGACGGCATCTCTCCGGAAGCGCGACGGCATTTTCAAGAGCATCGTCTTACTGTTCTAAGCGATCCGCAATCGATTGCTTCGCAACAGTACGGCATTCTGACGCTGAAAGTGCAGCGGTGGAAGGAACAGACCGGGGGACGCGTGCTGGTTGTCACCAGTGCTGCCGGAGGAGAAGGAAAATCCCTGACGGCTTTGAATCTCAGCATGGCGCTCGCCTCCTCGGTGGGAGGACGCGTACTGCTGGTGGATTGCGACTTAAGGCGTCCCCAAGTGCATGAGCGCCTGGGACTCAAGAATACACCGGGTCTTACCGACCTGCTGGCTCTGACCGACCGCGATGTGAGTCCCTTTGTCATCAAGGTCGGAAACCTGAATGTGATGACCGGCGGCACGCAGTTGGGCGGCCCGGCCGGACTTCTCCCCTCGCCACGGACGCGGGAGATTCTGGCTCGCCTGAGAGAAGAATACCAGCTTATCGTGCTGGATAGCCCTCCCATTGTGCCGATTGCCGACAGCCATTTCCTGGCCGGCCTGGCCGATGGAGTCATGGTAGTCATTCGCGCCCGGCAAACCCGCCGCGAACTCTTACAGCGGGCTATCGAGAGCCTCGAAGCGAACAACATACTGGGCGTCGTATTGAACGATGTTGAATACGGAGACACTCGGTACGCTTACGCTTATCGGTACTATCAGCGGCACTACGTGGGCCGGCGTTAAACCCGGAGCTTAAATCATGGCCGAAATAGTCTTCTGGGCTGCATTCACGTGTATCGCGTACGTCTACCTGGGATATCCGCTGTTGCTGATGCTCTGGCGGAGATTGGCCCCGCGGGCGGTGCATAAGCGCCATCAAGAGCCGACCGTCAGCCTGGTGATTGCCATGCACAATGAGAGAAAGAACGTCCAGGCCAAGATCCGCAACTGCTTCGAGCTCGATTACCCGCCGGACAAGCTGCAGTTCATCGTATCGCTCGACGCGCCAACTGACGGCACTGATGAACTGCTCCGGGATTATGCGGGCCAAGGCGTCGATATTGTCTACTGCCCGGTACGTAGAGGCAAAGCAGAAACCCTGAACAGCGGAGTGGCCATCGCCACGGGCGAGATCGTGATGTTCGCCGATTCGGAGCAACGATTGGAGAAACCGGCTGTTCGCGAGCTAGTGGCCAACTTCGCCGATGAATCCGTGGGAGCAGTTTCGGGAGCGCTGGTCCTGTTGGATACACAGGCCAACGAAGCCACTGACGGGGTGGGTCTGTATTGGCGCTACGAGAAGAAACTGCGCGCGATGGAAAGCGACATCCACTCCGTGCCGGGAGCGACCGGAGCCATCTATGCCATCCGCCGCAAGCTGTTTGTGCCGTTATCTCCCGGAACCATTCTGGATGACGTGGTGGTTCCCATGCGGATCGTACTCGGAGGAAAACGCGCGATCTTCGATCCGGCGGCGCGCGCGTACGGCGCCGTGACTCAAAGCCCGGACCATGAATACGAGAAGAAGAAACGCACACTGACGGGGAATTTTCAGCTCCTCGTGGAAATGCCCGAGTTGCTTGTGCCGTGGCGCAATCCGATCTTCGTACAGTTGATTTCTCATAAACTCGGCCGGCTAATCGTGCCATATTGTCTCGTTGCACTGTTCGTCTCGAACCTGTTTTTGCTGGATGGTCTGTATCGCATTTTCATGTTCCTTCAGATTCTGTGGTACATGATTGCCGGCGTTGGCTGGTGGATGTCGCATTGCGGCGAATTGCGCCGCGCATAACTCCGCACCGTGCGGGAGTAAGGGAAGTATGAGTAAGACACTTGGAAAAATCCTGCTGATTCCGTACACGTTTGTCTTGATGAACTGGGCGCCCGTCGCGGGCCTTTATTACTTTGTGCGCGGGCGCCCCATGGGCATCTGGAACCCGGTCGCAGTTAAACACACCTAGGAGGAACGTATAGCATGACGCGCTCGGCGGTGATCAATGACCTGATCGAAGAGGCGCCGGTCCACGCGGAGACCCGCATCGAAACCATTACCGACTACCAGTCGTTTCTGAATCTGGAACCGGTGTGGAACGAAGTGGCGGAAGCCGCCAGACTCGACCATCCCTTCCTGGAATACGCTTGGGTGCGCACCTGGTGGGAGTGCTTTGGTGCAGGGAGCGCCCTGCATGTTCTTGTGGTTAGGGCAGGCGATCGGCCCATTGCTATCGCTCCGTTGATCTTGACGCCAATCCGGATGTGGGGAATCAAGGTCGAGAGGCTGGGGTTCTTTTACAATGCGCATGTTCCCCGTGCGGACTTCCTGATCGGGGAGCGGCGGGAAGAGGTCTACCGGGCCATCTGGAGTCACCTGGCTGAGGACAATAGTTGGGACCTTCTGCAGCTCTGTCAACTGCCGGAAGGGTGCGCAACGCTGGAGGAGATACCGAGATTGGCGGCGACGGACGATTGTAGCGCCGGGGTCTGGGCATCTGAAGCCTCTCCCTACGTGCCGCTCGGCTCATCGTGGGGCGAGTACTTCGACAGCCTGGCAACGAAACATCGGGCGAATCTGCGAAATCGATTCAAGCGCCTCAAGGCAACCGGGCCGGTAGGGATCGAAACCATCACGGCCCAGGGGCTAACGGAAGGCTTGGACGCCGGTTTGCGGCTGGAAGCAGCGGCGTGGAAGGGTGAAGCCCAAACGGCCATCTCCTGCGATCCCGCCGTCTCCAGGTTCTATTCGACGCTGGCAGGGCGGGCGGCTGAGCGTGGCTGGCTTCGTTTGAACTTCCTGCAGGTGGGCCGGACACGTCTAGCGTTCGATTACAGCCTCTTTTACAACAACCGGATGCATCTGCTCAAGTTGGGTTATGACCCGGCGTACGCTCAGTTTTCTCCCTCCAACTTGCTTCTCTGTTTGGTCTTGGAGAGCGCTTTCGAGCAGGGTGTGACGGAGTACGACTTTCTGGGTGCGGACGCCGACTGGAAGCAGTGTTGGGCCAAGCAAGTCAGGCGGCACTACTGGCTGTTCGTCTTTCCCGGCACGTTCAAGGGACGTTTTCTGTATCTCATCAAGTTTCGGCTTGTTCCATTGCTGAAACGGCCCAGCTTTCGTCATGTTCGTAGAATCATTCAGCGTGTGGCCGCGCACTGGCCGCACCGCGGTGTCCGAAGGGAGGACTGAGAGACACCCATGTACATCTCATCCTGGCCGGGACTAACACCGAATGAGTTTCTGCAACCCCACGCCAATGGGAACTTGCCGTATCCGCTGAACGCCCCAAACCGGCTCTCGTTCTGCGTGGCGCGAAGCGGCATTTATCACTTGTTCCGGGCGTTGGAGTTCAAGAAGGAAGACACTGTCCTGGTCCCCGACTATCACAGCGGTAATGAAGTTTCTGCGATCCGGGCGGCCGGCGCTACCATCGTCTACTATCCGATCCTGCGCAACCTGGAGCCGGACCTGGATGCGCTGTCGCGCTTGGCGAAGCTGAATCCTCGGGTGATTTACGTGATCCACTACCTGGGATGGCCGCAGCCGATGAAGGAGATCGCGGCCTTGTGCCGGGAACGCGGCAGCATCCTCATCGAGGATTGCGCTCTTTCTCTACTTAGCGAACCGCAGGGCAAGCCCCTCGGCGCGTCTGGAGACTATTCGGTTTTCTGCTTATACAAGACTCTGCCAGTGCCGAATGGCGGTTTGTTGGTGCAGAACCGCAACGTTCTGGGGGAGCTTGGCGGCCTGGAACTGCGGCGCTGTCCCCGAACGACGGCCATGGGCCGCAGCGCCGAGCTGGCGCTGGAAGCCTTACGGTCCCGCGCGGATCTCATGGGCAAAGTCCTGTTCGGAATCAAGAGGACCTTTGGCCGTCTGCTGCGGGCAGCGGATGTACGGCAGGTACCGATCGGCAACATCGGGTGGAACCTTGGCGATGTGAACATTGCCATGTCTTCCATCTGTAACACGGTAATGAAGCGGCTTGACTATGACCGCATCCGCCGAAAGAGAAGAGAAAACTTTCTACTCATGCGGGAAAAACTGGAAGGCCGGGTGACCATGCTGCGGGAAGACCTGGAGGAAGGCGTCTGCCCGCTATTCTTTCCGATCCTGGTGAAGGACAAACACACGGCAGCCAAAGCGCTTTGGCGCCGCGGCATCCAGGCGGTGGAGTTTTGGAACGACGTCCATCCCCTGGCGGACCGGGACAGCGGCCCCGAGGCGCGATATCTCCGGGCACACGTGCTGGAGCTCCCCATTCATCAGGACGTGGGACCCTCCCAGGTGGAATACATCGCGGAGCAGGTGCTCCGATTGAAGCTACAGGCCGCATGATGACAGCCATCATCACACAGACGCCGACGCTTGGCGCTCTCCGCACGGTGGAGAGAATCGGCGACGTGTCGGGATTCGAGGCGCTGAGGGACGAGTGGAGCGAGCTCCTGCGGGCGAGCGACTCCGATTGCCTCTTCCTCACCTGGGAGTGGCTCTTTACCTGGTGGAAGCACCTGGCCGGAGACCGGCAACTATCGATCCTCACCGTCCGCTGTGAGGGAAGACTGGCTGCGCTCGCTCCATTCTGCCTGCGGCCTGCGAGTCTGTCGGGCAGGCGTCCGCTTCCGACGCTGGAGTTTCTGGGAAACGGATGCGTCGGTTCCGACTATCTGGATTTCATTGTCCGCAGGGGCTGCGAATTGGAAGCTCGCCAGGCGTTCGCCTCAGCTTTGGCGAACCAGCGGCAGGTGCTGGACTGGACACAGTTGCGCCGGGGGTGGTGTTTCGCCGCGGGAGTCGCTGCGGAACTCGGTCGGAGGAACTGGAGCGTTTCGGAGACCGTAACGAACACATGCCCTTACGTTCCTCTGGCGGGGGTCTCGTGGGAGGAGTACCTGGCGACCCTGGGTGCGGAGCATCGTTACAACTTCAATCGCAAATGGAGGCGGCTCAACCGCGATTACAGCGTGCAGTTTGAGCGGGTCGATCGAGAGGAGCAATGCGAAGAGTCGATGGACCTCGTGGTGGAGTTGCACAACATGCGGTGGCGCGACCGCGGAGGCTCGGACGCCTTCCACACTGCGGCTCTGGTGGCGTTCCATAGGGAATTCAGCCGGCTCGCGCTCAATCGGGGCTGGCTGCGGCTTCATGTGTTGCGGCTGAATCGGAAACCGGCGGCATGTCTGTACGGGTTCCTGTATGGCAGAACCTTCTATTTCTACCAATCTGGTTTCGATTCGGCCTATCAAAAGCAGAGTGTCGGCCTGGTTTCGATGGGTCTGGGCATCCAGAATGCCATCGAGGAAGGCGCGGAGGAGTACGATTTGTTGCACGGCGACGAAGAGTACAAGTCTCACTGGAGCCGCGAGCGCCGCGAACTGAGCAGATTGGAATTATACCCGGCCGGCGCCATGGGTCGCATGTGCCGTGCATCAGTTGAACTGGAGCGGACTTCGCGCCGCATTGCCCGGCGCGTGGTGACGAGAATATTCGCATGATTCGAAGCTGGATCAAAACCGGAGCCGCGGGAGCTTTGAGCCGGACAGGCATGGACAAGCTTGCCGGATCGCTGTCGGGGTCGAGGCGGGTGCCGGTAGTGATCGGATACCACCGCGTGGTCGAGGATTTCGCGGCCAGCGCTGCCACTTCCATTCCTTCGATGCTGGTGAGCCGGCGAATGCTGGAACAGCATCTGGATTGGCTCGGCCGCCGCTTCCGATTCGTTTCCCTGGATGAAGTGGGTGCACGGCTCGACGGGAGCGACCGCTCTCGCGACCCGGTCGCGGCCATCACCTTCGATGACGGCTACCGCGATTTCTACGACCACGCATTTCCGCTCCTGAAGCAAAAGGGTATTCCCGCGGCCGTATTTGTGGTGACTGACCTCGTGAGCACCACGGGCGTGCAGATCCATGACAAGCTCTATCTTCTGCTGGCCAGGCGATTCGCCAATCGCGCGTGGAAGCCGGGAGACCTCGGCATCGTTGCCCACACTCCATATCAGGCTACTCGGGCGCTGCTCGAATCGCTGCCGCAAGAGAGCCTACAGAGAGTCGTGGCGGTGCTGGAATCCGAGGAGTCGATTGGGGATGATACGTTCAAGCCCTTCCACTCGCTGGC
>Ga0209517_10009605_pt1 | contig 10978 bp, 14 predicted proteins | sample PeaSoiMetSII2010_FD_187695 | JGI IMG/M metagenome (GOLD analysis project Ga0209517, IMG submission 187695) | Peat soil microbial communities from Weissenstadt, Germany - SII-2010 (SPAdes) (version 2) | ecosystem: Environmental > Terrestrial > Soil > Wetlands > Peat | place: Germany... | reverse complement strand
AGCCGGCTGACGTCCACAAGGTGAGGCTGCGGGACGGCACCTTCCTCTACTTCGGGAGTGCGAGCCTCCTGGGTGCGTCGTCCGACCGGTCGATACGACAAGCGGCCGCTACCTCGGTGATGCCTTCGAGCAAATGACGTGAGGCGAAGTCCTCACGGCCAGCGGGTTTGGCCCGTTCTTCACGTCTCAGGAGCACAAGCATGGACCTGGCGGTCTTCCCCGAGCTTACGAGATTACGCACCCTGGTGAAGCGGGCTAAGCTCGTCGCGGACGCGGAGCACAGCGTCCTCTGGTGCCTGGACCAGTTGCCGAAGCTGTACGCGGACTTTTGCCGGACCGACGAGAGCCGCTTCGGGGACGCCATCCTCCGGCTGGCCAGTGCCGTCCTGAAGAAGCTGGCGGAAACGAGCCTGGGCACCGGGGCTGGCCGGGTGGGTGATGCCCTCGTGGCCCAGCTGGGCCGGCTGCACGAACGCCTGGGCCTTGCCCCGCTGGCCCTCAAGCCCGCCCCCACAACGGCAAGCGGGCGTAAGAAGAAGTCCGCGTGAGCGAGTCACGTCAGCCAGTAGGCGTCAGGACTGGCCGCGCGAAGTCAGGCGGTCCAACTCGGCCTGGGACCTGCCGCGTGAACCAGGCCCAACCTGAGGTCGCCCTGGCCCGCACGTCGCGTAGACTTGCGGAGTCGAAGGGGAGAAAACGAGGCACGCGACACGTCAACGCCGCCTGAAAGACCCGGCCCGCCAACGCTGGGACGCCGCCAGCCGCTGCCGGCGGCTCGCCCGCCACCTGGGGTTCGCCCCGGCGTCTCACGGGCAGCCGAAGAAGAAGTAAAGCAACCACGCCGTCGCTCAGGCGAGGCCGGCAATGGGCGCCCCGGCCAACTCGCAGGCCGGCGGCGCCGCCTCTTCTTGCTGGCGAACATTCAGCAGGGTCGTCAAGCGGGTCAGGGCGAGGGTGTCGTAGACCCTCGGGCAAACGTTCACGAGCGTGAGTCGGCGGCCAGCAGTCGCCAACTGCTTGTGGAGGGCTATGAGCGTTGCCAACCCGAGGCTGCCCACGAAGCGGACGTTCTCGAAGTCCAGGACCACGTCGTAGCGGCCCAGGTCGCTCACCAGGCGTGAAAGCGGTTGCCCGTCCGACTGGCCGTCTTCGGGGTCAAAGTGCTTGTCCGGGACGCGGATGACGGCCTTGTCGCCGTCGATGGCGACGTGCGGGACGGCAGCGTGGCAACGAAACCCCATCGGTCGGCTCCTCAAGGTGTGGCTCTAGCTCTACGGGCGGTCGATCGACGGGAGAGGTTGCGTGGCCCTCGTCACGCCGGCAGCACCAGCCGGCGAAGGACCCGGCACGTCGGAGGGTCGCAAGGCGACTCAAGAATTTGTACGTTCGCGGCAGGCCGGCGTCAACGAAAAAAGGCGAAGATCTCGCGGTGCCTGCCCCTAGAACCGGGCCGGGTGGACGAAGTCGTCGCGTTTCGGTGAATCGCAACGGACCTACCAGTGACGGGAGAGTGCCGCTGCCACTGATCCAGCAATTCCCGCAACCCTGAAAACTTCGTAATAATAAGTACATTCCGGCCCTCGGTTCGCTTGAGAGGCAATGGTGATCGACACAACTCATTGCAGGAACAAGGCTTGCGATCAGTATAGTGAACGGGCGTCCAAAATGACCCTCTGCTGTAAGTCCTTTCCTGCGATAACGTTGCGATTACGAGCGAACCGAGGGTTCCGGCGGACTCGTTCCTAAAGCCGGCGTCCTTGCCTGTCTTCTTGTCTATCTGGACAAATAATTAGGCAGCCAACATGAAATCTCCCGAAGTCACCGCCCGGAAGCACCTCTGCGGTGATGCCCCCATTCAACTCCTCCACGACGAATTCCAACAACTCTCCTTGCCAATTCGGCCACCCGATGCGATTTCTCTTACCGATGCGCTGAGCTCGACTTCTGCCCTTTTGGCAGGCGCCGGCCACGGTTGGGCCAGAGCGGTAAACCTCGGGAAAGCTGAGGGCCGAGCATTCGAGCTCTAGCAGAACCGGAGGACTTTTTCGACACCCCCGGGTGGGGCGGGGGTTGCAAAAACCCAGAGCCGCCGCTTTTTCCCCAGGTTTCCTGGCTTCACACCCCACCGAGAAAGGGCAGAAGTCGAACGCAGGAGGTTCTCCGAAAGGGCCAGCCGACGCCATGATCGTCCTCTACCCTCTCGATCCGCTGGACCGCCATCGACCCGACGACGCCTACGCCACCGAGGCCGCCGTCGCCGAACGCCTGGGCATCCCCTGGGCTTTGATCGACCACGATGCCGTCGTCCAGGGCGAGGCCGGGCGGGCCGTCCGCCAGGTTCCCTCGCGGGACTCGCAGACGACGGCCGTCTACCGGGGCTGGATGATGACCGCGGACCAATACGGGCTGTTCTACCAAGCCCTGGCGGCCCGCGGCGTCCGGCTGGTCAACACGCCAGACGCCTACCGGCACTGCCACCACCTGCCCGAATCGTACCCGGTGATCGAGGGCCACACGCCGCGGTCGGTCTGGCTCCCCGTCGCGGGCGAGATTGACAGGGACGAGGTCATGGACCTGTTGCGGCCGTTCGGCGACGCACCACTTGTCATCAAGGACTACGTCAAGTCGCAAAAGCACGCTTGGGCCGAGGCGTGTTTCATCCCGTCCGCGTCGGACCGCCCGGCCGTCGAGCGGGTGGTGCGGCGGTTCCTCGAGCTGCAAGGCCCAGACCTCGCCGGCGGGCTGGTCTTCCGCGAGTTCGTCGAGTTGGAGCCGGTCGGCCGGCACCCCAGGAGTGGCATGCCCCTGACGCTGGAGTACCGCCTCTTCTGCCTCGACGGCCGCCCGCTACTCTGTGCCAAGTATTGGGAAGAGGGCGATTACCGGGGCGAAGGGCCGCCGGTCGAGAGGTTCACGGCCCTGGCCGCGAAGGTGCGGAGCCGATTCTTCACCATGGACGTGGCGAAACGGCGGGGCGACGACTGGCTGGTGGTGGAACTGGGCGACGGGCAGGTCGCGGGGACACCGGAGGAGGCGAACATCGAGGCGTTCTACTCCGGGCTGGCGGACGGCCTTGGTCGGGCGGAGTGAAGAGGGGGGTAAGGAGATGTCCGGCGTGCAACCAAGAAGGATGAAACCCGGCGGCACGGTCATGGGCGTGGGCATGTCCGTTCCTGATCAGGTCTATCTGCTGGTGCGGTTGGAGCAGGGAGCGGGCTGCCTGCTTCGTCTGGATCTCGAAGGCAGTATCCGATGGCGGTTGGACCTCAGGCCGTGGTGGGCCTACACCGAGGAACGGAAGCAAGAACTGGCGGCCCGCCTTGACGAGAAGACGACCGGCTGAAGGCACGGGACCGGCCACGCCCGCAGCCTTACGCCCCGGGCGGGTCGATCGCCGCGTGGCCTGCCGAGCGATCAGGAGGGATGCCCATGACGGCAAGGGAAGCCGAAGCCTGGCTGCACGCATTGGCCGACGAGAAGCTCGCACAGAGCCTGCGTCGCTTCTTCAAGACGGGGCCGGGCCAGTACGGCGAGGGCGACCGTTTCCTCGGGATCAAGGTGCCGCCGCTGCGGAAGCTGGCCCGCGAGTTCCAGCCCCTGCCCCTGGACGAGGCCGGGAAGCTGCTGTGCTCTGGCTTCCACGAGGCCCGGATGCTGGCCCTGCTGGTCCTCGTCCGGGCGTTCGAGAAGGGGGACGAGTCCTCGCGGAAGACGATCTACGACCTGTACCTGGGGAATACGGCCCGGGTCAACAACTGGGACGCGGCTGCGCTCCTTCTCACTGGACCTGGAGGAGGGTGGACGGATCACATCAGCTCGTAGAACGACTCCTGGCCCAGGTGGGGGCAGTACCTCGCCACCAGCCCCTTCAGGTCGCCGCCGCCCGACAGCGGGAACCAGTCGTCGATGGAGCCCAGGAAGCACCACCTCTCGACGGCGAACCGCCGGGCCTTCCCATCGACCAGGGTGAACCGCATCATCGGCGAGCAGCCTGCCGAACAGGTCGTCCGCGGGCACCGCCCGGCCGCCCAGCTTCTTCTGCTCGATGAAGAGGGGCGAGGCCAGCAGGGCGGCGATCCACTCGGAAGACCTCACGCAAAGGCGCAGAGGCGCAAAGGAAGAAGAGGAAAGAGTATCAAGCTCTCTTCCTTCTTTCTCTTCTTTCTTTGCGCCTCTGCGCCTTTGCGTGAGATTCTTCCTCCCCAAGGGAGCGGCCTCCCACCATTCCGGCGTGGGGTCGGGGGCCTCGGCCCACCCGGCCAGGCGGATGTCCCCCGCGGCCAGCACCGTGATCGGGATCACCATCTCCTGCGGGGTCGGGCCGCCCTCTCTCGCCTGGCCGTCGTCGGGCCGCCAGCGTTCCCCGCCCTCCCCGGGCCGGCCCTGGGTCTGGTGGTCCAGCAGGTGCCCGTGGTCGCTCAGGACCACCACGACGCGGCGGGCCGACCGGGCCTCGTAGAGCAGCGACGGCAGCACCTTGATCTCGTCCCGGGTCCAGCGGAGGTCGAGCTGTTCGCCCTTGAGCAGATGGTCATCGACCGCGTTGATGACCACGCCCACGACACGCTTCTGCGTCGAGGCGATGGCCTCGCGGACGTTGGCGGCCAGGCTGGCGTCCGCGGCCTCCTGGAGGGCGACCTTGTGGAACAGCACCGGCGGGGAGCCGCTGCGACAGTGCGAACGCAGGCCCGCATGCCCTGCGAACCCGGCGGCCTCGTTGTCGGCCGTTCCCGTGCAGGGCCGCCCGCAGAACAGGCTGGCCCGCGACGCTTCCGTCACGCACGGGATCGCCGCCAGCCCGGCTCGCATGGGCTGCCCCTCCGGCCCCAGCGAGACCCAGTCCAGGCGGGCCAGGTCGGCCAGCAGCTCCCGGGACACTGCCGGGCTCATGCCGTCGAGCAGGATCACCAGCACCGGGGCCAGGGCGGCGAGCGGGGCCACCACCTCGTCCAGCACCCGCTCCACAAGGACCAGGTCCGACGGCTGCCCGGCCGCGGCCACCTGGTCGCGGAGCAACTCGGCGAAGCACCGGTTCTGCTCCTGTCGTCGGACGGCGACCCGCTCCACCAGCCGGGCATACCCCTCCGACAGCTCGCGGACGGGGTCCCCCGCCCGCAGGACCGAGCGGGCCCAGTCCACGAAGCTGCCCTGGGCCAGATAGTCACGGGCCGCCTCCCCCAGCGAACGGGGGGCGGCCGAGTCCGCTCCGCCCAGCCAGCGGACCAGACGCAGGGCCGTCTTCGACCCGTTCCAGCCGCCGCGGCTCCCGCCTGGCCTGGTCGTGCCGGCGGACGGCGTCGCGGGCTTCCGCAAGGCCCGTCGAGAGCGATGGGCCGCCCTCGACAGCCAGGTCGAGCAGCCCTTCCAGGGCACCACGCAGGTTGGCGGCGGCCGGCGGCTGCGGGTCGAAGCCGTTCTTGAGCGACGCGAACTGCTCGTGCGGCTCCAGCTCCTGGGTGGTGTCGAGCGAGCCGGGCAGCAGGGAGTCCAGGCCGTAGGCCGCCTCCAGGTGGTGCTTGACCCGCTGCCGCAGCTCGCTGCACTGGTTCTCCAGCAGGGTGCGGGCCGCCAGCCGGTCCGGGGGGACAGGTGCGAGGCGTAGCCGGCGAACCGCCCCCCCGCCAGGATGTGCTCCAGCACGACCAGCAGGCCCAGCTCCTTCAGGGCGTCCTGGCTGAAGAAGTTGGGGACCCAGACGAGTGGCCTGCTGGGTGATGGCGTCGGCCCGCCACTCCTCCAGCGTCTGTCCTGTGCGGCCGGCATCCTTGGCCCGGCGATACTCGGCCTCGACCGCCCGGCCCACGTCTGGCATGTCGTCGCAGCGTGTACGCAGGTCCTTCTCCAGTTTGGCGACCAGCTTCTGGGCGTCGGCCAGGAAGGCGGTGCGGTCGATCATGCGAAGAAGAACCTCACGCAAAGACGCAAAGACGCAAAGAAGATCACTCGGGGAGGTTGTTGACCACCCGGCTGATTCCGTGCTTGATGAGGGGAACGTTGAAGTTGATCAACAACCCCAGGCGGCAGTCCGCGAGGCGAAGGTAGGTCAACAACTGTTTCTTGTGGACCGGCTCGACCGCCTCACAGGATTTCAGCTCGAGGATCAGTTTGCCTTCCACGATGATGTCCGCCCGGAAGCCGATCTCGAGCTTCACTTCCTCCCAGATCACGGGAACGGGGACCTGTTTCTCGGCACGGAGGCCGCGCTTACGAAGCTCGTACAGCATGATCGCCTCGTACACCGATTCCAGCAAGCCCGGCCCCAGCCGGCTGTGGATCTTGAAGGCGATATCGACCGCGATCGTGGCCAGTTCATTCTCCGTCATCTTCTGTCTTCCTTTGCGTCTTTGCGTCTTTGCGTGAGGCTCTGTGTTCATTCGCCAGCCAGCCCTCCGGGACGTTGACCGCTGAGCGGGGCTGAGCAGCGGCACGGCTCCTCGCGGGCCAGCTCGTCCGCCCGGTCTCCCAGCCGGGCGGCGTAGTCGGCCAGGGCGGGGTGCAGGGGGACCAGGGTCCGGACCTCGTCGCGGCGGACCAGGTAACGCGGCTCGGTCATCGTCCGCTCGACCTCGACGGCCGCACGTGCCACGGCCCGGCCCAGGCGGGACCGCTGGGGCTCCTCCAGCACCGAACCGCGAGCCGCCAAGAGGGCCTCGCCTAGCTCCTCGGCCGTCATCACGCCGCCTGCCGTGCCAGCAGCCCGGCGATGTCCTCGCGAAGACGGGTGAGGGCCTTGTCCTTCTTCGCCCAGCGGTCCACGACCTTGCCGACGACCTGCCCGACGCGGGCACGGCTAACCGCCAGGAACCGGGCGACAGCGGCCTGTTCGGGCCAGGTTCCGGGGCGGGCCTCTTCCAGGCCGAGCAGGGCGGTGACGGTCTGACGGACCGTTTCGCCGTCCCCCGGGCTGGGGCGGGTCAGCCGCTGGGCCAAGAGATCGACGCTGCGCCGCGAGAGGTCGCCAGCCGGCTGCTCCTCGGGCTCTTCGCCGACCATCGCCGCCTCGCCAGCAGACGGAGGGCTCCCCAGTCGGCTCCGCAGCACCTTGACCGCGGTAGCGATCTCGCGGCGGGTCTTGTTGCCCACGCCCCGCAGCCGCAGCAGCCGACGCATGGGCACGGTGAGCAGATCCTCGACCGTCAGGACGTTGGCCCGGTCGAGGGCGTTGGTCGCTCGCGTCCCCAGCCCCAGTTCGTGGATGGAGGAGTCGAAGGTCGCCCCTTCCAGCCGCTGCCGCAACTCCTCCGCGTCGGTCTCGGTCACGGCGTCGGCCGCCTCGATGGCCAGAAAGCAATCCCGCCAGGCCCGCAACATGTCCTCGGCGTTGTCGAACCGCTCGCGGGCCTCCCGTTTCAGGGCCTTCTTGAGGAAGGGCACCAGCGTCTCCCGCAGGGCGGGGTCGAACAGCTCCTCGTCGATGGTCGCCTCGCAGTCGACCTGCGACGGCTCGCTGCGGCCGTCGCCCCCCTTCGGCAGGGTGCCCGTGGTCAACAGGTTGCACTGGACGTTCGGTGCCGACAGGAACACGAGGGCCTCAACCCACGGCAGCGAGCCCTTGACCTTGACGGCCTTCTGCCGTTCCAGGAGTCGTCGCAGCTTCTTGGCCTTGAGGTTGGCCCCCAGCAGCGGGTTGGCCGCGGTGATCAGGCGTCCTTCCGTGTCCCAGGTCCAGGTGCCGGGGTCGCCGTAGACGCGGCCGGGCCTGCTCTTGATCTCGATGAGGAAGAAGTCCAGCGCGGTGAGCAGCAGCACGTCTATCTGCACGTCGCAGAAGCAGAATGGAAATGATCGCGCCAACGGACGCACCACCGGGTATCAGCCCGGCCGCTATCAAGGCGAGGACAAAGATGGCATCGGCACCTGCCTCGCCGCCACGCTGAAGAAAACCAGGAAGTCTATACTCAACATACGCCAAAGCCAGGCCGAGGCCGGCGACTGCCCCAACACCACCACCAAGAACCCCGGCGATCAGAATTCTTAAACTGAGCACGTGGTCACCTGCTCGTCTCTTGGTCGGCCGCAAGTGGCCCGGTGCGTCAGGATGGCGGTGCCTGAACGGGCGGGCGTTCCGCGGCGTGGAGGATCCGTCAAGACATCACCGGGCAGGCCCGTGAACGGCAACGGCCCATGTGGACCATAAGGCGAGGCCGAACGCTAGCCGCATGCCGATTTGCAGCGACCAGCGCCACATCTGGCCATTCACGGCCAGGCTCGCATCGACCAGCGCTTGCCGGAGTTGCTCGTTGACGAGCTTGCGCGGGTTGATGAGGCCGAACGTGAGTACCCGCAGGGCGGGAGCCTTCCAGGTCTGTAGCCAGTGCTCCGCCCTGTCCAGGTCCGCCTCCAGCGCTGCCCGGTTGAAGCGGCCGAAGAAGAACATCGCTCGGCAGTCGAGGAAGCCCATCAACCCCGCCGACGTTGTCACGGCGAGGAGCGCGATCCATCGCCCCCAGAGGTCTTCGACGGAGACCGTGGCGTGGGACCACACCAGGCGGGACGCGATCATGTTGGCCAGTGTGAGGGCGAGCGTCAGTCCGATCGGCAGCAGTGTCGGCCAGCGCAAGAAGATGGCCCGGTAATGCTTCACCAGCCCCAGCAGCTTCGGCCAACGCTCGGGAAACCGGTAGATGAAGCCGCCGATCGCTCGGTAGTTGCGGAGGCGGACGGCCGTGCCCACGACGAAGGAGAGGATCAGGTAGTAGGTGAGCACGTCAATGAGGTTGAGCGTGCCCAGCGGGGTGAACCAGTGCATCAGCAGCGGCCCCCCACTACGGCAGCGGACTTCGCCCCTGTAGCACCCGGACCAGCACGACGACCAGGATGATCACGAGCAGCAGGTGAATGAGGCTTCCCCCGATGGGCACGATCAGGAAGCCGAACAGCCAGAGGAGGAGCAGGACGACGATGATCGCTTCGAGCGTATACCGAGGCATGGGTCTCTCCTTGTGCTCTACGAAGAAGCAGCGGCTGGGGTGCCGCCTGCTCGCGGGCTTGCCCCACAGGCCTCCAAACGGAGAGCACAGACCGTGCCGTGGCCCGCAAATCCGCATCACCTCCCAGGAAGCCGAAACGGTTGAGAAACACATGAGTCGCCAAGGCCAGACGCTTCCTTCCTCCTACGTCCGCCGGGGTCATGATGCTCGTGCGGGAACGGCTACGGGCCTCCCGTCTTGCCGGCGAAGATCGTGGAGGACTACCACAAGCTCCAGAAGGCCGACCCCTCCCGCCCCGTGCTGCTCAACCTCGGTCAGGGCGTGGCCCGGGATAAGTCTGTCGGCCGGGGGACGCGCACCAACCACCCGGAGGACTACCCGGAGTACGTCAAGGGCTGCGACAAGGCACGCGAACCTCTCGCCGACGGAGGACTCCGTATAAGCTATCCCGGCAGGGTGGCCCCGGGGAGGAGTGCCGCGTGAGAGGCGCGCCGGGGTCTCCGGTCCCCGCGGCAAACGGAGGAATCATGGACCGCCACCGGCCGTACCGCCCGGCCCCGGCACTTCAGAGCGTGCTGGACGAGATCAACCTCGTGGGCAACCCGCTCGACCGGATGACGGCCGAGAATGTCGGTGCCCTCTGGACACTGCGCGAGGTTCTCGCGGCGAACGTCCTGGGCCCTGTGCCGGTCGGCGGCGTGCGCGACGTCGGTATTCCGGCCCGCAACCGCCAAATCCCCGCCCGCGTTTACCTGCCCCCCGGGCCGGAGTTGGCGCGCGACGGCCGGCTGCCCGCGCTGGTCTACTACCACGGTGGGGGCTGGACGCTCGGCAGCATCGCCACTTACGACAGCCTCTGCAGGGGATTGGCCCGCGGCAGCGGCGCGCTGGTGGTCTCGATCGATTACCGCCTCGCCCCCGAACACCCCTTCCCGGCAGCGGTGGACGACGCCCATTTGGCCCTGTGGTGGGTCGCCCGAAACGCCGACGACCTCGGGGCCGACGTCCGGCGGTTGGCCGTCGGCGGCGACAGCGCGGGCGGCAACCTCGCCAGCGTGGTCGCGATGCGGGCGGCCAAGGAGGGGCTGCCCGTCGCCTTCCAGCTCCAGTTGTACCCGGCCACTGACCTGACGCGCACCGACCGCCCCTCGCACGAGCAGTACGGCCGTGACCACCTCCTGACGGCGCGGGCTATCGAGGCGTTCCGGGGCTTCTACGTGCCCGACGCGCGCGACTGGCGTCGTCCGGAGGTGTCGCCGCTGCTGGCCGCGGACGACGACTTCCGACGCCTCCCGCCGGCGGTGGTGATGACGGCGGGCTGCGACCCGCTGCGCGACGAGGGGGAAGCCTACGCCCATCGCCTGGCCTCCCTGGGCGTGCCCGTGGAGTACCGGCTCGAGCCGGAGCTGACGCACGGCTGCCTGAACCTGTTCAACAGCGCGCTGTTCCCCGACGCCGCCCGCCGCGTCGAGCCGGTGATGGGCGCCCTCGCCGCGTCTGTCGGCCGCGCACTGGCCAGAGGCTGATCGGGAAAACGAGCGGTGCGGCGAAACTCGGACGAGGCGGCGCCTGGCCCTGACGACCCTGGCTTTGGCGCTGTCCAGCCCGAACAGCAGTGAGTTGTGCTCATGACGTCCCGCAAGACCGCTGATTTGCCACTCCACGGGGGCGCGGCCGGAGTGCAGCGGGAGGTCGGCGGTCTTGCGGAAGGTCATGGCGGAAATCAGCGCTCGTCGGTTTGCGATGGCGGCGGGCGACTACCTTAGTCCCCAAGCCGCTACGGCCTCACAGCGCCAGCCTGGCCAGGGACTAAGAGTCTGTTCCATAAGGGGTGATCTGAACAAATTGTCATGTGCTGCGTGTCTGAAAAACACGGGGTTCCGGCCGGTGTCACCCTGCTCTCATACTGAACAGATGTTCGCATTTGGAACAGACTCTTAGAGCTAGCGGAAAAAACACTTGTTCAGTAGTGAACGTGGGCCAAAGAATCCATGGCTTTCCGCTCGAAGAAAGATGATGGAGGCGGCCAGTTGGACCCAGCCCAAGCA
>Ga0209517_10009604_pt1 | contig 10978 bp, 8 predicted proteins | sample PeaSoiMetSII2010_FD_187695 | JGI IMG/M metagenome (GOLD analysis project Ga0209517, IMG submission 187695) | Peat soil microbial communities from Weissenstadt, Germany - SII-2010 (SPAdes) (version 2) | ecosystem: Environmental > Terrestrial > Soil > Wetlands > Peat | place: Germany: Weissenstadt... | reverse complement strand
GAGGAACATAGAGGAATTTTTTGAAACTGAAGAATTTAAGAATATAATAATTCTTAAGCCGTTTGCGCTTCTGTATTATTCAAGCAGGTTCAAATCAACACCGTTTGAAAGCGGGCTGTATGACCTGCGGCTTTCTGTTATTGACGCATATGATGATGGGAATGATATGCCTGTGTACAGGGGTGACAGCCTTTATGTATATACTCCGAGTGATACAGAATCGGAAAACAAGACAGATACACTTGTAACAAATATCAAGCTGAAGGAAAAGAAACTTGTTGAGAAAAAAGAAAAATTCCTTAAAGACCCATTCTTCATGCTTGGAAAAGTGATAGCAATATTTCCTGACTTTGACTATAACGTAATGCTGAGGAAATCATCTGATCTTACAAGAACCCTGGTTCGCAACGGCTTGCTCCTGCCGTTCCTTAACCGCTACCAGGGCGACCACTTCCTTAACGCCGTGTTCACTTATTTTTAAAATGGAATTTACCAGGAAATCTCTGAGTTTCAACGTTTCGAAAAGCATTGGGGACATCAGCGCTTTATTTTACTCTCCGACAAAGCCGCAGTATGTAATGACATTTGCTCACGGTGCAGGTGCAGGAATGAAGAATAAATTCATGGAAGAAGTTTCGCTTTCTCTTGCGGAACTGGGTATTGCCACACTTAGATTTAATTTTCCTTATATGGAAAATGGAAAGAAGATTCCTGATTCAAAGCCCGTATGTTCTGCTGCAATTGAAGCTGCGTGTCACCAAATCATATCCGCAGGCGGTGACCACGGGCGAACTGCGCGACCGGATTCTGGCGCTGGCCGCGCGCATGGGTGTCAAGGTCAGCCGGATTTTCGTGCTGCCTGCGGGCAAGGGGCAGATCGCCAACGCCTATGCCTCCAGGAACAAGACTGTGATCTTCACCGACTATTTGCTGGAGCATTGCAGCAAGCGGGAGGTGGATGCCACGGCGGCACATGAACTGGCGCATCTGCGGCACAGGCATCCGGGCAAGCGGGGCTTCGCGTTCATGGCGGCGATTTTTCTGCCCGCGTACTTTCCCTTGATTTCCAATTTATTCTCCGCTCTGATCGCCTTTCCCTTTGGCTTGCTAGCGTCGGCAACAGGGGTGAAGTTTCAGATGCAGTTTTTCCAGGCGCTGGCGTGGTTCGAGCAATGGTCGCAACGGGATTTTGTCCTGATCATGATGGGCCTGACCGGGTTCTATTTCCTGTCGCGGCGTTTCGAGAATCAGGCCGATGAAACTGCTGTGCGCGTGGCCGCGGATCCCGAGGCGCAGATCACGGGCTTGTTGAAAATCAGCCGCCTGAACTTCATGCCCATTCGCTGGGGGAAGACGTCGGAGGGCTGGCTGACGCATCCCTCAACCGTGAAGCGGGCCGAGCGGATCGCCGCTCTGGGTGGACTGGCGCCGGAGCGGCTGCAACAGATTCTGCAGCAGTACGAGGCGGGGACCAGTTCTGGTGAAGTCGCAGCGGCGGAGGACCGGTACGCGGTCCCGGCGGCAGGCGATGCCGAGCGGCTGCGGGCAGCGGCTCGGGATGGGCTCATGAAGAAACTCCGAGCCTGGGTGCTGCTTACGATTCACGTGCTTCCGCTTACTGCGTTCTCGCTAGTGATTCTGCGCCGCCAACTGGAGGGCTGGGCTGCGACGGCAGCCTACGCCGCAGGAGTGGCAGTCACCACCGTGGTGGTGATACTCGCAGGGGTGTGGCTGGGAAGCATGGGGCGCGCCGGCAGAAAGCGGCGGCTGCTGCGGCGCTTCGCGAACGAGCATCTTCCGGTTGGCCGGGAAGGAGACGTTTTGGTTGGGTTTGCCCCCGAGGCATTTCCGCGCATTTACAGCTCGGACTATCACTGGGATCAGGGCTTTCTGGTATTCGCGCAAGACCGCTTGCAGTTTGTGGGTGAGCAGACGCGCTTCGCGCTCTCGGCAGCCGAGGTGGAAAGCATCGTACTCGGCCTAGGAGGACCAAGCTGGTGGAAGTTTGAGCGAATCTACGTGCGCTGGAAAGAAACCGCAAACGGCCGCAGCGGTGTCTTCAACCTGTATCTGCTCGAACCCGGCTCAATGTGGAGAGTGGGGGCAGAGGTGCGGGCGCTGTGTCGTCGTCTACAGGCGTGGCACCAACAGCCGCAGCAACAGCCCGCGGTCCGGCCAGAACTTGCGAACCTGCAGGCTCCGAACCTCGGCGATGTGAGTTGCCTGTCGCCGCGGAAACTGGGTTCAGCGCGGGTGACGCTGCGAGTGTTGGGCAAGCTCCTTTTCCTGGCGCTCTGCGCGGGAATCCTGCTGCATGCCGAGATCTGGTACTTGTGCGGCGGAGTGTTTGTATTGCGCCTGTTCCAGTCCATCCCGTATTGGAGATATCGAGATAAGCCTCCCGCGTTTGTGCCGGCGGGCACGGGAGATATATCTTCCAAGGCCCTGGCCGCGGGCGCAGCAGGACAGAAATCCTAACTTCAGACCTCAGACCTCAGACCTTCCTGAAATTGTCGTGCTGAGATCCGAGGTCTGGTTTTACTGCAGTTGCGTCGCGAGTTGGTTCACGGCGCATACGTCGTAGTAACCAGTCAGGTCGGCGTGGCCGGCGAGGGTTTCGCGTTCTTTGCCGTCCACCAGAATCTGCACTTTCAAGATGCCCGGGGTGTTGGCGGAAACGGTGTGGATCAATGACGCGACGGTCAGTTCCTCGACCAGGATGCCGGAGCGGTGCGTGTCGGCAAAGGCTGAATTCAGGTCAATGACGGCGAGTCCGGGGTCCACCAGAAAGACGCTGCGCACGTCGGAACCCGGGCCCAGAACGTGGGGCGAGGATTTGTCGAGATAGAGCGAGAGCAGGGCGCGGAGAAGTTCTTCCGACCGCTGCTGGCGTCCCGTGGGCATGGGAATCTGAGCGGACTCGGCGCGCAGGCTGCCGTCTTCATCGTGAGCCACGAAAAGAACGACTCGCTCGGTAGGGCCGGCCACCGGGGGCGCCAGCGGGCGAGTGTCGGACAAGACGACGGTCGACGTCGCGGCTTTTCGCATGTGCCACGCGTAAAGGCTCATGCCGAGCGCTGCCACCAGCAGCACTGCCACGCCGATCACGAGATGACGCGGAATCATGGTTGGCACCTCGTGGCGCGGGCCTCAGGAGCGAACGCTACAATCCCGCCGGTTTGATCAGAAAGGCTGTCGAGCTGCGCTCGACCGGACAGCCGAGGGCGGCTGTCCCCACATGCAAGCTGTGCGGGACTCATGGTGCGGCTCCTAGCTGGTCACGCGTGGCGGCAATGGCGGTGGCCACCGCGCTGGTGATCAATTGCTGGTAGTCGGGGGCGGTAAGTTGGGAAAGGTCCGATCCCTGGGGCGCGACTTCGACGGCGATTGCGGCTCCCGTCACATTATTCAGCGGGCGAATCGGGGCGGATAGGGTGCGGACCGGAACCTGCCGCTTCTGCATTTCGGAGGCAATGGCAGACGCTGCGCTCTGGCTGAGAGGTAACCACGCATGCTGCGCGGTCGTCCAGGAGTGGAAAGGACCGCGATCGTCCTCACCATAGGGAAGCAGTGCAGTGTAGACGCGCACACCGTGACCGTTGGAAGCGGCGTGCAGCGCGACGTAGATGGCGGCATGATCCGCGTTGGCGAAGATAGCGCGCTGGTCGAGAGAGAGGTTGGCGTCGGAGTCGCGCAGCACCAGCGTCGTGATGCCACGGCTTTCGAGTTCCTGGCGCAGGCTGCGGGCCAAGGCGACAGTGATGTCTTTTTCGAGGAGAGTGGAGCTTAGAGTCTCGCCGTGATCGTCGCCGCCGTGGCTGGCGTCGACCACCGCAAAGTAGCGGCGGTAGACTTGGGGCGCCGAGGCGATCGCTACGGGAGGCGTCGGCTCCGAAGCGGCTGGAGTTGCGGACGCGGGTTGGGTTGCGTTCTGTGCGACCGAAGCGGCCACAGAAGAGGGAGAGATGGTGACCGTGCGTCCGTTGTTGCTGAAACTTGCGATCACGGGAACCGTGGAGTTCACGGTGATCACCGCTGCGCCATTACCCTCGCTGTAATTGGCCGAAGGGATGGCCTTGCTGCCAAAGGTGAGAGTGGGAGATGCGGGAGAGACGATGGGTTCGTGGTTGAACGTCATGTGCAACTTGCCCGGCTCGGTGGCGACCGTGGGATTCACCGGGGCGGTGAAATTAAAGACCAGGCGCGAAGAATTGTCCGTGGCCAGCGAAGCGGTGAAGTGAGTGGCCACGCTGCCAATGAACAGGCGGCCGGAGTCCTCGCGTAGAGTGACCGGTCCGCCCAGAAAACGGGGAAGCAGGGAACTGAGCGACGAGAGCGGAACCAGCCCGCGACTGTTCTCGGCGAAAAACTTTCCCCCGAGATCATAATCGCGGCCCTGAATGCGGGCGCGAGTCTTGCCCGCCTGGAAGTCGCCCTCTACGTGGTTGTAACGCAGCCGCCAGCGCGCGCCCTCGGAGTGTGCGCTGACCTTGCCCAGAGGTTCCAGCACTTCCAGCAGGCCGACGTAGTCACGGCCGTCGCGCTGTACCAGCGTCAGGGAGTAGTTTGCGACGACGGAATAGACAGAAAGATGTTTTTCCGGGGAGGCGCCGGAGAGGAGGATCGCGGAGAGCAGAATAACGGCGGCGATGGCTAACAGCGCGGTGCGGGGGCGGTTAGTCCAGGGCATAGGCAGTCAGTCCGCTCAGCAGCTTGGGATAGAAATCGGTGGATTTTTGCGGCATGACTTCGCCGGCGAACGCCACATCGCGCACCTGCTGGACGCGGCATGGGTTCATCAGGAAGGCGATGTTGGCCGCGCCTTTGCGAACCTGCGCCAGCGCTTCAGAAGCCTCGCGCAGGTAAGAAAGGTTCTGCTGGTTGCGAATGGATTCTTCCGAGAGTTTCAGCACTCCTTCCAACAAGCACTTGTGCAACTGCACCACGTCGAGCGACTGCTGACGAGCCGAGAACCCGGCCAGGATTTGCGCTGCCGCGGGTTTGGGCGAATGCAAAAGAAACGCGCGGCTGGCGGTCACCGCCAGCAGGGCGGTTCCGGCGTGGCCCCGCTCGCGAAGCAACGCAGTAGCGCGCGTGCCGTCCAGCTTGGCGTCAATCTCTTCGACTTCGAAGAAGGCGCGGCTTGAGTTTCGAAAGTTATCCACAGAAAACGGATCCAGCGAATGCACGACGCGATGCGTGGGCAGGATCAGGAGGCCGGGATCGCTCATGTTGACGAAGGTCATCATCACATATTCGTACGGAGCCTGGGCATCTGGTTTGCCGGCCGCGGCGGCACGGCATTCGTTGCGGAAGTTGAGCGCGGTTTCGTAGCGATGATGGCCATCAGCGATCACCAGTTTCTTGTCGCGCATTTTCTCTTGCACGAGCGCTAGCACACCGGGGTCGGAAATCTGCCAGACGCGGTGGACCACGCCGTATTCATCGGCCACCTCGATGGTTGGGGCAACCGAGGACGGAGGCCTGAGCAGGGAATCGATCTCGCCGGAGTCTTCGTAGAGCAAGAAAAGCTGTTCGTAGTGAACGCGGGTGGCGCGGAGCAGGTCCAGGCGGTCGGCCTTGGGCTTGGCCAGGGTCTGCTCGTGGCGGAAGATGACTCGCTCGGAATAGTCCTGAACCCGGCCCAAGCCGATGAATCCACGGCGCTCAAAACGGCCGCCCGACGGGGCCGTAAAGGCTTGGGTGTAAGCGTAAAATGAGGGTAAAGAATCTCGACGGAGGATTCCCTGGGCGCGCCAGTCCCGCGACCAGTCCGCAGCCCGCGTATATACATTGCGAGCCGTATTGTCGTCGGGTTCGCGGCGGCCGAGAATGATTCGGACGAGGTTATACGGGCTGATCGCGTAGTAGGCGCTTTGCATCGCGGGCGTGATTTTGTCGTAAGGTTGGGTCACCACCTGGGCCGCAGTCACCCGCTGCAAATCGTAGCGCAGAGCGCGAAAAGGAAGAATGTCTGCCATAGGAAACCTCTGATTGTAACAAGATAGAGGTAATCCACGGGAACGCCCGCCAATCGGGCAATCCGGCTGTGCCCGAGGCGGAAGGCGCATTTTGGGATTTGTCACTAAGTTTTGACAAAAAACGCCGCGCCGGCCGGCGAAAGCTGTGCTAACATCCGCCCAACGAGGTACTTATGGCCCGCCTGAGTAGTGATGGGCGCCGGTCATTTCGCCCTGAGGCCCTAGGTCGAAGCGTCCGTGCCGATTCCGCCTGGGATCCGGCTAAACCGGGGTTGCGCAAAAACCATTCATCGGTGAACTCCATGCGGCTGTGGCCAGGGATCGTTCTGACTCTCTGTGCCATCGTGTGCCTGGGAGTTCCAGTTCTTGGGCAAACCGATGTGAATGACGTCCACGTGATGCCGCGGGAGGTAGAGAAACCGAAAGAGCCTCCCAAGGCGGATTTGGTTTCCACCAGCTCGGGTCTGAGCGCGCACGTGCGTCCGCTGAAAGTGGACGTGGACCTGGTGCTGGTTCCGGTCACCATTACCGACCCCATGAATCGCCTGGTCACCGGACTGGAGAAGGAAAATTTCCAGCTCTTCGAAGGCAGTGCCGCGCAGGAGATCCGGACGTTCTCGAGCGAAGATGCTCCGGTTTCCCTGGGCGTGATCTTCGACTCCAGCGGAAGCATGAGCAGCAAGATGGACCGGGCCAAGGAAGCCGTGGTGGAGTTTTTCAAGACCGCGAATCCGCAGGACGAATTTTTCATGATCACCTTCTCGGATGAGCCCGAGGAGGTGAGCGACTTCACCAGTTCCGTGGATGAGATCCAGAACAAGCTGGTCTTCGCGGTGCCGCGGCATCGCACGGCGCTGCTCGATGCCATTTACATGGGCGTGAACAAGATGCGGCAGGCCAAGTACGCCAAGAAGGCGCTGCTCATCATTTCCGACGGGGGCGACAATCACAGCCGCTATACCGAGAACGAAATCAAGTCGGTGGTGAAGGAAGCCGACGTGATGGTTTACGCCATCGGCATCTACGACCGCTACGCCTCTGCCATCGAGGAGCGTCTGGGGCCGGAACTCCTGACCGACATCACGGAACTGACCGGAGGGCGCGCCTTTACCATTGATAACCCCAACGACCTGGGCGACGTAGCGACCAAAATCGGGGTCGAACTCCGCAATCAATATGTGCTGGGGTACCGTCCGAACAAAGTCGTGCACGACGGCAAATGGCGTAAGATAAAAGTGAAGCTGTTGCCACCGAAAGGATTGCCGCCTCTACGGGTGTATGCCAGGACGGGATATTACGCACCTGCGGAATAGGGCCGCGAGGGTTCTGTTTCTTTCGATATTCGTGATCTGGGCCGCGATCCAACTGGAGACGCCGGTCCGGTCGCAGACTGCACCTTCTCAGAATGAATCCAAGCCCGCCCTAGGTGCGGCCACGCCGCAGACTTCGGGCACGCCGGCCACGCCGCAGGCGCAAGACAGCCAACAAGAAGAAAAAAAATTGAATGACCAGGGGGTCTTCGTCTTTCGCAAAGACGTGGATGAAGTCCTGCTGCACGCCAGCGTAATTGATGACAAGAAACACATCGTCACCGATCTAGATCGCGGCGCTTTTACCGTGTTCGAAGACGGTAAGCCGCAGAACATCGTCTCGTTTCACCACGAAGACATTCCCGTAGCCATGGGCATCGTGATTGACAACTCCGGGTCCATGCGGGAAAAGCGGAACAAAGTAAATCAGGCGGCCCTGAATCTGGTGCGTTCGAGCAATCCGCGGGATGAAGTGTTCATCGTTAATTTCAACGACGAATATTATCTCGACCAGGACTTTACCAACGACCTGCTGAAGCTGAAGGAAGCGCTGGAAAAGATTGACGCCCGCGGAGGAACGGCCCTCTACGATGCGTTAGTGGCATCGGCGGAACATTTAAAGCGGAACGCGCGGCTGGATAAGAAAGTGCTGTTTGTGGTGACCGACGGCGAAGACAATGCCAGCAACGAGAATCTCGAGCAGGCGGTGAAACAGTTGCAGGAAGAGAACGGGCCGTCGGTGTACGCCATCGGAATCCTGGGGGAAGAAGAACACCCCAGGCGGGCCAAGCGCGCCCTTGAGATCATTGCCGAGCGCACGGGCGGGATCGCTTTCTTTCCGAAAACGCTGGATGAAGTGGATGAGATCAGCAAAACCGTGGCCCACGACATCCGCAATCAGTACACGATCGGCTACAAGCCAACCAATCCGCGGGGCGCGGGCGGCTTCCGCATGGTGCGAGTGGAGGCCAAGGCCAAAGGACACGGCAAGATGGTGGTGCGCACCAAAAGCGGCTACTACGCGGGAGTGCAGCCGGCGGCCTCGGGATCGAAGTAGAGGCGTGGAGGATCTAGCAGGGGTGAGGGCTGATTTCAGCGCTTCGGATCGAAAGGGATGCTCACCTCAATGGTCGTCGGCGAAGGGCCGGGGGTGTAGACCCACTGCTTCACTGCCTTGACGGCAGCTTCCGCGAGAATGGGGCTCCCGCCCAGCAACTCGACGCTGTCCACGCTTCCCTTGGGAGAAATGGTGATCTGCAGCCGCACCGTTCCACCAACCTGAAGCCTCTTCAAAGTCTCCGGGTATTCCGGTTCGATGCGGACGACTAGCTTTCGTTCCGCGTGGGATCCGGTCTGCAAGATGGTGAGGACCTTCACCCCCTCCGCGGGAACGTCGATGTCCACATATCCAATGGCGCCTTTGGTTCTGGCGACGTAGTTGACGATTGCAGAGTCTGAGGGCAGAACCTTGGGCATGGAACCGGTGCCGGTAAAGACTAGAGTACGGTAGTACGTTTGCAGCGCATCGTCGCTTTTGCTCAGGTATCGCTTGAGGAAGGCCTCGTGCGCGGGTCCGCCCTTGGCGAGCACGGGTTCGACGTGGGAGCCATCGCTGAGCGATCTTCTCTCCTCGAGGAAGACGCTTCTGAGTTCTGCCACAGAAATCGTGTCCGCTCGCACGCTGGGGTTGGCAATCACCTTGATGTCGCCAGCGAGGGCACGGCCTGAGCCGAGCAGCACGACGGCGGCAACCAGCAGCCTCTTCAGATTCGTCGTCGCGATTTTCATGCGTTTGTGCCCCCCTCTAGAAGTTGAAACTCGTCTTGAGAACCAGCGCATTCGTGTTGGGTTTGAAACCCAGTGGGTTTCACCTGGGGATAGAAGCCATCTGGAAATATGCTGCTGCCATAGCCGTTCATGAAGTGGCCTTCCAGTTTTACGTTCCAGAAGCGGTTCAGGTCGACCCGCGCGGTAAGGACTTTGTCGTAAACGTGATTGGCGGGGAGGCTGGTGTCAGTTTGGTCAGGAAACAGGGGAGCGAGAGGGCCTCCTGCCACGTGGGTTATCGAGTAGCGGGAATAGTAGGAGCCGAGTGCCAACCGTTTTGCCACTCGGTATGCTCCCGAGACGTACCAGCCGCGTACGTCGGTCGTAGTTTCGAGGATGCCCCCGTTGACAACCTGAGCGTGCAGGAAGCGGCGGTACTCCGAATCGATCCGCAGTTTCCCCACGATATACTCGCCGTAGTATTGGTTGGTCCAGTCCGTCTCCGGTTTGTCGGAGTAAGGAGCGAACCCGGCGCCGGGGTTGAGGGGATTTATAAATGTCCCCTTGCCCGCGACATCTTGATCGATTCGGGATGCTCCGATCAACAAACCCTTCACTGGAGTGTTCCATCGAAGATCGCCGCCATACTGGAGGCCACCATAGCTCGAGAAGTGGACTCCGAACTCCGACGCGAGGTACGTATAGCCGCTATAGAGGCTGTCACTGCGATGCCCCGCATAGGCCGTATACGAAATGGTGCCAAGGCGACGCCTGAGGGAAACACTGCCATAGATATCGCCGCCCAGGTGAGCGATGCTAGCGTCCCTGATATCCGTGGGATAAACACTCTGCGGGAGCAGGGCAAAGGGACGGAGGAAATCCAAATCCTGGGTGTCGTTGTAGAGTCCGAGCACCGTCTTCACCTTTCCGCCGCGAATGCCGAACCACGGTTTGAACCGGTAGTCGGCGAACGCCCAATCGAGCGACGGATGCCACTCTCCCAGATTCCCGAGGTTGCGGTCGTAGACCTGGGCTCCGATGCGAAACTTGTCGGTAATCTGCATCGAGACGTTGGCTCCAAAGTCGGTGAACGCCCCGCTGCCCTGGCTGGTATGCATGGTCAGCCAGTTGTTGTCGTTGGTGTAGATGAATCCCTGCGAGGCAAACCCGTGGAACTGAATCGTACGGTCGAAGAGCTTGAATTCCTGCGCCTGCAGGGCCGTCTGGCCTACACAGAGGCAGAAAAGGGCCACTTTGACGATTTGTCGATGCATGCCGCCTCCTTCGTGCAAGACCATCAAATCAGCAGATCGGCAAAGGTGTACGGGAGCTTGAATTAAGTGCGACGGGAAGACCCGCCGATGACGACGGTAACCGCCAAACTGCGGAGAGATGCGGCGTAGGGGCTGAAAATTCAGCCACTACCGAGATGCGGCAGACAATTGACGATTCCTGACGCTCCCCGTACCCTGTAACATGCTGACGAAGAACCCTGCAATGTCCCGCCTGCGCGTTGCCGACGACATTACCCAGCTGGTCGGCGAGACTCCCATGCTGCAATTGAAGCGGATGGTCCCTGCCGGATCGGCGGAGGTCTTCGCCAAGCTGGAATATCTGAATCCGGGCGGCAGCGTGAAAGACCGGGCCGCCATTGGGATCATCCAGCGCGCCGAGCGGGAAGGCAAACTCGCGCCTGGCGGCACGATTGTCGAGGCGACGGCGGGGAATACGGGAATCGGGCTGGCGCTGATCGGCGTGAACCGCGGGTATAAGGTGAAGCTGTTCGTTCCCGAGAACTTTTCCCTGGAAAAAGTGACGATCATGCGGGCCCTGGGCGCCGACGTAGTGCGCACTCCCGATGCGGAGGGCATGCAGGGCGCGATCCGCCGCGCGAAGGAACTGGTGGCGGGCCACGCACAA
>Ga0209517_10009603_pt1 | contig 10979 bp, 10 predicted proteins | sample PeaSoiMetSII2010_FD_187695 | JGI IMG/M metagenome (GOLD analysis project Ga0209517, IMG submission 187695) | Peat soil microbial communities from Weissenstadt, Germany - SII-2010 (SPAdes) (version 2) | ecosystem: Environmental > Terrestrial > Soil > Wetlands > Peat | place: Germany... | reverse complement strand
TCGCTCGTGTCCCAGCCGATAGCCGTAGGATATATCAGCAGTTCTGCCCCCGAAAGGGCCATCAGCCGTGCGGCTTCGGGGTACCACTGGTCCCAGCAGATCAACACTCCCAGACTGCCTGCCGAGGTTGCAACAGGATTGAACCCCAGGTCACCCGGCGTGAAATAGTATTTTTCGTAATAGCCCGGATCATCGGGAATGTGCATCTTGCGGTACTTGCCCGCTATTGAGCCGTCCTTGTCAAAGACTACGGCGGTATTGTGGTACAAACCGGCTGCCCGGCGCTCGAAGAGGGATGTCACTATCACCACGCTCAACTCCCTGGCCAGAGAGCCGAACTCCTCACTGGCAGGACCCGGAATGGGCTCAGCCAGATCGAAATAATCGGCGTCCTCGGTCTGGCAAAAATAAGGCCCAAGGTGCAACTCCTGGAGCACGACCAGTTCGGCCCCACTGGAGACGGCTTTCCGAATGCCTGCGGCGCTCTTTTCCATATTGGCGTCGCGGTCCGTGGTGCAACTCTGCTGGACGAGCCCCACAGTGAGTTTTTTCATTCGAGGACCCCCCTGGGTAACTGCATGGTTATGCAATGGAGCGACCCATTGCCGGTGAGAAGAGGAAGACAGGCAATGCCGGTTATGCTGCGCCCTGGAAAGGCCTGCCTTATAACATCGATCGCCCGGCGGTCATTTGGCGTCCCATAAGTGGGAACAAGCACCGCCCCATTTATGATAAGAAAGTTCGCATAAGTGGCCGGAAGCCTCCGGCCTTCTTCATTATAAACCGGATCGGGCAGGGGGAGCGTCAGCAGCCGATAGGGCCGACCGTCCAGGGTTTTGAAAGACATGAGTTCTTCGGCCATTGCTCCGAGCGGACCATAATGTTCGTCGGCAGGATCTTCACATGCGGTGTAGACAATTGTGTCATCCGGACAGAACCGCGCAAGGGTGTCGACATGCGCATCGGTATCATCACCTGCCAGGTGGCCGCTCTCGATCCACAAAACCCGTTTTGCGCCCAGAGCTTGACAAATAAAGGTCTCGATGCCGCTGCGAGACAGGTGGGGATTACGATTCGGGCTGAGCAGGCAGGCAGTTGTCGTGAGGATGGTCCCACGCCCGTCGCTGTCGATGCTTCCGCCTTCAAGGATGCCCCCGATTGTATCCAGCGGTGTTTTGCCGAAGACTCCGCAAGCGGCGAGCTTTCGGGTTATCTGATTGTCCAGGTTGGAAGGGAACTTGAGTCCCCAGCCGTTAAAGCCAAAATCGAGGATTACCGGTCTATCGCCCTCAAACAGAGAAAGAGGCCCAAAATCCCTCGCCCAGGTGTCATTGGTTTGGATGCTGCAAAACCGGACCCGCTCAAGAGCCAGGCCGGCGTTGATCATGGATTGCCTGGCTTCGTCGATGTCAGGGGCAACCATCACGAGACGCTCGAAACGGGTGATTTCTGCGGCGATATCTATTGTGACGCGCTGTACTGCATCGAGATTGATCCATTCGGTTGCAGCGTGGGGCCAGGCCATGAGCACGCCGTCCTGTTCCTCCCACTCTGCTGGAAATCTGCGTATTGTTTCAAGCACGTGAGTATCCTGGTTATGGGTTATGGGTTGCGGGTTGCCGGCCACGACAAATTAGCACGCATCCGGCAGACGGAAAAAATAATACCAATTTATAAGGCCATAATCACGTTTAAAAACAAGGTTGACGGGTTACGGGTTACGCGTTCCGGGTTGAAAACCACGCCTCACGCCTCACGCCTCATCCATTTTTAAATTGACATTCAAAAAATGCCACGATAAATTATCAGTGCATGATAAATGATTCTGACAAAGTGAGAACTATCGCTGCTTTTTACTTTTGCCTTGCGCTTCCGCGCATGGAGTCCCAGTGGTGAATAAGACCTTTAACACACTGGAAAAAGTTATCGATATACTTTGCCTGTTCGATTTGGGGCATATGGAACTATCCGCGCAGGAAATAGCTGAACGGGTCGGCATGCCCTTGAGCACCACTTACAGGTACCTTCAAGTCTTCCTCAAAAAGCAAATCCTTTCGAAAGACGAATCCAGCAATAAGATCTCTCTTGGCCTTACAGTTGCCAGGCTGGGACTTGTCGCCTGCGAAAAAATATCGGTTATCGAGATTTCTCATCCGTATCTAAAATCTTTGACCGACAGTTGTCTTGAGACCGCCGCATTGACAGTATTCGACGGTATGGGGCTTATCTATGTCGATGTGGTGGAAAGTCCAAGGCCGGTGAAGCTTTCAGTCGGCAAGGGCAGCATATTGCCATTGTATGCCGGATCTCCCGGAAAAGCGGTGCTTGCGTATAAGGATCCATCTTTTATCGATTACGTGATCGAAGCAACCGGGCTTATCAAACTGGGCAAGAATACAATCACCGATCGAGATGAATTAAAGAAGGAGTTGGCTAGCATTCGAAGACGGGGCTTTAGCGAGAGTGATTCCGAATTTGATATTGGAGTCGGTTCTGTGGCTGCTCCTATATTCGACTTTAAGGGAAGGGTCATCGCCTCTATTTCTGCAGCTGGGCCTTCGGATAGAATCGCCGAAAACAGGCCCGGGTTGATCCAGCAGGTAATGGAGACAGCGAGGGCAATTTCTTTGGATCTTGGATACCGCAAAGATCAGAACGAACACTCCGGTAGCGGAGCGAAAGGCGGTGTGAATCGTGGGTGATCTGAGAATGGCCGTTATCGGCATTGGAGCGACAGGCGCTGTTCTGGCGGCGGCCCTGCTAAACCGGGACCCGGAGACGATGCTTGTAGCCCGCCCCGGTCTAAGAGACAAAATTCGGGAAAACGGCATCACAATTTCAGGAGAACTGAATTACCATGTTCCTGTCCGAAACGTTTTCCAACAGATCTCCGAGCTGAAAGAGCGCGATCCCGATATAATATTTATTTCCACCAAGACCTTCCATTTGCCCGAGGTGGTCAATGCCCTGAAGGGGGTTTTCAGACCGGGAATCAAGATTGTGAGTGCTCATAACGGCCTGGGCGCTGAGGATGTGATTGCGGCGGTCTTTGGCGCGGATGCGGCATTCAGGATGTCACTCAATTTCGGTGTTTCCGTGAAGAGGCCGGGTGAAGTGACGGCGTCATTCTTCAACCGCCCCAATCACCTGGGCGCCCTTGACCCCGGGAACCGGGAAATCGGGATGAAGCTGGCCGGGTTGTTTACAACAAGCGGTTTGGATACCGAATTTGTCGATGATATCAAGTTCCATGTCTGGAAAAAGATGATCATGAAATGCACCATGGCGTCGATATGCGCCGTTACTGACAGAACGATCAAAGATGCCCTTGAGTTTGCTCCCACAAGAGAGATAGCGGACGCCTGTTTCAGGGAAGCCCTCGCTGTGGCTAAGGCAAAGGGATACGACCTGGGAGACGATTATCTTACTCATGCCATGGCCTATCTGGAAAAAGTGGGCATTCACAAAGATTCCATGTGCGTTGATATCGCAAACAGGACACGCACGGAAATTGACTTCCTGGGAGGAAAGGTCGTGGAGTACGGAAAGGAGACAGGCATTCCGACACCGCATTACTCAACAATGGCAAACCTGGTAAGGGCAATCGAAGACAAGTATCTGCGCCGGTAATAGAGGAGCGGTAACGTGAACCGAAGCAAATGTGTGCATGCTGGTGACACTCTTAAAGTTAATGCCATCAATTATCCTGACAGGCTTGGATGGCAGGACGGGAATAAGGAGTTCACCTTCTCACAGTGGAATGAAAGATCATGCCGTTTTGCAAACGGTTTGAAAGATCTGGGGGTTGGCAGCGGGGAGACATTTGCCGTAATTTCCCACAACCGGGGCGAATGGATGGATATTTACGCCGGTTGCGCCAACGGCGGGCAGGTGATAGTGCCCATCATGTTCCGATTGGCGGCCCCGGAGATCGAATACATTGTAAATCACTCCGAATGCAAATGCATGATTGTCGAGTCTGCCTTTGTGGATCTGATTCGTGGCATCAGGGAGAAACTGCCGGTCTCCACGTATGTCTATTTGGGGGATGGGCCCGTTCCCGATGGATTTATAGGATATGAAGAGCTTCTGGCAAAGTCTTCTCCTGATGAACCGGGGCACCTTACGCCGGGCGATAGTAATTGGATCATCATATATACTTCGGGCACTACCGGGAGGCCCAAAGGTGTGGTTCGAACCCATGAGAGTCATGTGGCGCATTCTATGTTGAGCAATATCAATATGGGCATACGGCCGACGGACAAGGCAATGCTCGTTATGCCGATGTGCCATGTGAATTCAATTTTTTATTCCTTTCCCTATTCGATGATGGCGGCCCCGGTTTTCATCTATGACAGGGCCGGCTTCGACCCCGAAGACCTGCTGCATTGCCTGGACAAATACAGGATTACCTTCACTTCCCTTGTTCCCACCCATTACCGGATGATTCTGGACCTGCCCGGCGAGATTAAAAACAACGTGGACGTTTCATCCGTTCGGCAATTGCTGATCTCATCGGCCCCCGCCTCGAGGGAATTGAAGCTCGCAATCATGGATTTTTTCCCGAACGCTGAACTTTGGGAGGCTTACGGCTGTACGGAGGGGGGGCTTGCAACACTGTTAAGGCCCGAAGACCAGTTGAGAAAGCTTGGGTCCATAGGCAGGGAAGCATTCGGAATAGATCGGATCAAGCTCCTGGACGCGAACAGGAAAGAAGTCAAGGATGGTGAGGTAGGGGAATTGTATTACCGCGGGCCCTGCATTTTCAAGGAATACCTCAAAGACCCGGTGAAGACGAGAGAGGCCTTCGAAGGGGAGTGGTTTTCGGCAGGCGACATGGCGATGCGGGATTCGGACGGCTATTACACACTGGTTGACAGGAAAGCCAATATGATCATCACGGGGGGTGAGAATGTTTACCCCTCCGAGGTGGAAAACGTACTGCGGGCCTGCGAGGCGGTCAGAGAGGCCGCGGTGATCGGTGTGCCTGACAGAAAATGGGGGGAAGCGATTAAGGCGGTAATCGTATTGAATGAAGGATACGAGGCTGACGATGCCCAGGCGCGAAGAATTGTCGATTTTTGCAGGGGCAAAGTTGCCGGATACAAGCTTCCGAAAAGTGTTGATTTCATAAAAGAAGAGGAGATGCCGAGGACGGCTACAGGCAAAATTCTGCACAGAATGTTAAAGAGTTCTTACAGCAACTGAAATTACTGCTCTATAGGCGCTTCGAAACCAAATCGCATTCAAGCTGCGCACTCTATCCAACTGCTCAATCCGCGACCGGACTTTTCTGTTCTTTGTGTCATTTCCAGGTCTGGTAAGAATTTTGTACTCGGCTTTTCCTGCCAAAAAGAAAGAGGAGAGGAGCAATGCCCTGGAACAAGCAATTTGAGTGTATGTCCCTGAGTGATTTGCACAAATTTCAACTCTCAAATCTGATAGATACGGTTCGCTGGTTATACGAAAGGACCCCGTTCTACAGGAAGAAACTCGATGAGTTGAATATTAATCCGGAGGATATCCGCAGTCTTGAAGACATTGTAAGGCTGCCCTTCACGGTCAAAAATGATTTGAGAGACAATTACCCTTTTGGCCTTTGTGCCGTCCCATTAACGGAAGTGGTTCGTGTACATGCCTCTTCCGGGACCACGGGGAAGCCGATCACTGGCCCTTATACCGCCGAAGACCTCGAACAGTGGACCGAGTGCACGGCAAGGGTGCTCTGGGCGGCGGGCGTTCGAGAAGATGACATATTCCAAAACTGTTTCGGACATGGCCTGTTTACGGGTGGGCTGGGGTTTCACCAGGGAGCGTCCCGCATCGGCTGCGCGGTGGTCCCTACCAGTTCCGGGATGACCGAAAGGCAGATTATGCTCATGAAAGACTTCGGCGCCACTGCGTTTTGCGGCACCCCGTCGTATGCCCTGACAATCGCCGAGCGTGCCGAAGAGATGAACATGTCCGTCAAAGACATGCCCCTGCGTGTGGGGCTTTTCGGCGGCGAACCATGGTCGCTGGCCATGCGAACAGAGATAGAAGAACGGATGGGAATCCGGGCGTTGAACAATTACGGGTTGACCGAAATGGCCGGTCCGGGAGTATCTTTCGAATGCAGCGAGGCCCCCGGCGGCTTGCATATAAACGAGGACCACTATATAGCCGAGATAATCGATCCCGTGACCCTGGAACCCGTCCCGTACGGCAAAAAAGGCGAACTGGTCTTCACTTCCATCCGGCGCCGTGCAATGCCTCTTTTGCGCTACCGGACCAAAGACATCACCAGCCTTACAAGAGAAGAGTGTCCCTGCGGCCGGACCTTTGTCAAAATGGACAGGATCATCGGGCGCACCGACGATATGCTGATCATCAACGGAGTTAATGTTTTCCCATCCCAGATCGAATCCTTGCTGGTGGATATCGAAGAAGTCGAGCTCCAGTATGTGCTCGTGGTGGGCAAGAGGAAGCATTTGGACAGTCTCAAACTGAGGGTGGAGGCAAAAAAAGAGGTCTATGACGCCGGCGCCGGCAGGGTTGCCGAGGTTGAAAGAAAGATAGACAACCACATTAAAGGATTGCTGGGCATCCATGTGGGTGTTGAACTCACTGCACCCAAGGCCCTCACAAGAAGCGAAGGAAAAGCGGTACGAGTTATAGATGAAAGACCCAAATAGCTGAACCGGGAAATAGAAGACTCTTATAGAGGGACCATAATGCACAAACTGCTTACAGATCGACTCGAAAAGAAGATGCTCATGCTGGGAAACGAAGCGATTGCAAGGGGCGCCGTTGAAGCGGGTCTTGCTTTTGGCTCGACTTACCCGGGGACCCCATCATCGGAAATCACAGCCAATTTATTCGAAATATCGCACGAGAGCGACCTTTGCTTCGAGTACTGCATCAACGAAAAAGTGGCGCTGGAGGTGGCTGCGGCGTGGGCCAACTCAGGATTGCGCAGCATGGCGATTATGAAGCACGTGGGGCTCAATGTTGCGGCCGACCCTCTCATGACGCTCGCATATTTAGGTGTAAGAGGCGGGATGGTTATCCTCACTGCCGATGACCCGTATATGTTTTCAAGTCAAAACGAGCAGGACAACCGGTACTACGGAAAGCTTTCCGGGCTCCCGGTGCTCGAGCCTTCATCGGTTGGGGAAGCCATGGAGATGGTCAGATACGCTTTCGATCTTTCTGAAGAACTCCAGGAGCCGGTATTATTCAGGACCACGACGCGAATCAACCATTCTACCGGAATCGTAAGCCTCGGTAAGATCTCTGCGGTAAAGACGACCGGAGATTTTTCCAAGGACCCGTTCAGGTATGTCGCAATACCGGCAGTATCAAGAAAACTTCATGCCAAACTTCTTGACAATTGGGACCGGGCAAAGGCCATTTCCGAAAACTCTCCCTATAATTTTGTGGAAGGGGAGGGCAGGTACGGAATCATCTGTAACGGCATCAGCTACAATTATGTTTCGGATGCTGTGAAGGACCTTGGGCTCGAGGGAAAAATCAAAATCCTGAGAATCGGTTTTTCCAATCCCATGCCTGAAACCTTGATCAGGAACTTCCTTGGGGGATGTGACAAGGCGCTGGTGGCCGAAGAGGGCGAACCGGTCATGGAGGAGGCGGTCAGGGGTTTTGCCCAGCAGCAGGGATTGACTCTTCAAATTGCGGGAAAAGGTCCGGGGCAGTTCTCAAGGCTTTATGAATTTGATCCCGCCCTGGTGCGCAAAGTCGTTGCAAACTATTTCAATGCTGCCGACAAACCGTTGAAGATGGTCGATTTGTCCGACCTCCCGGAAATTCCGGAACGCCCTCCCAACTTGTGCGCGGGATGCTCGCACAGGGCGACATACTACGTCGTCAAGCAGGCTGCGGAAGGAATGGAAACCATATATCCTTCGGACATCGGCTGCTACACGCTGGGAGGACTTCCGCCGCTTTCCATGGCCGATTTCCAAATCTGTATGGGTTCTTCGATAACTGCCTCAAGCGGTTTTTCCAAAGCAACCGGCAAAAAGGTCATCTCTTTTATAGGTGATTCGACATTTTTCCATAGCGGCATACCGGGCCTTATAAACGCGGTTTTCAATAACCACAATTTCACCCTGGTTATACTGGACAACGGTACGACAGCCATGACGGGACATCAGCCTCACCCGGGCGTGGACATGAGCAAACTCGGTCTTACGGGGTACGGGCGTGTTTCCATAGAGAATGTTGTGCGCGCGGTGGGTGTGAGCAATGTGACCGTAATCCAGCCTTTCAAGATAAAGAAGAGCATTGAAGCGGTAAAGGAAGCGCTTGGATTCAAGGGGGTCTCGGTAGTCATTTCCACTGAGATGTGCATGCTGTATGCGAAAGGGCTAAAGCTGCACAAGTCCCGGAGCTACAGGGTGAGCAGCAAGTGCAGGAATCATCGCGATTGTATCAACCGGCTGGGATGTCCAGCCTTTTACCTGGATGAGGGCAAGGTCCGGATCGATCCCGCGCAGTGCACTGGTTGTGCAGTATGCGCACAGATTTGTCCCGAAAATGCAATATTGCCTGTAAAAGACGAGTAGCCGGAGAAAAGATGAGCACGACGAGAATAATCATAGTAGCCGTAGGTGGGCAAGGCAATCTTTTGGCGTCGAATATCCTGGGTGAAGCCGCACTCCTGTCCAATATTCAGGTGGGGATGAGCGAGATACACGGCATGGCGCAGCGAGGCGGAGTTGTGGAATCGGCGATTGTGTTTGGAGATGCCAAAAGTCCGGTCATCTCCGATGGGGAGGCCGATGTCCTGGTTGGGTTTGAGCCTTCGGAAACACTGCGCGCGCTGAAAAAGTGCAATAAAGATACCGTGGTGGTTACCAATCTTGATCCGCTCCCTCCATTTACCGTCACCATCGGAAAGGGCGTCTACCCCGGCCTGGATCAATTAAAGAACCTCATCCGGGCCAAAACAGCCAAACTTATAGCTGTCGATGCCGGCAAGCTGGCAAGACAAGCCGGAAACCCTCTGGCGGTAAACATGGTCTTGTTGGGGGCGCTGATTCAGACCGGGAAGCTTCCCATTCAGGCTGAGGCTGTAAGGGATGCAATTCTGAAAAAGACCAAAAAAGCGTTTGTCGACTCGAACATCAGGGCGTTCGATCTGGGTTTTGCAGCGGCACAGGCGGAAGTATTTTGAACTTAACCTTTTTGATCATCACAGAGGGAGGTCTTATGCAAAAGGCAACATCCATTGCAGGGCACTAATTCAGATGGAAAGATTATATGCAGAGGAGGACATCTCTATGAAGCTTAAGCAACTAGTTGTATCTATTGAGAATTCGCCAGGACGTCTGCATTATGTCACCCGCGCCCTGGGTGATGCAGGCATTAACCTGAGAGCCTTGAGCCTCGTTGATAACGGGGATTTTGGCCAGCTCCGTCTGCTGGTGTCCGACATCACGACTGCCAGGCGGTTACTCATGGAGATGCAACTGCCCGCATTCGTCAATGAGGTCGTGGCCGCTCAAATTCCCGATGTTCCAAATAGCCTCGCGAACGTGCTGAAGCCGCTCAACGATGCGGGGGTCTATGTCACAAGCATGTACTCATTCGTTGGGTTTGTCAGGGGAAGTGCAATCATGATCTTCCGGTTCACCGACGACGACCGGGCAATAGAAATACTCGAAGAAAATGGTGTGACGATTCTGGATGCTGAAGCATTTGGAATTTTGGATACTGGGCATTAGAGGAAAAGGAAATATTATGAGTTCGCTCAATCCTGATTTTAGCCCTAGAAGATTCTCAGTGATCGGAGCGGGACCGGTTGGGTGCATCGTATCGGCATTTCTCGCGAAAAATGGCTTCGAGGTGTCACTTTGCGATGTCGTGCCCGAGCTTGTCGATCCTGCATCGGCCACGGGCATCACCATAGAAGGCGCGGAGCAGCTTCATCAGAGGATACCGTATACCTGTCACAGTGTCGATGAACTGGCTCGATACGATCCGCAAGTCATATTCATCACTGTAAAGGCCAATGTCCTGCCACTGATCGTCTCCGTAATCGAAGAATTTATCAAGCCCGGCACCTTTGTTGTCAGTTGGCAGAACGGAATAGATACAGAACTGGAAATCGCCAAAGTGCTTGGTAAAAAGCCGGTCATGAGAGGTGTAGTAAATTGGGGATGCAGCATGAGTGGCCCTTGCCGCGTCCATATGGGATTCCACCATCCTCCTCATTATATTCAGGAACTCGATCCCGAATCCGCCCATGCGGCTATAGCTGTCGCGAAAGTATTGACTGAGTGTGGACTGCCCACCGAACATACCGGCGAGATCATATCGATGGTTTGGCGCAAAACCGTAATGAATGCGAGCAGCAATCCGGTATGTGCGGTCACCGGTATGACTTTGGCTCAGGCAACGAGCGATCCCATAGTCTTCAGGCTTATCGACTCCATGGTGAAGGAATGTATCAAGGTCGCCCGCGCCAATGATATCTTTCTGGGGTGGGATTACTATCCGCATGCTATCTCGTATATGAAAAACGCTGGTAATCACAAGCCGTCAATGCTGATGGATATAGAGGCCAAGCGGCGTACCGAGGTCGATTTCATGAACGGCAAAATTGTCGAATACGGAAGGCAGGCGGGAATTGAAACTCCGTTTAACGCTGCTCTCCAGTCATTGGTGAAAGGACTTGAATCGACCATTGAAGCCGGTAAGCGGGAAAGCAAGTCAAAAGGTAAAAGTTAAAGTGTTGATCTGGATTGAATTTCCAGCAGGAATTATGTAAGAATCTTTTTTATATCTTGTATTTATCAACAAAATTTTAATGAAATCAGGATTCATAACGAGGAGGTATTATGGAGCAGGCAGTGGTTGATCCAACATTGTCATGGATTGTCTGGGGGCTTGTGATGGCCGGCACCTTTGTCATGACTTTGGTCGGAACGTGGCTGATCGCCAGGAGGTGGGAAAAATGAATGGAACCTTCATGA
>Ga0209517_10009602_pt1 | contig 10979 bp, 7 predicted proteins | sample PeaSoiMetSII2010_FD_187695 | JGI IMG/M metagenome (GOLD analysis project Ga0209517, IMG submission 187695) | Peat soil microbial communities from Weissenstadt, Germany - SII-2010 (SPAdes) (version 2) | ecosystem: Environmental > Terrestrial > Soil > Wetlands > Peat | place: Germany: Weissenstadt... | reverse complement strand
AAATCAACCCGCACGCCTTCGGCGTGGATGATATCGCTGGCCTCCTCTTTGCACTGCGCCAAATCGCGTTCTCGGCATGGGTCAGTTTAAACGAGCGGAAGTGGTCAACTCTTGGCGAGCGCCGAGGCTACCGGCGCCGCCCTGCCAGCGGATATGCACTGGCCCCTGAGAACCGGCCGATCCTTCCGGGGCGCCGTTCTAACAGCCCCCGAGTGGCGCCGTGGCGACGCCGCCCGCAATGTCCAGCACGGTCATCCCCCGCACCAGCAGTCGTGGGAGTAAAATAGTGTCATCCTTTCACAACCGCCTCCCCCGGCTAGGAGCTGACCCAAACGATGTCTTTTGTCCACCTGCACTGCCACACCGATTACTCGCTGTTGGACGGTGCCTGCGATATCGAGCAGTTAATGAAGATCACGGTCGAGCAGAAAATGCCCGCGGTCGCCATGACCGATCACGGCAACCTATTCGGGGCGGTCAAGTTCTATAATGCCGCCAAGGCCGCCGGCGTCCACCCGGTGATCGGCTGCGAAGTGTACGTTTCGCAGCAGGGGCACAAGACGCGCTCGGATTCGGACCGCTACAACCACCTGGTGCTGCTCTGCGAAAATCAGGAGGGATACCGCAACCTCATCCGTCTGGTCTCGACAGCCTACCTCGACGGCTTCTATTACAAGCCGCGCATCGATATGGACCTGCTGGCGGGCCATTCCAAAGGGCTGATCGCCATGTCGGCATGCCTGCGCGGGCACATTCCGGAAACCATTCTTTCCGACAAGTACGAGGACGCGCGGCGGCTGGCCCATTCGTACGCGGACATCTTCGGCAGGAACAATTTCTTCCTCGAGGTGCAGGACCATCACCTGGAACAGGACAAGCGTCTCACGCCCCAGTTGAACCGGCTCTCGCAGGAGACCGGGCTTCCACTGGTCGCCACCAACGATTCGCACTACCTGCGTAAGGAAGACGCGCGCGCACACGAGATCCTGATGTGCATCCAGACGGGCAAGGGGATGAACGATCCCACCCGTATGCGCTGGAGCACGCCCGATTTCTACCTGAAATCGCGCGATGAAATGATGCAACTGTTCGCCGAACTGGAGGACGCGCTCGACCGCACCTGGGAAATCGCCCAGCGGTGCAACGTCCGACTCGAGAAAGTGAAGGAGCCCTTTCCTAAATTCGATGTCCCGGAGGGCCATTCCGCCGACACCTATTTCGAATATGTCGCGCGCCAGGGATTCGAGAAGCGCCGGCCGCGCCTGGAAGCCCTGCGCCAAAAAGGACTGCTGAAGCACGACCTCGCGGAGTACGGCGAGCGCCTGGACCGCGAAATCCAGATGATCCAGAAGATGAAGTTCTCGGGATATTTTCTGATCGTCTGGGACTTCATCCGCTACGCCAAGAGCCTGGGAATTCCGGTCGGTCCGGGCCGCGGATCGGCCGCCGGCAGCCTGGTCGGCTACGCTATGGCGATCACCGATATCGACCCGCTACAGTATGGCCTGCTCTTCGAGCGCTTCCTGAATCCCGAACGCGTGAGCATGCCCGATATCGACGTGGACTTCTGCATGCACCGGCGTGGCGAAGTGATTCAATACGTCACCGAAAAATATGGGCGCGAGCAGGTGGCGCAAATCATCACCTTCAACACGCTGGGCGCGCGCGCGGCCATCAAAGACGTGGGACGCGTGCTGGAAATTCCGTTCGCGGACGTCGAGCGCATCACCAAGATGGTGCCCAACATCCTGAATATTTCGCTGACCGAGGCCATGCAACAGGAGCCAGGCTTCGGCGAAGCGGCCAAGAAAGACCCGCGGGTGGACGACGTCCTGAAGGTGGCGCTGCGGCTCGAGGGACTCGCGCGCAACTGTTCGGTGCACGCCGCGGGCGTAGTGATTTCGCCGCAGCCGCTGAAGGATCTGGTGCCGCTGTACAAAACGAACCGCGACGAAATTGTGACGCAGTTCGACATGAACGGCCTGGACAAGCTGGCGCTGCTCAAGATGGATTTCCTGGGGCTCACCACCTTGACCCTGATCCAGGATGCGCTGCGGCTCATCCAAAAACGCCGTGGCGTGCAGCTGGTGCCGGAGGATCTGCCGCTCGACGACAAGGCCACCTACGAGATGATCTTCTCGAAGGGCTTCACCATGGGCGTGTTCCAGTTCGAATCGCCTGGGATGCGCGACATCCTGCGGCGCTACCAGCCGAGCCGCCTGGAGGACCTCACGGCGTTGAACGCGCTGTATCGGCCGGGTCCCATCCAGGGCGGCATGGTGGACGATTTCATCGAGCGCAAGTGGGGCCGCCGCGCCGTGCAGTACGATTTTCCCGAGTTGAAAGAGCTGCTCGAAGAGACCTACGGCGTCATCGTCTACCAGGAGCAGGTGATGCAGATCTCCAACCGCATTGCCGGCTACTCGCTGGGCGATGCAGACCTGCTGCGGCGCGCCATGGGAAAGAAGAACGCCGAAGAGATGGCCAAACAGCGCGAGCGGTTCGTCAACGGGGCGACCGAGCGCGGATTCCAGCAGAAGAAGGTGGAGAAGGTCTTCGACCTGATGGAGCAGTTCGCGGGCTACGGCTTCAACAAGTCGCACTCCGCGGCGTATGCCTACCTGGCGTTCGTGACCGCGTACCTGAAGGCGCACTACCCCATCGACTTCCTGGCCGCGCTGCTCACCTCGGAAACCGGCAACACGGCGAAGGTCGTGAAGTACATCAACGAATGCCGCGAAATGGGTATCACGATTCTGCCCGCCGACGTGAACCATTCCGACTGGAGCTTCACGCCCGACGGCCAGGCCATTCGCTTCGGTCTGGGCGCGGTGAAAAACCTGGGCCAATCGGCGGTGGAGGCGATCGTCAGGGCGCGCGCGGAAGTCGGGCGATTCAAGGCGTTGTACGGGTTCTGCGAGAAGGTCGATCTTGGCGCGGTCAACAAGCGCATGATCGAGAGTCTCATCCGCGCGGGGGCCATGGATTCGCTCGATGGCACGCGCTCGCAGAAGATGGCGGCGCTCGATAGCGCGATGGAAGCGGGCCAGCGCGCGTGGCGCGATCGCGAGTGCGGGCAGGTGGGACTGTTCGGCGAAATGCTGGCGGCCGAGGAGGCGCAGCCGATGCCGATGCCCAACGTGCCCGACTGGACCGACAAAGAAAAGCTCGCCGGCGAAAAGGAGCTGCTGGGGTTCTGGGTGACGGGCCATCCGCTCGACGGCTATGCGGACAAGATTTCGGAGCTGGCCACGCACGACACCTCGAACCTGGAAGGGCTGGGCAAGGGCGTCGAGGTGGTGCTGGGCGGAGTGTTGACCGGCATCGCGCGCAAGCGCAACAAGGAAGGCAAGCCGTGGGCCGCGATGGTCATCGAGGACCGCATCGGCGCGGTGGAAGGTATGGTCTTTGCGTCGAGCTACGAGCGCCTTGCGCCCCAGGTGATGGAAGACCAGGCCGTCCTGGTCCGGGGCCTGATCTTGCCGGAAGAGAACGCGCAGCCCAAGCTTTCGGTTCAGGACATCGTGCCGCTGGATAATGCGCGCGTGGATCTGCCCTCCGTCATCTCGATTCGCGTGTGGCTAGGGAGGAACGGTAGCGTAGATCGGGCGAAGGCGCTGGAGGAACTGTTCCGCCGGAAGCCTGGCGAGACCGCCGTGCGCCTGCGCCTGGAATCGCCGCGCGATTTTTCGATCCTCCTGGATGTCCCCGCGAAGGTACGGCCCGATCGCGAGTTTCGCGTGGCCGTGGAAGCAATCTGCGGGGCGGAGTGTCTGGAGCGCGTGGCGGGGTGAGTTCGGGGCGCGCCAAGGCTCACCTGCCCGCCAGCTCATCTTGCGCGCTCTTGAAAACGTCGTGCAGGAACTCGATCCGCCCCGGTGCCGCAAACGCCTGAGCCTCGCTCCTCCCATCGCGCCTTCCAGGGCAAGCCATTTGATCTGACCAACGACCAGATCCATGAGCTGATTGCGTTTCCGTGACGCCGGCGTCCGGATCGAGGTTGCCCCATCCCACATCCAGATCCTCCCGCCGCTCGTAGTAACATTCTCGATACCGAGGCGCTTTCACGTCCCGAGGCGCAACGGAACTTTGATCAGGGCCTGGCTCTCCTCTGCGGCTTCAACCGCTACGAGTCCCTGCGATTGTTCCGCACGGCGTCGGAGTTGGATCCGCGGACCGCCAGGCCTGGTTGGGCATCGCCACGGCGCTGGACCCCTACATCAACATGAACGGCCACGCCACCTTCGAGAGAGTATCGGCCTGGGTTGGGTGAAACTTTCAGGTTCTCCGTAGGACGCAGGCCAGTCTCGGCCACAAGGAGGGCCTTGACCCGAAAGTTGCCGCCGACCAACGCGGACATGCGATCGCGGTCGCCATCGACACGTACACGGAGAGCGATCTCGAAAGCCAAAGGCAAGCGGTCACTTTGGCCACCCCGAAGCCGGCAAAGCGAACGGCAGAACAATCCGTGACCGAGCCGGGTTTTCAAGGCAAACAAGGCAAAAGAAATGAGGCCGAATCCGCTAACTTATTGAAAACATGGAGCGGGAGACCGGATTCGAACCGGCGACGTCCAGCTTGGGAAGCTGGCATTCTACCACTGAATTACTCCCGCTGGCCTTTAAATCAGCTATTTAGCTGAATCACAATCACTTACACGAGACGGTCGAAGTCTCTAAAGTCTCTGAAATCCACCAAATCTACCCCGTTTGGTCGAAAAATGGACACCAAAACGGACACCAAGCCCAGCCTGAGAATGTGGGCCCGCCGACCTCTCGTTTTGGTGTCCATCTTGGTGTCCATTCTTCGCCCGAAATGGGTTCAGCCACAATATACCACAGGAGCACGTTGAGAGGACTGCTTACCAATAGGGAGTATAGGGAGTCTGGTTCCCGGCTTTGACGAAGTGATCGAATCGGTTCGCGAGTTGGACACACGAATGAACGGCGCTCCCGCCGGGAAACGCAACGCAACATGCGCGAGTTCCCGTTCCAGGCTGGCACACCCCGATTCGGCCAGGATTGCTCCTGCTTCTCTGGCTTGGCGTGAAATTTGCGATCGCTCAAATCTTAGCCACTGCGCACAATGGAACATGCCGATTCCGACTCCGGCAAATCTCCCCAAGGCGGGCTGGGCGGTCCTCCTTTACGGTCCACCGCCTGAGATCCAGCTTCTCGCAGGCGAACTTGACCTCGACGACAGCGGTCTTGAAATCGTCCGGATAGGCGATCATTTCTTCTTGCAGGTGCCTGAAGTTTTTGCCCCTCTCTCCTGGCACCCGAGGAAGTAGCTTGGGCGGCAGTCGCTGTATTACAACAACTGAACACCGCAGCAAGGTTGCGTTATGCCGTGCGTCTACCGATCCATTCGGGCGCCGCCATACTGGTCAACCGCGAGGGGCTTCTGGGATCAGGACGATGTCGACCGCGCCGTCGCGGAAGTCCGCGGCGACGGTGGCCGCCCTCTCCAAATTTCCTTAGGGAGAATTTGGAGAGCTGCCAGGCAGAGGCCTCATCTTGCTCGCGCCCTGCATCTGTTCGCCTTGGGCTCCGCGGCCTGGAACTTGCGACAAGCCTTCGACGAAGCGCTACGGGACCTCGGGCCGCAAGCGGAAGCGTGGATTGCAGCGCGCGGCCGAGCGGCAGCCGAGGAGTGCGCCTGGTTCAGAGCGACTGTGTATGGATCGACGCCGCGACGGCCGGGCCTCTCCCGGCGTTCCCGATTCCCGTGGCCGCGGAACCAGACGCGACCGGTTCCGTGACCAAACGCCGGGGTGCACTCGTTCCTCACTGCAATTGCGGAACGCCAACTGAAGGTGCTTCGCTTGCCCGATGGCTTCGAGCACCTTTCCGAGCCGGCCAGACTGGCGGCGGTCCGGCGCCGGATTCGGGAGCACTGCCAGAAAACTGGTGGGAAATATATCGGGTTCGGCCAAATCCTCAGGTACCAATTCGCTTCCCACTTCGACCACAGCATCGTTCTGGACACCGACGGTAGCGTGATCGAGAAGAATGGCGGCAGGTTCTTGCTGGGGGAAGTCTGGATGAACAAAAACGGTGGCGTTTGCGGACTCACTTCCGCCCGGCCCTCGCCTCCGAGCGCCAGTGCCAAAATGTGAGACGCCGCGGCCGGCGCGCGCCGGAACACGTCCTGGTGCCGTCCCGGAACGACAGGAAAGGAGTTTTACACCTGAAGTCGTCGAAGCCCGTCGCCCCAACGCCGGCAGCACCGCCGTCGGCCACTGTGCCTCGTCCTGGCTGCGGTCCCCAGCGCGACGGCGCGACAGCCCCGCCAAAGCCGCCACGGACGGGCCTCTTGTCGATCTCGGCGCCGGCGGCGGCCATGACGTCGGGGACCATTGACGCCACATCGCAGACGGTGAAGTCGGCGGCATGGAACGAATCTGGTCTCGCCTGCCAACCTGCGGTACGTTAGTGGAAAGCCACAGGTGCGAAACATCGAGATAAAGGCCTGGTACCCGGACGACGCCAAGGCCCGGCAGGTTTGCGCGGAGATCGGCGCGGCTTGCTTGGGCACAGTGCGGCAAGTCGACACATATTTCCGCGTCCAGAAGGGCCGGCTCAAGCTCCGCGAGCAGGACCCCGGAACAGTCGAACTAATCGCCTACGTCCTGCCCGACCAAGAAGAGCCGAAGTGCAGCGAGTTCGTCCTGATCGCAGTCGACAGCCCCGCGACGGTTAAAGAGATCTTCTCTGCGTTGCTCGGTGTCGAAGCCGTCGTCGAGAAGACAAGAACGATTTACATCCTGCGTAACGCCCGAATACACATTGACGATGTGGGCGGAATAGGGCGCTTCCTGGAAATCGAGGTTCTCTGCGGCTTGGGCGACGACACGGCCACCCAAACAGCAGATCTACGCACACGCGAGCTGATGAAAGTCTTTGGAATTACCGCGATGGATCTCATCCCTGGTTCATACCGCGAGCTGAAACTCTGCGGTGCGCGATGACGCAGAACAACCGACTGACTAGGCCGCGACGGAGGCACTCCCGTGCGGACAAATCAAGCCGACCAGTCGCCCAGAATTCGGCCTGCAGCTTTCGATCAGTGCTCAGTCCCAGCCGGTCCATGAGTTCGGTGACCGCAGTGCGGTACCTTCGCCACTCCTCAACAATCCAGGCGGCGAGACGGCCGTCCTGGTCAAAGTGATCGGGGTTCCCTACCTGCACGTTGGTTTCGCCTAAATGGAAGCCGATCTTCGCATTTGCAGAAAGTTCCCACTTGGAGCCCAACGCAAATGCCACCAGCGCCGCCGTGGAGTGTGCGTCGTAAATCTTAACCTCGGCCCGCTCGGCCAGGCGCCGGGTTCGTTCATCGCCTCGTACAGCGTCCAGAAAACGGAGCGCCGCAAAACAATCGCCTCCTGGGCTGTTGAAGATCAACACGAGATTCTCATCCGCGGAATTGCCGACTGCCACGTGTCGCATCTCCTCGATGGCGCGATCAAGCCGCGCCTTCGTGAGCAAGCCCGATATGAGGATTGCTGTGATCACGAAGCGTCCTTACCCTGTGAGCGTCCCCAGTGACACTGCCCCAGGGAATCAGAAGAGCTCATGCACGAGTCCTCGCATGAAGCACTCTTCCGCCGTCAAGTAAAGCCAACCGGAGCTGTATAGTTCGGTCTTTAACTCAGGTTCGCTCAGGCCGTGCCGTTGCATCAATCCAGCCAGCAATGTTTCGGCCTCTCGACCCCGCTTGACCAGTTGTGCATCGACACGCTGGCCATCTTGATCAACATCCCAGAACTGCAACCTGAGCAATGGTAAATGAAAGCCTATCTTTGTGCCGGCCGCCATTTCGCGCCGCCCGCCCATCCAGAACGCGAGGTGAGCAGCCGCCGAGTACGCTTCGTAGATCTTTACATCGGCCCCCTCAATCAGAGCGCGAGTCGGCGCGTCCTCAAGGATGCATTCCATAAAAGCCAGGAGGGCAGGCAGGGATCCCCCCTCACTCTCGAAAACGACCACAAGTTTACCGCTGGGCTCTGCCGCCGCGCCGATGTCGAGAATCTCCCCAAGCACCCGTGCCAGCCGGGCGTCATCGAGGTATCCGGAGATCAAGATACTTCGGATCATGCTCATTCTCAAACCATGGGCAACGTTAACACCGACGTTTGAGCGTTTGAGCCGCTGCAACCGGCGGCGACAGCGCGGCAATGCATCGATTCAATAGACGTCGCCGCGGGATTTCCGTTCGCTCATCGTGAAAGACAAATCTGCCAACCGATGCATCGTCAGTTCTGCTCGCCACCGCTGCGTTTGTGGATTGCTAACCACTGATGGTCACGAGAGCAGCAAGTCGCAACTTTTCCCCCGCCGAGTGACCGCCCACTTCAAGCAAAACGGAGGCAAACAATGAACATCGGAATCGCCAACGAGACAACACTTCAACGACGCTCAGCTGGCGCAGCAGGACATGGCCGCCAATGCCCGCCGCTCGCGCAGGCACGTACCAAACTGGGTACGAAGATTCGCTCCGCACACTGGAATGCCGTTGTGATGGTATTCCTGATGGCCGTCGCAGGTTGGGGTGCCGACTTTGTGGTGGCTGTGGATGTATCGGGTAGCATGTCGACCCCAATCGGGCGCCGCGATCCGCGGGTGCGCATCGCTGTGGTCCAAGAGGGCCTGCGTCAGTATCTGCCCGCCTTGCCGGCGGGGTCGCGGGTCGACCTGATCGCCTTCAACAGCGGCATCGTTTCAGAAAAGGAAATTATCCTGCAGGGCGAGACTGAGCGGGGCCAGGTACTGGCCTGGATCGACGGCCTTGAGGACCAGACCCGCCAGTACAAGCAAACGCACCTCTGGACCACACTCCGTCATGCCTTCAAGGTCGCATCCAGATACTCACTGGAGAACCCCGTTGAACCGGTCACTGTGCGGGTGTTGACCGACGGCAAGGACAATGAGGGCGTCACAACCCTCGATGGGGTACTCCAGGAATTCCTTCCTCTGCTCGATGGGAATAAGATCCGGGGCAATCTGGTTCTCCTGGGCGATCTTGAGTTCAAAACCAAGCTGTCGTTGCCGGAGGGCGCTTTTGAGACCAGCGCAAACCCCGAATGGGAAGTCCTTTTCCCACCGATCGTGCTCATGATACCGACGAAACCGAGAGCCGGTGATGAGGTTCATTTCTTCGAAAACTCCTTTCGCATGTCATGGGCGGCGAACGCCGCCTTCGAACGTGCGCAGGCAGCGCCCAGTGTCCACCTCCCAAAGCTTCAGCGTCTTGTCATGGCTACTGGATAGAGCGTATTGCCCATCTGCGCTCAGACATACAGATGAAACCGTACTCGTGTGCCCTTCGAATGTACGCAGGCACCTCCCGCCGGCCAGATCCCAAAGCCTCAAGGTCTTGTCAATACTTCCGGACAGAGCGAGCCGCCCGTCCAAGCCCAGATTGACCGACATCACATAGCCAGTGTGGCCCTCGAACGAGCGTATAAGTTGAGTTGGTGCGGCGAATTCCTCCACCGCCCGCCGTGTGGCTGCCCATTCGTCTCTAGATGCTTCAACATCCCCGATGCCGCTCAACCCCTTGCTCACCGCCTCGGTGTCACCGCGCTCCAGGTTCACTTGCGCCAGCAGATATTTTGACAGCCACATCGACGAATCGTTTTCGGCAATTGCCTGCATCATTCCGACGAGACGCTGGTCAGTGATCTTGGCCTCGCGCCATTGTTGCAGCCCGTAGTTGTAGGTCGATTCTGCATGTTCGGCGTCAGCACCCAAGGCGGTCCGCCATGCTTTCTCCGCCTCTTCTTTCAGGCCCAGCGCCAGGAACGACAGCGCTCTGTTGTTCCAGTCGTCCGCCAGCGTAGACATCTCAAGTAGTTCGGCGTGGCCGTTTGGTTCCCCAAAGACCTCCTCATACAGACGGCAGAGTTCTGCCAGTACGTCGTGGACGCCTGCGGGTCTCCTCTCCCGGTCCCAGTCCACACAGCGCTTCATCAACTCGGACAAACGCTTCGGAAGCTTCGCGTCGCCAAGCAGCACATCGGGTTCAGGCGGCTCCAGCCGCTGTCCCAGGGTGGCCTTGGCCGAGTAGGGAAGTCTGCCACACAGCATCTCGTAGAGGCAAACTCCGAAAGCGAAGATGTCAGCGCGAAGATCGATTTCTTGCTCTCCACCCCACTGCTCCGGCGGCATGTACTCTGCCGTTCCGATCCCGACTATCGTCATCTCCTCAGCTACGGAATGCGCCATTTCTGCCGCCGGCGCCGGCGTTTCCGCCCTGGCCTTCGCCCTGTGCGCGATCCCGAAGTCGGTGACCTTTAGCGTCCCGTCGTTGGTCAGCAGGATGTTTTCCGGCTTGATGTCCCGGTGCACCAGTCCCTGTTTGTGTGCGTGTTCCAGTCCATGGCAGAACTGAATCGCCAGGTCCAAACCCGTTTTCAGGTCCGCACAGCGTCCGTCTGCGATCCAGCTACGCAGGTTGCCACCATCCACGTACTCGACAACCAGCAACAGAAGTTCATCGACCTGCTGCGCATAGTAGCAGTAGGCAATGTGGGGATGGAGTCCAAGCTTCGTCCACGCCTCCGCTTCGCGCGAGATAAAGCGCCGGTTTTCAGGATCGGAAACGATCTCGTCTTTGGGCACCTTGACGGCGATGTTCGCGTCCCACTGTGTCTGTCGCGCCAGGTAGACTTCGCCCATGCCGCCACTGCCGAGGAGTCGCTGGATTTCCAGGCTGCCGGCGACGACATCACCGGGCTTGATTCGCTCTATCGACTGCGTGATGTTGGGCGCCGTTGGGCCGACTGCGCGGACGACCGTGCCCTCAGGGGCTGGCGCCCCCGGTTCCGGCGGTGCGGCGCCAGGCTGTTGCTTCTTCCCGCTCAGCTTGCTGTTTAGTTCCCGTTATAGGGGCCCCAACGAGAATTTTGTTCTCGTTGCGTGAGATCAAGCCGCAGCTTTGAGACCGACAGCCCGCAGGAGCGCATCCAGATCGTCGCA
>Ga0209517_10009598_pt1 | contig 10982 bp, 8 predicted proteins | sample PeaSoiMetSII2010_FD_187695 | JGI IMG/M metagenome (GOLD analysis project Ga0209517, IMG submission 187695) | Peat soil microbial communities from Weissenstadt, Germany - SII-2010 (SPAdes) (version 2) | ecosystem: Environmental > Terrestrial > Soil > Wetlands > Peat | place: Germany: Weissenstadt... | reverse complement strand
GTCCGTGGGGCATGAGCTTCGTGCTCATGTTATTCCCCGCCGGGCTGGCTATTGGCCTGCACTTTCGCCGCTCTCAGCCGAAGCAAGCACTGCGCATCGTCGGCATGGGAGTGGGGGTCGCTGTCCTGGTGCTGACCTTTGGAGCAATTCGCCTGACGCTGCCGCAACCACACCAAGGAGTAATTGTGGGACTCATCGCATCCGATCAGCATGGCAACGGCCTTGTGGCCGGCGAAGGGGCCCCAACCGCACGATTGCTTCACGACTATGCCCGCGAAGTAGACCGTCTGGCCTCACGTGGAGCACAGGTGATCGTGCTCCCGGAGAAGGTGGGCGTCGTCGTGGATCCCGATGTCGAGAATACTGACAGGCTCTTTCAGCACCTGTCGGATCAGACCGGTTCGACGATCGTCGTGGGTCTCGTTCATGTTTCGGGGCAAGTGAAATATAACCAGGCCCGTGTCTACACGCGCGGAGCTTCGGTGCTGACCTACGACAAACATCACTTGTTGCCACCTTTTGAATCCAACCTTAAACCGGGCACGGCTCTCACGCTGGTTCCAAGAGGCGCTGAAGCGTGGGGGGTGGCTGTCTGTAAGGACTTGGATTTCACCCATCTCTCCCGCGAGTATGGAGAGGCGGGTGCGGGGTTGATACTGGTGCCGGCCTGGGATTTTCAACTCGATCGATGGTGGCACGGCCACATCGCCGTGATGCGCGGAGTGGAAGATGGCTTCAGCGTTGCGCGCGCGTCACGGGATGGCAACCTGACGGTAAGCGACGACCGCGGCCGCATCTTGGCGGAGACCCGGAGCGACTCGGCGACGTTCGCCACCCTGATGGCGCCGGTTCCCGTGACGCATGACCGAACTCTGTATCTTCTGCTGGGCGACTGGGTTTTCCTGGTTTGCGCTGGTAACGCTCGCCGCGACGAGTTTCCCACTCTACCGGCGGAGTGGTTATTTAGCGGGGGCTGCCGGCAACAACCCGTAGACGTCGACTTCGCTCTTGGCGCCCACATACACACGCCCGTTCACTACGGTCGGAACGGCGAATCGCAGGCACTTGCCGGCGCGGTCCCGGCCGGAGACCTGCTCGCTGTTGTAGATCTCGCGGGCCACGTTGGCGGCGTCGTAGGCGTGCAGGACGGCCGGCCTGTCCGGGGAGCGCCAGCCCTTGGATTCCAGAATCCAGACAATGCCGTTGCGCGACCCGTTGGCCGAGATCGCGGGAGTCGCTCCCGGATCGATAAATCTTTGCGTGCCACTGGCCACGGGTCCCACGAGTTTCCCATGATCCAGCGAAAAGTCCTTCAGGACGTCGTTGCTGGCCTGCACGTACACGTGCCCGTTCCAGTACGCCGGGGCGCCGAACATGTCGTGCAGGCGGACCGTATCGAGCCCGTCGCGAGCGTCGTCCGGCCGGTATTTCCCGAGATGGTCGCGGTCCAACACATACAGCACGCCACCCTTGCCACCTACCAGCAGGAGGTGCCCGGGAAGCAGCACCGGGCCGCCCGAGCCGAGATCGGCATCGGCGGCATTCAACCGCGCTTGGTCGTGTGGGGTGAAATAGTCCGCCACCTGCAGCCCGCGGCCCAGCTTCAGGACGCTATCGCCGTAGTCGCGGCCGGTGGGTGCGGCATCGAACTTGCCGTTGCCGGTCACCACGAAGACGTTGCCCTGTTCGTCGGCGGCGGGGGCGGCATCGCCCTGCCAGGTGCCGCTCTCCTCGGCATCGGGCGACGTATTGAATGCGGTCGTTTGCGCCAGCGTGTGCGCGTCGTAAGACATGACCCATCCGTGGTAGGTGGGCACATCGCACGAAGAGGCCCAGGTCAGGTACACCTGGTCGTTGGCCAGCAGCAGTCCGGCGCGCGGAAGCTCGCGCAGCGGATCGAAACCCGAGGCCTTGATCTCCGTGGGCCCGCCAAACTTCTCGACCCCGGTGGTGATCGCCAGCGCGTGCAGGCGCTGCACGAACCGGTTGCCCGACAGGGCGCCCCGACCCTCCTTGGTGCGGGCCAGGACATAGAGGGTTCCGGTCGGGAGATCGATCGCCGGGGTGGGAGTGATGCCGATTTCGGGCGTGATGAACGGGCATTGCACATCGGACGCGGACACGGTGTGAGCGCCGGGCGTCAGGAAGTTGACGTGCCACAGGGGTTCGGTAGTTTTGCCGTCGGCGTCGAAAGCGTAGACGCTGTCGTGCTCCGTGGCGATGAACAACACGTTGTGAACGCCTTTGCCGGGAATCTCAACCGCCGGGAGATACAGCGGCTGGGCATAGATATCGCCATCCACGCGGAAAGAGAAGATCTTTCCGAATTGACGGGCATTAACGTTCTGGGGCGTGAGCACCGTCTCATGGAGGTTGGCGCCGGTGCGCGCGTTGTCGTACTGGGAGGTCGTCACCTGCCCAGCGGCCTCGAAAACCAGACACAGGAACGCGAAAACTCTCACGAGATTCCCCGCAACGCCACTACGGTCACGTCGTCGCTGCGCGAGGCGCCGCTGAACGCGGCCACTTCGTCCACGATCTTCTGGACCAGCGCGTCGGCGGGCAGGCCGCGATGCTCCGAGAGCGTGCGGATGAGGCGCTCCTCGCCGAACTCCTCGCCGTGATCGATGCCGGCTTCGGTGACGCCATCGGAGTAGATAATCAGGATGTCGCGCTCGCGCAGCTCCACCACGGTTTCGGTGCAGCTCCAGTTGCGGAACGCGCCCAGCATGGTGGCGGTGGGGGCAAGTTGCTCGACCGCGCCCGAGGCGCGCAACAGCAAGGGCGCCACGTGCCCGCAGTTCACGAAGCGGAGTTTGCGCGTCCGGTCGTCGTACAGGCCGAAGAAGAGGGTAGCGAAACGCTCGGAGGCGGTGGAATCGAAGAAGTGCCGGTTGACGGCCGTGAGAGCGTCGGCGGGCCGGAGCAGCGCGCCCGGCGCCTGGTTGCGGAAGGAGGCCTGCAAATTGGCCATCAGGAGCGCCGCGGGAACGCCCTTGCCCGATACATCCGCCAGCACGAAGCCGAGGGTGTGGTCGCCGGTGTCCAGGAAATCGTAGTAGTCGCCGCCCACCTCGCGCGCGGCCACACACTGGCCGGCGTAATCCAGGGTTCGCAGGAGGCGCAGATTGCGCGGAAACAGCTTCTGCTGCACGTTGGCGGCGATTTCCAATTCCGACTTGCGGCGGCGCTCGGATTCGGCCTGCTTGCGGATGGCCGCCAGCAGGCGTTCGTTGTCCCAAGGCTTCTGGATGAAATCGCAGGCGCCGCGCCGCATGGCCTCCACCGCCAGGTCGAAGCTGCTCCACGCGGTCATCACCATCACCGGCGCGTGGTTGCCTTCGGCTTCCAGCGCGGCCAGCAGGTCCATCCCTTCCTCGCCGGAGGTGGTGTCTCGGGTATAGTTGAGGTCCACCAGGATCAGATCGAAGGCTTCGGCACGCACGGCGCGTAGCAGGGCCTGAGGCGAATCCACGGCCACCGCCTGCCAGCCTTGCCCCTTCAGCAGGAGGCGCAACGCTTCCAGCACGTCGGGCTGGTCGTCCGAAATCAGCACGCGGAAAGGCTTGACCTCTGTCGCCACCCCAGGAATCTCCATAACGGACGTTAACATGTCAGACGCGAATGATGCACGTTTGGTGCCGCCGGAAGGTGCTCTCTTCTCAGGAGTTTGGCACATTTGCGGGTGTCCGCTTTCGGGACGGCATGTCGGGAATGGGGACGTGCGCGTTATTGGAATTGTGCATAGCCGCACAATTTCAACTTGGAATAGCGGCCGGTCGGTAAATTTACCCAGTACAGATAACAGATATTAAGGTATAATACTCCTTAATCGATTTAGGCCCGTAATTGCATCGGCTCTTCACCTGCGCGGGCGAGTCGGTTAATAACTAGCTACGGTTCATAGCTGCTCGAATCCGTGGTTGTTGCGCGATGAACATCCCGCAATCTGAAGGTCACTAGGCGCGCCCGCAAACCGCCTGTTCTCCGCGTTGAGAACGGCAACACGGGCGCTCCACAATGCGCCGGGCGCTTGTCAAGGGTCCCGCGCCATACGTCGCTGAACAGGGCGACCTCGTTCTGGTTTCCAACGTGAAAGCCCCGGGTGTGGACGGAGGCGTTCCCGCCCGGAATGGAGCAAGCAATGTACTCCGACGAGATTGAATTGCCTTTCGATTCGATTGAGAGCGCGCAGGATTTCATGCATGTACTCGCTGAGACAGTCCTGGACGCGATGAAGGATTTGAACCGCGAACACCAGATGGCGGTGCGCGATGGCCTGGAGCGCCGCGCGAAGGCCATCGAGTTGGCTCAATTCAAGGCGAAGATGCTGAGCTGCTATGTCCACAAGAGCCGCATTGCCCTGAACGATCTGCGCATGCTCCGGCGCCTGATCCTGAACGAGCGGCTGACCGTGGAGAAGGCGATGGCGGCGGGCGACTAGTATGATCGCGGATGTCATCCAGTCACCCGCGCAGGCTACTTACTGGTTGATTCAGGGGCGAGTGCTGTTCCTGGTAATTACCCTCCTTGGCGTGGTGTGTTTCGCCTACATCGTGGCGAAGCGCATGACGCCGCTGATGCGGGGCGCGCCCGATTTTCGCTTCGACCGGCCTCTGGCCCGGTTGGTAAAGGTCCTGCAATTCTGGCTGGGGCAGTGGAGGCATCCCCGCTACAGAACCGCGGGCACGATTCACCTTCTGATTTTCGCGGGGTTCATCATCCTGGTGATTCGTGCCTTCTCGCTGCTGATTCTAGCTGTCTCCGACCATTTTGTGATGCCGGGCGGCCATCTATACGACATACTCAAAGACTACGCCGCCACGATTGTCTTCTTCGCGGTAGGAATCGCCGCGATCCGGCGGCTGGTTTTCAAACCCGCACGGTACGCCAAGGGCAACACGGCCGATGCCATCTTTCTGCTGGCGCTGATCGGCGTCCTGATGGCGGCGGACAGCGTCTTTGAGGCCAGTAAGGCCGCCGCTCATGCGCAGACGGGGCAGGCTGTTGAATTCCTGGCCACTCTGTCAATGCCGTGGGTGTTGAAAAATGCACTGATCTCCGCTTCGCTGCCGACACTCCAGCATCTCAACCTCGGTGCCTTTTTCACACATGAAGTGACCTTCTTTTTCTTACTGTGTTATCGGCCCTTTGGAATTCAGTTCCACGTAGAGACATCCTTATTTACTATTTACTTTTCCAAGCTAGACCGGGAGACGCTCAAGCCCGTGCGATGGGGTGTTCCCGATGACCAGCTTGACCAGGTGAAGTCCTTCGGAGTCAAGACGTTCGAGGACTTCACGTGGAAGCACATGCTGGATTTCTATTCCTGCGCCGACTGCGGCCGGTGCTCGGACCAGTGTCCGGCCAACGCCGTGGGGAGGCCGCTCTCGCCCCGGTTTCTCACCACCAAGGCGAGAGACTACAGCTTCCGGCACTATCCGATGCTTGGCAGATCGAACAATGGCACGGCATTAGTTGGCGGCATTTACTCCGAGGATGAAATCTGGTCCTGCACAACCTGCGGCGCTTGTGAGGCGGAATGCCCCTTGCTTGTTGAATATATCGACAAGATTGTCGATTTACGCCGCGGTATGGTCGATGATGGGAAAGTTCCACAGTCGCTCCAGAAGCCGCTGAAGTCTCTCGAGAGCCGCGGAAATCCGTTCGGCAAGATGGAGAAGAAGCGGGCCGAATGGGCGAAGGCCAACGGGTTCCAGCAAACCTGCCCGGTCAAGATTCTGAACGGCAAGGAGAGCGCCGAGACCCTCTATTTCGTCGACAGCATCACCTCGTACGATGACCGCATCCAGGCGATCGGGCGGGCCACGGCTAAGATTCTGGCCCAGCTTGGAGAGAATTTCGGAATCCTGGGCGCGGCGGAAAAGGACAGCGGCCACGAAGTCCGGCGGTTCGGCGAGGAGACCCTGTTCATGGCCTTGCGAGACCACAACACGGAAGCCATCCGTGCGACCGGAGTCCGGCGCATTGTTACCGCCGACCCGCACGCTTATAACGCGCTGAAACACGACTACCGCTTTGTGCCGGAGGTGGAGCACATTAGCCAGACGATCGCTAGGGGAGTGAGGGCCGGCAGGATCCAATTCAATCCGGTAGAGTACCCGGACAACGTGTATGCCTATCACGATCCCTGCTACCTGGGTCGGCACAACCAGGTTTACGACGACCCGCGGGAAGTGCTCGACGCGATTCCCGGTTTGCAGAGGGTCGAGATGCAGCGGTCGCGGGACCGGTCGTTCTGCTGCGGCGGCGGCGGACTGGCGCTGTTCTACGAGCCGAAGGAAGAGCAGCGCATGGGCGTGCGAAGAGTCCGGATGGCCGCCGAAGCCGGGGCCAACGTGATGGTAACCGCCTGTCCGTTTTGCATGGTGAATGTGGAAGACGCCATCAAGGTGGCAGGCATGGAAGGAAAGATGACCGCCATCGACTTGGCGGAACTGGCCGGCCAGCAAATCGCCGCTACACCGAACCGGGAGGATTGAACGTGGAGATTTTAGTCTGCGCAAAAAGAGTGCCCGACACCTCGGAAAACGAAATCGAGCTCAATCGGGCGGGAAACGACATCCAACGCGACGACCTGGTTTATTCGGTGAATGAGCCGGACAACTACGCCGTGGAAGAGGCGCTGCAAATCGTCGATCGGGCCGGCGGAAGCGTTACCGTCGCCACGGTGGGCGGCGAGGATGACGAGGAGATCTTGCGACGCGAGATGGCCATGGGCGCCAAGAATGCCGTGCTGCTTTCCGATGAGGCATTCCAAGGATCGGACGGCAGGGGCACTGCCACCGTCCTGAAGGCCTTCGTGCAAAAGCGGAACTTCGACCTGATCCTGACCGGGGTCCAGGCCGACGACGGAGCGGCCCAGGTAGGCGGGATGCTGGCGGCCATGCTGGACTATCCGTTCGCCTCCCTGGTGACCTCGATCGAGGTCGTGGAAGGCCGGAAGCTGAAAGTCAGCCGGGAGATCGAAGGCGGCAACAAAGAGATCAACGAGATCGATCTCCCCTGCGTGCTCTCCATTCAGACCGGCATCAACGAGCCACGCTACGTGGGGATGCGCGGCATCCGGCAGGTGGCCTCGGTTCCCATCCCGACCCTCGACGCTGCGGACCTCGGCGTGGACGCTGGCCATGTGGGCGAGCGCGCGGCGAAAGTGAAGCGCGTGGACTATTTCGCGCCCCCGGTGGGCAAGGGCGCCGAGATGCTCGAAGGCAGCCGCGAAGAGAGGATCGATCAGTTGATCGAGTTGGTGAGGGCCAAGGGAGGTTTAAAGTAATGCCTCGTATATTTGCTTATATCGTACACAAAGCAGGTGTGTTGGACGATTCCGCCGCGGAGTTGCTCGCGGCCGCAGGGAGGATCGATGCGGCGCAATCCCCCACGGCCGTGGCCACCGGATGGGGCACCGAGCTGGACGCGGCTTGCGAGGCCCTCCGCAGTTCTTACGCCGAGATTTGGAAGATCGCGCACGAAGCCTTGGCCTATCCCAATGCCGAACTGGTCCGCAAGGCGTTGCTCAATGTGGTGCCCAAGGGAAGCATCCTGTTGGTGCCGCACAATCACTTCGGAGTCGATCTGTCGCCGGGTCTTTCGGTCAATATGAACGCGGCCTTTGTTCCGGATGTGCTGGACATCGAGGGCGTGACAGGAACGGCCCTTAAACTCGTGCGCCAGGAATTCGGCGGGCAGGTGAGCGCGCACGTTCGATGCGATATCTCGTCCGGCTCGGTCATCAACATCCGTCCAGGGGCATTCAAGCCCGTGGACAGCGTGCAGGTCGCAGGGCAGATTTCCGAGATGCCCGCGGGCAATCTGGGCGGCGCGAAGCGCCGCTACCTGGAGACGGTGGTCGCGGAGACCGGTGATGTCGATATCACCAAGCACCAGATTCTGGTTTCGATCGGCCGCGGCATCCAGGAGAAGGAGAATGTGGCCATTGCCCAGGAACTGGCCGATGCGCTGGGCGGCGCGGTGAGTTGCTCAAGGCCCGTGGTGGATGCCAAGTGGCTGGAAAAATCCCGGCAGGTGGGCTCGTCCGGCCAGACCGTCAAGCCCAAAGTCTACCTGGCGTGCGGCATCAGCGGGTCGTTCCAACACTTGGCGGGGATCAAGGGCAATCCCTTCATCGTGGCCATCAACAAGAATCCCAAGGCGCCGATCTTTCGCGTAGCGGATGTGGGGATCGTCGACGACATCCTGGAGTTTATGCCGGAGATGACCAACCGGGTAAAGGAACTGCAGCACGCGTAGGGAGAGGCATCCATGATAGCAAATAAAACATTGAAACTGAGCTTGAAATCGCTGAGGGATTTCGCCAAGAAACGGTTGCCGGACCAGACTCTCATTGAATTGGATGCGCGCGACGAATGCCCCATCGAGATCGTCCGCCACATGTGCAGTCCGGACAAGCTGGGGATTCAGCTTCTGTTCATCCCAGAGGAATTCGGGGGCTTCGGCGGCGGCGCTTTCGATGTGTACCTCGTCTGCGAAGAGATGGCGCGGATCGACCTGGGAGTTGCCACCTCCGTGCTGGCCACGTTTCTGGGCAGCGATCCCATCACCATGGGCGCCACTCCGGAGCAGAAGAAACTCTGGCTGACACGTATTGCGGAAGAGGGGATATTGTTCGCCTACGGCGCCACTGAACCCGACGCGGGCAGCGACCTGGCTGCCTTGCAGACCACTGCCGACCGGGTGATGGAAGACGACCGCATCGTGGGCTACAAGATCAACGGCAGCAAGCAGTGGATCAGCAACGGCGGGATTGCCGATGCGTATACGATCCTGGCCAATACGCCCGCCGGTCCGAGCTGGTTCGTGGTGGAAAAGGGCGCGAAGGGTTTCAGCCACGACGAGCCCGAGGACAAGCACGGCATCCGCACCAGCAACACCGCCGCCCTTGCGTTGAGCGACGTCTACGTGGATGCGGACCGGTTGGTGGGCGGCGTCGAGGGCCAGGGATTGAACCAGGCGCAGGCGGTATTCGGATATACCCGCCTGATGGTGGCGGCGTTCGGGCTGGGCGCCGGATGGGCCGCGCTGGACCGGGCGATTCCGTATTCCACCAAGCGGATCCAGGCCGGGGCGCCGCTCTCGGAAAAGCAGGGTTACACGCACAAGCTGATCGTGCCCAACGTGGCGCGCCTGGAGGCCGGCCGCTCCTTTATTGAAGAGACCGCCGAGCGCATCGACGCCGGCGAGGGCAGCCTGAATACCGAGGGAGCCATCGCCAAGTACATGTCGACGGAGGCCGGCAACCTGGCTGCCGACGCTAGTATCCAGGCGTTGGGCGGCTACGGCTACACCCACGAGTACATGGTGGAAAAGATCAAGCGCGATGTGCGCATCACTACGATCTACGAAGGCACCTCCGAGATCATGGAGATGACCATCAGCCGCGACCGCTGGCAGCTTCACCTGAAGACGCGCGGCCAGCATTATCACGAGCAGGCGCGCAAGTTTGAAGCGCTGCATGCCAGCCACAAGGACGTGGGCGCGAACGTGGCCGCGCTGGCCATGCACGCGCTGGCGGAATTGATGGAAAAGGCGCGCATCGGCCGCCTCACCCGCTATCAGCACATTCTGCTGCGGCTGGGCGAGTGGATCGCCTACGCGGAGTGCGCGGGCAGCTTCGCGCGGCGGGCCGCTCTGCTGGCGGAAGGCAAGCTGAGCGAAAAGGCCAATCGGCGGTTCGACGCCGCGGAGTTGGCCGCGTTGAGCCGGATCTTCGCGCGCGAAGCGGCGCTCAAAGTGGCCGAAGAAGGTTTGCGCTGGGTGGTCGGCGCGGGCGGCGTAAGCGAAGCGGAGATGGCTGCGTTCGAGACGAATTTGGGGATGCCTGCGATCCACAGGGCGCAGGCGGGCTTGATTGCAGATATGGATTTCGTGGCCGACGTACTGTACGGCCGCGCGGCGAAGCCCACGGCCCTTTCGGCGTGAGCGAGTCAGTCGGGAGCGGTCGCCAGGAACCGGCTGTTGTGTTGTGAGGAGCGCCATCATGCAAGACACCGCTTATCGCGCAATCGCGATCGTGGGCGTGGGAGCAGTTCTACCCGATGCCACCAACGTAGCTGCCTTTTGGGAAAACATCAAGAAGGGCCGTTATAGCATCAGCGACGTTCCGCCCGAGCGCTGGGACCCGGCGCTTTACTACGATTCCGATCACAGTGCGCCGGATAAGACGTACTCCAAGATCGGCGGCTGGGTGCGCGAGTACGAATGGGACCCGCTGAAGTGGCGCCTGGCGATTCCGCCGCGCGTCGCCGATGCCATGGACGGCGGACAGAAGTGGGGCATTGCCTGCACGCGCGAAGCGCTGGAAGACTATGGCTACCCCAAACGGCCGCTGGACCTTGAGCGCACGGCGGTGATCCTGGGCAATGCCATGGCGGGGGAAAAGCACTATTTCACCTGCCTGCGCATCTACTTTCCGGAGTACGCCCACGAACTGGCCGAAAGCGCCAGTTTCGCAGCGCTGCCGGCGGCGGTGCGCAGCGACATCACGCGTGAATTCCACAACCGGATCAACCAGCGTCTCCCCGAAATCACCGAAGACACCATGCCCGGCGAGCTGGCCAACGTCATCGCCGGCCGCATTGCGAACGTCTTCAACTTCCGCGGCCCCAATTTCGTGACGGATGCGGCGTGCGCATCGGCCATGGCGGCCATCAGCGCGGCGGTGGAGGGGCTGGTGCAGAACAACTACGACGTGGCCATCACCGGCGGCATAGACCGCAATATGGGCGTGACGTCTTTCGTCAAGTTCTGCAAGATCGGGGCGCTCTCCGCCACCGGCTCGCGTCCGTACGCTGCGGGGGCGGACGGCTTTGTGATGGGCGAAGGCGCAGCGATCTTCGTGCTGAAGCGGCTGGCCGATGCCGAGCGTGACGGCGACAAAATCCACGCCGTGTTGCGCGGCATTGGCGGGTCTAGCGACGGCAAGGGGAACGGAATTACGGCGC